>Ga0187781_10002210_pt1 | contig 14875 bp, 14 predicted proteins | sample 0715_SJ02_MP02_2_FD_132447 | JGI IMG/M metagenome (GOLD analysis project Ga0187781, IMG submission 132447) | Tropical peat soil microbial communities from peatlands in Department of Meta, Colombia - 0715_SJ02_MP02_20_MG | ecosystem: Environmental > Terrestrial > Soil > Wetlands > Peat | place...
AGCCGAAAGACGACGGCTCGCTGATATTGCGCAACGATGCGCAGTCCGGCAAGCAAAATGATGAGGGCAAGTACGAGGACAACGATCATCGTGGAACTCCCGCGTCTGCCAACGCCAGGCTCTGGTCGGCTTTGCGCTGCAATCTTGGATGTGTGAGCATCAGATACCCGCCAGCGCCATGGTGCCAAAAGCCAGCCCGGTGAGCGCCACCAGACCAACCCCATACAGCAGCCAGGTCTTGCGCGAAAGCAACACGATTGCGGATAAGGCGATGGCGATCTGCATCGCGGTGGCACCCACCGCCCAGCGGTGATGCAGGTGCATTTGCTCATCGCTTTTTTCTTCCCAGGTTTTGACCTGTTCTTCGAGCTTGTCGGCTCCTGCCTTGATCTGGTCTTGCTCTTTGCGATATCGCTCGGCTTCGGATTTGTACGCTTGGATGCGGTCGGCACGCGTCGACATGTCGGCGCCAAATTGCGCCAGATTGTGCTTTACGCCCTTGGCCTGGTAGTAACTCCATTCGTCATTGGCTTTGGTCTTGGTGATCGACGCGGTGTTTTTGAACAGCTGGGCCTTGGCCTGCGTGTCGCCCCCGGCAAATGTCATCAATGCGCCCAGCGTGGCGAGCACCGCCGAAAGTACCGCAACGCGCCCCGATAGCGTATCGACCCCGCCATGCTCGGCCGCGTGTTCGATCGCATGGTCATGAGCGCCATGCACGTGAAAGTCCTCGCTGGACATTACCCTCTCCTTAATTCATCACCGAATTTGGCTTAGCTCGCCGACGGCTTCATAACGGACGAAATCGAACGCAAATGCACGGCCCCCACCCGGCGCGAAATGCTGGCGCGAGCGCTCGCGCCAGCGCTGCGGGTCCAGCGCGGCGAAGTGCGCATCGCCCTCGAAATCGGCGTCGATTTCGGTAAGAAATATCGAATCGACGTGCTGCTGCAGGGCCTGCGCGTACAGCTGCGCGCCGCCAATGATGAAGACATCGCGGTCGGCCTCGTGGGACGGCACGGTGCACATTTGCAGCGCCTGCTGCAGGCTCGTTGCGGTCTCGGCACCGGGTGCCTGCCAGCGTGCGTTGCGAGTGACGACGATATTGCGCCGTCCTGGCAACGGCCGGCCGATCGACTCCCAGGTCCTGCGTCCCATGATGACGGCGTGCCCCATTGTCGTGCGCTTAAAATGCGCCAGGTCTTCCGGCAGATGCCAGGGCAAGGCACCGTGCCTGCCGATGACGCCATTGCGCGCCCGCGCGACGATCAGATGGATCCGCGTCACGGCCTCATACAGCCACGGGCGCCTTGATATGCGGATGGGCCCGGTAGTCGACGATCTCGAAGTCTTCGTAGCGGTATTCAAAAATCGACGGCGGCCGCCGCAAAATCCGCAGTTTCGGGTAGCTGAAGGGTTCGCGCCGCAGCTGCTCCTGCACCTGGTCAAAGTGATTGCGGTAAATGTGGCAATCGCCGCCCGTCCACACAAAGTCCCCGGGCAGCAAATCGCACTGCTGCGCAACCATGTGCGTGAGCAGCGCATAGCTGGCGATGTTAAAGGGAACCCCGAGAAAGATATCGCAGCTGCGTTGGTACAGCTGGCAACTCAAGCGGCCTTGGGCAACATAGAACTGGAACAACAAGTGGCAAGGGGGCAGCCGCATGCGCGCGATGTCCGCGACGTTCCATGCCGACACGATGAGACGGCGCGAGTGCGGATTGCTTCGAATCTCATCGAGCAGCTGCGCGATTTGGTCGATGTGCGAGCCATCCGGCGAGGGCCAGCAGCGCCACTGAACGCCGTAGACCGGACCGAGCTCGCCGTTGGCGTCGGCCCATTCGTCCCAGATGCTCACGCCGTTTTCGCGCAGGTACGCGATGTTGCTCGAGCCTTGCAAGAACCAAAGCAATTCGTAAATGATCGAGCGCAGGTGCAGTTTCTTGGTGGTGACAAGCGGAAAGCCGCTCGAAAGGTCAAATCGCATCTGGTAGCCAAAGACCGAGCGAGTCCCGGTACCCGTGCGGTCGCTTTTCTCCACGCCATGTTCCAAGACGTGGCGCATGAAATCCTCGTATTGATGCATCTTGTCTGCAGCCCGTTGGCCCTGCGCGGTCGCGCCGTTTTTCACCGGTGTAGCCGCTGCCCGTGCCTGTCTGAAACCAGGCGCCAAGTATAGCGAGGCACCATGCTCCAATTGCCTGTGCCGGCCGCCGTGCGTTGGCCCGCGGAACGCACATTTTTTATGGATTCACGAGCTCGCCTGTGAACTGCAACGCCGCCAGTCGCGCATACAGCCCGCCGCGCTCGATCAGCTCGGTGTGGCGACCCTGCTCGACGATTTGGCCGCGCTCGAGCACGAAGATCCGGTCTGCCCGCTGCACGGTGGCAAGTCGATGCGCAATAACGATCGTCGTGCGTCCGCGCATCGCCACTTCGAGCGCCTCTTGTACCGCCCGTTCGCTTTCTGCGTCCAGGCTGCTTGTGGCCTCGTCAAGCAATAGCAGTGGCGCGTCCTTTAGGATCGCGCGCGCAATGGCGATGCGCTGCCTTTGACCGCCCGAAAGACGCAGTCCGCGCTCGCCCACGGCGCTGTCATATCCCTCGGGCAGCTGCGCGACGAATTCCTCCACGTGTGCGGCGCGGGCGGCCGCCAGCGCCTGCGCCTGCGATGCGTCGCTGCGTCCGTACCGAATGTTTTGTAACACACTGCCCGAGAAGACAACCGGATCTTGTGGCACCAATGCAATATGCCGTCGCAGATCCGCCAATCGCAGCTGCCGCACGCTGATGCCATCGATCAACAGCTCGCCTTCATCGATTTCGTAAAAGCGTTGCAGCAACTGAAAGATCGTCGATTTGCCCGCACCCGAGGGCCCCACCAGCGCCACCGTTTGCCCGGCATCGACCGACAGCGTCAGGCCGCGCAACACCGGTTGGGTGGGCCGTGAGGGATAGTGGAAACCGACCCCCGAGATCTGTACTCGCACGGCACGGCCTCTGGCTTCCCAGGCCCTGGTTTGCGGCGGATCGGCAATTGCCGACTGCGCCGACAGCAGCTCGACCAATCGCTCGGTTGCACCCGCAGCCCGCAGCAAATCCCCCCAGACTTCCGCCAGCACCGCCGCGCTCGATGCAACGAGCATCGCGTACAGCGAGGTCTGGCTTAGCTCTCCGGCACTGATGCGCCCGGCCAGCACACTCTCGACACCTCCGTGCAGGCCGTACAGCAGGGAGCCAAACACCCCGACGATTAAAAAGGCGGTCAATGCGGCACGCGTGCGGACGCGATGCACCGAAGTGCGAAATGCCGTCTCGTTGGCGTTGGAAAAGCGGGCCGTTTCGGCTGCCTCCTGGGTGTAGCTTTGCACCACCGGCACTGCGTTTAGCACTTCGCCGGCAATGCCGCTGGTGTCGGCAATGCGGTCCTGGCTCGCGCGCGACAGTCGCCGAACACGCCGACCGATCCATACCGCGGGCAACACCACGAGCGCGATGGCGCCCGCGACGGTCAGCATCAGCCGCGGACTGCTTGCGATGAGTAGCGCAATGGCGCCGACGCCCATGACCGCGCTGCGCAAACCCATCGAGACGCTCGATCCCACCGCGCTCTGGATCACCGTCGTATCGGTCGTCAGACGCGAGAGAATTTCTCCGGTCTTGAGCATCTCGAAAAATTGCGGACTTTGGAGCAGAACGTGGGCGTAGACGGCTTGACGCAAATCGGCGGTTACCCGCTCACCGATCCAGCTGACGGTGTAAAAACGAGCGGCCGTACAAATTGCCAGGGCCACGGCGACCGCAAAAAGATCGAGAAAATATCCGTGGATGGCCAGCATTCGGGTGCCAAGGTCCACGGATGCAGGTTGCGTCAAACCACGGTCCACAAGCACGCGCACGGCCGCAGGCAAAGCAAGTGTTGCCGCTGCCGCAAGGAAAAGAAAGAGCAGCGCGATCATGATCTGACGCAGGTACGGCCGCACAAACGGCCACAAGGACCGAAGCGCTCCGAGCTTGCGGGTTGCCGTCGCGGGCTTTGCTACGGAGTTCAGCGGCAGCTTTCTTGCCTCGTGGCGGGGCCCGTGCGTGCGCAGTGCATTTACGCGACCAACAATGCGCGTACGAGGCCTACCATCGCGTCGAGCAGCAACGCGGCAAAGGCCAGCAAGGAAATGACGTAGCCCAAACCGCGCTTGGCCGGGTCTTTGCGGTATCTGAGCGCGTACAGGATGCGTCCAACGATCCAGACTGCTCCGGCAGCCCCGATGATCGTTGTGGCGCCGTACAGCGCTGCCAGCCAAACGACGGGAAGGAACATCACGGTGTTTTCGATCGTGTTCATCTGGACGCGAAAGGCGCGCTCAAACAGCGGATGGCCCGCTGTTGCAGGGGCCTGGATGCGGTACTTGCCGCGGGCCTGGGCGACCATGGCCGCGAGCCAAAGCAACAAGAAGATGTTCAGTAAGGTGACGATCGCGGCCCAGGTATAGGAAGTCATGTGCTGATTCGGTCGAGAAGGGTAACGATGGTCACGACGAAGGCGCAGGGGCGTTGCCGGGTTCGGTTTGGCCTCACGCTACGGTGGTTTCGCTGCGGACCGGCTCCCCCATGCGCACGATGCGATCGACATTGCGGACCGTTTCGGGCCGGTGGCTCACGACGACGACGGAGATGGCCAGCTTTCTTAGGCGCTCGGTGATCTCCTGTTCGCGCGCAAGATCGAGCTGGTCGAAGGCTTCGTCGAGGAACAGAACCTGCGGTTTTCGATACAGCGCGCGCGCCAACAGCACCCGCTGCTTTTGGCCGCCGGAGAGCGCGACGCCCAGGCTGCCGACAATCGTGTTGTACTGCATCGGCATGGCCATGATATCGACGTCGATGCCCGCAACGTTGGCAGCGGCCCGCACCAGGGCGGGTTGGTGTTGCGGATCGAAGAAACTGATGTTGTCCTCAATCGATCCCACAAACAGCGGATCTTCCTGCATCACGACGCCCAGTCGCCCGCGATAGGCGCTTGTGTCCCAGTCGCGTATGTCGCGACCGTTGATTTCGAGAACGCCCTCGGTGCGGTCGAGCAGACCGACCAGCACCTTGACCAGCGTCGTTTTGCCCGCGCCCGATGGCCCAACAATGGCAACGTACTCGCCCGGCCGAACGGAAAAATCGACGTTGCGGAAGGCAAAGCCCTCGACGCCATAGGCAAAACCCAGACCGCGCCCCGAAATCGCAAGCGGCGCGTCCGACGCCGGCGCGCTGGGGGTGCGGCTTTGCTCCGGCGGTGCAAGCGCGATGTCGGCGATCCGCTCGGCGTGTAAATCGAGCATGCGAAACTCGATCCCCTTATCCACCAGGTTGTTTACCCGGGTGAGAAAGAGCAGTTTGAACGCCAAAAAGCCAAAGAGCATGCCCACCGAAAAGCCGCCGCCGATCACCAGTCGCGCCGCCAGCCACACCACGACGACGTTTTCCAAACCGAAGATCAGTCCGTTGGTGACCCGGTTCAAAATGGCAAGACGCTGCACCAGGACCCCGGCGTTGGTCTGTTCGATCACCAGGTTCTGATAGGCCGATCGTCGCTCGCGCTCGCGCAGGTTCAGCTTGATCGCCATCATTCCGCGCAACGTCTCGATAAAGTGCGTCCCCGCCTTGCCCTCATGCACGAGTTGCTCATCGAGCGCGCGGCGCTGGGCGCCGTAAAACAGCCAGCGGGCGGCACCGTAGGCCAGCGCGGCGCCCACCACCACGGCCGCAAGAACGGCGCTGTACCAGAGCATCACGATGAGCGTCAGGACCACCATCACGCCATCGATGAGGGTTTCCAGAAAGGTGACGCTTAAGGTGCGCTGGATCGCGTCCACGCTGCGGAACCGCGAGACGATGTCGCCGATGTGGCGCTTTTCGAACCACGACAACGGCAAGCGCAGCAGCTGTCCGAATAGCGCATCGAGCAGACGCACGTTGAGCATCGTCGAGAGGTATACGCCCAGCCACGATCGCACTGCGGTGACGGCAACTTGCATCAGTACCAGCAGCGCAAAACCCACGCCAAGGACCGTCAACAGATCCTCGTCGCGGCCGACGACGACGCGATCGACCACGATCTGCACAAAAAACGGCGACGCGATGGCAAACACTTCGAGCGTCAGGGAAAGAATCAGCACTTGGGCGATCGGGCCGTGCAGCCCCTGCGCCGAGCCAAAGAGCTGACGCACCGAGGTCTTTTCCCGCTCGTCGCGTGCGACAAATCCCGGGGCCGGGGCCAGTTCGGCCGCCACTCCGGTGTAGTGGCGCGAGACCTCATCCATCGCCAGGATGCGCTTGCCGCGCGCCGGATCCATCACGGTGATTTTGTTGCCGTCCACGCTCGCCAGAACCACGAAATGATTCAAGTCCCAGTGCAAGATGGCCGGCAGGCGCAGTTTGCCTAGCGCTGACATCGGCGCCTGCACACCTCGAAAGGACATCTTGAGCACATCAGCGATGGCCGCGATGTGCTGCAAGGTCACGCCTTTCATCGACGGTGCAAGCCGCAGCCGCATTGCCGACAGGTCCGTGCGCAGGCCGTGGTAACTGGCGATCATGGCAACGCAGGCGATGCCACACTCGGGCGCTTCGCTCTGAAGGATCATGGGCACGCGGCGCCCGAAAATACCGGCAAACATGGTCAGCGAAGTCGCTCGCGCAGCGCCAAGACGGGCTCAAAGACCCATTCAAAGACCGTGCGCCTTTCTAGCAAGATGTCGGCGTTAACCAGCATTCCGGGTCGCAGCGGAAACTCCTGCGTCCCGGTGCGTACCGTTTGGCGATCGAGCGCAACCTCGATGCGATACACCGGCTCGCGCACCGTCAAGGGACCGACCCGCTCGCCCGCGGACCAAACCGTACGGCCCACACTGCTCACCTTGCCCTGGTATTGCCCGAAGCGCTGAAAAGGGAAGGCATCGTAGCGCAAGACCACTTGGTTGCCCGACTCGATAAAACCGATCGCCCGTGTCGGCACGAGCAGCTGCGCGTGCAACCCGCTGCCCTTGGGCATGATGGTGGCCAGGGTTGCGTCGGCCGCCACCGATGCACCGCGCGCCGCCGCGATGTTGGTGACGATTCCCGCAATGGGCGCTCGAATTTCCAGCTCGCTGTGGGCCTCTTCTTGCACGAGGCTTTGCTGTAACTCGCTTTTGCGCTGTTCGATCTGCTGCAGCTGGGTGCGTGTGCGAATCTCGATCAACGGCAATTCGGCCTGTGCGGCGCGCAGCTCGCGCTCAATGGCGGCCCGCCCGCCCTTTAGGCTTTCGAGCTTGGTCGTCTGGTCAAGCAGGTCATTGCGCCGATCGCGCGCCATGGCCTCCGAGGCAAAACCTTCCTTGACCAGTTGCGCAAAGCGCTGCGACTCCAGTTGCGCCGAAGCCAGTCGCTGCTGCTGTGCATTGACTTCCGCTTGGGCCTGGTCGAGTTCCTTTTTCAGGTCATCGACACGCTTGCGGGCCTGTGCGCTTTGTTGCTCGCCGAGCATTTCCGACTGGGCGAGTTCGGAGTTCAGCGAACGCAGCCGTCCGGTCAGTTCCTGGTGCACGAGCTCCGATGCATTCACGCCACCGGCGGTTGTGCGTTCGTGCGAGAGCCTGGCGATCGGCTGTGCGGCGCTGATTTCGTCGCCCTCCTTGACCATCAGATCGGCGACAACGCCGGCTTCGGGGGCACTTACGCGCGCCGTGCCTACGTCGAGGTCCAAATAGCCGTCGACGCGCTCGCGCCGCGTGTATTCCCCGACAAAGGCAAAGACAATTAACAAGATCGCGATCGAAGCGGCCAGAAGGGTGAAGACCCAAACGGGCACGGGTCGTGCCTTCGACACCTCTCCCAAAAGCTTCTCGCGCTGGGCATCAATCGCCTCCTGGCGAAACAGCGAGCGAATCGGCGGTGGGCTCAACGTTGTTCCGGCATCGGGTCAAGGAATCGGGCCAAACGGGCCGCCGACGTCACTCCATCATCCCGGCGACCACGCGGTTAAATCCCGCGTCAACATACGTTATTTCCCCCGTTACGCCTGCCGCCAGATCCGAGAGCAAAAATGCCGCGACATTTCCTACGTCGTCGATCGAGACGTTACGGCGCAGCGGAGCGTTGCGCTCGACCACGTCCAGGATCTTGCCAAAGTCCTTGATGCCTGCCGCCGCGAGGGTACGGATGGGCCCCGCCGAGATGCCGTTAACACGGATGCCCCGCGGGCCCAGCGTAGCGGCTAGATACCGCACCGACGCCTCGAGCGAGGCCTTTGCCAGCCCCATCGTGTTGTAGTTGGGAACCACCCGTTCGGCACCCAGGTAGGTCAGGGTGAGCATCGAGCTGGGCCGACCCTGCATCATCGGCGCGGCCGCTTTGGCGAGGGCCGGGAAGCTGTAGGAAGATATGTCGTGGGCGATGCGGAACGCTTCGCGAGATAGTCCCTGCAGAAAATCTCCGGCGATGGCCTCTCGTGGCGCAAAGCCGATCGCGTGGACAAGCCCGTCGAGGCCGTCCCAGGTTTTTGCCAGCTCGGCAAACACCGCGGCGATCTGCGCATCGTCGGCCACATCGCAGGCAAACACCATCGATGAGCCAAATTCCTGCGCAATGTCGCTTATCCGCTCCTTAAAACGCTCCCCGACATAGGTGAAGGCAAGGTCGGCACCCTCGCGCCGGCACGCGCGCGCGATTCCGTAGGCGATCGACCGATTTGAAAGGACTCCGGTTATGAGAATGCGCTTGCCAGTTAAGAACGCCATCTAGGTGCCCGTCGTTTGCTGCCGCTGGTTGGTGAGCTCGGATTATGCGGCCCACGTCATGGGGACGCATCGGAGCGCAATTATGCCGTCCGGCGCCGCATGGGCGCCGGCACGGTACTTACATGCGCGAGGCGCTGGCCGTGGCGGCCGGGGTGGGCGCGGCTGCTCGGGTGCCGGTATTCACGGCGGGTACGACCGCCTTGTTGACCTTGTGCGAGCTAGCTGCGGTGGGACGGGTAATCGTCAGGCTTAATCGCTGCCCGGCGAAAAGCGACATCGAATGCAACTGGTTCCATGCGACGATGTCGTCGGCCTGCACGTGCCAGCGACGTGCGACCGAGGCCAGGGTATCGCCGCGGCGCACCCGATAGGTGATCTGGCGCAGGTTGGCGCTCTCGGGCACCAGGGCGAAGGACGCGGATACGAAGCCCGGCGCGACATCATCGCTCATCGTCTCGTCGCGCGGAATCAGGATGGTCGAGCCCGCTGCGGGTCGGTACCGCGGCGGTATGCGGTTGGCCTCGCGCAGTTGCGCCTCGGTCAGACCGACCCGCTCGGCGACCTTCGCGAGCACTTCGCCTTGTTGCAAGGTATACGCCGTCCAACTGGCCAGCGGCTGTGCGGTGGCGTCAAACGCGGCCAGGTTGGCCTCAAAGATGTCGACGCGGTCCGCGGGGATCAAGATCGTCGGCGAAGAGGCTCCCAGGATCAGGGGCCGGTTAAATGCCGGATTGAGCGCGCGAAATTCTTCAATCGGCATGCCTGCGAGCCGGGCCGCGGTTACCACGTCCATGTCGCGCGTCTTATTCATCGCGACAAAATACGGCTCGTTGCGGATATCGGGAAGCTCGATGCCATAGCGGCGCGGGTCGGCGACGATGTTTTTTATCGCCTGCAGTTTTGGCACGTAATACTGCGTCTCGCGGGGCAGTCGCAAATCTTTGTACGCAAGCGAGTGGTGGCTGGCACGGGCACGTGCCAGCGCGTGCTCGACGCCTGCTTCGCCGCAGTTGTATGCGGCCAGCGCCAATTGCCAGTCGCCGAACTCGGCGTAGAGTTTTTGCAAGTAATCCAATGCGGCCCGCGTCGATTCGATGACGCCGAAGCGCTCGTCCTTCCAGAGGTTTTGCTCCAGCGAATAGACCCTGGCAGTGGACGGGATGAACTGCCACAGCCCCGCCGCTTGGGCAACCGAAATGGCCTCGGGCTGCATTGCGCTCTCGACAAATGGCAGCAGAGCCAATTCGGTGGGCAAGCCCCGCTTCTCGATTTCCTCAACGATGTGATACAGATACATGCTCGCGCGGCTTGACATGCGCCCGACGTAATCGGGCTGCCCCGCGTACCAGCGTGTCGTTTGTTGCGTGCGCTTGGTGTCCAGGTCGGTCATCTTGAAGCCGCGCCGGATGCGACTCCAAAGATCTTTCTCATCCGGTGCGGCCGTTGGCGGCTCCTGGTTCGCAAGCTCCGAGGCGTTGACGCTACCCCCGGCGGGGCGCGCTAGCGCGCTCGAGTTGGGCTGATCGCCGGTGGCCTTGGACGATGCTTCTGCGGCGCTTTGCGAGCTAGCACCGATGGGCGCATTTGTCACGGCACCGATGCCAGCAACCGGCGCTGGGTCGGTGGCCAGGGCAGGCAAAGGTGCAACCGGCGCTAGCTGCGTAGCCGAGGGTTGCGCTGACTTTGCGGCCAGTAACGCAATTGCGCCCGTCGCCGGCGCTGGGACGTGCGTGTTTGCGCTAGGCGCTGCACTTACGTCGGAGCCTGCGCCCGAGCTCGTCGCGCTGGCTGGTTGCACGGGCGCATCGGCAGCACGGCTCGTTGACTCGGCCGCGCACACGCCAGCGTTCGTCAAGACCAGGAGCGCAGCGCAGGACAGCCAACGGACTGGCAAGAATGGACCGGTCACGGAATCCAAAACCCATCATCGGACGAAGGATCTAGCCAGTGTAGGGTGCGGCTTACTGCAGCGCAAGCAAAAGGATTCATTAGAAAGAGGCAAAAAAAGGTTCGCCCGACGGCTTTCGACAGACGCCTTATGGACGCCAAAGAAGCTAAAAGACGTCCTTCCAGGCGCGCAACGCACCAAATAGCGCTGCTGCATCGCCCGCCGCGCCCGCTCGGCGCCCAGCGAGGGCCTCACGGACCGTGGTATGCGCGCAACGAAGAAAGGGATTCGTCGCCTTTTCCAGCTGCAAGGTCGCGGGGACCGTAGGTTCGCCACGGCTGCGCGCTAGCGCACAAGCCGCGCTGCGCTGCACGAGCTCCGGGTTGCCGGGTTCGACCGCCAGCGCAAAGCGGATGTTCGCACTCGTGTACTCGTGTGCGCAGTAAATGCGGGTGCGATCGGGCAACTGGGCGATTTTGTTCAGCGAATCGAACATTTGCGCCGCGGTGCCTTCGAATAAACGCCCGCACCCGCACGTAAAGAGGGTATCGCCGCAAAACAGCGCTTCGAGCTCGGCACACCAGTACGCAATGTGATCCAGAGTGTGGCCCGGAACCTCGAGCACGGAAAAATCCACACCCAGAACATCGACGTGATCGCCTTGTCGCAGGCGCACGTCGATTGCGGCAAATGGCGAAGTCGCCGGGCCGTACACCTTTGGTGCGTACGCTGCGACCAGGTCGGCAACACCGCCCACGTGATCACGGTGGTGGTGGGTGAGTAAAATGGTCTCGAGTTTGCACCGACCTTGGTCCAAAATGCGCAGTACCGGCTCGGCATCGCCCGGGTCGACTACAACGGCATGGTTGCCGCGCTGCAGGAGCCAGATATAGTTATCGTGAAATGCGCAAATCGGCGTTATTTGGATTTCGTGCCGATGTGCGGATTCGGTGGGATGTGTCATTGCCAATTTGTCCGATAACCGTAAATTCAATATGGATATTGGTTCAATGAGCGATCGATGAGTGATCCGCAGTCTATCTTGAACTTCGCCGACTTCCTGGCTTCGGCACCGGGGCGCTACGTGCTGGAATGGGAGCGACGTGTCTTTGATAACGCGGTAGCGGATGTCTTCGGATACCACGCCATGCAACTTGGCATGCCGCAGATCGACGCATTGCGGGAGAACCGCATGCCTCTTCGCTGCATCGCCCTGGACGGCTCCTTGGGCAAGCCCTATTGGATCGAAAGCGATATCGACGGCCGGCGCGAAATTGCAATCGTCACAAGTTTTGACGAGTTGCCCTTTGCCGCGGCATCGATCGATCTCATGGTACTGCCGCATGTGCTTGAATTTGCGCAAGAGCCCCACCGCGTGTTGCGCGAAGTCGACCGGGTGCTAGTGCCGGAGGGACACCTGGTGCTCACAGGGTTTAACCCGGCAAGCCTTTGGGGTGCGCACCATTGGATGCAGCGGCTCGGAGTGCGCCCTTTTTTGCCGCGCTCCAGTCAGCTGATCGCCTTGCCGCGACTAAAAGACTGGCTAAAGCTGCTCTCCTTTGAGGTCAATCGGGGTCGATTCGGTTGCTACGTACCGTGGGTGCGTACGGAATCGTGGCTGTCTCGGCTGTCTTTTCTTGAAAAGGCCGGCGATCGTTGGTGGCCGGTCCTGGGAGGCATCTACGCCCTTACTGCGGTCAAGCGGGTCCATGGCATGCGGCTGGTGGGTCTGGTTAAAAAATGGCGCGAAGAGCGGCGCGCCGCTCTTGCGCCGGCCACCCCCGTGGCCCAGCTTGTGTATCCCACCGAAGAAGCGGTGACCGTTCGCATTGGGGTGCCTGTGGAGGCGGCCAACGACCGGGCAGTTAACGCGGCGCAGGGATGAGACATGCGCGGTCGATCGACCTAAATCCCGAGCGGGCCGATACCGCTGCGCAGCCGGGATCGCGGTCTGTCGTTGAAATCTGGACCGATGGCGCCTGCAAGGGCAACCCGGGTCCTGGTGGCTGGGGTGCACTCTTGCGAAGCGGCTCCAAAGAGCGCGAACTATTTGGCGGCGCCCCCAGTACGACCAACAACCGGATGGAGCTCATCGCCGTGATCGAGGCCCTTGGGGCGCTCAAGCGCCCCTGTGATGTGGTCCTGCATACGGATTCGCAGTACGTCAAACTCGGCATAACGGAGTGGCTCAAGCAGTGGGAACAGCGCGGCTGGAAAACCGCCGATCGCAAGCCCGTGAAAAACCTCGAGCTATGGCAGCAACTCGATCAGCAAGTGCGGCGGCACAAGATCCAGTGGCGCTGGGTGCGCGGCCATTCGGGCGATCCGGGTAACGAACGCGCCGACTCCTTGGCAAATCGCGGCGCAGCACAGTTCCAAGGAGCGTGAGATCGATGCGCCAGATCGTGCTGGACACGGAAACAACAGGACTCGAGGCCAAGGACGGTCACCGCATCATCGAGATCGGCGCCATCGAGCTGATCGGGCGGCGTTTATCCGACCGACGATTGCACCGCTACTGCAACCCCGAGCGCGACAGCGACCCAGCGGCCCTCGCGGTGCACGGACTGACACGCGACTTTCTGGCGGACAAGCCGCTTTTTGCAGAAATCATCGCGGACCTGATCGAGTTCATTAGCGGAGCGGAAATCGTCATCCATAACGCAGCGTTTGATCTGTCGTTTCTAGACGCTGAGTTCGCGCGCTTGGGTCGGCCATCGTTTGCCGATCATTGTGAAAAGGTTACAGATTCGCTGCGATTGGCTCGCGAGTTGCACCCGGGAAAACGCAATTCGCTCGATGCGCTATGCGAGCGCTACAGCGTTTCGAACCGACACAGGACCTTGCACGGCGCCTTGCTTGATGCCGGCTTGCTGGCGGAGGTTTATCTGGCGATGACTCGCGGCCAGGACAGCCTTGTGATGCCGTTGGCAGCTTCGGCCCAAAGCCAAGACACGACGCTGGCGTCCAGCGCCGAACTGATCGTGCTTGTGGCCGACGCCCAGGAGATTGCGGCGCATGAGGCCTTGCTTGATTCCATCGAGAAGGATTGTGGCGCCGCGGCGGTGTGGCGCGCGGGCTGATCGGGCGCTGCATGCTCCTTCTGGCCCCTTGCTGGCCTGGGTTAAGATTTCGATTCCCGGTCGCGTCTCCGGGCGGTTAGCTCAGCGGTAGAGCACTGCCTTCACACGGCAGGGGTCGCAGGTTCGAACCCTGCACCGCCCACCACAATTCCCGTTAGCCGTCCTGCTCCCAATAAGGGGGCGTTCCGAAGGTGGCGCGCAAATGTGCGATCAATGCCAGGACCTTGGCCGACACGCGCCGGTCGTTGGGATAGGCGGCGAATATCGTCGCGGGCTCGGCTTCGGCGCCGATGTTCAGTGCTCGTAGCTCTCCGGCCTTCAGCAGGTCGTAGACAATGAATGTCGCGAGCAATGCGATTCCCACGCCATGCAGCGCCGCATCGCGCAGGACGATCCCGTTATTGGTACGCATCGCGGCGACAGGGCGTACCACCGTCCACCTTCCGTTTTGGCGGAAGCGCCAATCGGATGCGCCGCGTATTGAATAGATAAGAGCGCGGTGCCCCTCCAGTTCGACGGTCGTCCGGGGAGTTCCATTCGCCTTTAGATAATGCGGCGAGGCGACCAGGATGCGCCTGCTTGGCGCTATCCGTCTGGCTATCCACCCATCCTCGGGCAACGTGCTGTGACGAAGGATCGCATCGAAGCCGTCCGTTGCCCCGACGAAGCGGTCGTCGAGTTCGACCGAAAGCTCAATGCGCGGATTCGCCTCGAGGAACGAATTGAGCGCCGGGCCAAGATGCAGAACGCCGAAACTGACGGGTACGGAGATTCGCAACGGACCGACGAGTTCTCCCCGCCTTTCGGAGACTTCCGCCGTCGCCTCGGTCACCTCGCGCAGGATGCGCTTTGCGCGTTCGAGGAAGGCGACACCGTCTTCAGTCAGGACGAGCTTGCGCGTGGACCGCCGGATAAGTGTTGCGCCGACATTGCGCTCGAGCTCGGCCACGCGTTCGCTTGCAATCGACTTTGAAATCTGCAGGCGCCTGCCTGCCTCGCTGATCGAGCCCGCCTCCACAGTCGTGACGAAAGCGAGTAGCGCGTCGAGCTTGAGCATTGTTCGGTCTTCCCGGAAGGTTGTTCCTACGTTTGCAGTCTAGACAGAACGCCTGCAGCGGACCAGCATGGGGTCCTTCGACCGG
>Ga0187781_10002211_pt1 | contig 14875 bp, 13 predicted proteins | sample 0715_SJ02_MP02_2_FD_132447 | JGI IMG/M metagenome (GOLD analysis project Ga0187781, IMG submission 132447) | Tropical peat soil microbial communities from peatlands in Department of Meta, Colombia - 0715_SJ02_MP02_20_MG | ecosystem: Environmental > Terrestrial > Soil > Wetlands > Peat | place...
CAGGCGCCGGCAACGCGACAGGGATTCTCTTTTCGGGAGCCGGTGGCACTGAATGCCTTTCTGGTTCTTTGGCGGCGACTACCGGCTCAGGAATCGGAAGGTCCATCGGCTTGGGAAGCGGAAGCACCGCTGTCGTCTCGCTGGGAATTCCGCCCTCGCGAGGCGGCGACACGGAATGTATCGGCGGTTGCTTCTCCGAAACAGCTGGCTCGGAAACTGTAGGCGTTGCCAGAACCCGAACCGGACTTTTCCCTTCCGGGCGTGGCGGCACGTAATGCATTTCCTGTCGAAGCTGGTCGAGTGTAGGATTTTGCGGTTCCGCGGCCTGCTCGCGGCGCGGCGTTACACGTTGAGTCAGCCATTCTCGAATCTGCTCGCGCGTAGACGGCGGGACCTCCTCAAACTGCACTCCGGCGACGTGGCCATTCTCGCGAACCCAGAGTATCTGGCCCTGTCCTTCAATGCGGATATTTTCGTTGAGAGAAAATGCAAACGGGATCTTTTCTCCCGCATGCAGCGGCATCATGGCGCGAACGGCGAAGCCTTCGTCTGAAAGGTCGCGCATCATTCCGCCATTCCCGGAGGCCAACTCCACATACACAAGGCTCAAGGGGCGCTTGCGCGATTTCCTGCGACGTTCGCTGCGGCTTGGGCTCATGAATGACCGCATTCTATCGCTTCATTTCGCGGTTCGGTAGCGGGTGTTCCTGTAGATCGGCTCACGAGTACGACAGAGTACTCCTAGCTTGTTCATTTCTCATTGCGACGCTCGTCGAAACGGTTTCGGGAGAAGTGGACGCGAACTGCTGGTTAACCGAAGGGTTGTCAGTTCGAGTTTGACCCGGGGAGCCAACCTTGCAATCCGTCAGCGGGCGAGCTTGCCTGTTGGCATGCTTTGTCGGCAATGGGTGTCACCGGGCGCGCGGCGGTGCGATCACTGCTCTTTTTTTTCAATCCTTTTCGCGAGTTCTCGGATGATGTCCCGAACCGTTCTTCCAGAGGCAGAATAGACTGTTTCTTCCGACTTTGTGTCGATGAGCTCGAGATGCACAAGGCTCCGCGAAGGCTTGGAACCTGCGTGGGGATCCTGTAAGGAGACCACCACGGCAACATCCGCCATCACGCGAGTTCCAACGATCTCCCAGCGTCGCCAGATCCTCAATTCCTTGTAGGTTTCATCCTCGAGTTCTGCACTACCGTGGTTCTCAATATACGCAGATTTCGCCGCAAGCACGGTTGGACTCAGAAAAGTGTGATCGTTCTTTGCGAGACATCGCGTTTCCACGGATACCGCAAAGACAGCTACGATGAGACACACCACGCATTGCCAAACTCGCAATCTGCGCAAGTGCTCGTGATTCGTAACCATGGAGGCAGGAATTACCCTCCAGATTATATATTTTCCGGGTCCATCAGCTCTTGGAAAATGTGGTCCGGGTCGCCGTGGCAGGTGAGCAGACAGGGGCGAAACTGTGGTCTTGTTCGCACGGGATTCTGGACTTGAAGCGCTGCTTCCTCCTATCATGTGAATACGCTCCCGGGCTTCTTCATTCCAGGCACGTGCTGCGGCCCGACCGTGGGGAGAAATAGGTCTCTCTTCACAACGATACGCAAACCAGATAACTCTCGACATCATTCGATGAGCGTGTGAAGTGAGAACGTTCACTTCACCTACGAGACGAGCACCTTATGGCAGATGAGCTTTTTGAAGCGATGAAACAATCCATCATTGATGGGGACCCGGATCAAGCCAGGGAAGTCAGCCAGCGCGCGATCGCAGAAGGTATCAATCCATTGGAGGCCATCCATCGCGGGTTTTTGCCAGGCTTGAATCTCATCGGTGAGCAATTTGAGCAAGGAGAGATGTTTCTACCGGATCTGGTTCTGGCGGGCGAAGCAATGAAAGCGGCTACGGCCATTCTAGAGCCGGAGATCCAGAAGACCGGAAGGAAGCGGGAGATGCTCGGCAAAGTGATACTGGGCACGGTGAATGGCGATATCCACGAAATCGGGAAGACGCTTGTGGGAACCCTGTTGTCGGCAAGCGGATTCGAGGTTTTCGATCTCGGCGTGGATGTGCCACTCGAAATGTTTGCGGAAAAGGCCCAGGAGCTGGATGCCGACCTGGTGGGAATTTCCGCGTTGCTGACCACGACGATGACAGGCCAGAAAGGTGTGGTGGAGGCACTGGAACGCCACGGACTGCGGCCCCGGGTAAAAGTCATGATCGGCGGGGCGCCGGTTACGCAAAGTTGGGCTGACGAAATTGGAGCCGACGGCTACGGAAAAGACGCGCAGGCGGCAGTAGCTTTGGCAAAAACTCTGATTGGCAAGTAGGCCTAATTTACGCGAACAGTGCGAATGCAATGCTCGGAATAGAGTCAGGGATGGGATGGAGACGAGTTTCGTATGCAGCCGAGTCTTTCGCTTCTTGAGCCACAACTGATCGACCGAATGCTCCGGGAGGCTTTCGCGCTGATTTCTGAGAGGGGGGTTACGGTCCAGGCGCCAATTGCGGCGCAATTACTGTCCGCAGCAGGTGCTCGAATCGAGAACGGCGTCGCGCACATTCCCGAATCCCTGGCGCGCCGTGCTCTTGAGACCGTGCCGCCGCGCTTTTGCCTTTACAACCGAGCCGGTGAGCCAGCTGCGCACTATGGCGGCGACCATGTGCAGTTCGATCCCGGTTCGTCGTGCGTGCACGTACTTGACCCTGACACGCTGGAACACCGTTTGGCGAAGACAGCAGACTTGGTGCGCTTGGTGCAAGTCGCGGAGATGCTGCCGCAATACGCGGCGCAATCGACTGCGGTGGTCTGCAATGAAGTGCCAAAGGGCATGGGGGATCTCTACCGACTCTATGTGGTGCTTCGATATTCGGACAAGCCCATTGTGACTGGAGCATTCACGCCGCACACCGCGCCGGTGATGATCGACATGCTGGCGGCAGACAGCGGCGGGCTGGAGGCGCTACGGGCGAAACCTCGGGCCGTCTTTGATGTATGCCCATCGCCGCCGCTGCATTTGTCGGAATTCGCGGGCCAGAATCTGGTTGATCTTGCGAGAGCCTGGGTCCCGGCGGAGATTGTGCCCATGCCGCTTGCGGGTGCTGCAGCTCCAGTGACGCTTGCCGGAGCCATCGTGCAGCACGCGGCGGAATCCCTCAGCGCAATCACCATTCACCAACTAGCGCAACCTGGCGCCCCTGTGGTCTGGGGAGGCGCACCAGCGATTTTCGATATGCGAAGCGGAATCACACCGATGGGCGCCGTGGAAACGTGCATGCTCAATGTGGGATGCGCGCAGGTGGGAAAGTCGCTGGGACTGCCCACGCACGGCTACCTGATTGGCAGCGACGCAAAAACGCTGGATGCGCAGGCCGGGCAAGAGAGCGGAATTGCGGCCATGATAGGTGTGCTAGGCGGGATCAATATGATTTCGGGCGCTGGCATGCTGGATTCGCTGGCCTGTCATAGCGCGGAAAAGTTGTTGCTCGATGCGGAGTCGATTGCGATGGCACAGCGCTTGTGGGAAGGCGTGCAACCGCGGCCTGAAACCCTTGCTCTGGAGATGTTCCGAAAAGTGGGAGCGCAGGGAGATTTCTTGAAGCTGCCGGAAACACGAAAACTCTTCCGGCAGGAGCAGCACATTCCGTTGAAGGTAATTGATCGCGGCTCTCTCCGCTCCTGGGAAGAAGCGGGAAAGAAAGATATTTTCGCCCGAGCGAAAGAACATGTGAACGAACTGGTCGCCGGCTACAAGCGTCCCGAGCTGCGGCCCGAAGTCGAGCGGGCGCTGCGCAGCATCGTCGAGGAACAGGCGAAACGCGAGGGCATGGAGCGCCTGCCGGAGGCTTGAGTTTGCAACCGCAGAAAACAATCGAAAGATGACAGGCACGCCATTCGCGACGGGACCCACGGAAATAGTGCGGGACTGGGAGCTTGCGATCACCGCCGACATGGTCTTGCAAAGGCAGGGCGCAAATGTCCGGAGGGTACGTGCGCGACAACCCCGTCTGGTCGCGCTGGCAGAAAGAGCGATTGCCGAAGGACAGTCCCTGATTCAGCCTCAAGTGGCCTACCGAATTTTGAAAATTAAGGAAGTGCAGCGGGAACTGGTGATTTTGGAAGACGGGATCCAATTAAGAGGCGTGACTGTTGCACGGAAACTTGCGGGTGCGGCGTTTGTCGTGGCAGTCATTGCGACCGTCGGAGCACAAATTGAACGAGAGATACGGCGCGCCACGAAGGAAAAAACCGCATTGGGGCTTGCGCTGGATGGGTATGGAAGCGCGGCAGTCGGTGCATTGATCATCGGCTTCAGACGTTATCTTGCGGAGCTTGCGCAAGCCGCGCGCCTGATAACCACGACTCCTCTGTATCCAGGGACGCATGGCTGGGAGCTAGCTGCGGCGCAGACGGAACTCTTCTCGCTTGTGGATGCCGCGCCCATCGGCGTGAAACTCACGAGTTCATTTCTGATGACGCCGTGCAAGTCCGTATCCATGCTGATTGGGGCCGGGCCGAAATTGAAGTCCACAGACGATGATCCGTGCGAAGAATGCGATGCGGGCGCGACGTGCCGTTATAGGTCGCGGGACACTTGAGGACGCTACCGGTCCGGGGTTGACGCGCTTTCTGCTTTCAGACGAAAAACAGGGTGTTCGGCCAAAGCGCGAATGAACTCGGGACTGGTGCCGCAACAGCCACCGAGGAACGCAGCCCCGGCTTCAACAAGCTCCTGGGCCGAGGAGGCGAAGTCTGCAGGCGTGGTTTTGTAACGGGCGACGCCGCCGATCATCTCCGGCAAACCTGCATTCGGCTTGATCCAGATGGGAAGCGGAGAAGCGGCCGCAAGTCGCTTGCAGAGGGAGATAAAGTCGCGAATGCCGCGCCCACAGTTTGCGCCGATGCCGTTGACGCCATCGCTCGTAAAAGACGCCGCCACCTGTTCTGGAGTTACCCCCATGATGGTGCGGTCGTGATTTTTCCCCGAATCGAAGACGAAAGAGACAATTACGGGAAGTCGGGTTTCGAGGGCAGCGGCAGCGGCGATGCGAGCCTCTGCGAGATCGGTCATGGTCTCGATCAAGATGGCATCGGGATGTTCGGTTGCGAGTGCCTGAGTCTGGCGGGAAAACGCGTCTTTCAATTGATCGGGAGTTACCTCTTTGGTCAGAAGCATCTTGCCGCTCGGGCCGATGGAAGCGAACACGAGTGCACTATCACCGGCTGCCTGTTTGGAGAGCTTTACGCCCGCTCGGTTTATGGCCTCCAAGCGGTCCTGCGCACCATATTGAGCTAGGCTAATGGGGTTCGCGCGAAAGGTGTTGGTCAGAAGAACGCGACTCCCCGCGGCGACGTAGCTTTCTGCAACGTGGCGCACCAAATCCGGCTTGGAGAGGTTCCACTCGTCCAGGCAAGCGCCTTGGGCTGCTCCGAGTTTGTGAAGCTCCGTGCCCCACGCCCCGTCGGTGAGTGTCACCGTACCGCGCCGGCAATCTGCGAAACGCATCTCGTAGTCCCTCGCCAAGCCCGGAAATGAAGTATATCCGGGCACCCCAGGTATTAGAAGCAGTAGCCGCCTAACTCACCTCTACGGAACTTCTACGATTGCGACCTCGGAATTGGCGCTCTCGTTGCCCTCAGTGTCGACAGACCTCGCAACGTAGAAGTATTTCGTGTTGGGGTTCACATGCTCGTCTACAAACGACAGCCCATGTACGACGCTCTTGTTGATCCGTTCAAACGGCCCCGTGGCTGATAACCCTCTGTAAAGATTGTACCCGTCAACCCTGGATGGACTGGGTTCCCATCTCAACAACACGGTGTGTCTCTTGCCATACCTGAGAAGCGAACTCGGCGAAGACCCCGTCGCAGTGACGAAAAAACAGAAACTGCAGAGCAGCAATACACAGACTGAGAAGCAGACCGTGCCGCATCTTTTCAGGCGAGGCAAATTGCGATCCCGAATGAGCAATACAGCGGCGGCGATCAAAAGTGCAGCGAGAATTGTAGCAACCGTGAAGGCCAAGAACCAAAGGCCACTAAGCGGTCGAGGAATCAAGGCCGGAAAGCGAGCGAACCTGGCCTTTAGGAAAGGGCCGAGCCAAACATCTTCCAGAGCAAAGAGAACAAGGATAGACGCGAGGACCCAGGCAACCGCGAGGATTCTCGACGACGCATGCGGGATTGAAGAACTGGCATTCATCAAAGCTCCCTGCTGGGCAACTTTCCAATGTAATTCAGGTCCTGAGGGTTTGCGAAGCTGCGAGGAGTGCGTAATCAGCAAGAAGCTCACGGCGTTCGCGGAGCTTTCGAACTACCTTGATGATGAGCTGGACGACTCCTCGCGCGAGGAACTAGAGAAGGGATTTTCCCTCTTTACGTTGGATGAGTTTGGCAACCCGCGCGATCTTGGGCCTCTTAGTGACACTTTAGCATAGCTGTTTGATCCAATCGGTCAGGCGTTCCAAGTCAACCTCTAGTATATCGACCGGAACGAACACGTCCCGATATTCAAACGCGCCCGAATATCGCCGGAGTTTCTGGATTGCCGATTAGCTCTCTGGTCGCACGCACACGACCGCCATGTTGCGCGAACTGCCTAGGATTTGGGAGTCCGGCACCAGCTTGCAATCGTCAACAAGAAAAACAGAGCGCTACCGTGTAGGAAACTTGTGTAAGAAATGGCAGTGCCGCCCGGAGCACCCAAGAAGGGTGGAGTCCAGTGAAGAGCAGTGAGCAACCGAAAGATCAACGCGAGAACAGTGGAAATCAAGCCAAGCCAATAGCCTATCGTGGCGAGTTGCTTTTCCATTCTCATCCCCCTTTGTTCGGATTTCTGGAGTTGGGCCCCTATTGTGGCCACGCTACTCTCGCTCGGCTAAGGGAGTCAAGCAAAGTTTCCGAATTCCAAGTGTTCTCACCTCGATTTGTTGTTGGTGGCCACAGTCACTCTCCTTTGCACGCATTCGATGAAGTTCCTGAGGTACCTGCAAACAGCGAAGATTCGTGTGCTTTAGGAAGGTGACTTCGCGTAGGCTTCACGGGGCTGCAGCAAAGAATCAAAGGTCGACGTCAGCCGCCTCGCGGCGTCAATTCGATGCGCGTGGGCCCTTCAGCCCCGAGAATGTCGTTGAGCAAAGGGATTAGGTCGGCCTGGGTCACGGGCACCTTCTGGTCGCCCAACTCCTTTACCTTGGCCAACAGCGCGCGCTGTTGCTTCGGAGTGATCTCCAGGCCTAGTTCTTGGCAATTCTGCTCAATGGAGGCGAGCCCCGCGGTTTTGCCCAAATCGTAACTCCGTTTGCGCCCAAAGCGCTCGGGATCCAGCTTGTTCTGGTAGAGGCGCCCTTTCTTGTCCCCATCGGCGTGAACACCGCATCCTTGGATCACGCTCAAACGGCCGACGATCGGAGAGTTAGCGGCCAGCTCTACGCCGCTGATCTTCGCAACCAGATCGCTGAGCATTCCGAGTGCCCGCTCATCCACATTGCAGGTCATGCCGTACAGGTCTCGCGCCGCAACGATCAGTGTGGCCAAATTGGTATTTCCTGCACGCTCTCCGAGTCCGTTCACGGTTACGTGAACACGTTGAGCGCCTGCGCGCAGAGCGGCTAGAGAATTTGAGACCGCCAACCCATAATCGTTGTGGCCATGGAAATCGAAGGTTATAGGGAAGCGACTGATCATTAGCCGGATGTATGCTTCGGTGTCTTCGGGGGTCAGTAAGCCCAGCGTATCCGCGAGCATCATGCGTTTTACCGGCAGTTTGCAAAGCCTCCGGGTTAATGCCATCACGTACTCCGGTGAGTCGCGCATCCCCTGAGACCAATCTTCCGGGTACACGTTGACACGCACGCCGCATTGCTCGGCGTAAAGGACCGTTTCCGCGATTTCTTCGAAATGCTCCTCCGGGGTTTTCTTGAGTTGTACGCGGCAATGGCGCTCCGAACCCTTAGTCAGTAAGTTCAAGACTCGCCCGCCATTTTCCACGATCCAATCGACGGACCGGGTTCCATCCACGAAGCCCAGGATCTCGATGCGATCTAACAGGCCATGCGAACGCGCCCAATCGGTGATGCGCCGCACAGCTTGCGCTTCGCCATCGGAGATTCGGGCCGATGCGATCTCAATGGCGTCCACTCCGGACCGCAGCAAAGCCTTCGCTACGATGAGCTTCTCGTCCGGCGTATAGTTGACGCCGGAAGTCTGCTCACCGTCCCGCAGCGTGGTATCCATCACTTGCATATGTTAGCTATGCCCTCGAGCCATCGGGGAACTCCACCTGGGAGAAGCGCTTATATCACAGATAACCGCATAAATCGCTGGAATTCTTAGACAATCCGTAGCCTCCGGTACTTGTTTCCGTTGCCGAGAAACATCGAATCACAGCACTGGCAAGTCGAACGTATCCCGTAGAAGTTCTCTAACGGCTAGTAGTGCCCTACCGTAAGCCTCTTCGTGTGAACCGACAGTAGCTCCCCGTGTGACGCACGCATCTCGGTTTGTATAAGGTTTTCCAGTGTCGAGATTCAGAATTTCGCCATCCTTCTCCGCCAAGCGACAGTTGCGTGAGATCTCAGCATCTTCGAATCTAAATACCGGAGGGTAATTCGGAGAATCGAACGCGTGCCGAGCGCCTGCGTAAATTGTAAGTTGCACATCTTTGCCCGCCGCCTGGAGGCGCTCGACGTAGCGCCTGACGGGTTCCACGGGAATCCAATCGTCTGCTTCTCCATGGAAGATTCGAATGGGGCGGTCAGAAACGTCTTCGTCTTGCGCCAAACGGATGTCACAGCGGGTGTAAAACGGAATGTAAGCCGCAAATTTGGCATCTTTCGGCGCATAGTAGGTCTGAAAGCGTTTCATGCTGGAGTAGAGGGCGACAAAGCCGCCTTTCGAGAATCCCATCAGCGCAATACGGAGTGGATCGATGCTCGGACGCTTCGAGAGGAAAGCCAGCGCGCAATACGCGTCATAGATCATTGTGAGGCCGCCGAGTCGCGACTGATCGGCAATGGTTGAACCAATGCCTCGGCCCGAGAAACAGTCCACGATAAAAGCAGCTACGCCGATGTTGTTGAGTTCTGCCGCCCAACGGTTAACGTTCCCTCCGACACCTCCGGATCCATGGATGAGGATGACCGCGGGAAAAGGGCCCTCGACCACAGGCAGGCGCAATTCACCTGCAATCAACGCAGGCTCACCATTCGTTTGTCCAGTCAGAAACTGACGGTCAGAAAGTGTTTGCGTTGGGATCGGATGTATCTCGAGGCGGGCGGTCTGTCGGAACAGGGTGCCGGGCATGTCGGGGTTAGCTGCGCTCCGCTCGGCGGAAACGCGTTGCGCGCCGCTTTCCTCGCCGGAACCGTTCGCCTCAGGACTCATGTGGTGGCAAGCAGACTGGAATTCGACTTCTCGAGCTGGAACTCCTTATGAAGGACTCCGAGAATCTTCTGTACCTCTTCTAAACCCACCACACAGGAGACGTTGCAGCCTGAGGCAGTCTGTGAGCCTGCGATTACCTGAAGGTTTTCTCGCCGCAGTGCCGCGAAAGCCTGTTTGGCAATACCCGATAGATCGCGCAAGTTTTGACTGACAAGCGTCACCAAAGCAACCCTGCTCTGAACCCCAATTTCGCTCTTTTGGTCGCATTCGCTCTCCAAAGCAAACTCGTTTCGAAGTGCATCCATTGTTCGTTCAGTAAGTGCAGCACGAACTACCAGACCGAACTTACGAGGTGAGTGGGTCCGAACGGTCAAAACCATGTCCGCGTGCGCCGCGGACACCGCCGCAAACGCTCGGCGCATGGCATTCGGAGCCTGCTCGATTCGCGGGATCTTCACGGTGATCAGACTGAGGTCTTCCATCGCCGCTAGCGCTTTGACGCCAGCTTCCCGCTCTGGTCCTTCGAGAGTTATTTTCGTCCCCTCACGCTCCACGGCAAATGTGTTGCGGATCCAAACGGGAATCCCGTGCTGGATGACCGGCTGCAGAGTTTTGGGATGCAATACCTTGGCTCCGAAGTACGCGAGGGCGGTAGCCTGCCGGTAGGAGATTTGCGGGATGGTACAAGCTTCGGGTACCAATCGGGGGTCGGAAGTGAGAATCCCATCTACATCGGTCCAGATGATCACTTCCTGGGCATCGAGAGCGGCGCCTAAAATCGATGCCGAGTAATCCGAACCGCCCCGGCCTAGTGTGGTCAGCGAACCTTCGACAGTTGCGCCGAGAAAGCCGGTAACCACGGGTACGATTCCCTTTCGAAGCAGTGGACGCAACCGCGCTTCGCAGCGAGCACGTGTCCGTTCGAGGGCCGGATTAGCTCTACCGTGATGGGAATCCGTTACCAGACAGTCTCTGGCATCAACGGCCTCACTGGCTACACCGCACTCGATCAGCGCGGCCGCAACCAGTGGTGCGCACAGCCGTTCGCCAAGACTCGAGATGAAATCACGTGCCTTCGGCGTTAGTTCTCCTGCGAGCGTAGTCTCTTGGCAGGCCCGCTCCCCTTCGGCCAGACATCCCTGCATCGTATCTTCGAAATGCTTCCGCTCTACCGAGGAGGGAAGGAGGGCTCTCGCGGCTGACTCGTGCGTTTCTCTGATACTTGCAAAAATGCTCGAAACCGCCTGTGAATCGCCCTCTGCGGAACGAACCGCCGCTTCGATCAATAGGTCGGTTTTGCCCGCCATCGCGGAGACCACCACCAATACAGCGTGGTCACTCTGCGAATCTTGAACTATTTCCAGCACCTTTGTGAGGCTGGAAGCATCTCCAACCGACGTGCCGCCGAACTTCATGACTTGAAGCGGTTTCCGAAGATCGTGGAATTTCCTAACCGGACGCAGCCGGGGGAAATGAGCGACAGACGTGCCTCTGGCTACCTGCGCAGCTGGGGAATTTGCGTGAGAAGAAATTGAAGAAACGCCCCGTCGACCCTCCTGAGAATCGGGGAGATTGATCGGGGCTGGGATTCTAGCCGCCCCAAAAGCCACGGACTCTTCCAAACCCCCAGCGGGTTGCGCCCAGGCTGGGACATGGGAACTTGCCAAGAATGAGATGCTTGGAAGCAATTCTCGCCATTCCTCCGGTTTCAGCGCGATACTAACAGTCTCCCGGTCGCAGACACCGCAAGTGCGCTGTTTCGGGGCAAGTTACGGCCCAAACCGCACAAAGAAACACGGAAGCGTATGAGTCTATCTGTTGATATCAAGAGGGTTAACGTCCAAGATTGGCGGCTCCGCGTTCGCACAACCGAAAGGGGGTGAAAAGTCCTTCTCTTTTCCGCCACCTTCTCGGCGGACCCGAGCAAAGGCTTGGAGCAAGTTTGGACTTCTGTTCTCTAGGTTGAGCTGCCTAATTTTCACGATCACTGCGAGACAGCAGAGCCTAGGATTTTTCTTGAAATGCATCGCCTCGCAAACTCAACGTTTGGTTTTGGATGGTCGGTTCCATGTAAAGCTTGGCGACGCACCAGACGGCGGCAGCGTTCATGAGATGAAGGAGCCACGGTAGAGGTCTCAAGATATCGACGATCAGGACCGCACGATAGTCGTCGCTCTCGTTATAGACTTCGTGCTCGTGCCGGTCATCGAACATGACGCTTTCGCCCTCCTTCCAGGTGTAATACTCGTCCTTCACTCTGAGCCTGGGAGGATTATCGGTAGGCACCTTGAACGCGGTGTGGTAGCGAAGCAGGCCGCGATACATTCCCCGGTGAGCTGGTATCGATTTGCGGGGCTCGATGATGGAGAACCATGCGTCCACCATGTCCGGAATGTCATCAAGGACAGCAACGGTTCCAGGAAAGAGCTGGCGATTGGGCAGGTATTGATTCAGGTTCCGAAAGCACACCGATAACACTCGCCAGCCGGGAACAACCGGATGCGAGGTTACGGTCTCATGCACCAATCGGATCGACTCTCTCTTGGGAAGAAGCGCTTGCAACTCCTTCGAGATAGTTTCGAAGTTTTGATCGATCGCCAGTAACGGCGGATAGGTTTTTCGAACATCGTAAAAGGCCGGGCTGCTGTCACCTCCGACAAACCGAGAGATCACTCGATCCATGAACTGTATGTATATCGGGCCTGCCTGGTTCAACACTTTGCGCTTCAGTGTGCTCATGTGGGTTTCCCCTTTGCAGTGCCAGAATCCCCTGCCGTTTCGGCCGGCATGTACGCGGATGGATGAGCTAGCTGTACCCACCACGGCGCCCCTTCAGCGCCAGGAGCTTAGCCTAGCAGTGCTCCAGTCCGAACTTCGACGAGGGAGCGTATTCGCATGCAGCGCGGCAGTCAAGCAATTGCGAAAAGCCCGGGCATAGTTCATGTGCCTGGGCAGCTGGATTGCCAATCAGACCTCCGGCCCCACCTACCAGAGACCCAATTCGCAAGGTAACTCATTGAATTTGTGTGTAGCCCATGTGTCCACGGGATAGCTTCTGAGCCGCTGGATTCCGGGGCAGCACTCCCAGGGCAAAGTCATTCACATAAGTGGCAGAGTCTCTCTCAACATAGGCGCACTGGAAGGACATGAGTGACCTGAACTGGCGGCTGCCTTCCTCGCAGATTTCTTGTATCAACGGCAGGGGAAGCGTATGATGCGCTGACCAGAATTCCCATCGGAAGTTCCGGCTGGTAGAAAATGTCCCCGCGCATACCCTCTGCAGGGTATTTGGCGTGTCAGCTCCGTCAGGGGCAGATGGAGGAAACCGTGACGAACACAGAAAATTTGCTTGGTAGGGCCGTAAAAAGCGCTCTCAGGTATGTCTGGCACACCGTCGATCTCAATGGGCGGTATAGCAGGTCGGCAGGCGGCGAGAACCGTCCGGCCTTTTACGATATCGACAAGACCTACCCAAGTCTGAGGATCCTCGACCAGAACTACGACGTGATCCGTGAAGAGATGGAAGCGGTTCTTGCCTACAAGGACCGCCTCCCGCGCTACCACGACTTAGACGCGCGCGAAACGTATATCTCCGGCACCGTGGATGCGGACAAAACCTGGAAGGTCTTTATGCTGCAATGCATTATCGGCGCCCCGAAAAACAATCAGGCCAAGTGCCCGCGTACCAGTGCTCTGCTCCAGCAGATTCCCAATGTTTACCAGGCTTTCTTTTCGATTCTGGATCCCGGCAAGTCCATCCCAGCCCACTGCGGTACGTACCGGGGTTATCTCCGCTACCATCTTGGTTTGCGCGTGCCCAAGAATAACCCACCATCCATGCGCGTCAAGGATCAGATCATCACTTGGGAAGAAGGCCGCAGCATCTTCTTTGACGACAGCTTGAATCATGAGGTCTACAACAAGAGTGATGATCTGCGTGTCGTTCTGATTGTCGACGTTTTGCGCCCCATGCCCTTACACCTGCATGCCGCCAACTGGTTCTTCACCCGCGTGCTGTCGCGACAAAGCGAGGAGGCTAAGCAGGCCCTAGCCAAGATCGACGATTACACCAAGGAGAAGCCGCAGGCCAAAGCGGCGACAGCACATTAGCACCCCCCATTTTAGGGTCGATCTCCAAGCAGCTTCGAAAATTCCTCCGGGCCGTATGTTGGAGATCGATTCCATGACCCCGGGCCATCGCGTGAAGGCGCTTTCGAATATCCAGCAGAAGCGCATGGGGACGGGGAGATCCGACTTCCGCCCACGTAATTGTAGATGAGAAGGATGCTGCCAGGCGCTGCTGCAGATTTGGCGTGGGAGGGACTGAAGTCTGTGCCCTAAGGCTAAACAGTTCGTTTTGTAATTTGCCTTTTGCGGGCCCGTGCATCGGTCTCAGTTGTTCGAGAGACTGTGATTGAATTCGAACCTAATCATGGACGAAGCGGTCGTCTTCGCCAAATCTCCCGTCCCAAGATCCATGGAGAAGCCGGCGTCGTGTCATGCGGTGTCATTCCAGAGTTCTTTAATTCATACGAGGCTGTTGGACTATCTCCAGATTCTTCGTGAGCACCATTTCGACATGGAAGGGGTCCAACAGGCACTCAAACTGTATGGGCTCTAGATTGACGCCGCTGGAATTGCCGACCTCCTGTTCGTGAGCAGCAGACGCGCGCACTAATGAGACATGAGGGCAAGCAAACAAGGGAAGTTCCGATCCTTGCTCACTAATAGCGCTCCGATTTCTGCTCCGTTTGTTCGACCCCGCGCGTAAGCTCTTTGATGAAATCCTCCAGGGGAAAGGCTCCTACTCCCCTGCCGATCGCGGAAGTGATCATAGACGCACGGGCCCTACGGTAGACTACAATCAACCGGCTCGCCTTTTTTCCAAGGGACCGCTGCAATGACTGGAGTGGCGCCGCCATCCGGGGCTGGACCGTCCTGCCAGCCTTTGCCTCGATCAGCCAGAGTCCAAGATTGGGCCCAGGCACAAGAAAATCCACTTCGAGACCTTGCTGATCGCGAAAGTAGTACAACTCTCTTCTCATCCCACGATTCGTCTGGCTCTTGAGTATCTCGGCTGCAACGAAGCCTTCAAACAAGGGACCCAAGAAGGGAGAACGCTCTAGCTCAGCGACCGATTTTATTCCAAGGAGGTAGCAGGCGAGACCAGAATCAAGCCAATATAACTTTGGAGATTTAATCAATCGTTTGCCGAAGTTTTCGAAGTATGGGGGTACAAGAATAATTTCGCCTGTTGCTTCCAAGATTTGCAGCCACTCACCAATTGTCGGCACACTTATGCCGAGCGGAGCCGCCAAGTCCGTTTTGTTAAGAATTTGGCCATGGCGGCTAGCCAACAGTGCTAAAAAACGACGAAACGTGACCAAGTCTCGCACGTTCGTGATTGCCCTTACATCACGCTCCAAATATGTCTGCAAATAAGATGCAAACCATAACTCGCGAGATTTTGGCCGCGCGATTAC
>Ga0187781_10002212_pt1 | contig 14873 bp, 11 predicted proteins | sample 0715_SJ02_MP02_2_FD_132447 | JGI IMG/M metagenome (GOLD analysis project Ga0187781, IMG submission 132447) | Tropical peat soil microbial communities from peatlands in Department of Meta, Colombia - 0715_SJ02_MP02_20_MG | ecosystem: Environmental > Terrestrial > Soil > Wetlands > Peat | place...
CACGAGGATTATGTTTTTCTGCTTCATCATTTGGCAGGCTTCATCGTCCAGATACATTCCATGTTCTATGGTGTCGACGCCTCCCCTAATCGCGTTCTTGATCCCCTCAATTCCTTCAGCGTGTGCCGCTACCTTCTTTCGCACTGCATGGGTTTCATCGACTACGGCTCTTATCTCCTCAACTGTGTAGCGTCTCACCTCAGGTCCGGCCCCTTTCGAATACACGTCACCGGTGGCGAAGATCTTAATGAAATCTGAACCAGCCCTAAAGCGCTCACGAACCGCTTTACGCACACCGTCCACACCGTCAGCTGCTACTTTCAGAAAAATCTGCGTGGGCAGGTGTGACGGCCAGTCAGTGTCACATGGCCCACCTGTCTGCGTCATCCATAAACCAGCCGTCACAATTCGCGGCCCTGAAACAACACCCAGCTCTACAGCCTTTTTCAGTGAAATCACGCAGTCATTAAATGACCCCGCGTCCCGTGCAGTCGTGAACCCTGCTTCCAATGTTTGCTGCGCAGCCCTAGCCGCTTTCAGAGCCATCAGGGTAGGCGGCGTATCAAACTCATATCTCATCTGATCTCGTTCCTTGCCCCAATAACAGAGATGAACATGCATGTCCATGAGTCCTGGCATCACGGTTTTTCCAATAGCGTCTATCACGTCAGTTCCGCTTGGAATTGTCATTTCATTTTCTTTACTCACACCGATAATTCTTGAATCTCGAACGAGGATCGCGGCATGTTCTACTGGTTTTCGTCCAGTGCCGTCGATCAATGTTCCGCATTTTATTACTCTAGTCTGGCTAAATTTTCATACCTCTCGGCTTGAGCTTATTCTTACCTCTCATTCCTATACATATCTCGTTTTAGAACAGCACGTGCAATCATACCGAGCAAACTCGCATTGTAAGTGGTTCGTCAATTGCGCGTGGCGCGTTTTCCGTAGCAGTTGTTAGAGAATTATTCAAGTTCTCGAACGAGGTCTATGTATTCTCTGACGCGTGAGACCGATGTCTTCGGAGTTACTGGGCTGCCGAGTGACATTACGAATTTCCGATGCTTGCGACCAATATCGAGCTGCCTCTGGATCTCCTTCCTTAGCTCATCGCGCGTCCCGTCTTGGAGAACGCGAATAGAATCTAGATTGCCAAAGATGCAGAGTCTACCGGCCACGGTATCATCAAGCTTAGCTATGTCCACCTTGAAGCCCTTCTTGCTTTCCTCCAAGGAGAGGCCGTCCGGGCGTATTTCAACGATCACTTGCTCAAGACGGTCAGCCATGTCGCCGCAAGGGTAGTAAACGCTCTTCATGCCCAACCGCCGGACCTCTGAAACTAGTTCCCTATTGTAGGGTAACACGAACTCACTGAATTTGTCTAACGGAATCTCGTCTGCTGACGAGAGGCATTCCTCCACAAAGACTCCGTGTACACCTGCATTTGCATAAGCCCTGACCTGCTCCTTCGCGTCATCTAAGAGCCTACGAAGCACCTCCTCAACCAATCTGGGTCGTTTGAGAAGGTTCACCATCATCCCTTCAAACCCAAAAAAGTCAACGAGCGCTCTTGAGTAAGGTGTTCCAACCATGGCGTGGAGAAACCTCCGAGACCCATACTTCTCTGCCACCATCTTGACATAGTCTAGCTTTCCGCTGCGAACTAGAGATCGTGCATCATGAACCGCCCATTGCCCATCTTCAGAACCTATCCATCTATCAACATCTTCCATTGACTGAATGAGCGACGCACGGCCTATCAGAATATTTGTCCCTCCGACCGGCTGCCTTTGCAGCTCCTCTCTCACTCGACCCACGCTATCCATCAAGAACACGGAGTCTCCAGAGGCTTCAACGCGGTGCCCAGTCCTCCAACTGGTCGACGGGCACGTTTGACAGTCAACCCAGTCCATGTCCAACTTCGTCTGAAGATCATCCTCAACGTTTAGCCATGCGTGCAGATCAGGACTCCGGAATGTCCACCAGGGTTGACTGGTCACCTCTTCCCAGTGATCTCGCAAGAAGATTCCCACGTACGGCATTACGACAGGAAAATCAGCGTCAAGACCGCCCGTTAAGGCCGCCAGCATTCTTTGCTTACTGTCCATCGATAGTTCACGGCATAAGGGATGAGTCAATTCTCGCTCGAATTAATCCTCATCTTCGTGAACGGGAATGTTTTTGCATTTCTGACAACTCCCTCAAAATACTCTTCAAATCACTCATATGAGTTTCAACTTCGAAAGCAGTAGCGTCATCAATAATATTCTTCACAGGAGCTCTTTGGCGAGCTTAACGACATCGACTGCGCTTTCGTATGGCAGGGGTTTGTGTATTTTGACACTTCATTGTTCTGCTCACTTCTAATCCTGAGCTTACAAGAAGGTGTGCCTTTGGAACTCATTTTGGCATGGAGGTCCGTGGGCTATCCAGATCTCCTTTTCTGCGGGCACTATGACCCATGAGTCGAGTGTAAAACCATCGCTTGTATGTCTGCAGATGGAGGCGGGGTAGTTGACGTGCTCCTTCAAGAACCCTTTACAATCATCCAGACCTATCTGTCCAAACTTCTGTTTGAGGAGCGTCTGCATCCGGTTATGTCTGACGATGGTGCTCGCCATCCCAATATCACCATTCGGAATCATTTGTTTTGAGTAGAATTTCTGGGAAACGAAATGGTTAGCGTGAGCTAGGTACTCGTCGTTGTAGGCGATGTCGATATCGGTCGGGGTGGCTTCAATATCATACAGTTCCGTCTCGTCGGCGATTAGGAAGTTGAAGCACCCAGCTCTCTTAGCTCTGATGACCGCGTCGATTGCATCCCCGATAGTTTTCTGCCTCAACACCTCCGCCACAATAATGTACGTTGGCACTCCCACCTTAAGCTCTAGTCGGGGGACGGTGTTCCAGCAGATGCTTATCCCCTTCGAGTTAACCCCCGCACAAGCCAAAATGCCGGGGTTAGTGTAATCCAAGATGTCAACCCCCTCCTTCCGCCTAACCGTAAAAAGGAGACTGAACTCTCCATCCCACCACATTGATTCTAATGTATCCCAGTTCTGACCGATGTATGTTCTTCCATCCTTGGTGGCTCCGTTCGTCGCGGCAAAGGCCGTGCAGTGCCTTGCACTAAAGGCATTCCTCTCCTCATCGGCGTTCACCATGACTATTTCTTCATAGGATCTTCTAGAACCATCAGCTATTCCCTTGAGTTCCTCGGTTATCTCTGGAGAATATTCTTCTATGAATAGTGCATACTTTTTCGCGCGTCTAGTCAGCTGATGTTTGGTCGCCTTCCCTTGGAACTCTTTGTAGAATCTTTCTTCGATCATACGGACTATGAGGCGTTTGAATTGTTCACCATACTTCTGTCCCCTCTCGTATGCCCCCCCTGAAAGCTCCAGCGTTGAGAGGCGCTTCCCTCTTGGAATCGCTATCTGCTCATCTCGGTCTAACACATACTCACCAACCAGGTTCTGAGCCGGCGCACCTGATTACAATTGACCTTAGGTTTCGCAGAGCGCGCGTGAGTCTTCTCTTTTGATTCCTTGTATGTACGGAGTCTTCGGGCTCGATTGATTACTACCCACTCGAAGGCACGATGTAGAGACTACTGAACTCTATTCCGAGCATCTCAAGGTTGTACGGGTTTCTGTAACCCTGCACATTTATGCTTGTTACGGGCACTCCCTGCACTAATGCATTGTTCTGCTGGGCGAGCCACACGTAAGGATAGTCGTTGTACGCTATGGCTGAAGCATTCTGATATAGTTCCGCCCTAAGTGTCGGATCTGCTGTCGCATCAGCCTTGCTGAGGAGACTTAGCACCTGGGTGTTGTTGTACCAAGCCATGTTTGAGGCCCCTTCGTCGAGCGGGCCGATGAACCAGTCAGCGAAGGCCCACGGATCAGGGAACCATGCCCACGTACTATACATGAGATCTGGATGGTGTGGATCCGCTGGGTTCCTCATGGAGTCCAGAGTAGTGGTCATTACACCACTTGTCTCGCCCTGCAAGGTTACTTTGAGACCGATATCCGCCAGATTAGACTGGATTACAGCTGCGACATCCGCTGCTGGCGGCGTATCGCTAGGGTATACAAGCAGTAGCGTGGGCAGTCCTTGCCCGTTCGGATACCCTGCCTTGGCGAGCAGCTGTTTGGCCAAATTGATGTTGTAGCTGTAAGGTTGCAGGTTGCTATTGTGCCCCAGCACACCTTTGGGTATCGGGCCCACGAACCCGGTTGCGAAGCCCTGCCATAATTGTAGAATCGCCGAATCGTTAATCGCATAGCACACTGCTTGACGTATTAACACGTTAGTGAATGGAAACTTCCATGTGTCCATCGAGAGCCAGTTTACGCCTAGTCCGGCGCCAATATTCGGGAAGTAAAGGTCGGTCTGTCCGACAACGCGGGGTGCAAGACTGAAATCGATGTAGGCTACTTGCGCCGAGCCGCTCTCAACGTCTTCAAGTCTGGTCAACGCGTCTGGAACTACCTTAGCGACAACTTCGTCGACGTGCGCAGCGGACTCGAATGCTGGAGTACCACCCCAATATGTTGGATTCTTCTTAAAGATCGTCACGACTCCTGGTTGGAGGTTGGTTATGACAAATGGGCCAGTTCCCATTGCATTTACTGTCATCCAGTTGTTGGTTTGTCCGGCCACAACTCCACCGTGGGCTGACACGACAACTGGGTCAACCGCGGAGTCTTGAGGTTGTGTGAGCGTCGCGAGGAAAGCCGAGAAGGGAGCCATCAAATGGAACTGAAGCGAGTTAGGCCCGGTAACTGTGATCGCATTTGTCGAGTTCTGCATAATACTCAGCAGACTGGCTGACGGAGTAGTCGAATTGTACTCGTTAAGCATACTTGCAGTCACGCTGGTGGTGTTTAGAGCTACAGTTATCAAGTATGATGGGCTTTGTGCCATGACCGCGGCTCTATAGATGGAGTACCAGAAAACGTACGCATTGACTGGGTCGCCATTCGAAAACGTGACACCGTTTCTTATTTGGAAGTTGTAAGTTAGTCCGTCTGCACTAACGTTGTAACTCTCCGCAATGAATGGAACTGGATTAGTTGAATTCGGCGCAAATACCATCAGACCCTGGTACACTTGCTGAACCGCCTCTTCCGAATAATCCCACGCAACGGCCGGGTCAAGCGTGTCGGGGCTTGCGGCCTGCTCAAACACGATGATGCCTCCACTCGTAGCACCAGAACTAGTAGCACCAGCAGTCACTGTCGTTGTCGCAGCTGAGGGGGTAACTTTCGATAAAGAGATCGCCCCATAAGTTCCGGCGGCAACGATTAGGGCAACAATTACGACCACCACAATTACTTTACTTGTCGATATATTAGCCAAATCTGACCGTAGGCGGCTATGTCCATTTAGTAATAAGGCCATTCCACTAATAATCAAGAATGCAAAACAGTAGCCGGCCTCGGGGATAAAATTCTGTCCTAAAACTCACGCGTAAGACTTTGTTTTGTCAGATTGTTTAGAGTATCGAAATTTGGCTGCCGAGCAATCAGTTTTGGATTCGTCGTACTTCGCTACGACATGTCTCCCAACTGTTACCCACGCGTCCTCCAGTAATCAAAATGCGCAAGCGAATGAAAGCCTTAGATACTGTTACGCGTTCACGATTCTTTCGCGAGGGGCAGGGTCTTGGTTCAAAGAGGATTACTAGGCGCACAGTATCAACCTATCACCGTTGACGAAGTCAAGAAGATACACGACTCAACCTTGGAGATACTCGAGTCTGTGGGCATGGAGTGCAATTCGACTAAGATCATGAAGGTGTTTGAGGATGGCGGAGCCGAAGTAGATCCTGACAGAAAGCGCGTCCGCATTCCACAACATCTTGTTACCGAAGCTATTCATAAGGTTCCTCATCAACTCATCTTCTGCGGACGAAACCCCGCCAACGATATCCTTCTGGAACCAAGGAGGGCGTACTTTGGGATGGGAGGAACTCCAGTCCCATTCATCAGAGATCTAGAAACGGCTGAGGTCCGAAGACCAACAAAGAGAGACATGGAGGAAGCAACTCGACTTGGTGACGGGCTTTCTAACATGAAGTTCCTCATGTCCATAGCCGGAGCATTCGACGTCCCATACGAAGCAGAATATCTCCATGAGTTCGAAGCTCTTTTCAACAATACTGAAAAACCAATTCTGTACTCCGCTCCCGGACAATTCGTCGCGAAAAAAGTTCTGGAGATGGCGGCTACAATTTCAGGGACACTTGAGGAACTGCGTAAGAGGCCAAATGTGATGCTGTATGCTGAGACAAGTTCACCGCTGGCGTTCAGCGCACCAAACGAGAACATAATAGAGTTCGCAAAATGTGGCCTACCCTTCGTGAATGGGGCAACTCCAATGTGCGGCGGGTCAGCACCCATGACTCTAGCGGGCGCCATGGTTGTCGGGAACGCTGAAAACCTGGCGACACTGACCTTGGCTCAGTTAGTTCGACCTCACACGCCTGTAGTCTACTCTGCCTGGGCATGCGTAATGGATCCCGTAACGAGTCGTTTCGCCTACGGCGCTCCGGAATTTGCCATAGGTGTCAACGCTCTCAACGCTTCGTTGGCAAGGTACTACGATCTACCATGCTACGGGTTCGGAGGGTGCACCGACTCGAAGACGCCTGACGCTCAGGCCGGAGCAGAAGTCATGATGAATTGCTTAGTTGCAGGCATGAGCGGGGTCGGCCTCATCCATGATTGCGGGTACCTCGCTGGAGGCAGCATCGGAAGCATGGAGATGGCCGTGATTGACAATGAGATCATTGGGTACGTTGAAAGAATTCTGCGGGGAGTCGACGTTAACGATGAGACATTGGCGGTTGAGGTGATCAAGGCTGTCGGCCCTGGTGGGCATTTCATGTCCCAAAGACACACACTCAACCACGTTCGAGAACTCTACGTTCCCCATCTCTTCGATAGAACCCCTGAAACCGCATGGGTAAAAGCAGGAAGGAAGGAGACCCGTGAGGTCGCACGCGAGAAGGCTAGAAAAATCCTAAAGGAACACAAGGTCACTCCGTTGGAAAACGAAGTCAAGCAAAGAATATCCGAGATCGTCAAGAACGCAGAGAAAGAACTCCCCCAGTCAAGTTGAGATCCTTAAGGAGACTCCACAACTCCGGAATTCAATCATCGCACTTCATCACGGCATATTATTTCGCTCAGCTTCGTAGCGTATGTTCCCTTATTCGCTAGCTCGACTCTGCAATTATTTTGCAATTAGCTGCTTAGGAGCGTATCAGCTCTTTGTCCGCCTCGGACAGTATCATCTCAAACTCCTTTTCCACGTCCCTATCCAAAGGTTCGGTGGAATGTTCTCGTAGGATTGTGTCCACTTTCTCATGCGCTACAAGCACTAAGTCCTTGTGCCCAGCCTTCTCCCAATCCGGCCGTGTTCTCCTGTCGGAAAGCTTTGGAGAGTAGTGTTCAGAGAGATAGTGCTTCCTAGTGTGTGCTTCGCTTAGATAGTGTCCACCTGGTCCGATCTTCTCGATTAGTTCGGTGGCCAAGGTTTCAGGGTTCACGTCGACTCCGCGTGTCGCCCTGAAAATTAGATGCAGGATTTCGTTATCGATGACGAGTTGTTCTGGGCTCGCAGTGACTCCTGATTCGACTTCCCCAGATCCTGATAGGAAGTTCGCTCCAGCTAGAGATGGCATCAGGCCGATGAGAGCCTTCTCATACGCCGTTTGCTCGTCGAGGGTCTTCGCGTCCGTAGAAAGGCCGTAAACGTCTGATGGAATGTCATATCGCCTTGCAAGCTGAACGCTTGCAGCAGACATCATACCGAATTCTACTGCGCCGAAAGCAGAGATTCCCGTTTTCATATCCAACGCTACCGGCCTAGCACCGTAGAAGACGGGACTGCCCGGATTTGCTAGCTGAACGATAATGTGGCTGATCAAGAATTCAGCGTTCATTTGGACAAGCGTTCCCGCCAATGTTGCAGGAGAAGTTGCGCCGGCTTGCGGACAGGGGAGGATCACAATGGGAAGCCCGTACGCCACCGCCTTCATTAATTGATCAGCCGTATCTTCAGATAATTCTAGTGGGCTCGTAGGCGATATTCCACAACAGATCAATGGAGTTTTCTTCAATTTTTCAGCTCCTCCTGTAACAGCAGCAGCCAGCTTCACAATGTAGTCCAAGTTACGAACGTTGAATGGTGTGCAGGAACAGCACTTTGTGGTGTTACGTAGCATCTCTGAGACAGTCCGTATGTCCCTTACCTCAGGAGGAGCATCGCATGCAAAAACCAGCATTGCAGCCTGATTGATATTCTCCAATGCGTCAATAAGCCGCATCAAATCTTGCACATCCCTTCCAGTACCGCTCCTCATCACTCCGGAGCTATGGTCAAGTACGTTTAGACAACCGCCAACCGTATGCGCATAAACGCGACCATCAATTATTGGCAGGTCGTTCTTTCTCACTCTTCCATATATGGTGAAGTCACGCGAATTTTTCCGAAGGCACTCTTCTACAAGGCTTGAAGGAATCTTGACGAGTTTCTTTGACGGATCAATCTCCGCGCCAGCTTCTTCCAGTAACCGTAAAGCCCTCGAGCTGCCAACTACGGCACCTCGTTTCTCAAGCACAAGAACGCTAGACCGATGGATTTCCTCAATCTCATTATCTGAGAGGATACTGAGTCTAGTCTTCATTTGTGAACTTCCATGAACCTTCTGTTTGACCTCATCGGCTAGCTCTAGGGCTGACTATTATGATTACACCAACAGCCAACTTTCTGGGATTAACCTTGGTAAGGAAGCATTCTGTCAACAGAATATTGCTATCTTTTGGCTCGATCTCGGCTATGGTTAGCGTCCGCATATGCTCTCATTCAGATCTTCAGAATCAATTCTTAGACGCAATACGTTGCAGCCGAACCTAGCGTCCCAGACGCCGCTAGGTGGATTTGTCTTGCGTCATCCCTTGAGTTAGGATCGTTCACTATCCGCTTGTTGGCACAATGTAGAGGGTGGTAAAGTCTATTCCTAGAGCTTCAAGGGTAGGGCGGTAACCTTGTACGTTTATGCTTGTGACTGGCACTCCCTGAAGTAACGCATTCTGGTACTGCGCAATCCACACGTATGGATAATCGTTGTACGCTATTGCTGAAGCGTTCTGTTCCAGCTCCGCCCTCAAAGTGGGATCGCTTGTTACGTCAGCCTTGGCGAGCAGGTTCTCCACCTGCGTATTGTTATACCAAGCCATGTTTGAGGCTCCAACGTCGAGCGGCCCAAGGAACCAATCAGCGAAGGCCCACGGATCCGGGAACCACTCCCATGTTCCATACATTAAATCGGGATGATTGGGATCAGCTGGATTCCTATCCCCATCGAGAATACTGACTGAAACGTCTGTAGTGACGCCTTTCAATGTCACTTTGAAACCTACGTTCTCAAGATCTGATTGGATTACTTCTGCAACCTCCGTAGATGGCGGCCTGTCAGTTGTGTAAAGGAACAGTAGTGTTGGAAGACCCTGACCATTTGGATAACCCGCCTTAGCCAACAACTCTTTGGACAAAGTGAGGTTGTAGCTGTACGGCTGCAGGTTGTTGTTGTAGCCCAGCACGCCTTTCGGTATGGGACCCACGAACCCGGTTCCGAAACCCTCCCATAGTGGCAGAATTGCTGACACATTAATCGCATGGGCCACTGCTTCGCGTACTAGAATATTGTTCAATGGTGGCTTCCACATATCCATCGAGAGCCAATGCATACCTAACATTGGGCCTAGCTTTGGAAAGTAGAGACCTGGTTGCCCCACAACTCGTGGTGTAAGGCTAAAATCGACATAGGCTACTTGCGCTGAACCGCTCTCAAGATCTTCAAGTCTAGTTAACGCATCAGGAACAACTTTAGCAATCACTTTGTCTAGGCGTGGCGTTGCCTGGAAGTCTGGGGTGCCACCCCAATAGGTCGGGTTCCTTTGGTAGACGGTCACGACTCCTGGCTCATAGCTAGTTATCATGAACGGCCCTGTTCCCACCGCATTCGCCGTCATCCAATTGTTAGTCTGCCCTGCCACAACTCCACCGTGCGCTGACACGACAACTGGGTCAACCACGTAAGATTGCGGTTGTGTAAGGGTGGACAAGAAAGCGGCGAAAGGAGCCATCAAATGGAACTGGAGGGAGTACTGACCGGTCACTGTAACCGCATTGGTCGAATTTTGCATAATGCTCAACAGACTGGCTGGTGGGGTAGTTGAGTTAAACTCGTTAAGCATGTTCGCAGTTACACTAGTCGTGTTCAACGCCACAGTAATCAGGTATGAGGAACTCTGCGCCATCAGCGCGGACCTATAGATTGAGTACCAAAAATCGTACGCGTTCAGTGGGTCTCCATTCGAGAATGTGACATTGTTCCTTAGCTGGAAGTTGTAAGTAAGCCCATTTGCACTAACGTTGTAGCTTTCCGCAAGATAGGGCTCTATGTTGGTTGAATTGGGCACAAAAATCACGAGACCCTGATACACTTCTTGGACGGCCTCTTCCGCGTTGCCCGTCCAACACACAGCCGGGTCAAGCGTGTCTGGGCCTACAGGCTGCTCCATCACAATGGTACCACCGGTCGAAACAACAGGACTAGTAGCACTAGCAGTTACTGTCGTTGTCGCAGCAGACGGGGTAACCTTGGTTAATGAGAACGCACCGTAAGTTCCGGCCGCGACGATTATGGCAACAATTACTACTACAGCAATCACTTTACTTGTCGATAAGTTGGCGCACATGGCGCGGACGAAGGTTCTAGCCATATATAAATAGACGCTACTTACGATTTATACAGAAGTTTCAAACGCTTAATCGGGTTAGGTTCGCTAGGCGAAGTCGGTAACGCATGATTCCGTTTCCGGGTCTGGTGAAGTTTGTCGTGAAACGGATCCTGTTTACAGTGGGCCTTCTCCTCGGCGTAGTTGCGATAGCTTTTCTGCTCTTTAGAGTTGTAATACCTGATCCTGCCAGGGTTTGGGCCGGCCCGCGCGCGAGTCAACAAACGATTGAAGCACTCACAATCCGATTTCACCTCAACGCTCCGTTGTACATGCAGTTCTACTATTATCTGATCGAATTAATTCACGGTGACTGGGGGGTTTCACCTATTTCAGGACAGCCAGTTTTTCAGAGCCTTATCCAATACTTCCCAGCAACCGCTGAATTGACCGCGGCGGCCTTGATCCTAACGATAGCTCTCGGGATACCACTCGGCGTCGTTGCGGCCACTCATAGGAACAAGGCAGTAGATCACGTATCCCGAGTAACCTCCCTAATTGGGCTCGCCTCGCCTCCCTTTCTTCTCGCCCTCATTCTACAGTTTGTCTTTGTTTTCTACCTCAGGATATTCCCGGACTCTAGCGGAAGAATTTCCGTCTTCATCACTCCCCCACCTCAGGTCACAGGTTTTTATACGATCGATAGCCTGATAGCGGGTGATTGGCCTGCTTTCGTAAGTTCACTACAGCACATAGTGCTTCCTGCCGTCGCGTTGGCCTTCCTCACTCTGGGTTTAATGAGTAGACTCGTGCGTGCATCAATGCTTGAGGCATTGGTCAGTGACTATGTTCGTACAGCCAAGGCAAAGGGGTTGATGCGAAGAATTGTCGTTTACAAACACGCTTTGAGAAATGCTCTCACACAACCAGTTACGGCAATTGCCGTTTACGTCGCATACCTTCTGGGGGGCTCAGTGGTTGTTGAAAACATTTTCAGTTGGCCCGGGATAGGCCGGTACGCAGCGCAGGCCGCACTTAACTTTGACTTCCCGGCAATCCTGGGCACTACGATTATTTTTGCTGTCTGTGTGATTGTAATGAATCTAGTAGCAGACATTTTACTTTGCGTCATTGACCCGCGTATTCGACTGTGAGGAATCGTGATGACTTTATTTCAAGATAGGAAGGATATCGTTCTCACTTTGCGGATTCTCAAGAGAGACCCCCTCGCTGCCGTTGGGGCGATGATTGCAGTTGCATTTTGCGCGGTTGCAGCCGCGGTGGTGCTTTTCGGGAATAGGTTGGTGCCGTATGACCCAACCGCGATCAACCTCGCCCTCGCATTCCAACCTCCGTCGATTCAACATCTATTCGGCACTGATAATCTTGGTAGGGATGTTTTTAGCAGGGCGATTATAGCAGCCCCCGTGGATGCCGAAATCGCCTTCATGATCATCGGAGTTTCATCTTTATTCGGGTTGGTCTTCGGTTCGGTCTCTGGTTTTCTTGGCGGATATGTTGACGACGTATTCATGCGTATTACAGACTTGTTCTTGGCGTTCCCTTCCTTAGTGCTTGCAATAGCTGTGGCCGTTGCCCTAGGTCCTGGGGTCACGAACGTCATATACGCCAACATTGTCGTATGGTGGCCTGTATATGCCAGACTCTCGAGAGCAGGTGCCCTTTCGCTGAATCAAGCTCAATACGTAGACGCCGCACGTTTAACAGGTCTTTCGAGATTCGCGATACTTTTGAAGCATATCATACCCAACAACGTTTCTCCCATTCTGGTCTACGGAACGTTGGACCTCGGAAACGCAATCTTGTACGCATCCGTTCTGAGCTACCTGGGGCTAGGCGCGCAACCACCACAGCCCGAATGGGGTCGAATGGTCTTTGATGGTCAAATATACCTCACTGGTGCATGGTGGATCTCGATCCTCCCTGGTGTTATAATCCTCATCATAGCGCTTGGCTTCAATCTTCTAGGCGACGCTCTGAGAGACGTCTTCGACCCACGGTACAGGAAGTAGCCACACCATGCCAGAACCAGTTCTTCAAGTAAATGACCTAACCGTTGCTTTCGAAACTTTCGAAGGCAAGTACAGCGCATTGAATGGCGTCGACCTTGAAATTGGGCCCAGCCAAATAATGGGCCTAGTTGGGGAATCAGGTTGTGGGAAGTCCTCACTTGCCTTAGCCGCCATTGGCCTTCTGCCCGTTCCACCGGCGAAGATCCTTCACGGCGCTATCATGTTCAAAGGAGAAAACCTCCTTGAGTTAACAGAAAAGGACGTGGAGAAAGTCAGAGGCACGGGTATCAGTATGGTCTTTCAAGAACCTCTTACATCCCTCAACCCGCTTTTCACTATAGGCAGTCAGATTACTGAGGCGATAGAGGTACGGGCAGGAAGAGAGAATTCTGGCGAGACCAAAACAAGTGCTCAGGCTGAAGGCATAACATGGCTTAAGAAAGTAGGCCTTCCTGACCCTGAGCGCGCATTCCACCGCTACCCACACGAACTTAGCGGCGGGATGCGGCAGAGGGTTATGATCGCTATGGCTTTGTCTTCGAGCCCAACGTTAATGATCGCCGACGAACCCACGAGTGCACTCGACGTCACTACACAAGCTCAAATCCTGAAACTCACAAGGAAACTGGTGGAGGAAGTCAAAGCCTCAGTGCTCTTCATATCCCACGACCTCGCCGTCGTCGCCCAAATCGCAGATCGCGTAGCAGTAATGTACACTGGCATGATCGTCGAAGAAGGACCAGCTATTGAGATATTCACGAATACGCTTCATCCATACACACAGGCATTACTGGCATCCTACCCAGGAAAGGAATCAATCAACGAACCTCTGAAGGTAATCCCCGGCCAAGTTCCAAGCCTCACCCGAATTCCACAGGGATGCCCATTCCACCCTCGATGCAGCTACGCCAAGGAGGAATGCAGAACTGAAAGACCACGATTGAAGGAGGTTTCGGGGCACAGGGTAGCCTGCCTGCTCTACTGAACCATGACATCAGAACTTCTCAGGCTTGAGAAGGTTGTGAAACACTTCCCTGCCAAAGGCTCGTTGTTTTACAGCGAAACGGGGACACTAAAGAAAGGCTCGCTACTTCAAGCCGTTGATGGAGTAACCTTTACACTCGAACACAACAGCACACTAGGTATTGTTGGAGAAAGTGGATGCGGCAAGACTACCCTAGCCAGAACGATTGTTCTTCTCGCTAAACCAACCTCGGGAAAGATCTTCTTCGAAGGCAAGGACATAACCGGCCTGTCATATGGCAAGCTAGCCGAAATCCGGCCTAACCTGCAAATGGTCTTTCAAGACCCCTACTCATCCCTCGACCCGCGTATGCGCGCGAAAGACATTATCGCGGAACCTCTCCGTGTCGTGACCAAAGACAAGGACTTCGTAAATGAAAGAGTGAAGGAGGTGATTCAACAGGTAGGATTGGAGGAAGGACAGCTTGGAAGGTTTCCAAACGAGTTCAGTGGCGGACAGAGACAACGCCTAGGAATCGCGCGGGCAATTGCAAGCAAGCCAAAACTCGTCATTCTGGACGAGCCAACAAGCGCCGTCGACGCCTCCACCCAGGCACAGATTCTCAACCTTCTCCGTCAGATACAAGAGAAGTATGAGATGAGCTACCTCCTCATCTCACATAACGTCGACGTCGTCCGACACATGAGCAATAGGATTGCAGTCATGTACCTGGGGAAATTTGTGGAAATTGGACCGACGGAAGACGTTATAAAAATTCCGAGGCACCCCTACACTGCAGCTCTCATATCATCGGTCCCAAAGCCAGACCCCCGCGCCAGAGCTGAGATGGTAGAAATAAAGGGCGAAACGCCGAGCCCCATAAACCCACCCGAAGGATGCAGGTACCATCCGAGATGCCCCTTTGCAACCGAGCTATGTAGCCAGAAAGAACCGAACCTTGACGAAGTCGAAACGAGCCTTGTGGCATGCCATTATCCCATTAAACACTGACTGCATCCGGTTTAACGCCGCCAGTACTACATCGGCTGACATTCCCTAACGTTCGTGAGAGACCAATTCGAAGAAACGAATGTATGATTCGATCGCGCGGGGAAA
>Ga0187781_10002213_pt1 | contig 14868 bp, 8 predicted proteins | sample 0715_SJ02_MP02_2_FD_132447 | JGI IMG/M metagenome (GOLD analysis project Ga0187781, IMG submission 132447) | Tropical peat soil microbial communities from peatlands in Department of Meta, Colombia - 0715_SJ02_MP02_20_MG | ecosystem: Environmental > Terrestrial > Soil > Wetlands > Peat | place...
AGACGTAAGCGGCATTGCCATCGATGACGCCAGGAATGCGGCGCTCCCGACAATTGCCAAACTACCCAAACCGCTAGGAAATTGCGCGCACCGCCTCCACAATATGTCTTGCCGAAATGCCGAAGGCGTCAACGAGTTCATCCGGCTTGCCGGAGTGCGGCATCTCCCGCACCGCGAGCAGCCTCGACTTGGCAGGGGCGACGCCGGCCTGCGCGAGGGGGAACTGATAGCCCTTCAGTGGGGCGACATACAGTTTGGAGAGAGTCCGGAGGATCCAAACCGATACATCATGGTATGTCGCAATTACGACTGGCGTTCCAGAAAGTTCCTGACACCGAAAAGCGGGAAATCTCGCCGCGTTGACCTTGGCCGCGACTTACGTCAAGTTCTGATGGACCTGAGAGACGAAAAGCTCTTGGAAGCGTATGGCCGGGGCCGGCCAGGCATCGCGGATGATTTTGTATTCCGCACGGTGAATGGCTCACTTCCTGACATCCGCGGCAATATCGCTCAGAGGTACTTCGTGCCTGTGCTCGAAGCCGCGGGACTCCGCAGGATTCGATTTCACGATTTACGCCATACTTTCGGGAGTCTGTTGATTCAGGCAGGTGCGCCCCTGACATACGTTCGGGATCAGATGGGCCATTCGTCGATAACGGTCACCGTGGACATCTATGGCCACTTAATCCCAAGTGCTGATATCCGCTACATGGATGTCGTCGGGGCAACCAAATCCGGCTCTTCATCCAAGACAAGTCAGGCCAAAAACGCAACCCAGGCGCAACCTGCTGACGAGTGGAGGAAAGTTGATTTGGTGCAAGTCCTTCAGAATCATGGGGTGGGTGACGGGATTCGAACCCGCGACGTCCAGATCCACAGTCTGGGAATAAATTCCTATCTTGTTGGTTTGCCTTGCACTTTCCTGCACCCTACCTCATGGTTTTGTACGGTTTTCGGCGCTTAATGTTGCCAAATTGTTGCCAAGTTTTTCTGCGTCGAATAATTATGATCCGTATCGCAGCTTGAGCTTATCTCTGACTTCCCGATCAGTGCGCCCGTTCAATACCCGCATAAACCCTGATCTCCGACCGCATCGATTTCCATATTCTACGCCGCCTCAGACAGCCCGGAGGAGATGGGATTTAGGACAAGGCGCGCGTGGGTTCAGCGCGGGAGGGCCGTTCTGCTAGTTGCCATTCGATGGAAGTGGTGGGGCACAAGCCAACCCGGCTATTCAGAATTCAACTTGCAGGCTGCCGAAACCGCCAGCGTCAAGATATGTCATGCACCGAAGTGGGCCCAACAGTTCCAAGACAGTCCAACCGGACTAGGCGGGCCGCCGCCAACGCAGGCTTTCAAACAACGAGATGCTGACTCGCATCCTCGGGGTCCTCGTGGAGGACGTTCGCTTCCAGGATTTCCGAAGCATGGTTGTGGTTTTCAGCCGCGCAGATGATTGCCTGCCGTCCATTCTTGGCCGCCTTGCGTCACTCAATCTGAAGTTACCGGTTTGGAAAGCTTAATTAGCTGAAAATATAAGTCCAAACTGGTTTTGAATCCGTGTCACTACCCTGGGATGGAAACCTCTTGAACAAAAAACAAACCCTCAAGAGGCGCGTGGCCCTGTAAATCCATGGAAGTCAATACAAGCGACATCAACACCGTGCTGTACCGGGCTGCGATTTTACTTACACCCGCAACCTGGCAAAGACGAGTCCCAAGCCGATTAGCCTGTTAGGGACTGATCACGGAAGGTCGCCCGCACGATCCCATCGACCTATGCGGTACCAAAATCTGGTAATATAGCGCAACGAGCAAATTGTTGAGTCTCGAGTGCTCCGGTTGGCATCGCGCAAGAGCCAGCGTGCCGTCAAAATGGAAGCTGATATCGCCGATCTTGCAGGGTTCAGGGTAGACGTGGGGGAATGGTTTGAAAGAGATCTGCTCTCAACTAGTATAGGCATGTGTCTTGAGCCTGTGCAGAAGAACAGGGAAAAATGGGACCGACGCCGATTGCCCTGAGCAACTCGTCTGCTGCAGAGGTCTTGGCGGTCGCGGGTTCCTGGAGAGATGACTATGGCCCAGCTTATCTCGCTTAAAGAAACGAAATCCCCGTTGCCTGGCAGTCAACGCATGGTAGAGTCAGTGTCATCTCTAACAACGAGGGAAGATCTCCACCTGAGTGGCATCTCACATGGTATCGAACCTCTCCTTACCACCAAAGGGGCATCCCAGGTTCTGAGGATCCATCCGAAAGTCCTTGAACGGATGGCGAAGCGCGGCGAAATACCGGCACTAAAAGTCGGCAAGTTTTGGCGGTATCGCGCATCGGCGCTGGACGCATGGATCACTTCGAAATTGCAGTCAACTTCATGATGAACCTTTACACGCAGGCACTCGCGCCGCCGAAGCTGCGAGCGTCTTCGGTTATAATCGATGAGGTATCTGCCGGTCGGTCCTTCCTCGGTGATCGCACGCCTAAGGTTTCAATCGACCAGAGTTTCTAAGACTCACGCCTTGGACTCGAAGTTCGAACCCTCGACCTCATGACTGCCAGCAACCTGCCCGTTTTCCACACCTTCCACTTATCCTCATGCGTTCCATAACCTTACACAAATTCGGGGCTCTGCTTTCGCTCAAAAGAAGAACCCCTTTTCTTCCCAAAAACATACGTTTTGACACAGTTTTCGCACAGCACGGAAAGAGGCGGCTCCGTGGTTAGCTCGGAGACCCACGGTCTCCCTGTGTCAGTCGGCTCGCTTGCCGCAAACGTTCTACCCTCAATCAACATAACGAAGGGGCGGATGAAGCAGGTAGAAGCCATTCTGTTAGTCCGCGAACAACGAGAGAAGGGAACGCAGGAGCTGGCATTTCACGCGCGCCCCTTCATCCTCTGTGGACTCCCCCTCCGCCGCCCATCGCCCGATCAATTGAGCTACACGCGCAGGAATGGCAAGTTTTTCCTGCAAATCGTTGCTCACCCCCAGTACGGTCTGCCCACGGTCAGAGCAGATTGCACTTGTTCACAGTTCGGCTTGGGGATGGGCAGAAATAGTTCATCCCTTCCACCCGCTGCGGGGGCGGCGATTTGAAGTTCTCAAGAAAAGGCGCAGAGCCGGCGTCGACACGCTCATTCTCCGCGAACTGGAGCGTGGCACGCTCAGCATTGCGCGCGAGTGGACCGATTGGGCGGATCCCACTCCGTATGACGCGTTAACCCTGCCGCCGCACCGCCTCGCCGCCGACAGCCTTTTCGAACTCGTCGCCTTATTGGATGCCCTAGCCGCGTCCCGTCCCTCCTCCCCGGGAAAAGAGACGAAAAAAAGAATTGACAGAGGAGATTTCTGATGTTAGTTTCAGACCAGTTATTAGCGTGGTCCGATGAAAATAGCGAAGCAGACCACCGCCGCCTTGCGCAAGCGCCGCCAAGCGCTCCTGCGCCAACTGCCCCCGCTCAAAGCTGTGCTGCGCGGTTCCCTCATCGAGCGCTACAAGCGCTGCGGCAAGCCCGGCTGCAAGTGCGCCCAGGGCCCCGGTCATGGCCCCAAGTACTACCTGTCGGTGAGCTTTCCCGGCCAGCGCCCGCAAATGGACTACGTCCCGCAAGAGTCTTACGCGAAGGCGAGCGAGTTTCTGGCCAATTACCACCATGCTCGCCAGGTCTTGGAGGAGATCTGCGAGATCAACCGCGAACTTCTGCGCCGTCGCGAGAAGTTTTAACAGACCGCCATGAGCGAAGTGCTCTCATCCCTCCGCGCACCGATCGATCCCGGACAGGGCGGCATGCTCCTCGCCAATATGCTGGCCAGTTGGCTCGACCACGACCGCAGCTTGACGGCCCACGCGGAGGCCAGGGATGAATCCGAAGATTCAAGAGCAGCACCGCCGCAAGCCGGCCTACATTTACCTGCGCCAGTCGTCGCCGGGGCAAGTTCTCCACCATCGGGAGAGCACGGAGCGCCAGTATGCCTTGCGCGAGAAGGCGCGGGAACTGGGCTGGAGCGAATCCTTGATTCGCACCCTCGACCAGGATTTGGGCAAGACGGGAACGGAGATGACGCGGCGGGAGGACTTCAAGACCTTAGTGGCGGATGTCTCGATGGGGCAAGTGGGGGCGGTGTTTGCCCTGGAAGTCTCGCGTCTGGCGCGCTCCAATCTCGATTGGCAGCGGCTGCTGGAGCTCTGTGCGCTCACGTCAACCCTCGTGATCGACGAGGATGGTTGCTACGACCCGGCGGACTTCAACGACGGGCTGCTTTTAGGATTGAAGGGCGTCATGGCCTCGGCCGAACTGCATTTCTTGCGCGCCCGCCTCCAGGGCGGCAAGCTCCACAAAGCGCAGAAAGGCGAGTTACGTTTCCCCCTGCCGGTGGGCTTTGGCTACGACGAGGAAAGCCGTATTATCTTGGATCCGGACGAAGAAGTGCGGGGCGCGGTGAGCCTGGTGTTCCGGCTGTTTCGCGAAACCGGCAGCGCCTTCGCGGTGATGCAACGCTTCGCCGCAAGCACGCTGCGTTTTCCCAAGCGTGCGTATGGGGGAGCCTGGGATGGGAAGCTGATCTGGGGGCGCCTGACGCACGGTCGGGTGCTGGGCCTGCTCAAGAACCCGTCCTATGCCGGCCGGTACGTCTTCGGTCGTTATCAGTATCGGCGGGAGATCAGCCCGGAAGGTAAGGTTCATCCCCGGAAGTACGCGGTGGCGATTCCCGACTGGCGCGTCAGCCTGCAGGACCACCACGAGGGATATATCAGTTGGGAAGAGTTCCTGCACAATCAGGAGCGCTTGGAGAAGAATCGCACCAACGGTGAGGAGACGGTCCTGGCAGGCCCGGCGCGCGAAGGCTTGGCATTGCTCCAGGGGTTGCTGCTGTGTGGATGCTGTGGCCGCCGGCTGACGGTGCGCTACACGGGGAACGGCGGCATTTATCCCCGCTATCAATGCACCTGGCTGCGCCGGGAAAATCTGGGGACAAGGAAGGAATGCCTGAACCTCCGCTGCGATCTGCTCGATGCCGCCGTTTCCGAGGAGGTGCTGAAGGCCCTCGAACCCGCCGAACTGGAGCTTGCCTTGGCGGCGCTGGCGGAGTTGGAGTCGCGCGATCAGGCCCTGGGGCGGCAGTGGCAGATGCGGATCGAACGCGCCGAGTACGAAGCGGCGCTGGCCGAGCGGCGCTATCTGGAGGTCGATCCCTCGCAGCGCCTGGTGGCGAGCACGCTGGAGCGACGCTGGAACGATGCTCTGTTGCAGTTAGAAGACCTCAAAAAGCAAGCCGCCGAATTTCAACGTCAAGAAGCCCGTGTGGCCACACGCGAGCAGAAGGCGAAAGTCCTGGCGTTGGCCCAGGATTTACCCCGGGTGTGGCATGCCCCGACCACCCAGGCCAAGGACCGTAAGCGGATGTTGCGGCTGCTCCTCAAGGATATTACGGTCGAAAAACCCTCCCCTTCCAGGCAGCTCTTGCTTCACCTCCGCTGGCAGGGCGGGGCCTCGACCCACCTCACGGTGCAACTCCCGCTCCCCATTGCCGATCGTGTACGGTATCCGGTCGCAGTGGTCGACAAAGTCCGGGAGCTGGCGCACGGCTTAACCGATGCGGAGATCGCCAACCAGCTCCATCGTGAAGGGCATGCCAGCCCGAAAGGTAAGCCGTATACCACACGCATTGTGCGGTGGATCCGTTGGCGCTATCAGATTCCTTCCGTGCAGCTCCAGAAACCGGGGGAGCTGACCGTGCCCCAGGTGGCCCAACGCTTTGGCGTCAACAAGTACATGGTCTACTATTGGATCAAGCGTCACCGGATCCAGGCGCGGCGGATCCATTATCGAAGCCCCTACTGGATCACCCTGAACGCATCGGACGAAGAGAAGCTGCGCGACCGGGTGCGCAACTCGACTAAACTGCAAAAACGCAAAGTATCCCTAAACGCTACTGCGGAGGGTGCATTATGAAACGCCCGTTCCCTTTGGACAGGACAGACTTATCCCCGTATGGGTTGCCACGCTCGCCCTCCGGCAAAAATCCCGTGAGGTTCGGTTCGATTCGGCCGCTCAGATGCTCGACTTCTTCCGTCTACCCAAAGACGGATTCCATTATGGCCGCCTCGTCCAGGCATTCCAACGAGTCTTCGCAGCTACCATCTTCTTCGGCACGGACGATCAGCTGGATGGACATCACCTCACCGACTCATCGCGCTTCCACTTTTTCGATACCTTTGGTTCCACGACCACGACCACCCGGTGCCCTCCAACGAGGCTGCCGAAAACACAATTACTCTCAGCGAAGCATTCTACAACGAGGTCAACGCGCATCGCATCCCTGTCGAGCGAGAGGTTGTCGCCGCTTTAGCCCACGCTCCCGGGATCCTAGACTTCTACATTTGGCTCGTGTGGAGAAGCTGGGTCGTAAACGGTTCTCCGGCGTACATTCCGCTATTCACTGCCTCTGGCCTTTGTTCGCAACTCGGCACCATAGAGTATCCTGTCCGGCGGTTTCGACAACTCATCGGCCAATGGTTGCGGCGGGTCAAAACGCTGTGGCCACAATGTCCTGTTGATTTTACGCCAGACGGTAACCGCCTCATCGTTAGCTCTTCGAGAGGTTGCCCGGCCATTACCACCGCGGAGAAGCGCTGACTTCTACGCCGACCGATACGCCATCCAGTCTATAGGGGCAGAGTGGCCTGCCCACCAGACAGCCTCAAGGACCACATCAAAAATGAGGTCGATGTGAGGACTACCGCTCGCTCGGTGATTCATTAGGATTGCATCTTGTCTTATCAGAACGTCACCTGAGATGGGTCACAAGGCCCTGATGCCCACCTGATTGGGAAGCATAGCCGATTACCATGACTATTCGGCGAAACGGAGTCCTGTTCTCACCTTAGTCAGGATCTGAGGTGATGTGGACCGGCTGAGTTAACGCCCCACTGCCGGCCGAATCCGACGCCGCAAATCGTACCCACTTCTTTCCGGCGGCTTCAAAGGGGCAGTAAAACGATGGGTTCCAAAGAGGACGAGGGCGGTTGCAGAGATGATCTTCCGGTCTACTGTCGAACCGTTCCCCCAGACCAGTTCCGCAAACTCCAGCGGAAAGGTCCATTCCAAGTCGGCGGCAAAGGTCCCTTTTTTTTCCCTGCGCCTTCGATTGTGTAATTCCGGAAGAGGACCTCGCCGGCACTCACAGAGAAATCACCCGCTCGCATGGCGTGGAGAATCGGGCTCCAATCCTAGAGGTCTACGAAAGGCAGTAGCTCGACCTGCTGCCGGTTTGGTTCCAAGCTTGAGGAGCTAGCCTCCAGCCCGGGGACTGGAGTTTGCGTTCGCACTTGCCCAGTCTCGGGGATCCGTTGTGTCATTGTCCTTGACATTTGAACATCTGGATGCCGGCATTTCTTTATCTACCTTAGCTGAATAATCAAAGCCTAGAGGGAGGGTGTAATGACAGCCTCCGCCCGCTCCGGACTCGGGTTGCGCACGTATCTTGTGCGGCGGGGGCATAGCTGTCGGCGCTCTCTCTCCCCGGTCTCTTCCCCACAAGAAAATCACCACCACAACTCAAGGAGGCTAATCAATGAGACGAATCAGTGTTTCTCTGCTTCTATTAGTTTTGTGCTCCGCCACGGCAGTTCATGCACAGACACCCGCTCCCAAGCCTGACCCGGAACTTAAGAAACTGAATATACTTCTCGGCTATTGGGCATTGGAAGGCGAAAGCCAACCCGAACCTTGGGGACCCGCTGGCAAGTTCACTTTCGAAGAAGGTACTCGGTGGACGCTCGGCGGTTTCTATCTGGAAACCCGATCTAAGCAGAGCCGTGAAATCGATGCATATGACCCGGCAAACAAAAATTTCACATTCGCAGTTTACAATGACGATGGATCAACGTATTCGGGGGTATTCACGATCAACGGTAAAACGGAAACTTATTCGGGAACAGGATTTCTTGCGGGAAAGCGGTGTCAGATAATGGGCACGGTGATATTTGCGCCAGACTTTCTAAGCTATGCGTGGAAACAGGAGTTTTCAACCGATGGCAAGACGTGGACGCTTGGCTGGGAGGCCAAAGGGACGAAGGTCAAGCCGCAGCCTACAAGCTAGTTGGTCGCTCACGGAATAACCAGATGACGGGCTCGACTTGAGAAAAGCCGGGTGTCGGCGAACCGGCGGTAATGTCCGACGAGAGGTCAAGCACAATGCCGGACGAGCAGTTGTTGTCCCGAATCCACTACTATCTAATCCGGGGATTGGTTGAGGGGTGTGCGTCTCCGTCCAATGCCGAGTTGGCCAACCAATTGGGCGTTCCAACGACTCGGGTGGAGGAGTTGCTGCGTGGTCTTTCCGACATTCACGGGGTGGTGCTGCATCCGCATGTATGCGAGCCGTGGGTCGTTCATCCCTTCTCCATCACGCCGACACTCAACTGGATTGAAAGCCAGCGGGGCGGGTGGTGGGCACCGTGTGTCTGGTGTGCGCTCGGCGTAGCCGTCCTAGTCGGAGGTGAGACGAGGCTCTATACACGGCTGGGCGGGGAAGTCGAGCCGCTCACCATCCCAGTAAGCGACGGAAAGCCTGCGGGATTCGATGACCTTTGGGTGCACTTTGCGATTCCCCCGGCGCAGGCTTGGCAGAACGTTCACCAGCACTGCTCCATGGTCCTTCCCTTCCGCTCCCCTGAAGCAATTGCCGCTTGGTCCCAAAGGCACCGGCTTGTGCACGGGGAAGCGGTGCCGCTGGAAAAGGTAGGCCGTTTGGCTCGGCTGTGGTATGGCGCTCATGCCGACCCTAATTGGCACAAGTGGACGATCGAGGAAGCGCAAGGCATTTTCCGTCAGGCTGGTCTCGATTCAGAGTTCTGGGACCTCGGGGCCAAGAGAGGCAGATTCTGACCCGAAGCGAGATACGGGGACGGTCCGACCAGTGGTTCTCGGAACGCCTCGCTCCGGAAGTCGTGTTTCGGAAATGGCATCTGGATCGCAGGTTGTTACCAAGCGTCGTCGGGATACCGCGGCTTCCAGACAAGCAACACCAGTCGCAGCAGTTTCTCGGCACGAGCCGTCAGAATGGTCCCAAATCACCGTTCCGTTAATCCTGCCGTCTCCGGACAACTCGCAACCGATATGGGAAGGTCGCCGATCGCCACGCTTTCCTTTCGGTCAAGTCAAGACTCCCCGCGCATACGCCGAAAGAGTGCGCAGATTCTGCCGCGGAGTGTCACGGGGCACTTCGCATCCCGCTCCCACAATGAAGCGGTCACCGGCCTGGCGGTGGCACTCGGCCAATTCTCGCAAGATGTCGTCTGGGGTTCCATCCCGCAGGATCCGGACGGGGTCCAGATTCCCCATTAAGGCTTGGCGCGGCCCCCACTTCTCGCGGGCTTGCGCAACGGGAGTCAGGTAATCCAAGTCCACGATCTCGCACCCCAGCAGTCCGACGCCCTCCAAAATGGCGCGGGTGTCGCCGCAGATGTGCAACCGCACCGGCGCGCCCATGGCATGGATGGCGTCGACCATCTTCTTCTCGTAGGGCCAGACGACGGAGTCGTACAACCGCGGCCCGACGAGCGAAGCGGCCGCGTCGCCGATGGCGATTAAATCCGCGCCGGCTGCGATTTCGGCGCGGGCAAATGCCAACTCCATTTCCAATACAAATTCAAAAAGGTCGCGGACGAAAGCCTGGTCATCATAGAAATCCAGCATAAGCTGGTTGATGCCGCGAAGATCGGCTGCCTCTGCGCATGGACCTTCCACCCAAGCCTCAATCAATTTCGTGGTCCCTGCCCGTTCTTTGAACAAAGCCACCGCTTTTATACCGTTGTTCATCCTTCCTGGTGACAAGGGGTCGGGAACGCGCAAGGTCGTGAGCCGACGCTTGCCACTCAGCAGTCCGTTGGCTTCGTCCAAGGCGGGAGGTTGATCGGGGAAGTAAACGACCGATGCACCGGCATCCGCTGCTTCACAAGCGGGGTCGGTGCAGAAGGTCACGTAATCGAAGTCGAAATCCTCCGCCACACGGATCTGGCCTTCAACTTCGACCCGAAAGTCCGTGGCATAATCCAGATATTTCCTACCGATGTAGTCGGAAGCAAACATCATCGTGAGCGGCATGCAGGGGAGGCGGTCCACCTTCTGCTCTGCCAGAAATGCCAATACCCGCTCGCGGCTGTTCATTGAACGTTCACACCACCAGTTTCCACGGTGCCCGATATTCCACATCCAGAAGCTTCCGTGCTTCAAGCGAGCCCTGCACGAGACTTTGGTCCGCCGCATCCCAGACCACCCGTGATTGAGTGCGATAAGAGATGTTCCCCAGGTGGCACGTATTGGTTGCCCGCAGGCCGATTTCGATGTCACATACCGGCCGCTGGCGCGACTTCACGCAATCGAGAAAATTCCGCACGTGCTCGAACAGTCCTTCGTCGGCGTCCTTCAACTCCATGGCAGGAGTTCGGTCCACCAGGTTCGCACCAACACGCGATTTTTCCGGATGCACCTGCAGGCCCATTTCATCAAAGGTCAGCGTCCCGTCCGAGCCGTAGAACTCGATGGCCCACTCACGCAGCACATCCCAATCACGCCCCGTGTATTCGTGCCCTCCATACCTGGAGTGCTGGTTGCCCATGCGAAGCTCGTAGGTGGCTAAGAAGCCGGGGTACTCAAAGGTCACTTGCAGGGTGTCGGGAGTTTGGCAGTTATCATGGGTACTCGTTTTTCCACCGATGGCGGTGACCGCCTTGGGACCGTCAACCTTCATCGCCCACTGGATGACGTTGATGAGATGGACTCCCCAGTCAGTCATCCATCCGCCGGCGTAATCCCAGAAGTATCGGAAGGTGGACCATAGGTACTTTTCCCCGCCGAAGCGATTCCAGTTGAACGGTACCTTAGGGGCAGGGCCAAGCCATAAGTCCCAGTCAAGCCCGGCAGGAGGTTGGCCGTCTTCAAAGGTGCCAAAGCCCTGGGGGTACATGTTCAGGTAATTCCAGGTTCGCACCCAGCGGACCTTGCCGATGAGCCCGTCTTGTACGAGTTGCACTCCTTTCTGGAAGTGAGCGCTGGAGTGCCACTGCGTTCCGACTTGCACGATGCGACTGTATTTGCGGGCCGCCTCAACCATCCGCTTGCCTTCCTTGATGGTCTTGGCGATAGGCTTCTCGGTGTATACATCTTTGCCGGACTGGCAGGCGAGCACCGTTTGCAAGGCGTGCCAGTGATCGGGAGTGGCGATCAGCACGGCGTCGATGTCCTTGCGGTCGAGCACTTCCCGAAAGTCGGCATAGCCTTGGGCCTTGCCCTCGGTGGTTTTCAAGGCTCGCTCGAGATGCGGCCGGTAAACGTCGCAAACAGCGGCAAGGTCCACGTCCGGCTGCTTGAGGAATTCCGCCATCACCGAGCTGCCTTCGAGCCCCGTGCCGAACACGGCCACCCGGATCTTGTCGCTCGCACCCACCGCCCGCCCCGCGCCCGTGCCCGAGGCCGCCAGACTGGCACCGGCAGTTGAGAGGGCCGCCCGTTTCATAAAATCACGTCGATTGATCTCGCCACCCATGTGAGCCTCCCTGCTTGTCATCCACCTCGAATTGGCCTTCGATTTCCGTAAGTTCTTGCTCTACATCCGCACGCAGCGGACAATGGCGGGAAGGTTATAGAAAACTCTGCGGAAAAATGTCAAGCGATAAATCAAGGATTCTATGCTTGACGAGCCCGACGACATTATAGATGCGCTAGACGTCTGCCCCGCGTTTCCCTAGGCTGTCAAGCGGCCCGGGTCGCGTTTTGAGAATTTCGCTTGACACTGCTGAAATACCGAATGAGAATCTGGGGCGCGCCCACTTGCTTGGAGAAGATTAACATCCAGTAGCGTCCCTGAGCCGGATTATCTCCCCGGTTCGGCTGGGCCGCCTAATGGAAGGAGTCCATCATGAAAATCATAAGTATTTTCGGTGCAACGCTTGTGCTCACCTTGTCGTGTCTCACAATCCTCCGTGCCCAGGCCGTGGGAGAAATCCTGGGCACCGTCCGGGATCCTAGCGGGGCGGTGGTCGCGGGCGCCAAGGTGTCAGCGACGGAGCTGGCCACTGGGTTCTCCCGCGTGGCCGATACGAACGACTCCGGCGCATACGCGTTATTTCAACTCCCCACGGGTAGCTACAAGGTAGTCGTCGCGGCGACCGGTTTCCAGACTGTAACGAGTAACAGCATCGACCTGCATGTGAACCAGCAGCAACAGATGGATTTCGAGCTCAGGCTGGGCTCTACAACTCAGAACGTGGAAGTCGTCGCTGCCGCGCCCCCCATGAATACCACTAACGGCGTTCTTGGCGGGCTGGTAACGGGCTCGCAAGTGCAAGCCCTGCCGCTGAACGGACGGAGCATTGCCAATCTGGTGATGCTGCAGCCGGGGATAAACCAGGAACAATCCCAAACGGGATGGCTCGCGCCGGAGTGGGCAGGGAACGGCAACCGCGGACAAACGCAATCGGGCACTCTCGACGGCCTCGACATCAGCGACGCCGAAATGGGTAATCTGGAGTTCTGGGATTTCAATCTCGACGCCATCGCGGAATTTAAGGTGTTGCAGAACAACTACTCCGCGCAGTACGGGCAAGGCGCGGGCACCATGGTCCTGATGGTCAGTCGATCCGGCGCCAATCAACTGCATGGCAGCGCCTTCGAATTTGTGCGCAACAATATTCTAGACGCTCGCAATTTCTTTGCCTCGAGCGTACCGCCGTTCGAACGTAATGAATTCGGCGGCACCATCGGAGGTCCCATCAGAAAGGACCAGACGTTTTTCTTCGGCCAGTACGCCGGATTGCGTCAAAGACTCGGTGAGCCGAGCATCATTCCTGTTCCGACGGCAGCCGAGAGACAAGGCATCGTGACGGTCACAGGGTCCAATGGCCAGCCTGAAACGTTGCAAGTGCCACTCAACCCCCTGGCGCAGCAGGCATTGGCTCGCTACCCGGAGCCCAATCAGCCTGACGGACAATTCGGAGCGAACACCTTTAACGACGAGTTCAAAATTCCTTCGCGCAACGACCAGTTTTCCGTCCGAGTCGACCACACCTTCTCCCCTAAGGACTCGCTGTTTGTCCGCTTCTCCTATATCAACCACCAGATTCGATCCGACGATCCGCTCGTGGCGGTGGAAGCCGCAGATTACGGTCCAACGCTTACCAATAACGCGCGCAATGACGGGGTCAGTGAGACGCACGTTTTTTCGCCTACCCTGCTGAACACCGCAAGCTTCGCGGTCAACCGCATACTAACCGGCCAGGTGCCGGGTACTATCACCATTCCTCAAAGCATCTTTACCGACGGCTCGCTGGGCACGTTCGGGCCCGATACGTTCTACGGCTTCTATACGGTGACCCAGTTCATCCCGCAGGATAACCTCACCTGGGTGAAAGGCAGGCACACGCTGAACATCGGCGGCATGTTTCGCCGCTTGCGGGACAATGCCATCGGAGCCTCGGAGGGCGGGCCCAACGGGACGTTCCTGTTTACGCCCGGCCAACCCGTCGATGTCGCTATTCCTACCGCGGCTGGGGGAATCGGCCTGGCCGAGGGCTCTCCCAGTCCTAATTCACTCATCACTTTCATGCTGGGACAACCTTCCGATTACAATCGTGCCGTGCCCATGCCGGGTTTCGGGCCGCCGGGAGGCGGATATTCTCCCTACGCATTCCGGGCGTGGCACCTGAACTCCTGGATTCAGGATGACATTAAGCTGACGAGGAGCCTCACGGTTAACGTTGGCTTGCGCTATGAGTACAACTCGGTACCTGTTGCAGTGAATCACCAGTCTGCTGCCATCGTGGACCAACCGTCTTTTGGCGGCGGCGGGCTGTGGGGACAACTGGTACTCGATCCGAGTCCGTTATATCACCCGAACCATCGCGGGCTGGTGCCTCGCTTTGGCTTTGCCCAACGACTGGGCAGCAAGACCACGCTGCGCGGCGGCTTCGGCACTTTCACGAACTCGCCGCCGAATGTCTTTCCCGACGCCGCCGGCAACAGCTTTCCTATGGCCGCCTTCAGCACGCAGATCAATCCGCCTTTTTCTCTGACCCCGCTGCAGCTCGTTGGCGCGCCCCCGGTTCTGAGCCTTTCCGGCGCAGTGATGCCGCCTAATAACGACACCCGGGCGATTCCGCCCAACACCCCCATCAATCTGGCAGCGGCCGCGCAGTACCTGCTCGGGCCCATCCTGGGCAATCTTACCTCGGTGACGTTTAGGAATGGCTACACGATGTCCGGCAACATCACCATGGAACGTCAGCTCGCCGAGGACCTCACGCTGCAGGCTGCCTACGTCGCTAACAACGCGGTGGGCCTCTATGCTCCTGAATACCCCAATGCCTACACCGGGGGTGAGAGCCAGTACACGCCGTACTCAGACGTCAACCCGGGCCTGGGTGAATTCATGCTGCTCGACAACCACGCTCATTCGACTTACAACGGGTTGCAGGCACAATTACGGAAACTCTCGCACCGCGGCTATCAATTCCAGGCAACGTATGCCTGGTCGAAGACCCTCGATAACGCCTCCACGCTGTTTAACGCCAATATCATCCCGAATGGCGGCAACCTGCAGCAGAATCCGTTTTGTTGGCGGTGTGAAAAATCGGATGCGGCATTCGACGTTCGACAGCGCTTTGTCCTGAACATCAACTACGAATTGCCCTTGGCGAAATTGCATTCGCTGCCCAGGCGCCTGGCGGAGGGTTGGCAAGGCCTCGCCATTGTTACCGAACAGACCGGCTTCCCCTTTACCGTTAACTCGCCTTACGGTATCGTGGCGACCGGGACTGATACTTATGAAGGTTATCAAGCGACCCGGCCGGATTTAATCCAAACCCCCGCCC
>Ga0187781_10002214_pt1 | contig 14866 bp, 12 predicted proteins | sample 0715_SJ02_MP02_2_FD_132447 | JGI IMG/M metagenome (GOLD analysis project Ga0187781, IMG submission 132447) | Tropical peat soil microbial communities from peatlands in Department of Meta, Colombia - 0715_SJ02_MP02_20_MG | ecosystem: Environmental > Terrestrial > Soil > Wetlands > Peat | place...
ATCTATTTCGCCTATAATTTTTTTCGGCTCGCCGCGATCATGCAGGGCATCGCCGGCAGGGTCCGCGACGGCACGGCGACCAGCGCCTTTGCGGCGACCAAAGCGGCGCTGGTCCGTCCGCTGGCGGCGAAGGCCTTCGAATTCGCGCGTCAGGCCGGGACATGAAGACTTTCGCGCTCGCGCTTGGCAGCGGCGGCGCGCGTGGCTTGGCGCATATCGCGGTGGTCGAGGCGCTCGACGAGATGGGCGTCAAGCCTGCCGCGATCGCCGGCACCTCGCTCGGCGCCCTGATCGGCGCGGGCTATGCCGCCGGCCTGCCCGGCAAGGACATCCGCCACCATGTTATCCGCTTCGCGCACGATCGGCGCGAAACCATGCGCCGGCTGCTGCAGGTGCGCGCGGGCAAGCTGACTGATTTGTTGTCTGGAGATTTCAGCCAGGCGGCGCAGATGGATGCCGAGAAATTCTGCGTGCAATTTCTGCCGGACGCCATTCCGGAGGAGTTTTCTTCGCTGAGCATTCCGCTCACGGTGATGACGACAGACCTGCATCGTCGGGAAGAAATGGCATTTTCGTCGGGACCGTTACGTCCCGCGCTTGCCGCGTCGATCGCATTTCCTGGATTGTTTCGGCCGGTGAGCTTGCAAGGCCGCATCCTGGTTGACGGCGGCGCCACCAATCCCTTGCCGTTCGATCGACTCTCCGGCCGTGCTGACGTCGTCGTCGCCGTCGATGTATTCGGCACCCCGGTCGCCGACCGAACGGACATACCGGGCGCCTGGGAGAGCGTTTTCACCACCATTTTGATCATGGGTTCGACGATCGTTGCCGCCAAACACAAGCACGCCACGCCCGATCTCGTCATCCGTCCCAATGTTGCGATCTTTCGCACGCTCGACTTTTACCAGGCGAGCGCGATCATTCGCTCGGCCGAATTGATGAAGACCGAAATCCGCGAGGAACTCGGCAAGCTCATCAAGGCCTGACCCGAACACCCCGCCTCGGGTTTCGGAATGGATCCCGCGCCAACAACGAGCCGAAGGGTAGCGTCGACAAAAGCCGTCGCCTTAGCGGCGCTCATTGAAAAATTTCTTGAGCAAATCGCCCGCCGCCACCTCCGCCAATCCACCATAAACCTCCGGCCGGTGGTGGCAGCTCGGCGAAGCGAAAAACCTCACACCATTGTCCACCGCGCCGCTCTTGGGATCGGCGGCGCCGTAATAGAGCCGGCGAATACGAGCGAATGACACCGCTCCCGCGCACATCGCGCACGGCTCGAGCGTCACGTAGAGATCGCAATCCTCGAGCCGCTCGGAGCCAAGGAGGTGCGCGGCGTGCCGGATAACGACCAGTTCGGCATGCGCGGTCGGATCGTGCTCGGCCAGGATGCGGTTGCCTGCGCGCGCGATCACTTCGCCGGCGCGGACCAGAACAGAGCCGACAGGCACCTCGCCTTTTTCGCCGGCAAGGCGCGCTTCCCGCAATGCCATATCCATGAACGACGGCATCAAGTTCACCCATCGTCGCCGCCTGCCTGAGGATTGCGGCATGCGGCTGGCCCAGCCGCGCTTGTGTCGGGCATCTGCGCCCTTATACACCTGCCTTGGTTTGATACGCTCGCATGCACTTGCGCTGCTCTTGCGCTGAAAAGGCAGCAGAAGGCGGAAATGAATGAACGACCAGACCACAAATCCTAAATTCGGCGAGCGCATTGCCAAGGTCATCGCCCGTGCCGGGCTTACCTCGCGCCGCGAAGCGGAGGAATGGATCGAAGCCGGCCGCGTAGCCGTCAACGGCACAATCATCGGCTCGCCCGCCCTGAACGTGACTAGCCGCGATCGCATCAGCGTCGACGGGGAACCGCTGCCTGCGCGCGAACGCACACGCCTCTTCCTCTACCACAAGCCGCGGGGGCTGATGACCACACATGTCGACCCGCAGGGCCGGCCGACGATTTTCCAAAGTTTGCCGCCTAACCTGCCGCGCCTGATCAGCGTCGGACGGCTCGATTTCAACACCGAGGGCCTTTTGCTCCTCACCAATGACGGCGCGCTGGCGCGGATGCTCGAATTGCCCGCGACCGGCTGGTTGCGGCGTTACCGCGTGCGGGCGCACGGATCGATCTCACAGGGGCGGCTTGACGAATTGCGCGACGGCGTGACGATCAGCGGCGTCCGCTATGGCCCAATCGAAGCGGCCCTCGATCGGGTGCAAGGCACCAATGTGTGGCTCAGCCTTGCCATTCGCGAAGGCAAGAACCGTGAGGTGCGCAACGTGCTCAGCCATCTCGGATTAACGGTTACGCGCCTTATCCGTGTCTCGTTCGGGCCGTTCCAGCTCGGCGAACTTGTTGAGGGGGCCATCGAGGAGGTCCGCACGCGGGTGCTCCGCGAGCAGCTGGGCGAAAAGCTAGTCAGGCATTCCGGTGCGGATTTTTCCGCGCCGCTAATGCCGCCGCGCCCGCTGCCAGAGGCAGACGACGCGCGGCGCCCTGCACCGCCCAAGGCGGCGAGCGGAACGTCAAAAAATCCAAGCTCCACCGCCCACGCCTGGCATACGCATGAGGAAGGCCGCCCGGCCAAAAAGCTGCGCCGCAAATTTCGCGGCGCGCGAAGTGACATTCCGGGGCGCGAGCTGCCCTCCGGCAAAGTCCGTGCCGAGACGCTCACCGACCGCAAAGGCAGGCTTGTCGCTGTCGAACGCTATGGCGAGGCGCCGGCAATCGAAGCGATGCGGCAAGAAAGGCCCCGCTTACAAGCAAAGCGCGCCCAGCGTCACAGGCCTCGCGCGTGCGATCGTGCCGCCGGGCCGCGGCCTCGGCAGCCGCCGGGCAAGCGCTGATGCGCGTCGTCGGCGGACGGTTGCGCGGGCGCGTGCTGGCCGGTCCGAAATCGCAGGTGATCCGCCCGACCACCGACCGGCTTCGCGAATCACTTTTCAACATTTTGGCGCACGCCTACGGCGACCCGATCGGCGGAGCCCGCGTGCTCGACCTGTTCGCCGGGACCGGCGCGCTCGGCATCGAAGCAATCTCGCGCGGCGCCGGCTTCGCGCTATTCGTCGATGAAACCGCGGAGGCGCGGGCGCTCATTCGCGAAAACGTCGCTGCACTCGGGCTTGGCGGTGTCACCCGCATTTTTCGCCGTGACGCGACCAAGCTCGGTGCCGCCCATCCGGTCGAGCCGTTCTCACTCGTCTTCGTCGACCCGCCCTACGGACGCGATCTGGGCACCGCGGCGCTCGCCGCGACACGGGGCGGCGGCTGGTTGGCACCAGACGCACTGGTGGTGGTCGAGGAGGCCGCCAAATCGGGTTTTGCCACGCCCGAAGGTTTTTCGGAGCTTGAACGGCGCGGCTATGACGACACTGAAGTGATTTTCTGCCGCTTTAACGGCGGCTAATCCCGCGCGGCCGGGGGCGGCTTCCACGCGCGTGGTTATCGCCTGCCGAACAGCCGCTCGATGTCGGCGAGCTTCAATTCGACATAGGTCGGCCGGCCGTGATTACACTGGCCAGAATTCGGCGTTGCCTCCATTTCGCGAAGGAGCGCGTTCATTTCCTCCGGCTTGAGGCGGCGGCCAGCGCGAACCGAACCGTGACAGGCCATCGACGAGGCGACCTGCATCAGGCGCCGTTCGAGCGGCAAGGCCTCGTCCCATTCGCCAAAGTGTTCGGCGAGATCGCGGACAAGAGCGGCGCCGTCGATCTCACCGAGGAGCGAAGGCGTTTCGCGCAGCGCCACCGCACCCGGACCGAACGCCTCGATAACCAGGCCATACCGCGAGAGCTCGTCGGCGCGTTCGACAAGCCGCTCGACGTCGATTTCGTCGAGCTCGACGATTTCAGGAATAAGGAGGATCTGCCGCGCCATGCCGGTCTCGTCGATTGCGGCTTTGAGTCGTTCGTAGACGATGCGCTCATGCGCAGCATGCTGATCGACAATGACGAGCCCGTCGCGCGTCTGCGCCACGATATAGGTCTCGTGGATCTGGGCGCGCGCCGCGCCGAGCGGATGATCAAGAAGCTCAGCCGCCGCCTCATGCGCTTCGCCCGATTCGGTGCCCAAATCGCCGCGCAACTCAGCGGCGGGAGCGCCGGTTTCGAACGCCGATTGCACAGCTTCCGCAAAGCCGCCGCGCAGCGGCGCGAAGGGCCGCAGCGGATCGCGCAAGCGCATGGCAGAGCGCCGCCAAGTGTCACCGCGGCTTACCGGCAGGGACGGCGCGCGGAATGCCGCAATGGTCGCGGCGCCGCCGGTCGTCGCCGCGCGCTTGGCGTTGCGCGACAAAGCCGTTTTCAGCGCATGCACGATCAGCGCCCGGACTGATCCGGCATTGCGGAAGCGCACCTCTGCCTTGGCCGGATGGACGTTGACGTCGACCTCGCGCACCGGCAGCGAAACAAACAGCGCAACCAAGGGGTGGCGGTCACGCGGCAGATAATCGGCATAGGCCGCACGGATTGCCCCGATCATGAGCTTGTCGCGGACTGGCCGGTCGTTGACGAAGAGATATTGCCCGAGCGAATTGGCTCGGGTCAAAGTCGGCAGCGCGGCAAAACCTTCGATCAAGATGCCTTCCCGCTCGGCTGACAGTTCGATTGCGTTGGCGCGGAAATCCGCGCCAAGCACGTCGCCGAGCCGCGCCAAGCGGCCGTCTTCGCCGGGCAGCGCGGCGGCAAAGCCAAGCGGCGCACGCTCCTCGGCGGCCATTGCGAAGGCCACGTCCGGCCGGCTCATGGCAAGCCGGCGTACTACTTCGCGCACCGCCTCGCCCTCGGTGCGATCAAGCTTGAGGAACTTCAGCCGGGCCGGCGTCGCATAAAATAAATCGCGCACCTCCGCGAGCGTACCTTGCCCAAGCGCCGCCGGCTTGATGTCGGATTTTGCGCCGGCGTCGACTTCGAGCGACCAGGCATGCGGCTCGTTCGCATGGCGGGTCACGATTGAAAGCCGCGCCACGGCACCGACCGAAGGCAAGGCCTCGCCGCGGAATCCCAGCGTCCGGATCGAAACGAGATCGTCGTCGGCAAGCTTCGATGTGGCATGCCGCTCCACCGCAAGAGCCAAATCGGCCCGTGTCATGCCCTCGCCGTCGTCGGTGACGCGAATGAGCCGGCGGCCGCCGCCGTCGGTGACAATGTCGACGCGGCGCGCGCCGGCGTCGAGCGCGTTTTCCACAAGTTCCTTGACCACGCTCGCCGGCCGTTCCACCACCTCGCCGGCGGCGATGCGATTGACGATGGCTTCGCTAAGTTGGCGGATGGGCATGATCGGCGGCCTAGATCGCGACTCGATGAGAACGGTAGCTCGGATTAGGCATTCCGCCTACGCTGGCGCTACAGGCGGAAGCGGGCCTTGACTCCAGCGCAACGCGCATAGCCGGAAGGCGGCGCGGCGGGGTCTGAAGCGCAAATCCGACGAAGAAACTGAAGTGGATAATCGTGGAGTCAATATAATGGGCCGGTATTTGCCTGGGGGGATCCTCGCCGTTTTCGGCATCCTCGTTTATGTCATTGGTTGCGTGCTGTTTGTGGCGCACCGCCGCCAGCGCGCGCAGGCGGCGCAGAACGCCCAAGGACCGCCGAGCAAATCTCTTTTTGCCTATGCCATCGTCATGATGGTTCTGGGCATCACAGCACTTGGCGGTGGCCTGGTGGCGCTGGAAACGGCGGAGTATTACGCCTTGGGGCAGTAGGCCCTTCAATCGAAGGCTGGCTTGGCGCGCCGCAGCCGCTTGATACCGGCGCGGCGCTTCTTTCCCTCGATGCGGCGCTCGCGCGAGGCGGCCGTAGGCCTAGTCGGTCGCCGCTTCGCCGGTGGGCGCGCGGCACGGCGAATGAGATCGATAAGGCGGTCGAGCGCATCCTGCCGATTGCGCACTTGCGTCCGATGCCGCTGCGCGATGATGACGATAACGCCGTCACGGGTCAATCGCGAACCCGCAAGGCTTTCCAGCCGCGCACGAACGTCCGCCGGCAGCGACGGCGAATGACGCGCATCGAAGCGAAGCTGGACCGCGCTGGAAACTTTGTTGACGTTTTGCCCGCCTGGGCCGGAGGCGCGGACGAACTCTTCAACGATCTCCCGCTCGTCAAGCGTGATGGTGGGGTTAATGCGGATCACGGCGCGAGCGTAGCCCGGATTCGCACGCCGGCGAAATCCGAGTTGATCAGACCGTCGCGCCTGCGGACTTGGGCTCGCACGCCTTGCATTTGCCTTGCAGTGGAGCCTGGAAAGGCTGAACATCCTCGCAAGATCGTAAGCAATCGGCGCATCCAAAAAACAACAATCAGTGCCGCAGGGAGGACAAAATGATTTTTGCCCGTGCGTTTTCGGTGGCTTTTGTTGCCGCAAGCGCCTTAGCGGCGGTGGCCGCCTCCGCGCAGACCTATCCTGATCGTCCCGTCACTATGATCGTGGGGTTTGCGCCCGGCGGCGCCGACGACGCGACTGCGCGCATCATTCAGGACACCATGCAGAAAGCGCTAGGCCAGCCGATCGTGATCGAAAATATCGGCGGCGCCGGCGGAATGATTGCTGCCGCGAAGGCCGGCCGCGCCGACCCTGACGGTTACACCATTATGCTGGCCCAGGACGCGCTCGCCGCAGGCATGACTCTTTATCCGGATCGCACGTTCGACGCCGAAAAGGATTTCGTTCCGATCGGCCTCGTCAATACCACCACGAATACGCTCGCGGGCCGTCCGACGCTGCCGCCGGACAATTTCGACGAACTGTTGCACTGGATGAAAGAGCCGGGGCAGACTATCAGGGTCGGGCATCCCGGTGTCGGCTCCTTCGGTCATCTGGCCGAGGTGCTCATCTTCCAGGAACTGGGCGTAAAGGTCACTCAAGTCCCTTATCGCGGGGCGGGACCGGCGCTGGTCGACCTGTTGGCTGGGGAAGTGGATTTAGGCCCGATCTCGGCTGTCGTGGCCGGACCGCTGGTCAAGTCGGGCAAGCTCAAAGCCTATGCCCTCATCGGCCGGAAACAGTTTGCCGCCCTGCCTGAGCTCAAGACCATGGGCGATCTCGGCTACAAAAAGCTCGATATCGATTTCTGGCACATGCTGCTGGCGCCGGCCGGCACGCCGCGCCCGATCATCGACAAACTCAATAGCGCGCTGCGAGCCGCGCTGGCCGATCCCAAGGTGCGACAGACCTATGCCGAAGGCGGAATGGACGAATACCCGACTGACCAAGAAACGCCAGAGGCCGCAGGCGCTCTGCTTAGGCGTGAGATCAAACTTTGGGGCGACGTGATCCGCGCAAACAACATCGCGGCGCGATAGCTCGTCACAGCGAATTTGGCACCTGGCCTCGGACGATTCGGCCGATGGGCTAGTTCGCCGTGCTTGCAGCAACACCTTGAGGCTTGCCGACAACGGTGACCAGCAGGCCTTTGTCGAGAAAACGCTTCGCCACGCGCTGCGCGTCCGCGAGCGTGACCGCATTGATCATCTCGGAACGCTTGGTGAAATAATCGGCCCCCAATCCGTCGAGCTGAATTTGCACCATGAACGCAGCAATTTTGCCGGAGGTGTCGAGGTTGAGGGCAAACGAGCTATTGAGATAACTCTTCGCTTCGGCCAGTTCCGCCGCGGTCGGGCCGTTCTCGGCCAGTCTTCGAATTTCCTTCTGGATGAGATCGACCGTCTCGCTTGCGCGGTCGGCGCGCGTCGCGGTGCCGCCGATGAAAAGTGCCGCATGATCGAGCCAGACCAGGCTGTCGGACACGGAATAGACGAGCCCGCGCTTTTCCCGGACTTCCCGATAGAGCCGCGAATCGGACGATCCGCCGCCGAGAATATGATTGACGATATAGGCCGCCATGAAGTCGGGATCGTTGCGCGCAATTCCGGGGCCGCCGAAATCGACAACCGTCTGCGGCACGTCGAGACTCACGTCGATTCGCTGGCCGAGACCCTGCGGCACGGCGTTGGCGACCGGCGCCAGATCGGGCGTTTCCGGCAGCGCCCCGAATACCCGATCAAGCAGCGGCTTGAGTGTCTCGGCATCGATGTCGCCGACTACGGCGATCTTGAGGTTCCTTCGGGCCAATATGCGGTGCGTGTAGGCCTTTAAATCTTCGATTGTGATATTCGGCACCGTCTCGGGCGTGCCGTTAACCGGCCGGCCGTAAGGATGGCCTTCGAACGCCGTTTCCCACCAGCGGCGGCTTGCGATATCGCCGGGATTTGTCGTCTCGCGACGCAACAGCGAGAGAATTTGAGCCCGGCTGACCTCGACGTCCTTGGCGTCGAAGCGCGGCGCGGTCAGAGCGAGCCGCAACAGGTCGAAGGCCTCGTCACGATTTTCGACCAGCGTGCGCAACGAGCCGCGAATCGTGTCGCGCTGTGCAGTAAAGCCCATCTCGATCGCTTTGCGTTCGAGCCGATCCGAAAACGCGTTCGAATCGAGATCGCCCGCACCGGAATCGAGAAGCGAAGCGGTAAGGTTGGCGGTGCCCGCTTTGCCCGGCGCGTCCTGAACGGCTCCGCCGGCAAAAGCGAACTCCACTGTAATCAGTGGAACGGCCGGCTCGTGCACGAGCCAGGCTTTGATGCCACCGGGACTGACCACGCTCTCAATCGTCGTCGCTCGGGCCGGCGCGGAGGCTGCGAATGCAATCCCTACCACCGTCACCGCCGCCATAGCGCCTCTCAATCGGCGTGAGATCAAACGGAGGGCGACGGCGCGGCCGAGCCCATTGCGAGACCGGATAGAGGAAATGGCAGTCACGAGCGCTTCTCCTCAGGCTGGAGGCTTTTGACGAGATAGCCCGTTACCGACCGGCGGCGATCGAGCCAGGTGCGAGCGGCTTGCTGCACGTCATCGGCGGTGACGGCACGAATACGGTCCGGCCAGCCGCGCACCTCATCGACCGTCTGGCCCGTAGCGAGCGCCGAACCGTACCAGCGCGCCAAAGTCGCCTGGTTGTCTTCGGCATAAACGGCATCGGCAATGAGGCGGGTCTTGGCACGTTCAAGCTCGTCGGCGGTGACGCCGTGGTCGATGACATCGGCAAGGACGGCATCGATGCCGGTTTCAACGTCGCGCAGCGATACGCCGGGCTTCGGCGAACCATAGACGCCGAGTTTCCCGTAATCGAGCGCCGTGCCGGAATAATATGCGCCGGCGCTCAGCGCGATTCCCTTGTCGAGGACCAAGCTGCGATAAAGGCGGCAATTTTCGCCGCTGCCGAGCACATGAGCGAGCACGTCGAGCGCTTCGCTTTCACCGGTTTTCGCGGTCGTCTCCGACGGAACGAGATAGTCGCGGCTCACGCTCGGTTGCTCGACGCGATGATCGGCAAGCGTCACGGTGCGCGATGCTTCCTGCGGCGGTTCCTGGGGTCGCTGCCGCGGATTCGTTTCGGCACGGTCAGCCACCTTGCCGTAAGTTGCCTCGGCATCGGCTTTGACCTCGTCGGCGGTGACGTCGCCGGCGACGACAACGACGGCGTTGTTCGGCGTATAAAAGCGGCGATAAAACGCCAGCGCCTCGTCTCGACCGAGCTTTTCGATTTCCTGCCGCCAGCCGATGACCGGCCGGCCGTAGGGATGGTTGAGATAAAGCGCGGCGTCCATCTGCTCGCTCAACCGCGCGGAGGGGTTGTTCGCAACCCGCATGTTCTGTTCCTCGAGCACGACACTCAGTTCCGGCCGCACCACGTCGTCAGTTAGGATGAGTCCGGTGATGCGGTCGGCTTCCAGCGCCATCATCTCCTGGAGGCGGTCGCGCGGCACGCGCTGGAAGAAGGCGGTGTAGTCGCTGCTGGTAAAAGCATTTTCCTGGCCGCCGATTGCGGCGACGTCGCGCGAAAACGCGTCGCCGGGATTTTTCTCGGTGCCTTTGAACATCAGATGTTCGAGAAAATGCGCGAGACCGGATTTTCCGGGCGTTTCATCGGCGGCGCCGACTTTGTACCAGATCATATGGGTGACCACCGGAGCGCGATGATCGGGCACCACGACGACTTCAAGGCCGTTGGACAAAGTGAAATGGCTCACGTCGGCGGCGACCGCGGCATGCACAGTGCCTGCAGCCGCTCCGGCGAGCGCGAGAACGAGCATAAGGATTCTAACCACGAAGCCACCTCCGACCAGCGCACATATTTCGCGTGGAGCTCACGCTTTCATTCCAGTGAGCGGACATCCCTTGATGGCGGAGTTCGCCATAGATTCGTTTTGAGCCAGCGCCCTGATAAGTTCGTGTGAGGCAAAGGCAAGCCTCAGTCTTACCGCTGCGGCTCCCCGTGCTCGCTGAGCGACTGTGGCTTCGGGGTCTTGTGTTCGGGCCCTATCCCATAGGCCTGGTCCGGGGACGGTGTCTGATAACCGGGAGGCGGATCGGTCAGGTTGGCGCGCGCCGGTTCGCCTGTGAATGTTCCGTATTCCTCTTTCTTGAACCAATCGAAATTGAGAAAGCTCTTTTTGGGTGTTTCGATGCCATCGCCCCCGGCCGCGGCGGATTTTGACCCGTTCGATTTCGGCGTCAGCTCATCCGGCCGCAATGGACGTCCTTCGTCGATCACGCGATCGCCCTCGACGTGCACTTGCTCCGCCTTGGTCGCTTGACGCTTTTTGACGTCAGGGTCCTGCGGCCAGTTCGCCGGCTGGCGGTCGGATGTAATCGGCGCAGGCAAATTGCGATTCGGCGGCACGACCAGAGGAGAGCGCTCGCTATAATTGATCTCGTATTGTGGATGATCGGGATCCGGCAAGCCGACCGCCTTCAAGATCTGAGATCCAAAGGTTTGCCCTGACGGATCATCGTAGTCGCCGGCGCGGGTAACGGAGCTTTGTGCGCAGATGGCCACCGCGACAAGCGAGGCGCCCAGCGCCACTCGCAGAAGTCCCGTCCGGACACGATTACGACCGGCGCAGATGACGACCCGATCTAGCGGCATGACCCTCACCCCAAGCCTTACCTCAGGCCTTGCCCCGAGCGTTCACTTAAGCCTTAGCCTAAGCCGAACCCCGCGGCAGCCGGTGCCAATGTAGCAGAGTAACCCCGACTAAACCCAAGCCCACACACTGGTTTCCACCAGCTTTATAGGCGCGATCAGGGCGCTTTTGCGGCACCCCCCCGCAGCAAGGATTCATACAGCAGCACCGCCACACCCGCAACAATCGCCACATCGGCCAGATTGAACACGTACCAGCGAAATTGAAAGCCGGACGTCTCGGCGTGGAATAGTACGAAATCCATCACTCCAGGCCAGTGCAGCCGGTCGAGGGCGTTGCCGACCGCACCGCCGATGATCAATCCCAGGGCCGCTGCCGTCAGCCATGAAGTCACCCGCGCCAGCCATACCCACATGAAAATGACTGCAGCGACTTTAAAGGCAAACAGTGCCCATTCGCCGATCGGTCCCCGCTGCGGAAACAGGCCGTAGCTGATTCCGGTATTCCAGGTCAGAATCAGGTTGATAAAAGGCATGAGCGCCACATTGCCGCGGTCGGCGAGATCGAAATGGGTGATCAGCCAGAATTTCGACGCCTGGTCGATCAGGCAGGTCACGGCTGCGACCGCCAATCCAAACGCGCTCATACGCCCCCACAGATAAGAAGCCGCCGGACGGCCGGGCGCTGCCTCGGTCAATATCGCCCCCTACTCTGCCGCCTTGCGCATGGCTTCCCACTCGCGTAGCGCCTGAGCGTCGCGCGGCGTCACGTCGGGAAACTGCGGATCGAGCCCCACGGCGGGAGAAATTTTCCAGGATCGCGCGCATTTGCGCCCTTCTGCCAAGCGCGGAACAACCGCAACGCCCGGCACATCCGGCAGTCTGAATGCCTCGGGCGGCCCTTCGCCCTCGATCAGAACCGCACCAGAGGTGATGCATAGTTCGGCAAGATCGACATCCACCGCCGCGGCGAACGGGTCCGGATCGGCGACATGGATGAACGGACGCGCTTCGAGCGAGGAGCCGATGCGCTTGTGCGCCCGTTCGATTTCGAGTGCGCCGGTGACGACACGGCGGATGTCGCGCAATTTCCGCCATTTCTCGGCGAGCGGGTCGTCACGCCAGGCGGCCGGCACGGACGGAAATGGCTCAAGATGCACGGATTGCGCGGCCGCATCGCGGGCGAGCCATGCTTCCTCGGCGGTGAAGCAGAGCATCGGCGCAAGCCAGCGTACAGTGGTGCGGAACAGGTGGTCGAGCACCGTGAGGCAGGCCTTGCGTGTCGTGGATGAATAAGGATCGCAATAAAGCACGTCCTTGCGGATATCGAAATAAAACGCCGAAAGATCGACCGTCATAAAGGCGTTGAGCGCCGCGAAGATGCGCTTGAAGTCGAAATCCGCGTAGGCTTGGCGGATCAGCGGATCAAGTTCAGCGAGGCGGTGCAGCATTAACCGCTCGAGTTCCGGCATCACCTCGGGCGCAATCCGGTCTGCGGCGTGAAAGTGCGCCAGATTGCCGAGCATCCACCTCAGTGTATTCCGCAGCTTGCGGTAGGTGTCGACGGTTGTTTTCAGGATTTCGGGGCCGATGCGCAAATCGTCGGCATAGTCGGCGGCGCATACCCACATTCGCAGTATGTCCGCACCGGCCTGCCTTATCACGTCTTGCGGCGCGGTGACATTGCCGAGTGACTTCGACATCTTTCGCCCGTCTTCGTCGAGGACGAAGCCGTGGGTAAGCACGACGTCGAACGGCGCGCGGCCGCGCGTGCCGCAACTCTCCAAAAGCGAGGACTGGAACCAGCCACGATGCTGGTCGGAGCCCTCCAGATACATCACGGTCTCGTCGCCGCCGGCCGCCTTGTGCCGGATATGGGCGAGCGCCGGAAAATGCTGCGGATCTTCCAGCACGAATGCGTGCGTCGACCCGGAGTCGAACCAGACATCGAGAATGTCGTCGACTTTCTGCCAGCGGTCGTTAGCGAGCTTGCCGAGGAAGCGTTCGCGCGCGCCGGGCTTGTACCAGGCGTCCGCACCTTCCTCTTCGAACGCCTTGATGATGCGGACATTCACCTCGGGCTCGTTGAGAACATCGACCGAGCCGTCCGGGTTTTCTTTGATGAAGAGCGTGATCGGCACGCCCCAGGCGCGTTGACGCGAGATCACCCAGTCGGGACGGCTCTCGATCATCCCGTTGATGCGGTTCTCGCCTTGCCAGGGGACCCAGCGCGTCGCCTCGATGGCAGCCAGCGCGCGATGGCGTAGCGTGTCGCCGCGGCCTTCGATGCCCTTATCCATCGCAATGAACCATTGCGGCGTGTTGCGAAAGATCACCGGCTTCTTCGAACGCCAGGAATGCGGATATTGATGTTTGAGCCGGCCGCGGGCGATCAGCATATCGGCATCGGTCAAGGCCTTGATCACCGCCTCGTTGGCGTCGCCCTTTTCGCCCTTGTCGGTGAGAACGCGCTTACCGGCGAAGCCAGGCGCAAGATCGGTAAAGCAGCCATCAGCATCGACGGTGTAGGGAATGGTCGTGTCGATGCCGCGTTCGACCAGGTTCGGGGCGTTCGATGTCCAAACATCAAAATCCTCGCGGCCATGTCCAGGCGCCGTGTGAACGAAACCAGTGCCGGCGTCCTCGGTCACGTGATCGGCGGCGAGAAGCGGCACCGCGAACGCGTATTTTCCGGCGAATCCCTTCAACGGATGCGAGCAGAGCGTGTTCGCCAATTCGTCGTGGCTAACGGAATGCAGTTTCTTGAACGCCGTAACCCGCGCCTGGCGGAACACATCGATCGCGAGCCTGTCCGCCAGAACAAAAAGATCGCCAACCTTGGCCCAGTTGCCTCCCGGCGCATCGACCACTTGGTAGAGTCCGTACTCGATTTTGGGCGAGTAACTGATGGCGCGATTGCCCGGGATCGTCCAAGGCGTCGTAGTCCAAATGACCACGCTTGCGCCCGCGAGCGACTTTGCGTTCCTGCCGGCAGCCTTTGGGTCCGTCCGCACCGGAAATTTCACCCAAATCTGGTCAGAGACGTAATCCTCGTACTCGACCTCCGCCTCCGCGAGCGCGGTCTTTTCCACCACCGACCACATAACCGGCTTCGATCCGCGATAAAGCGTGCCGTTAGCGGCGAATTTCATCAGTTCGCGGGCGATCTGCGCTTCAGCGAACGCATCCATCGTCGTGTAGGGATGCGCCCAATCGCCGACGACGCCGAGACGCTCGAATTCCTCGCGCTGGACATTGATCCAGTGCTCGGCAAAGCGGCGGCATTCGCGGCGGAATTCGACCAACGCGGCGGGGTCGGAGAAATCCGGCTTAGGCGTGCCCTTGGCGCGGTAGTTTTCCTCCTCGATCTTCCATTCGATCGGAAGGCCATGGCAGTCCCAGCCCGGCACGAAATTGGAATCGTAGCCGAGCATCTGCTGGCTGCGCGTCACGACGTCCTTAAGGATTTTGTTGAGCGCATGGCCGATATGAATATTGCCATTGGCATAAGGCGGCCCGTCGTGAAGTACGAACCGCGGCCGGCCCTTCGCCGCCGCGCGCAGGCGCGTGTACAGATCGAGCTTTTGCCAGCGCTCAAGGATTTGGGGCTCCTTTTGCGGCAGGCCGGCGCGCATCGGGAAATCGGTCTTTGGCAGAAACAGCGTCTCGCTGTAGTCGCGCGCTTTGGGGTCGGTCATTGCCGGGTTTCTAGAGCCAAGTTTACGAAGACGGGCTTTCCTGAGCCAGGTTCCGGAGCCTGCGCGCCTTCTAACAAGCCGGGTGCGGGGCGAAAAGGGTCTATGTCTCGGAGGATCACGAATCCGCCCCGGAAAAAGGAGCGCGGCACGAAGGAGACAATTACGCAGCCGGGCCCGGCAAGCGCCTCAAATCGGCGGAAACGCATCGCCGGAACGCGCCAAGGCTTCTCGCGCGCGCCGGCTATCCTCTTTCATTTG
>Ga0187781_10002215_pt1 | contig 14863 bp, 11 predicted proteins | sample 0715_SJ02_MP02_2_FD_132447 | JGI IMG/M metagenome (GOLD analysis project Ga0187781, IMG submission 132447) | Tropical peat soil microbial communities from peatlands in Department of Meta, Colombia - 0715_SJ02_MP02_20_MG | ecosystem: Environmental > Terrestrial > Soil > Wetlands > Peat | place...
CGGCCAGTTGAAACGTCGTCTCTCCGTTTCGAGGTTTCATTTGTCTCGTCACCACGTCACCTTGCTGCGGTGTCCTTTGCTGCACAACCTTGATTAAGCTGACTTTGTAAGGTACCCGGCATCGCATACCACCGAGAGGCAGTTCCATGTATCACCGGTTGCTCTTGTCCGCCGCGCTCGCGTTGTTCCCGGTCCTGGCCTTCGGCCAGAGTGACGACGCGGAATACACGAAGAAAATCCGGGAATTTACCACGGATCCAATGTTCCTGACGGACCTGATCGATCACCTGCCGGCGTCGGACAAGGTGCCCAGTCCGAAGAAATTTCTCGGCTATGTTGCAGGTACGCCGGGTGTGCTGACTTATGCAAAGGATATCCACCGCTACTTCCGCGAGCTGGCCGACAGGTCCTCACGCGTCAAGGTTTGGAGCATGGGGCAGAGCGAGGAGGGCCGCGAAATGATTCTCGTGGCGATCTCCGACGCAGCCAATATTGCCAAACTTGAGCGACTCAAGGGGATCACTTCGCAGTTGGGCGACCCACGGAAGACGGGGCCTAAAGAAGCCAAAGCGCTGATTGCCGAGGGCAAGCCCATCTACTGGCTGACCGGCGCGATGCACTCGCCGGAGACGGGGTCCCCCGAGATGCTGATGGAACTCGGTTACCGTCTGGCCGTGGAGGATTCTCCGCTTGTGCGCGCCATCCGCGCCAACACGGTTGTGCTCATGACGCCCGTCCTGGAGGTGGATGGCCGCGAGCGCATGGTGGACACCTATCGCTACCGCCAGGACAACCCCGGCAAGACGCCAGTGCCGCTCATCTACTGGGGTCACTATGTTGCCCACGACAACAACCGAGACGCCATCGGCATGGCCTTGAAGCTGACGCAGAACGTAATGCGCGAGGCGCTCCAGTGGCACCCGACCGTGCTTCACGACCTGCACGAGTCTGTTCCCTTTTTGTACATCTCGACGGGGACGGGGCCCTACAATGCCTGGCTCGATCCGATTGTCATCGACGAGTGGCACGAATTGGCGTACCACGAGATCGGTGAGCTGACGAAGCGTGGCGTTCCCGGCGTGTGGACGCACGGCTTCTACGACGGCTGGGCGCCGAATTACATGTTTTACGCGGCCAACGGACACAACGCGATTGGCCGCTTCTACGAGACCTTTGGCAACCTCGTGGCCGACACGCGCGAGCGGACCGTGCGCGAACAGAGCGAGCGCGCCTGGTTCCGGCCAAACCCGCCCTTGCCAAAGTTGAAGTGGTCGCTGCGCAACAACGTCAACCTCCAGCAGTCGGGCGTGCTCCTCGGGCTCAAATACGTCGCCGACCACAAAGAGCAATTCCTGGAAAACTTCTATCAGAAAAGCAAACGAAGCATCGCCAAGGCGATGACAGAGGGCCCGGCCGCGTACGTCATCCCCGCCGACGAGCCGCGGCAGGCGAGCGTGGCCGGCTTCTTACAGCTCCTCATGCAACAAGGCATCGAAGTACATCAGGCAACGGGTGACATCAAGGTGAAGGAGAGAAGGGCGGTCGAGAAAGGGAAAGCATCGGAAAAGGAGATTTCGCTGGGGAAGGGTTCATACGTGATCCGGATGGACCAACCCTTTAGCCGAATGGCCGACATGCTTCTGGATACCCAGTGGTACAACGTGAATGACCCCCGGCCGTACGACGACACTGGCTGGACCCTGGGCGCCCTACACAACGTGAATACGATCCGCGTGACGGACACGAAGATCCTCAAAGCAGCGATGAAGCCAATTTCGGCCGAGGCAATCGTTCGCGGTGGGGTCTCCGGGTCGGGCACCATCTTCCTCGCGCGAAATCAAGCGGAGAGCCAGCTCGCCACGCTTGCTTTTCGCCTCCGGGACCTTCCGGCCGAGGTCGCTGAGGAGCCGTTCGAAGCGAGCGGCCGGAAGTTCGGCGCGGGAACACTGATCATTCGCTCGGGCGATGCGCACTCGCGACTCGATCACGAGGCGCACTCTCTCGGCCTCGACATCCTCGCGGTTTCCAAGGCCCCCGCGGTGAAATGGCATCGCATCAACGTGCCACGCGTCGCCCTGGTACACGACTGGATGAGCACTCAAGACGAGGGGTGGTGGCGGATCGCTTTCGACCGTTGCAGCATCCCTTACGACTATGTGTCGGTGCACGTCATTGCCCGGACTCCGGATTTGCGTTCGCGTTGGGACGCGCTTGTATTGCCGCCCGTTCGCGCATCACTGCCGCGGTTCGTCAACGGCATTCAGACGGCGGATGCGATTCCGTGGCAGCCATCAGCCAAGTACCCCAACCTGGGTGGACCGGACCAGACGGATGACATACGCGGCGGCATCGGCTTTGAAGGGCTGGCACATCTGCGTCACTTTGTGGAGGCGGGAGGGTTGCTCCTGGCGGCCCCCAGCTCAGCAGTCTTGGCGGTGCGCGCCGGCCTAGTGGAAGCGGTCGAGGTGACGGAGCCGCGCGGCTTGCGAGCGCAAGGTGGAGTCTATCGGACCACGGTCGCCGACAAACGGAGTCCCATCACCTACGGCTACGGCGACTCGTTGGCGGTCTATTTTAGCCAGGGGCCAGTGTTTCGGGCTGGGCTGTCAACAATCCTGGGTGGCGGTCGCGGCGGCGAGGACCCGGACGCGCCCGATGGCCCGCGCGTCTCAGGTCGCGGCGGAGCCAAAGAGGCCGACGTGCCGCAGGGACGCCCTTACGTAGCGACGCCAGAGCGGCCTAAGCCGCTAGAGAAGTTGGCAGACGTCCCCCAGGAGCGGCTGGAGTTCACGCGGCATCTGTTGCTCCCCGAGGATCATCTGCCGCGCGTGGTGCTCAAGTTCGCCAAGAAAGACGACCTGTGGGTCTCTGGCATGCTTGACAAACCCGAGGAGCTCGCCGAGAAGCCGGCCGTTATTGATTGCCCGGTTGGTGCGGGCCACGTCGTCCTATTTGCCACCAATCCGATGTGGCGATGGGAAACTCACGGCACCCACGCATTGGTCCTCAACGCCCTGCTGCACTGGGATCACTTGGGCAGTGAGACTGTGAAGGCCAAGGAAGCCCTCAAGAAATGAGGGTGCTTGATGCAATACCTTTGGGCGGACGGCGACCCGATCGCTCACGTCGACATGGGCCGTGAATCAGCGCGGCGCTGCTCGCAGGCCGAGTATCACGAACTACCCGGCTTGGGACACTTTCCGCTGATTGAGGACCCGATGATAGTGGCTGACAAAATCGAGGTGTTTGTTTGCCGGTAACCAGACAGTCGCGCCCGTCAAAGGTTGTCGTGCAATGATTTTCCGCCGCCGCGCGGTGAGGCTTTGGGTCGGGTGTGCGAAGATGGAAACCAGTCATGCGTGTAATTCTGATGGGTGGGGCCGGCGAGATGGGCAGTCGGGCCGCCGAGGATTTAGTTAATTCGCCCGACGTCCAGCAACTGACGCTTGCGGATCGCAATATTGGCGCCGCCAGAGCGTGGGCTGAAAAGCTGAAGGCCCGCGGAGCAAACGTCGACGCCATCCAGGTCGATGCCCGGAATCACGCGCAGTTGGTGCAGACCCTGCGAGGACATGACGTGGCCGCGTCGGCCCTTGGTCCGTTTTACGAGTTCGAGGCGCGACTCGTGCGGGCGGCGATCGAAGCCGGGGTTGACTACGCGAGTATCTGCGACGAATTCGACGCTGCCCAAACCGTTTTCAGCGAGTTCGCGCAAAAGGCCGCGGACTCGGGCCGCATCATTCTGACCGGCCTGGGTGCCAGTCCCGGAATGACCAACGTCGCCGCCGCTCTGCTTGCCCGTCAAATGGACAGCGTCAACCGTGTCGACATCTACTGTTACCAGCCGCTGGACGCGGGCGGCGGTGAAGCCGTTCTCCGCCACATGCTACACATCATGACCGGCAAGGTTCCCGTCTTTCGCAACGGCCAACACGTCCCCATCGATGCTCTGGTGGAGAGCTGCGAAGTCGAGTTCCCCCGCTACGGCAAAATCCGACTCTGGAACATGGGACACAGCGAGCCGATCACCATTCCTCGCTTCATTCCGGGCGTCAAGGCAGTGAATTTCCAGATGGGCTATGGCAAGGGGGCCAATTGGCTCGTCGTGCCCGCAAAATGGGGTCTCTTTTCAGGCCAAAATCGACTGAGCATCGCCGCCAAGTTCTTGAACTGGCTTAACGCAAAGACGAAGCCGAATCAACCGGGCTGGGGCGCGCTACGCATCGATGTCTGGGGAACAAAAAATGGTCGAGCGGAACACAAGCTCGTCTGTGGCATCGGCGAGATGCGCGAGGCGACCGGTCTTTCGCTATCCGTCGGCACGCTCATGCTCGCCCGTCGGCAGCTGACGAGGACGACTCCAGGCCTGTACGCTCCTGAAGGGATCATTGACCCGGTTGCCTTTATCGCGGAGCTTCGCGCTCGCAAGTTCGAGGCGTTTTATGATCTTGCGATGAAGTCACCCTTGTAGATTCAGTACGACAAGCCGGGCGCGTACGCGGCTGCGGAAGCCAACGCCGGCGATCATCGACGGGGTTTGTGGGTTGATCCGCATCCGGTGCCGCCGTGGGAGTGGCGAAGGATGAAGCGGCAGGCTGCGAAGTCCGCTCATTGATCCCTCTTGCTTTCGCGCCCACCGCCACTCATGCTGGGCGGCATGGAACTCGACCGCGACGCGCTCAGCACCCGTTGGCAGGCGATCGAGGCCCGGCTCAACCAGATAGCCGCCGCGCCTGGGCTCGACCGCGAGCTTTGCCACACGGAGGTGGAGAAGCTGCTGGAAGAACGGGACCGGATCGAGTACGTCCTCGACCTCAACGGCCCCCAAGGTTCGCGCCGCTGGTCCGGGCTGGCGTGAGTACCAACGAAAGGGGGAATTAATGGGCGCTATGAGGACTGTTGTTGGTTTGTTGTTGGTGATTTTGGTGCTGGCGGGCTGCTCCCATAAGCCGTCGGGCGGTGAGCGGCAAAAACGCTACGACGACCTTAATCTCGCTGTCGATCGCGCGGAGGCCAAACTGGCTGATCTGCGGCGTCAAGCCGCCTCGTATGGCCGTCCGAACACGGATGCCGAATACAACGAACGGCACGCTGACGAGAAAAAGCAGGAAGAACTCGTGGAGCGGCTCCGCAAGGAGCGTGACGAGGCCAAAGCGGCACTTGACCCACCGTAGATCGCCCCGCCGAACCCGAGCCCATTCGGACCTTTCGCAGCTGGGCAGCACGGAAAAACGAAGGCATGGGCCCTCTGACAAGCGCGCGAACCCAGAGCGCAGCCATCGCGATGCTGGCCGCGGGCGCGACAGCTGGACTCCTGGCTGCCGCGTCCTACGCGAACGGCGTCAATCTGCCCCCAGCGCTGATCTTCCTTGACCCGCGCCGACAGCCGACCGCCAACGAAGCCATCTACTCGACGATGGCCGAATACGCCCTGCGGTCGAATGAACGAAATGATGTGCTTTTCATCGGCGACAGCACGTGCGCCTACGGCGTTGACCCGATTCGATTTGAGAAACTTACTGGACTGCGAGCGTACGACTGTGGGACGCTGGCTTGGATGGGGCCGGGAGGATTCTCTGTCCTGCTCGATGGCTATGTCAGTCATCACCCTGCGCCGCGTGTCGTGGTGCTGACGCTGAGCCCGTTCGTGATGGAAGCTGGCATCTCTGTTAACGACCCGGACACGACGAGACACTTTGTCGATACCTACGCCCCGCGGGCTGGATCTGTGTCCGTGGAATCTCTCGCGTTTTACGCGAAGCGCGGAGCGATCAATCTGCTTTCCAGAGCGAGCGACCCGCGCGATCTCCCGATCCAAGGCGACGAAAACAAAACCTGCCGGACTCTCGCCGCGATGCAGGAAGCGGGCCGCGGATTCGTCCAGTTGCCCGGAGAGCATGGACGGCACGTCGACCGCGTGACTTCACAAGGTCCGCTGGTCCGCGACGATTGGCGCATCGGGATCGCTTCCATTGCCGAGATGTGCCGGGCCCGTGGCGTCAAACTGATGATCCAGTTTGCCCCGATCGCCGAAGCCGAACGCAATGCCCGTGACTGGTCGCAACTTGAGCGCTGGGCCGACAGCCTTGAAGGCGTCGTCGTTGCGCGCCCGCTGATTCTGCCCTACGCGCCGGAATTCATGTGGGACGGCATCCACCTGAACGCCCGCGGCGTGGAACGCTTCATGCCCACCGTCGCGAAGGACGTGCAAGCGGCGTTGAAGTAGGGTTAAAGTGACAGGATGCCCGACCACGACCCCGCGTTGCTCGAAAAACTGCGAGAGCAAATCGCCGATGCCCGCGAGCGTGCGCTTGAGGCGCGGCCGTACGTAGAGTGCGAGTGGCGCGGGGCGACAAGCTGCTTCTGCGGTCGACGGCTACAGCGCTCGAGGTGCGGTATCTGGTCCGTGCGCCGGTCGCCCGTTCGTGGGAATTCACGTTCGGCCCGGACCTTACCGCCGAAGAGCTTCACGATTGGCTCGCAAGCCTGAAGTAGTGGAAACCCCAATTGCATCCTGGCGCGTGGCATGCCTACGCTGCTGTCGTCACGCGCGCCGGGATGGACGCCGTGACTTCTTGAAAGGGCCCGCGGCCGAACCTTGGCGGCGATCTCCCGGCCGCGGGCTGCTTAACCGGCAGAATAGTTCCCCTTTTTGCTCAACTCTTGCCCGTCACGGTCCTCGGATGCGCGTGCCTTCCTGCGGGGCCCCAGGCATGGTCTTTGGGTTGCGCCGCACAAATCCTGTCCGGACTTTCGTGAATGTTTCGTTACTGAGAGTTTCTCCCAATGGTTCGCCAACATACGGCCGGTTAAGTTGCACCGAAGCGTGAGACCTTTTCGGTTTGCTCGCGGCTGCTGTCCCAACGCGGTGGCCGCGAGTTTTTCCATGACTCCTCTGCTCCCCGCGGACCGTTCCCTCCCTCAACTCACCAGTTGCCCAAAACGGTCCGCGGGGGTTTTGCGTTTAGCTGCATCTCTCTTTGACTTCGACTGTGCCTCAGCCCGCGCGCGTAGGGCCGAATGTCCGCGGGTTGTTTGCCCGCCACCGTTGATTTTTTAGCATTGGCCTGATTACACTTGGTTCCTCACGGTGGGATAGCGATGAGCGGCGAACCCACCTGCCATTGAGCCCGCGGCCATTCGTGGCCGCGGGCCGCTTTTGTTTCTCGTTCAAGCCCGACATGACCGCGGAAGAGCTGCACGGCTGGCTCGCAAGTCTGAGGTAGGGAAACTCCCAATTGCATCCCCGCCGGCAACCTGCGCAAGCTCTGAGGCGCTCACTCGTCGTGAGCAGCGTTTCCCGCGAGGGGTCCCGATGTCGCACCACCGCCGACCTCTCGCGGGTTTTTTCTTGCTTCCGTGTCATTGGGCGCGTCAGAACCGGCCACCGGTAGCCTCCGCGGCGGCACATGGACCACCCGTTCCGTGGCTGCATTAGCGCCCTGCTGTGAGGCTCGTCACGTTACGAGGCACTTCCCGCGGGTCAGCGGCTCAGAGATCCACCAAAGGGCTCCTGGGATCTCCAGGCAAGCGTTCCGGCTAGGCGACGAACGTCCCAACGTCACTCGAGGGCACGTGGCGCAACAAATTCCGTAGACGGCTCGGCTCGCGCGACCCGAATCGGTCGAAACAGTGCTCCAGCCATCCGCGGCAGTCCGCACAACGAGGCAGCTCGACGCGTGTTGGCGGGCTAAATCAATTGGGGCAAATATGCGCCTTCGGCTCCGGATCCTCCCGACACTTTGCATTCGCGCGAATGCAAAGTTGCTAAGAGTCCGTGGCCGCCTTCCGCGACGCCTCAGCCGACGTTGGCTGATCAACTTTGGGTTTCTCAGGGGGATGGCCGGCGTGATCTATCGTCTCCGGACCGACGTCCTGCGTTTCGAGCGAGGCTGGGGGCGAAGCGGTGCCCGATTCGAACTCGATGCGGATGACCATGTCTCCGATGCGAACGGTGTCACCATCCAGCAAGACTCGCTCGCCCGTTCGGGTCTGATCCCGGTTGACGAAGGTTCCGTTCTTACTCGCCAGATCGCGGATTCTCAGCGTGTACTCGTCCAACAGCAGCACGCAGTGATGCCGGCTGACGGAGTTCGAGTCGAGGACCAAGTGACAGTCGGTCTCGCGGCCGAGGATGAATTTGCCCCGCGGAATTTTAAATGTCTGTCCGCGATGCGGCCCGGAAATGACGGTGAAGGAAGCTTGCATCTTGCAAACTCTGCGTGGGGAGCTGGCTGAGCTCGATGCTAGCCACACGTATGCCTCGACGCAAACAAATAAACTGCGGGACTGCATCCAGCTGGAAATCGGCGAGCCAGAAAGACGGCCATTGGGCTGGCGACAGGTCGAGCATCTCTCCGCACCGAGCTGCGGCAATGGGCGGACAGGAGGCACCTCAAGAAACGGTTGAAATAACGGAACTACCGCTGATAAAGGGTCCAGCAATCGCTGGCATTTCCGTTGTATGATGACGCCCCTGAGTTAAATGCCCCGACTCGGAATGTCCACATGAGCGGCGTTACCGGCATTTCTTTGCACGATCAAATCAGGCGATCCTCAAGGGGCTGGGCTTTTCAGGGCGACCGCGACTCGCACGGCAGGAATTTGCGATGGACGAGTTGACCGAATACCTGATGAACAATGCCGAGGATGGATTCTGGGCCCAAATTCAATCTGAGGCTCGGCGAGAAACGGAGCGCGAACCGGCCCTCGTGAGCTTCCTGTTCGCATCGGTGTTGCGACATTCAAAACTGGAGGACGCGCTTTGCGTCATTTTGGCCAACAAGTTGCAAACGCTTGAGTTGTCGGCGATTTTGGTTCGCGACCTGTGTAACGAAGCTCTGACCGGGGATGGGTCGATCCGTGCCTCGATCCGCGCGGATTTGTTGGCGGCTCGAACGCGAGACCCTGCTGCGGAGGGCTACCTGCAGCCCTTTCTGTACTACAAGGGCTTTCATGCTCTTCAGGCGTACCGCGTCGCGCATTGGCTTTGGGCGCAGCAGCGGCGGACCTTGGCTGCGCACTTCCAGAATCGCATCTCGGAGGCGTTTGGCGTCGATGTGCATCCGGCAGCTCGGATCGGATCTGGGATCTTGATCGATCATGGCACGAGCGTCGTTATCGGCGAGACGGCTGTTGTCGAAGACAACGTCTCCATCATGCACGAAGTAACGCTTGGTGGAACGGGGAATGAGTCGGGTGACCGTCATCCGAAAGTCCGGCGCGGCGTGCTCATCGGTGCTGGTGCCAAGATCCTGGGCAACATCGAGGTGGGGAGAGGTGCGAAAGTAGGCGCCGGGAGCGTTGTCCTGAGAGATGTGCCGCAGCATACCACAGTGGCCGGGGTCCCGGCGCGCGTGGTTGGGCGATGTCTGGTCGAAGAGCCTGCGCTGGAGATGGATGCGACCTTTCCTTTTGAAGGCGAGGGTATTTGAGCCGATTCCCACAAATCGCGCTCGCATCGACCTCGAGGATTGTCGCGACGGAGAGCCAGCAGGCTGCACCTTGGCGCCACAGTAGCCGGCAAATGCCGATTCCCGTAAACCGGTGGTTTGATGGAAGGCCGCGAAAACGCGTGAGTTTTGCGGAAGGCCAGCGCCGCCCCAAACCTGTGCCGCTACCTGGCAAATCGCGACTTGAGCATCGACAACGACCTCTCGGTCGAATTGCTGCGGGCTGAGGCCTGCAGGCTACAAAAACTGACTTTTTATCTGCCGACGACATGGTGGGCGTTACGGCGGCCGTGCTTTTGAGTGCCGCTGATGAAGTCCGCCGCCGCATCGGCGCAACCTGCGATTCTTAAGCGGGTTGACAGTAAATTCGCCAATTTTGCGCGTGCGATGTAAGGCATCGTCCCCGCGGGCGTATCTGTTCTTGGGCGAGGGCTCCGCTGGGACGGTCTACGTGCATTTGAGGCGTGAATCGTATTGGCACCTTCGTCCCAAAGGCGGTCGAGTCACGGTTGGTTAAGGACGAACGAATGGACCAGACGTCGGAGCGAACTTGGTGGAGTCGCAACTGGAAATGGGCGGTACCTGTCGGATGTCTCACTCCCCTTCTTGCTTGTGGTGGCATCATTGGGCTCATCTTCGTCGTCGTCTTCGGCGCAATTAAGTCGTCGGACGTCTACACGGAAGCCCTCGCCAAGGCGAAGGCGGATCAGAGGGTCATCGCCCTGCTCGGAGAGCCGATTGAAGCAGGGTACATGGTCAGCGGGAACATCGAAGTCAACGGTCCTGCGGGAAAGGCGAATTTAGCCATTCCGATCTCGGGTCCCAAGAAATCTGCCACGCTTAACGTCGTCGCCACGAAAAACGCTGGCACGTGGGAATACTCGACTTTAGAGGTTGCGCCCGGAGAAGCCGGAAGCCGAATTGATCTTCGCGCGCAACCGGCGAATTAAATGGCACAAGCGGGCTGTTAAGTTCGGAGTCGGAGCCGATGAATGGGCGACAAGGATCGGCGGCTGATCGCGGAATGAGGAACAACAGATGGTGCATGCCGGACGACGCTCGACGCGTCGATCAAATCGAAGGATTGCGTTTTTCATTTGTGCCTGCGCCGGATTGTTGGCGGTCGGGCGTGACTCGGATGCGTCTGCCTCCGACGAAATCCGCCTCCTCGAAGGGCACACCGACCAGCTGACCTCGATGGCCCTGTCGGCGGATGGGAAGCTGCTGGTCACGGGGAGCGACGATAAGACCGTCCGGGTGTGGGAATTCGAGTCGGGCAAGGAGCTGCGCACCCTGCGCGGCTCCGCCACTTTTGTGTTGAGCGTCGCCCTGTCGGCTGACGGCCGACGCGTGCTCTCTGGGAGCGGCGGCGAATTCAAGAACCGCCGATTCTTGGCGGGGCCCGATCGCTCGGTCCGTCTGTGGGACGTCGAGACTGGCAAGGAACTGCTCAAGCTGGAGGGGCACGGCCAGCCTGTGTGGTTCGTTCAATTTCTGTTGGGGGGCAAAACCGCGATCTCCGTTTCGGCGGATGGAGAGGCGCGGATCTGGGATCTTGAGCAAGGTCGCGAGGTCCGCCGAATTGGCCGGCGATGCTCGGGACAGGGAGTCGCACTTTCCCCGGACGGCAAGATCCTTGCCACCGGTTCCTTTCCCGAGAACAGTGCCCGCTTGTGGGACATCGAAAGCGGACGTGAAATCCGCGAATTAGTCGGCCCTCACGCACAGATTCGGGGTGCCGCCTTTTCCCCGGGCGGAGAGTTCCTCCTCACGGGGGGTGGAGATTTTAGGCGCAGCGCGGACGATACGTCGCTACGGCTCTGGGATGTAACAACCGGCAAGGAACTGCGCTCGATGAACGGGGACACGCGCCTTGTCTGGTGCGTCGCTTTCTCCCCCGACGGCCAGAGGGCCCTTTCCGGCGGCGTCGAGGGGATCGTTCGGCTCTGGGACGTGAAATCGGGAAGAGAACTGCACCAGTTCAAGGGGCATCGCGTCGTCTCACGCGGCGCATCTGGTGAACGGGCTGACGTAAGGGCAGTTTTATTCACCCCCGACAAAGCGCACGCTGTGTCGGCCGGCCACGACAGGACGGTCCGCGTTTGGAAATTGCCGGATTGATTTGGAACGCAGTTTTTCTGAATCGATCCCTGCGAAAAGGAGAGGTGGCCATGCTCCAACATCTTGCGGTCGCCCGTCGCCGATGGTTGGGACCGATGCTCGTTGCCGGCGTCGCGCTGCTTCAATCAAGTTGTGGAAAACATGACGCCACACAAAAACCCGCCCCGGAGGCAATTGCAAACGCTTCCAAGACCGCGCGAGTTGCGGGCGACACGAATCCTGACGGACAGAATCCGGCAAAAAACGGCCCCGCCGCGGCAAAGGGGGCCCCGCCATCTAGTCACCCAAACCCGCCAAATGCACTCGCGGCAGCCGGCAATCGTGGCGAGGGTGAAAAACAAATTGCAGACGCCGCCGTGGGTGGTCGCAAAAGTTCTGCAGAGTCGAAGGTGCGGCTGGCCGACGGCAGCGCCGCGTATCGCATTGCTCGCGATTACGACCAAAAACTTGCCGTCCGAGTGCAAAATGTTTCCGGCGAGTCGCATTCAATCAACGCTGAACTGATACCACCGGAAGGCGGCTTGCTCGGAGATTTCATCGGGAAAGGCACGAAGCATGAGCCGCTGATTCTGACGCCGGGCGAGTCGGCAACTCTGGTTCTCGATCTCTTCGCGCAGGACGCGCGGCGAAGCAGCTACGACGTGCACGTTAAGCTCACGGATTCGAGAAGCGGCGAAACGCTGCTGGCGGCGGCGCTGGAAATCGACGTGCCGCTTCCCAAGTTTGCCTTGGAGGCACAGACGGGTGCTCCCGACGAGGGGACTTTGGGCATTCCAATCGAGGTGACCAACCAGGGAGAAGCACTGACAGATCTTTCGGTCGTAGCGGACGCCGATCTATTGGGGAAGGTTTATTTCGCGCCCTCCGTCGATCACGCAAGCTTGGGCACCGGACAAAAGCTGACGTTCCGGGCACTCCCCGTTCTGGACCCGTCATTCCGCGAATTAAAAGGAAAGATGATGCTCCGCGCCGCGGGCGGAACACGAGATGTGCCCGTCGAATTCAAGTTGCCGTCGGGGAAACGCGTGTTTGTCGCCCTCAGTGCCTCTATGCCCAAGTTCGGCGCTGCCGGCGCGTATTGCACCAACAACCCGAACACGAACACTTCGATCGGCGGGCCCGGATCGGGTCGCCACCATCATCGGTTGCCGCCGATCAATGTTCCACCGGACCAGCGTGATTACGGGCCTCCCGACGATCCCGATGCTCCGGCACGCACGGGGACGCCGCCCATCAACATTCCACCGATTCCCGACCCCGACAATGACATTCCGCCAACAACCCCCCTCGGCGGCGCCATCAACCCTGACCCGCTCCAAACGGCCATCAACAACATTGTCGAGCAAGGAGTCAATGAGGGTGTAAAACAAATTGAAGACGCGGGCAACGTCCTTAGCGGCATGGTCGACGATCCCTATGGTTCCATCACCGGGCGCCCGACGTCAGCCGACTATCGCGATCAGGCAGTGGCGCAGACCCGCAACCCGCGGGCCCGCAAGACGTATGCCCGTAACCGACCGGGGATCAAAGACAACAACGCACCGGAAGCATCCTGGGCAATCGTGGGCGGCGGTTCCCCAAAAGCAACGGCGTTATTCACCTGGCATAGCACTCCCCCCCAACCAAAGGCGCATCGCGAGGTGTTGGCGTGGGGCAGGGACCCGATTTCGCATCAGCCTCGATTTCACAAGCCGCTGAGATTGTCGAGTGGCAGACGTCACGCGCGTTGGCCGATCGTCATCGGCCTGCACGGACGCCGTGCGCTCGTCCTGTGGGAGGAGTCCGACGCCGACGATGACGACGGCGATCCATCGCTGGAATACTGTGTAAGCGACCCGGATATGGAGGCCTGGTCGCCTCCGACTGATGTTCCCGGCGCACAAGCCAGTGATCATGAGGGAAACTACGATCCGTTTCCGGTCGTTGCCCCCGACGGCAAAGTGACGCTTGTCTGGCAGCGCGGCGCCGGCAAGTCCGCGCGATTGGTGATCGCGCGCGTCACGGAAAAAGGAGTGTTCGCGCAGCCGGCAAAGATCGACGGACTTCCGGCCGGCGCCGCGCGTCCGGTGGCGCGAGCCGCCGGCGATGGGGGGATCCACCTCGTATTCGAATCGCCTCCCGAACCCGCCGAACAAGCAGTCGAAACGGCCGTTTTCTATGCCCGAATCCCGTCGGGCAAGACGAAGGCCGAGAAGTTGGCCCGCCTCAGCTCTCCAGGCGTCGATGCGGGCGAGGCCGATCTGGCTGTCGTCGGCCCGGCCTTGCACGCGGCGTTTCGTGCAGGACTCGAGGGAGCGTCGCAAATCGTGCATTCTGAAAGCGACAACGACGGCACAACGTGGAGCGATCGCCTCCCCGTGACTCCGGACTCACTGTATGCCGAGTTTCCAGCATTTGTGCCTCGCGACGATAGCTCCGTCGAGCTGCGCTTTTACGGCGACGCGCGGAAGCCCGCCGGCTGGAGCATGATGAAACGCTTCGCCACCGCGTGGCGTTCGGGACGTTGGACTGAACCCGAACGACGATTGACGCACTTCCCTGCCGTGCAGTCCGCCTGGTTAGAGATGAAATTCGAACCGCGGATGCCGCGCCAGGAATACTATCCGCACGAGCTCGAGGTCTTGCTGAACGGCCACACGCTGATTCATCAGAAACACGTCGTGCCGGAGGGGAACTATCTCCTTCCTTTTGATCCGCGCCACCTCCGTTCCGATCCACGCGGCACAGGGCATAACACCATCGGTTTGCGCACGCGCCATCTGAACCCGGGCCATTATCTGTACGGTGCCGGCTTCCGACTTAAAGCTCGCCAGGCTTTTCTCGAACGGCTGGTGATCGCCAAGGACCAGGAAGACGCCGACCGCATCGCTGCCTCGGAAACGGGCGATGTCAATCACAGCCGCCCCGACGTCGGTTTGTTCAACAATCATCTGACTCCGGTGCCGGCTACGCCTAAGAATGGCGAGTCGATTCATCTCAAGCTGCTGGCGGCGAATGTCGGAGAGGGAAAGGCTGAAGACGTTCAAGTCAACGTCTACTCGGCTCGGCCGAATCCGGACCTCAAGCCCGACGCGCAATCGGCTGCGCCTCCGATTTCGGTCGGTGCGCTTGCACCTGCCGACTCGAAAATGGTCGATGTTGCATTCCCGTACGATGGGAAAGAACGATATTACGCCGTCATCTCCTGCAAAGGGGAGGATTTTGACCTGAGCAACAATGTGCACGTCGTCACGTTCCCTCCCCCGCCGCAGCCGCAAATCGAACCGGAGCAAAACGGGGCGGATCAGGAG
>Ga0187781_10002216_pt1 | contig 14861 bp, 10 predicted proteins | sample 0715_SJ02_MP02_2_FD_132447 | JGI IMG/M metagenome (GOLD analysis project Ga0187781, IMG submission 132447) | Tropical peat soil microbial communities from peatlands in Department of Meta, Colombia - 0715_SJ02_MP02_20_MG | ecosystem: Environmental > Terrestrial > Soil > Wetlands > Peat | place...
ACGCGGACGAGCTCTGGACGCTCCGCGGGACGAGCGGGGACGTCCTCCTCGAGCGGTACGGCCAGCACGTCCGCGAGGACGTCGCGGTGCCGCTCCCACGGGTCGATGCGCTCGCGGCGGCCCTCGCACGGATCGCGGAGGCGGAGAAGGTGCCGTTCTTCCTCTTCGGCCACCTCGGCGAGGGGAACCTCCACCCGAACTACGTGGTCGGGCCGAACACGCCGGCCGCGGAGCGGATCCGCGCGGCGGTGCTCGGCGCCTCCCGCGCGCTCGGCGGAACGATCAGCGCGGAGCACGGGATCGGCCGGCTGAAGCGGCCGTTCCTCGCCGAGGAGCTCGGCGCGGGGGCCGTCCCGCTGCTCCTCGCCGTGAAGCGGGCGTGCGATCCGGATGGGATCCTGAATCCGGGGAAGCTCTATCCGGTCCCCGGTCGAGGAGCGCCACGACCTTCGCGGTCGCCGTCGGTACGGGAAGCCGGTCGAACTCGGCACGGGTCACCCAGCGGCGGTCCGCCCTCCCCGCGGGGCCGGTCCCGACCGGCCGGCCGAGGAACGCGTCCAGTTCGACCGTGAAGTGGCTGTAGGCGTGCCGGACGGTCCCGAGGCGGACCAGGTCGCGGGCGGCAAGGCCGGTCTCCTCGCGGAGCTCGCGGCGCGCGGCCGCCTCGGGCGTCTCGCCGGCTTCGACCTTGCCGCCCGGGAACTCCCAGAGCCCGGGCAAGAGCCCGCGAGCGGGGCGGCGCTGGACGAGCCAGCGGCCGCGGTCGGCGAGCACGACCACCGCCCCGTGGACGTGGGGCCGTTCGGCGCGCGCGCTTCGGCGCGGGAGGCTCCCGGGGTCGGCGAGCTCGAGACGGGCCCGGCAGGCGAACGCGACCGGGCAGACCCTGCACTCCGGACGCACGGGCCGGCAGACGGTCTCGCCGAGCTCCATCACGGCCTCGTTGAACGCACCGGCGTTCCCCGGAGGGAGGAGCGAAGCGAGGGACGCCTCCAGCCGGTCGCGCACGCGCCGGTCCCGCACGTCGCCTTCCTCGCGGGTCCAGCGGGCGACGACCCGGACTCCGTTCGCCTCGAGGGCGACCTCGGGGCGGCCGAACGCGATCGCCGCGACGGCCCGCGCGATGTACGGCCCGACGCCGGGGAGCCGCTCGAGCTCGGCGGCGGTCGTCGGGAGACGGCCCCCGCGCTCCCGCACGACCCATCGCGCGGCTTCGTGGAGGTGGTGCGCGCGGGCGTAGTAGCCGGCCCCTTGCCAGAGCTTGAGGACCCTCCCTCGCGGGGCCCGCGCGAGCGCCTCGAGGGTCGGGAACGCCGCGAGGAACCGCTCGAAGTAGGGACCCGCCTGGGCGACCCGCGTCTGCTGGAGAAGGACCTCGGCGACCCACACCCGGTAGGGGTCCCGGTCCCGGCGCCACGGAAGCGGTCGACGATGGTCGCGGTACCATCGAAGGAGCGCGGGGGCGAGCGCGACCGGAAGTCGGCGCGACGGCGTCGAAATGGACCGCACGGACGGATCGTCGTGCCGGACGAACGAGGGGCTTAAAGCGGGCCGGGAGTTCGATGCGCCGTCGTGAGCGACCGAGCCGAGCCGGTCCGCGTGACGGACGCGACGTTCGAGCGCGAGGTGATCCGCTCTTCCCTTCCGGTCGTGGTCGACTTCTACGCGGACTGGTGTGCTCCGTGCCGCGTCGCGGAGCCGCTCCTGAGGGACCTGAGCGCCCAGCTCACCGGCCGCGTGAAGTTCGCGAAGGTGAACATCGACGAGGCCGCGCTCGTCACCCGGTCGTACGGCATTCACTCGATCCCGACGTACGTCTTCGTCCAGGCCGGCCAGGAAAAGGGCCGGGAGGTCGGGGCGATGGACTCGGTCGCGTTCCGCGGTATCCTGCGGCGGTACTTCCCGAAGACCGGCGTCAGTGGCGGAACACGCGCCAGCCCGTGAAGTACATCGCGATCCCGTAGCGCTCGGCGGTGGCGATCACCTCGGGGTCGCGGAGGCTTCCGCCGGGCTGGACGATCGCCGCGACGCCGGCCCGGCCGGCGATCTCGACCCCGTCCGGGAACGGGAAGAACGCGTCCGAGGCGAGGACCGACCCTTTCGCCCGGTCGCCGGCGACCTCGCAGGCGAGCTCGGCCGCCTTGACGCGGGTCGGCTGCCCGGAGCCGATGCCGACGGTCGCCGTTCCCCGCACGAGCACGATCGCGTTCGACTTCGCGTGGCGTGCGACGCGCCAGGCGAACCCGAACGACCGGAGCTGCTCGGCCGACGCAACCGGCCCCGTGATATGCTTCAGCTCCGCGGCGGCGAGCTGGCGCGTGTCGACCTCCTGGAGGAGCAGCCGGCCGAGCGCGCTCTTCGCCTCCCAGCGGCCGGCGGCCATCGTCGGAGGGGCCGCGCGGAGGATCTTGATCTTCGGGCGGCGGCCGAGCGCCTCGAGCGCCGCCGGGTCGAACTCGGGGGCGGCGAGGAGGTCGACGAACACCCCCTTCAGTCCGGCCGCGTCGTCCGGTCCGAGCGGCCGGTTCACGGCCACGGCGCAGCCGTACCGCGCGACCGGGTCGGTGGCGATCGCGCCGCCGATCGCCTCCCGTACGGTCTCCCCCGAGGCGACGCCGCAGGGGGTGGCGTGCTTCACGACCGCGGCGCTCGGCGCGTCCAGCTCGGCGACCGTCCCGAGGGCGGTGTCGATGTCGAGCAGGTTCGTGAACGACAGTCCCTCCCCCTTGAGCATCGTGAAGGCGCTCGGGGTGAGGCCGGCCCCCGGCGGGACGGCCGCGCCGTAGGCCGCCGCCTTCTGGTGCGGGTTCTCCCCGTAGCGGAGTCGGATCGGCTCGCGCCGGAAGACGATCTCCTCCGGGAACGGTTCCGCCGGGCCGGCCGGGCGGCGGAGCCCCGCGGCGATCGCCGCGTCGTAGGTCGTGCACCGTTCGAACGCGCGGACGGCGAGGCGGAGCCGCGTCGCGGCGGCGACCGTGCCGCCATTCGCGCGCAGCTCCGCGAGCAGCGGCTCGTACTCGGACGGGTCCGAGACGACCGTGACCCACGCGTGGTTCTTCGCGGCGGCCCGGGCGAGGGTCACTCCCCCGATGTCGACGAACTCCTCGAGGTCCTCCGCCCCCGGGTGCTCGGCGAGGTGGCGCTCGAACGGATAGAAGCTCACCGCGACCAGGTCGAACGGGAGCAGCCCCCGTTCGGTGAGCTCCCGTCGCCCCTCGTCCGTGCGCGGCGCGAGGATGCCCCCGAGCAGCCCCGGGTGCAGCGTCTTGATCCGGCCGCCGAACCAGGCGGCGATCCCCGTGAGCTCCTCGGCGGCGCGAACGGCCACGGCCTCGTTCGCGAGCGAACGACGGGTTCCCCCTGTCGCCCACAGCTCCACCCCGAGCTCGCCGAGCCCCCGGGCGAACGGGGCCAGGCCGGACTTGTCATCGACCGAGAAGAGAGCCCGCGCGATGCGCGTCCGGGACGCCGCTTCGGCCGCCACTCCCCGTACCCGGAACGGGGAGGATGGACGAGAGATAAGTTTCGCGGACCCGACCCTGCCCGTCCGACGCGGGACCCGTGTCCGAGGGAGCCCGGCCGAGCACAAGTCTTAATAGACGACGGCCGGCTAAATTCATCGGTCCCAGGAGGAAGGGACCCCGACTGGGTATGCTGCACGACCACCGGTGGGCCGGGGCACGCGCTCCGTCCGCGAACCGTCGCGCGCGACGGGGGTGCCGGAGGGCCTGGCGCCGTCGCTCGCGCCGCGCGCAGGTCTCTGCGGTCGCCACGATCCTGGGCCTCCTCCTCGTCGTGACGTTCCTCGCGAACTACATCGCCACGACGCTTCCGAACGACATGACCCAGAACGACCTCCAGCGCGAGACGCTCGTCCAGAACCAGGTCTCGGAGCTGAGCATCCTCCTCCAGGCGATCGCTTCCCACGGAGAGGTCGGGGCCCAGGTCTCCCAGGCGGTCGCCCTCGGCTCGGCGGGCCTCCCCCCGTTCGCGAACGCCGACGCCGGCGCCCTCACCGCCGGGAACCTGAGCGCGAGCCTGAAGCTCAACTTCACGCTCGTCGGGCCGGGCGGCATCGTCGAGAACCTGCCGGGGAGCGCGGCCACCCCCGTCGGCTCGTTCGTCGTCCAGCTGCGGAACACCTACGCGCCGCCGGCCGAGGTCGCCTTCGAGCAAGGGGCGGTCATCCTCGCGGAACCGGGGAGCCTGCCGGTCTTCACGGTCCCCCCGCGGATCAGCTTCTCGAACAACGTCCTCTCGCTCTTCCTGCCCCGGTTCGCGAACGCGGTCGGCTCCGAGTCCGGGACCGGGACGGCCGACGTGAGCCTTCGACTTCTTTCGACCGGTCCGGTCTCGCTCCCGACCTCCGCCTACGCGTTCCAGAGCGGGTCCCACGTCACGATCACGGTCGTGACGCCGTACGCGGCGACCTGGTACGCCTACTTCAAGACGTACACCGGGCTCTCGAGCTACCTCACGTGCACCGGGTCGAACAACGTCTGCACGGCCCTCTATACGGCGAGCGGGACCCTCGGCACCGTGACGCTCAGCATCCCGACGGCGGGACTCAAGCTGAACGTCCTGAGCGCGCTCTACTCGATCAACGTGCTCTGACGGGGGTCGGTCCCCCCGCGACGCTCCCGGCTTCCGGGCCGCGACTACGCGCGCGCGTCCATCCGCGCTTCCCGTAGCCAGCGCTTCGCCCCGTCGAGCGTCCCCCAGGTGCGGTACGGGACGAACCGGACCTCGCCCGGCCCGTTGGGTCCTTCGCTCCAGACCTCCCGCGCGCGACGGGCCGCGCGATGGTCGACCTCGACGACCGCGCGAGACCCTTCGGCCCGGATGAGGCGGAACTTGCGGACGGTCACTCCCGCGCGGGAGAGCCGCTCGCCGAGCAGGCCCTCCCACGTACGCGGAGAGAGGGCGGGAAGGTGTTCCCCCGCCGCCTCGATGCCGAGGTAGCGGGGGCGCTGGGCCGGGGATCTACCGGACGAGGTCGATGACTTCCTCGGACTCACCGGCCGCGTAGCCTCCCTTCTGTCCGAGGAGGCTCTGGGCGCGTACGCCCGTGATGATGAGGAGCACCTTGATGGTGTTCTCCATCTCGGGCGAGTTCTCGACCGAGCAGCCCCAGATGATGCGGGCGCGCTTCGAGATCTTGCCGCCGACGAGGGCCGCAGCCTTCTCGGCCTCGCTCACGGTCATGGTCGGGCCGCCGATGACGCGCACGAGCGCGCCGGTCGCGTCCTTGAGTTCGACCGAGCCGAGGAGCGGGGAGGTGAGCGCCTCCGTGACCGCCTCGGTGACGCGGTCGGTCGCGCTCTCGCTCTCGCCGAGGCCGATGAGCGCGACGCCGCCGTCCTTCATGACCGTCAGGATGTCGGCGTAGTCGAGGTTGACTAGGCCGGGCTTCGTCACGATCTCGGTGATCCCCTTGATCGCGGTCATCAGGACCGCGTCCGCGAGCTTGAAGGCGGAGTCGAGGGGCATCCGGGGGACGAGCTCGAGGAGCTTGTCGTTCTGGATGACGATGGTCGTGTCGCAGACCCGGCGCAGGCGCTCGAGGCCGTCCCGGGCCTGCTCCATGCGCGCCGCGCCCTCGCCGGCGAACGGGAGGGTGATGACGCCCATCGTGAGCGCTCCCGCTTCCTTCGCGATCCGGGCGACCAGGTGCGCGGAACCGGTACCGGTGCCGCCGCCCATCCCGGCCGTGATGAAGACGATGTGCGCGCCGTTCAGGAACTGGCGGAGCTCCTCCTCGTTCTCCCGGGCCGCTTCCTCGCCGATCTCGGGGCGGGCGCCGGCGCCCAGACCTTTGGTGGCGCGGCGGCCGATGAGGATCTTGCGGGGAGCGTGGATCGTGAGGAGGTGTTTTGCATCCGTGTTGATGGCGCACATCTCGGCGCCCTGGATTCCTTCCTCGACGCACCGGTTGATCGTGTTCGAGCCGCCCCCGCCGCACCCCACGATCCGGATGTTGACCTTGAGGGTCTCCGCGAGCTTCGCCAGCTCGGCATCGTCCGGGTTCGCGTAGAGTGGCGCGGCCGGCTTCTTCTCTTCGACCAGGGTCTGGTTTTCCTGGTGTTTCGCGATCGCTTCCTGGATGATGGACTTCATCGTTTTATCCCCGCCCCGTTTGTCGGACGAGCGTCATACGCTCTGTAGACGCAGTTTTGAGAATTGTACATAAACGTTTGCGTAGAGCGGAACCGTCCCGCTGTCGAGGCCGGCCGGCTCCCGAGCACGGACGCGACCCACTCGAATCGCGAGGGTTCAGCGCGTCCACCGGCCCGGCGTGGGCGCCGCCACGCTTCACGAAAAGAAGAGGCGCGGGCCGGTCCGCCCGGACCCGCGCCTCCGTGCCGCCGGTGGTTCTCGTTCGATCCCCTACACCATCGTGCGTCGCGTGGCCGGCCCGAGACCGAGGGCGCCACCGACCGCTTGGGTCGACGAACTGTGCGTGACGGCGGGTCCAGCGAGCGCCCCGGAAAGGGCATACTGCGCGTCGTTGAGACCGTCGAGCGCGCCCCAGCCGGTGACGAGGTCGTAGCCGGTGAGCGCCGGGAACTTGTGGTCACCGCCGAAGATCACGTCGAAGAAGGCGTTCTTCGTCAGGGCCCCGTTGAACTGGTCCTGGCCGAGCACGTAGGCCGTCGGGTTGATGAACCCGAGCCAGGGCTTCTTCGCCTCCCAGAGCGCGTGGTTGATGGTCGCGATGATCCCGCCCGCCAGCTGGTCGGAGATGCTGGTCCCGACCACGTAACTGTAGTAGCCGGTCACGAACCCCGGCGGTCCGCTGCAGCTCGTCACCATGCACGTGATGTTGTAGGCGTAGCCGAAGTAGACGAACGTGATGGGCGTGTTGTTCGCGTCCATCGCGATGTCGGGGACACCGCGCCCGCTCCGGTCGGCCTGGATGACGGCGTTCGCGTCGGTCGATGAGGCCTGCCACGAGGGCTCCGGGAACTTGGCCGTGACCCCACCGGCGGAGCCGAGGGTCGCACCGAAGCCGTAGACCGTCCCGACCGGCGCGTACCAGGCGATCTCGCTGCCGCAGATCGCGGACCCGGTGCAGACCGTGTAGGGATTGTTGCCACGTGTGACGGGCGACCGCTCGAGGGTGGTCGGGTTGAGGGTCAGCGTGGTGCCACCGACCGCGACGTCCCCGAAGTCGTTGTACGCCTGGGAGGCCGGGGCGCTGACCGCGGAGTTGGTCTCACTCGGGAAGTCCCCCGACGAGGCGACGACCGTGATCCCGCGCACCTGGGCCTGTTCCAGGTCGTTGTACCAAACGGTGAAGTTGAGGGTCGTCCCGTAGCCCCAGGAGTTCGCGATGACCGAGACGTTCTCGAGCCCCTTGACCACGGCCGAGGTGAATCCCGGTCCGTCCTTCTTCGCGGGGTTCAGGATGTCGGTGAACGCCTTGTTGACGGTTGCGCTCGTCGGGCCTTCTCCGAACACCTGGAAGATGTGCGCACCGGGCGCCGTCACGCCTTCCATGTCCATGTCGAGCGTGTTCTCCAGTTCCGCGCCGCCCGAGTCGCATCCCGCGCTCAATCCCTGGTCGCCGGTGGCATAGGGGAACGGACCCCGCATCGCCACGGAGGTCGCCGTGGGCATCGGCTCGCCCTTCGGGATCTCGTAGGAGAGATAGCTCGAGACGTCGGGACCGTAGAAGTCCATCGCGTAGCTCGTGTTGCTCAACGTCGAGCAGTACACTCCCGAGGTGTTCTCGACCGGGTCGGACCAGAGGATGGTCGCGATGTCGGCTCCGACCGGGTAGCCGTACTGGCCGAAGAGCGTCTGGGAGAAGGGAGTGGACGGGTTCAGCTCGTCGTAGGCCACCTGGAAGTCCGAGCCCATCAGCATCTCACCGGAGCAACCCGTGTCGCTCGGCGAGCAGAACGCCTGGACGGCCGGATTGTCGGCGAGGAGGGGCTTCGGGATGTGGAGCCCGTTCACGGTCGTGCAGGCGAACGGGCCTCCGTCGCTCGTGCACGGGGTCGAGGCAAGGGGCGGGGGAGTGGACGCGGCAGAGTCCCTCGCGGCGGACGCCGGGGAGGCGACCATCTGCACGTCCGTGTGGAGCAAGTACTGAGAGTAGTCGCTCAGCCCGACCACGCCCACGACGTAGGACGCGAGCGGAGCGGGGAGCCGCGGAGCGCTCGCGAGGGCGTAGTAGGCGCCCGCACCGGTCCGGTACTGTGCGAGAGGAGCGTGGAAGATCTCGGCGACCTGGGCGGGCGTCGCGTCGAACGCGATTGAGGCCTGGTCCGCGTAGGTGACGACCCCGGTCACCCCGAACGACCCGAAGTACGCGAGCGCCGAGTTGTAGACCGACGCGGAGCCGCCGAACGCGGCGTCGAACTGGGCCTGGGTCAGGTAGTGGTGGTAGGACGCCGAGGATGGGTCGGAGAGCTCCGCGAGATACTCGGAGAGCTCGGCGGTGTGAGAGTAGGAAAGTCCGACGAGGATCGGGACAGTGGCCACGTGGGCCGGGCCCACATACGCCGCGCCCGCGACCCCGATGCCGGGCTCGCTGTCGACCACGGCGGCCGTCGGGGCCGCATTGAGCGCCGCGACGCTCCATGTCGGAGTGGCCGAGGCGACCTCCGTCGACAGCCCTACGAGCGTAGAGGCCGAACTGGTCCCCACGGCCGCAGCGCCCGCGAAGACGCTCAGCACCGTGACCAATGCCGCGATTACCGCCAACGCCGCGATTCCCAACAGTTTCCCCTGCTTCATCGAATGCCCCTTCCGGTGTTCCCCCGAATTCCGGTCCCCGAAGCGAGGCGTGCCTCGCCGAGGTGGGGCCCGGATATACATCGCTGTAGATAAAACCCCAAGAACCGAAACTGCGGCTGGTTGGGCCGAGTCGCACGAAAGTGCGAGCCGGCCCTCCCGACGCCCGTCCGACGGGCGTCCCCACGTCGCCCTCACCCGAGGGAGGGTCCTTCGATCTCGAGCGTCGCGTGAAGGATCCCGAACTCCGCTTCCATCCTCGCACGGACCCGCCGGATCACCTCGAGGAGCTCCTTCATCGGCATCTCCTCCACGGTCACGTACGCGGTCATGCAGACGAGAGTACTGCAGACCGCCCAGACGTGGACGTCGTGCACGTCGGTGACCCCCGGTACCTTCCGGGCGGCCTCAGTGACCTCTGCGACGGAGAGCCGTCGAGGGGTTCGCTCGGTGAGGACGTCCCACCCTTCGCGGAACAACGGCAGCGACTCGAACAGGAGGATCGCGGCGATCGCGAGCGCGGCCAGGTCGTCGATCCACGCCGAGCCGGGACGGAGAAGCAGCGTGACCCCCGTGGCGAGGAGCGCGCCGGTGATGACGACGTCGCTCGACACATGGACCACCACTCCTCGCAGGTTCAGGTCGCGCACGCGACCGGGGATCCCCCCGAGAACCGTGAGGCCGAACCCGCGGAGGGCGAGGGTCGGGATCGCCGCCGCGAGGAGCCAGACGGGATCGACCGGTCCGGCGAACGAGCTCCCGGACCTCCATGCGGTCACCGCGACGTAGCCGAACGCGACTCCAGTGCCGAGGACCAGGGCGGCGTTCAGTAGGCCGGCGAAGACCTCGAACCGGTGCGTTCCGAAAGTGAACGCCCGGGACGAGCCCCGCGCCGTGCTCTCGAGCGCGGTGAGCGACACGCCGAGTGCCAGGATGTCGGGGATATCGTGAACCACGTCGACTGTGAGCGAGAGGCTCCGGGAGAGGTAGGCACCGATCGCCTCCACGATGAGGATCACGACCGAAAGTTCCGCCGTGATCCGAAGGCCGCGAAGGACACGTTCTTCGGCCTCCCCCTCACCGTGCCGGTGGACGTGAGGGGTTCGGGGACCGGCCTCGTTCGGACCGGATCCCATCGTCCCGGCGGTGGTCATCTGTCGCACCCTCTCTCGCCCGGGGGCACCGCGCCCGAGCCGCAGGGACCGACCACGGGCTCTTTACCGAATGCCTCGAACGGCGGCGTTCTTCCGCGGAGACCGGCGAGCGACCGACTCCCCGGTCCGTGAGAGTTATCCGAACGAACCGGTCGCGCTGTCTCGTGGCGGGAGGGCGGAAGAAGCGTCGTGGCCGAGCCGGAGGGCGCCGACCCTCCCGACACATACGGCACAATCGCGCGGTCTGGGACCGGGTGAGCCGATGGTACGACCGAAGGTTCGCCCGGATCCTCGGGGGCCGTTCCGCCGCGGCGTGGGGCATCTTTCGGGTGCCCGAGCGGAAGCTCCGCCTCCTCGGACCGACCCGGGGGAAGAACGTCCTCGAGGTCGGCTGCGGCGCGGCCCGCTGGTCGGTCGCGCTGGCCCGTGGAGGAGCCCGTCCGACGGGCATCGACCTCTCTTCGGTCCAGCTCGCCCACGCCCGTGGGGTCCAGAAGGCGTCCGGGGTCCGGTTCCCGCTCGTCCGCGGCAGCGCCGAGCGTCTTCCGTTCGGCGATGGCTCGTTCGACCTCGTCTTCTGCGACTGGGGCGCATTGACGTTCACCGACCCGGCCCGGTCGCTCCCCGAGTGCGCCCGGGTCCTCCGGACCGGAGGAGCGCTCGTCTTCGCGACCGCGAGCCCGCTGCGGTACGTCACGCTCGACCTCGCGAAGGACCGCCAGGTGCGCCGTCTCGTCCGCCCGTACCACGGGAGCTACCGGGTCGAATTCGAACCGGATGCAGCGGTGGAGTTCAACCCCCCCTACGGCGTCTGGGTGGAGCTGTTCCGCAAGAACGGCCTCAGGGTCGAGCGTCTTCTCGAGCCCCGCCCAACCCCGGGTCAGCGGTCCCGGTACCTTTCCCGCGCCGACGCCGAGTGGGCCCGTTCCTGGCCGCTTGAGGCGATCTGGAAGCTCGTGAAGGAGTGAAACGCCGGGTCCCCGATCCGCCTGTCAGCCCCTCGATTTCCGGTCCAACATGTACAGTACCCGGATGGGAAAGTCACCCTGGTCCTCGTCTCCCTCCCATGACCGGACGGAGCGGAATCTTCCCCGCCGCAAACGCCGGGCGTACGCGTTCGAGAAGAAGTGCATCACCGGCCCGTCCGGACCGAGGTCGTACGTCGCCGGTCCCACCTTCGTTCCCTTCCCAAACCACGGGTCGGATACCGACCGCACGGAGTACGTGTGGTACCCTCCGGGAACGAGTACCCGGTAGACGAGCGAGAAGAGCCGCTCGTGGTCCGCCGCGGTGAACTCCATGTTGTAGAACAGGTTCGAGAACACGACATCGAACGACCTCGGTGACTGGGCACGGAGGAACGAGAGGGCGTCCGCTCGCGCTGCCGCTAGTCCACGCTTCCGTGCGATCGCCGTGCCCACGGAGGAGACGTCGATGCCGCGGACCCGGTAGCCCTCCCGCCGGAGCACGCGAAGGTCGCGACCGTACCCGCTCCCGAGTTCGAGCCACGTCCGCCCGACCGGTCGATCACGGACGGCGGCCAGGAGCCAGCCGAGGAACGCGCTCCTCCCGGCCCCGAAGAAGGTCGGGTCCGCCCGGTACCGCCGGTCCCAGTAGCGGGACTGCCGCCACTCTGCCGGGGCGAGCCCGACCCGAGGACGGGATCGCTCCGTCGTGCCGGTCATGCGTATCCCCCTACGCCCCGCACCGCGAAAGCCGTACGGGAGCGCGCGGGCTTATGACCGTCCACACTCTCCAACGCCCGTGGAATCGTATTTTCGCGCGGTCGAGTCCGAGGTCGACCGTGCCTACGCCGTCGCGGAGAAGGCGCGACGCGAGGGGTACGACCCCGAGGTCGTGCCCGAGATTCCCCGCGCCCAGGACATGGCGATGCGGGTCGAGAAGCTGCTCGCCCATCTCGGGATCGAAGGGATTTCGAACGAGATCCGCGCGCTCGCCGCGACCCTCCCCCGTGAGGAGGTCGCGCTCACGATCGCGCGACGGCTCGCGCAGGACTCCTCCCGAGGGGAATCGGTCGCGGCCCGCGTGGACGCGGCGCTCCGGGTCGGTCTCGCGATCCTGACGGAAGGGATCCTCGTCGCGCCGCTCGAGGGGCTCGCCGAGGTCCACATCCGCGAGGGCCGCGACCGCGCCCCGTACATCGAGCTCTACTACGCCGGGCCGATCCGCGCGGCCGGCGCGACCGCCCAGGCGCTGAGCGTGCTCCTCGCCGACGTGGTCCGGCGCGACCTCGGCCTCGCCCCCTTCCGCCCCGACCCCGAAGAGGTGGGACGGTACCAGGAGGAGATCCCTCTCTACAAGATCTACCAGCATCTGCAGTACGTTCCGTCCCCGGAGGAGATCGCCCTCGTCGTGCGCCACGTCCCGGTGGCGATCTCGGGCGAGGCGACCGAGGGGGACGCCGAGGTGAGCGCGTTCCGCAACCTGCCCCGGGTCCCGACGAACGGGATCCGCGGGGGCGCCTGCCTCGTCATCGCCGAGGGGCTCTGCCAGAAGGCCGCGAAGGTCGCGAAGGTCGTCGAGAAGCTCGGCCTCGACGGCTGGGAGTTCCTCTCCGAGGTCGGGCACTCGTCGACGGACGAGGAGGAGAGCCGGACCCCGAAGTACCTTCGCGACTCGGTCGGCGGGCGACCGGTGCTCGCGCACCCGAACCACCCGGGAGGGTTCCGGCTCGTCTACGGCCGGGCCCGAACGACCGGGCTCGCCGCGTGCGCGGTGAACCCCGCGACCATGGTGCTGCTCCAGAACTTCATCGCGGTCGGGACGCAGGTGAAGCTCGAGTACCCGGGAAAGGCCGCCGCGATGGGCGTCTGCGACACCATCGAGGGACCGATCGTCGAGCTCGAGGACGGCACGGTCACCGCGGTCCACGACCTCGCCCGGGCGGAGCAGCTCCGCCCGAAGGTCCGGCGGATCCTCGACCTCGGCGAGATCCTCGTCTCTTTCGGGGAGTTCCTCGAGAACAACCGCCCGCTCGTGCCGGGCGGCTACTCGCCGGACTGGCACGCCGAGGAGCTGCGGGCCGCGGGAGCGCCGGAGGAGGCGTTGGCCGTTCCGACGTACGAGGCCGCGGTGCGCGTCGCGCAGACGTACCGGGTGCCGCTCCATCCCCGCTGGCTCCTCTTCTGGCACGACGTCACCCCAGGAGAGCTCCGGGCCCTCGGTGAGTTCGTCGAACGGAGCGGCCGTTGGGTCGACGATACCGTCGTCCTCCCGGACGACCCGATCTGGCGCGAGCTCCTCGCGCGCCTCGGCTTCCTCTTCGCACGGGTCGAGGGGGAAGGAGTGCGCGGGGAACCGGACGCCTCGGCGGCGCTCGTCGGCGGCCTCGGGCTCGAGCCGTCCGGCGAGGCGCTCGTGCGGCGCGCTCCGCTCGACCCGCTCGAGGAGGACCCGCTCGCCTACGTGAGCCGCCTCGCGGGTGTCGACGTCCGGGCGCGCGGACCGTCCCGGGTCGGAGGCCGGGTCGGGCGGCCAGAGAAGGCGCACCACCGCTCGATGCAGCCGAACGTCCACGGGCTCTTCCCGGTCGGCGCGGCGGGAGGCCCTTCCCGCTCGCTCCCCGAGGCCGCGCGCCAGACGATGCGCGAGGGGGTGAAGGTCGACCTCGGCGTCCGCGCCTGCCCGGCGTGCGGCCGGTCGACCGTCTGGACGCGGTGCCCGTGCGGGACGCATACCGAGCCGACCGGGAGGATCATCTCCGAGCCGCTGCCGGTCGCGCGGCTCTGGAGCGACGCGCTCGAGCGGCTGCGCCTCGGCAAGGTCGCCGCGGTGAAGGGGGTCAAGGGGCTCACCTCGCCGGGGAAGGTGCCCGAGGCGATCGAGAAGGGAATTCTCCGGGCCGCGCACGCGATCTCCGTCTACCAGGACGGCACGGCACGCTTCGACCTCACCGACCTGCCGCTCACGCACTTCCGTCCGGCCGAGGTCGGCACGGAGGTCGCGACCCTCCAGCGGCTCGGCTACGCCCGGGACTGGTCGGGCGCGCCGCTCACCGAGCCGGAGCAGCTGGTCGAGCTCGCGCCGCAGGACCTCGTCGTCTCCCGTTCCTGCGGGGTCTACCTCACGCGGCTCGCCCAGTTCGTCGACGACGAGCTCGTCCGCCTCTACGACGCGGAACCGTTCTACCGGGCGGGACGCCCCGAGGACCTCATCGGACAGGTCGTGGTCGCGCTCGCTCCCCACACCTCGGGAGGGGTCGCGGGTCGCCTCCTCGGGTTCACGGACGCCGAGGCGTGCTTTGCGCACCCGGTCTTCCACGCCGCGAAGCGGCGGAACTGCGACGGGGACGAGGACTCGGTGACGCTCCTCCTCGATGCCCTCCTGAACTTCTCGCGGAGCTATCTTCCCGACAGCCGCGGCGCGCTCATGGACAAGCCGCTCGTCCTCACGACACGCCTCGAGGCGACGGAGGTCGACAAGGAGGCGCACAACGTCGACGTGACGAGCCGGTATCCGCTCGCCGTCTACCGGGCGGCCGCGGACCGCCGGAACCCGAAGGAGGTCGACGCGCTCCTCGACCTGGTCGGGCACCGCCTCGGCACCGCCCGGTCCCTCTCGGCCTACGGGTTCACGCACGACACCTCGCGCATCGCCGGCGGCCCGGTCCGCTCGGCGTACCGCGAGAGCCGCTCGATGGCCGAGCTCGTCGAGCGCTCGATCGTGCTCGCCTCCCAGATCCGCGCGGTCGACCTAGCGGAAGCGGTCACGCTCGTACTGAACGCGCACTTCCTGCCCGACGTGATGGGGAACCTGAAGAGCTACGGGACGCAACGGTTCCGCTGCAAGGAGTGCGAGACGTCCTACCGTCGGCCCCCGCTCTCGGGCCGGTGCACCGCGGAGCGGGCCGGGGGCCCGTGCGACGGCGAGCTCCTCTCGACCGTCTACGAGGCGTCCGTGCGGAAGTACCTCCCGCTCTCCCAGCGGCTCGGGGCGATGGAGGGG
>Ga0187781_10002218_pt1 | contig 14852 bp, 9 predicted proteins | sample 0715_SJ02_MP02_2_FD_132447 | JGI IMG/M metagenome (GOLD analysis project Ga0187781, IMG submission 132447) | Tropical peat soil microbial communities from peatlands in Department of Meta, Colombia - 0715_SJ02_MP02_20_MG | ecosystem: Environmental > Terrestrial > Soil > Wetlands > Peat | place...
CTGTTTGCCGCAGGCCGGCGCGCCGCGGTGGATGGCTTGGCGCTCGAGAAAGCGGGTCTGTTGCTCAACGAGCGCGGTTATATCAGCGTCGATGCGAATTACCGCACTGCTGTGCCTCACATTTACGCTGCCGGCGACGTCATTGGCTTCCCGGCGCTGGCCTCGACTTCCATGGAACAAGGACGCGTCGCGGTGTGCCATGCATTTGGCCTGAAGTATAAACAGCGAGTCGCTTCGCTGCTGCCAATGGGGATCTACACTATCCCGGAAATTTCGGCGGCTGGCGAAACGGAGGAGTCCTGCAAAGAGAAGGGAATCGACTACTGTGTGGGGCGCGCGCTCTATGAAAACAACGCCCGTGGGCATATTACCGGTGATACCGCTGGGATGCTGAAGCTGATTTTTGCGCGCGGCGACCGCAAGCTGCTCGGCATTGCCATGATTGGCGAATCCGCAACGGAGTTGATTCACATTGGCATGATGGTGCTGGATAAGGGATTGCCCATCGATGAGTTTATTGAGTCGGTCTTCAATTACCCGACGCTTTCCGAAACTTACAAATACGCTGCGTACGATGGGCTGGGAAACCTTTCGGGCCACAAACTGCGTCACGGCTGAGCTCAGAACCGGGGGCTCATTTCATGCGCCTTGTCGATATCCTCTCTCTTGCTGTCGCAGGGCTCTTCTGTGCTTTGCTTCTAACCAGCGCCGCGCCTCCGCAGCGGGCTGACCCTCGCAAAGCTTATTTGGGCTTTGACGCCAACACTTATCCCGGCGACGACGCTCTGCCGATCCTGCGCAAGACGTTCTCCTTCGCAGGCTACTGGGTTGGTCCCCCACCCGGAGAGAAAAACAGTTCGTGGCTCGGCAAACGAGCGTTACTCCAGTCCCAGGGATTCGGTTTTGTGGTTTTGTGGAATGGCCGGGCGAGCCGCAAGCTGAAGTCTCTGTCCGACGCGAAGCAAAAAGGCAAACTTGACGCGGAGGACGCCGCGAAAGCGGCTCTCAAGGAGGACTTCCCCGCGGGCACGGTAATCTTCCTGGATATCGAGGAAGGCGGGCGACTCAGCCCCGCGTATCACGCGTACGTGAACGAATGGATTGATACGCTGGAGACCGCCCATTTCCGTGCGGGCGTGTATTGCTCGGCGGTACCCGTCGACGAAGGCGGAGGCGTGATCATCACCACGGCGCAGGACCTGCAAGACCACCTCGCTGGGCGGAATCTGGTCTTTTGGGTGTTCAACGACGCGTGCCCGCCTGCGCCGGGCTGCGCCTTTCCGCAAACGCCGTCTACTCCCGCCGAGAGCGGATTTGCCGGAGCGGCCGTCTGGCAATACGCACAGTCCCCACGCCGCAAAGAGCGCACGGCGCATTGCGCCGCAAAGTACGCGGCCGACGGAAATTGCTACCCGCCGGGCGACGCGGCGCACAAGTGGTTTCTCGATGTGAATGTTGCCGACTCGCCGGACCCCTCGGCGCCGCAAAAACAGTAGCGCCAGTTCATCGTGCTCTTCCCGCGCACAAGAGCGCTGGCATAAAAGCCGGCGCTACAAGGCCGAGCGCTAGGCCTACATGGTGGGATTGGGAGGGAATTTCAGATACGGCAGGCGGACGCCATTGATTGAGATTTGATCCGCGCGAATCTGCGTGGGTGCTTCGAATCCCGCGGCCCCGCCATTTGCCACGAAGTCGTCCTGGTCCACGCCATCGCCACTGACGCCGAGTCCCCCAACGAGCGTGCCGTTGCGATACAGTCCCACGCCTCCAGGAAAGAAAACGATGCCGCTTTTGTTGGCATTCGGCGGATCGCGCTGCGCTCCCTGGGTGCAAGGATTGGCAACATCCTGCGCGTACAGATTAAAGAACGGCCCGCTGGAGGACGCGTTCATACCCGGAGGAAAGAGCGGCTGCGCGCCGAAGCCGATGGTGCGATTTGTGACTGCCGTTCCTATAGGAACCTGGTTCAGATCGGCGGCGGTGCGTGAGGTACTGTTGAAGTAGACCATGTTTCGCGCCTTGGTGGCCGCCACGTCAACGCTGAACATGGTGGCATCGGTCATGCGCCGCAGGCCGATGAGCGTGCCGTCGAGGTCGGCGACGGCGATCACCATCTTCGCTGCGGAGCCGAGGGGGAGCCGAATCAGTGCGCGGGTTATGTTCGCGGTGGACTCCGCATTGTTCAGAATTTGTTGCACGTCCGATACGCCTAAGCCGCCGAGCGGGCCTGCGGCGGGCGCGATCAGGTCACCTTCGGGAGGTTGGCCAGCGCTGGCCGTAGGTCCGACGAGAAATGTCCCGGCGAGCGTGCCGGGACTCACGCCGGCGGGAGCAGTGGTCTGATTCACAAAAGGCAACGCGATGCCATTGATGAAGACGACGCCGGGCGGTGCGGGCGTTGGCCCAAATCCGTCGGAGGTGGCGGCAGTATAGGCCGCATATTCCGCGATATCCGCGGCAACTCCCGCGACTCCGACGCCGCCCACGACCGCGCCATCACGAAAGATGGGCACGCCGGCGGGATTTATTGCGTTCGGGTCGCTGTCATTCAGGTCGGCCTTGCCGGTAATGATGCCGAGTCCCGGCCCTCCTGCAAGCGCCAGCGAAGGTTGTACCGCCTGACCGGGAAGATAGCTGGCCGTCAGCGTGCAGCCGCGATTGGTGTTCTCAATCCCGTAGAGAGCAGCGTTGGGGGTATTGGCCACGCCGGGTGGAAAGTGAATGCCACTGATAAATCGAACGGTACGCGACGACAGCGGCGCCTGGTCGTTACTGAAGTACGCCGCGGTGCGCGCCAAAGCGACCGCCAGATCATTCACATCAACACTCGCGCCAAAATTCCCGGCGGCCGTGGCTGCCGCGCCGGGTTGACGATAGACCGCGAGTACGCTACCGCCCCGATCTACAACGGCGATGACCATGCTGGTCGCATTGGCGCTCTGTGCCGAAGCCTGCACGATATTCTGCACGTCGGAAGCGCTCAAGGGAGTCGGCGGGTCCGGGTTCGGATCGGCATTGCTGGGTCTGGTGACGATGCCGCCGCAACCGATCAGCAGTACGGCCAGCGCTGCGGCCAATCCGAGCGCCAAAACCATGCCAAAGGCGATGGTCTTACGCCGCTGCCTGTAAGCGTGGCGCGATTCCACGGGTTTGCGGAGAATATGCTCCATGGGTGCTACTTTCGTTGGTACCATACGCGCCAAAAGCGGCACTATTGACTCTCTCGCACATCGTGCGAATCGGTGACCCCGGCGGTCACAGACGGGGCGTTATCGAATATTCGCAGGCAGCGCGAAAAATGGTTGCCGCTTTGCGCGGAATCCGGTTTAGTTAACCGAGGTTGTGACGCTCGGCTGGCTGGGCTGTTCAAACTGCATGCATCTTTCCGCTTCGACCAGATTGCGCATGGCGCTGGTGGGTTTTGCCATAAGCGTCGCGTTCGTTTCGCTCCGCGCCTTTTCACTGCGAGCGCAGACGGCGGATTCGGCGCAGAACACCGGGGTCACCATCTCCCGCGAACCGGCTCCTCCCAAGCGCATTCCGCGCGAGCAGGCCTTGACTACTGCCGCGCTGGAAGGGGTGGTGCGGGAGCAGTCAGCCCAGCCGGATGCGCGGCCCATTGGCGGCGCGCACATCGTTCTGCGCAATACACAAACCAAGCAGGAGGCCAAGTCGGTCTCTTCGGGCGAAGGCGTTTTCCGCATCTTTCCCCTGGCCCCGGGAACCTACGAAGTGCAGGTTGAAGCAAGCGGCTATTCCACACTTTCGGTTGCCACGCTGGCGCTGAATGCGAACGAGGTTGTGGAGCTCGAAATTCTGCTGGTGCCCTCGGTTAGCGCTGTGTCCCCTTCGCGTCTACCGCGTCAACCGGAGTTGGGGCCGCCATTGCCCGCGGCTGGAGGGGTTGCCCAAGGGAGCTATCGGGAATTCCGCCACCGACTGGATGCCGACCCGAACTACGTTCTCGAACTTGCACCGGACGTTGTGCCGCCCGCCGCGGACGTTTTCCATACCGTGCCGAACCGCTGGGAGCTTTCGCAGCCGAGCTACAAGCGCTACGCGGCGCAGGGTGAAACTCCTTACGTGCGTCCGCACTGGTACGATCCGTACAATCACAACCGCTTCAAGGGCGATGAACCCATCTGGCCGGAACTGTTTGGCCAGCAGGTATTTTTGGACTTCACCGGCACGGCGGAAACTTTTCTAGAGGGCCGGCGCGTGCCCACACCTAGCGGCGTCACCACGGTGCAACCCGGCAGTGCGGATTACTTCGGCAAAGGCGATCAGTTTTTTCTGGACCAAACCTTCCGCTTCAGCTTCGATCTTTTTCACGGCGACACGTCCTTCAAACCCGCGGACTGGCGAATCCGTGTCACGCCGGAAGTGAGCCTGAATTACCTGAGCGTCCAGGAACTGGGTATTGTTAGCCCCGACCCGCGCAAAGGCACGACGCGTTTTGACGATCACGTTGGCTTGCAGGAAGCGTTTTTCGAATACAAGCTGCATGACCTAAGTCCTAACTACGACGTTGTTTCCGCGCGGGCGGGCATCCAGCAGTTCAACGCGGATTTTCGCGGCTTTTTGTTTGTCGATGAGCAGCCCAGCCTGCGGGTGTTCGGCGATCTGCACAGCGATCGCGTCGAATACAATGCCGCATATTTCAATTTCCTGGAGAAGAATACCAACAGCGGGCTGAATTCTTTCGCGCATCGCGGACAGCAGGTAGTGCTCGCGAACGTTTATCTGCAGGACTTCTTCTTTCCCGGGTACACGGCGGAATTCGTCGGTGCGTGGAACAAAGATGATCCGAGCATTCATTACGATGACAATGGGTTTCTCGTTCGGCCTGAGCCCATCGGGGCGGTGGTCAGCCAGGGGAGTGGGCTCATTCCACACGGCATTCGCGTGGGCTACTTCGGCTGGCTTGGCAGCGGGCACATCAAACGCCTGAACGTTACGCATGCGTTCTATGAGGCTGCCGGCGAGGATACTTTCAATCCTATCGCGGGAAGGCGCGTGACCGTGAACGCTCAAATGGCCGCAGCCGAGGTTTCGCTCGACCGCGACTGGATCCGCTATCGCGTTTCCACCTTTTATGCTTCCGGAGATGCAAACCCCCGCGATGGCCGGGCACATGGCTTCGATTCCATCGTGGACCTGCCCAGTTTCGCCGGCGGGATTTTCAGCTTCTGGAACCGCGAAGCCATTCGCCTGACGGACACTGGCATCGTGCTCACGCAAGAAGGTAGCTTGCTGCCCAACATGCGTTCCGCCAAGGAAGAAGGCCAGGCGAACTTCGTGAATCCCGGGATTTTTCTATTGAATGCTGGCGCGGATATCAACATCACCCCGAAGCTGAAGGGATTTGCGAATTTCAATTTTCTGCAGTTTATGGACACCGAGCCAATTGAGCTTGTACTGTTCGATTCGCCGATTCGCCACAATATCGGCGAGGATCTCAGCGCCGGCGTGCAATACCGTCCGCCGCTTTCAGAAAATCTCGTTTTGACGGGCGGGGCGTCGATGCTTCAGCCTGGGCAAGGCTTTCGCGACATTTATACCGGGCGGACGCAGTTTTCGGTGTTCGGCGAAGCGAAGTTTACATTCTGAAAGAGAACAAATTCGCCACAGCGGACGGAGATCACAGAGACGAAATGCGAGGATTCCTGAGATCGGCAAGAGTCATTTCGCATGGCCAGGCGAGCAGACTTGACCACGCTACGACGTTCGTTGCCGTGGCGATGGTGCTTCTACTGCTCTGTGCCGGGGCGCGCACTCGCTGTTCGAGTGCCGCTGCACAGGAATTGAGCGGCCGGTTGCTTGAACAGTCGCAAGAGGAAGCGCAACGAAAGTCGGCAGGCTGCATCACCTGCCACACGACTACCGACGAGCCAACCATGCATCCTTCGAGAGCTGTGCATCTCGGCTGCGCCGATTGTCACGGCGGCAATTTTTCTGTTTCCGTTGCGCCAGGTACTCTGCCCGATTCTGCATCGTATCGAGAAGTCAAAGAAAAAGCGCACGTGCAACCGCACGACCCGGCCTTCCGCGGGCGCTCGGCAATTCCCGAACATGTGTACACAAAATGGTTGAAGGAATCGCCGGAATACATCAAGTTTCGTAACCCCGGCGATCTGCGGGTCGCCGCGGAGACCTGCGGGGTGATCGGTTGTCATCCGAGCGAGACGCGCGCGGTCTCCACGAGCATGATGACCCACGCGGGATTTCTCTGGGGCGCGGCGCTGTACAACAACGGCGGTATTCCCTACAAGAACACGCACTTTGGTGAAAGCTACGAGCGCGATGGCAAGCCACAATCGCTGAAGACCTTTCCCACTCCCACAGCCGAAGAAACCCGAAACAAAGGCGCCCTTCCGGAACTCACGCCACTATACCGCTGGGAAGTTTCGCAACCGGGAAATATTCTGCGGGTGTTCGAGCGCGGGGGCGGAAAAAAAGCCGAAATTGGCAATCCGTCGCCCGAAGAAGATCCCGGCAAGCCGGACGATAAGCTGAGCGATCGCGGACTTAGCACAGAGTTACGCACCGACCCCGTGTTTTTGGGTCTGCAGAAGACGCGTTTGCTTGATCCGATCCTTTCTGTTCCCGGCACCGACGATCACCCTGGCGATTATCGCGCCAGCGGTTGCTCGGCGTGCCACGTTATTTATGCCAATGACCGCGATCCCGCGCACTCCGGTCCCTATGCGTCTTTCGGACATTCGGGTTTCAGCGCCTCGGTCGATCCAACGATCCCGAAAAATGAGCCGGGCCATCCGCTAAGACATGCGTTTACGCGAGCGATTCCTTCGAGTCAATGCATGATTTGCCACATCCATCCCGGGACGAACATGGTCACAACGTATTTCGGCCTGACCTGGTGGGACAACGAAATCGACGGCGACAAGATGTATTCCTCGCAACAACACAATCCCACCGAAGAAGAGCGTTACGAATCCTATTTGCGGAATCCGGAGGCCGCTGCCGCACGCGGCAAATGGGGCGAAGAGAAATTCTTAGAAGAAACCGGGAGCCCGGAATTCAACGCACGGCTGAAAACTACGCAGTTCGCCGATTTTCACGGGCACGGCTGGATTTTTCGCGCGGTGTATAAGCACGATCGCAAAGGGAATTGGCTCGATAAGGATGGCAAGGAGATCGCCTTCGACGATCCGCAGCGTTTTCAAAAGGCCGTCCATCTTGCGGACATCCATCTCGAAAAAGGGATGCAGTGCGTCGATTGCCATTTTGAACAAGACAATCACGGCACCGGCAAGATCTATGGTGAGCCGCGCGCGGCGGTGGAAATCGATTGCATCGATTGCCACGGCACGATTCGCCAAAAGGCAAAGCCGACAACTTCCGGGCCTGCCGCCGCCGATCCGCTACGTCCCGGCGATTCGCGCGGCAAGCGCCTGGATACGCTGCGTACGCCGTGGGGGTTGCGGCGGTTTGAATGGCGCGATGAAAAGCTGATTCAGCGCTCCATGACCGAAGAGAACACCGAATGGGAGATCGTGCAGACCAAAGACACGATCACCGCCGGCAGTTCGCACTTCAGCATGAAATCGTTCCGCGCCAAGTTGATGGGCAAGGATGGGGCGACACTTTCGCACACGCCGGACGATGACTCGACGCTCGCTCATGGCAATGGCTCCATGACGTGCTACGCCTGCCACACCTCGTGGACGCCGACCTGCTTTGGCTGCCACCTGCAAATGACTGCCAACGCGCGGCGTCCCATGTTGCACAACGAAGGGCTGCTGACGCGGAATTACACCAGCTACAATTTTCAGGTGCTGCGGGATGATGCGTACTTCCTCGGCGTCGACGGCACTGTCACGGGTCATCGCATCGCGCCTGCGCGCTCTTCCTGCGCGGTGCTGGTCAGTTCGCAAAACGCGCATCGCGAATGGCTTTACTACACGCAGCAGACTATTTCTGCCGAGGGATTTTCCGGCCAGGCCTTCAGCACTTTTGTGCCGCACACGGTGCGCGCGCGGGAAACCAAGGAGTGCTCGGACTGCCACGTATCCGCCGCAAGTGACAATAACGCTTGGGTGGCGCAACTCCTTCTACAGGGCACGAACTTCATGAACTTCATCGGCCGCTATGTATACGTGGCCACCGGCGACAAAGGATTTGAAGCAATCGCTGTCGCCGAGCACGATGAGCCGGAAGCCATTTACGGCAGCGACCTGCAGCGCGTCGCGTATCCCGATAATTTCGAGAATTTCGTGGCGCATGGCCGGCAACTCTCGGCAGCTGCCGGCCATGAGGGAAACGTGCTGGATATTCAAGCGCGTGGCGAATATGCGTACACCGCGACGGGTAAGGGCGGCCTGCGCATCTACGACATCGCGAACATTGACAACAAAGGATTCTCGCAAAGGATTTCAACTGCACCGGTTTCGCCGCTCGGCCAGCGCTTTTATCTGCCGACGAAGAACGCAGTGGCGGTTGCTTCGCCCACAACTCTAGGCGTCGACCCGTTGCGTACGCGGCTTCCCGAGAACGAAGAGCAGCCGATTCATCTGTTGTACGGCTTTCTCTACATAGCGGACAAAGAAGAAGGCTTGGTCATCGTCGGCAATCCTGATTTGAAGTCCAAGAGCCCCGGTGTCGGCACGCTGCTCGACGGCAATCCCTCGAACAACTTCCTGACCCGTGCACTGGCGTTCAATCCCAACGGCATTCTGACGGGGGCGCGGCACATCACTATCGTGGGAACTTTTGCTTACGTGCTCAACGATAAAGCGCTCGTGGTCGTTGACCTGGACAATCCGCTTGCGCCGAAAATCGCGGCGACGATCGGTGCTCCAGTGTTGAATGGTCCACGCGGCATTGCGGTGCAGTTCCGCTATGCCTTTGTGGTGGATCGCGACGGATTAAAGGTGCTGGACGTTACCGATCTCGCGCAACCGAAGCCGGTGCCCGGCGCCTTGGTGCCGTTCGAAGATGCGCGCAACGTTTATGTTGCACGCACGTATGCGTATGTCTCGGCAGGGAAGCAAGGGTTGGGCATCGTCGATGTGGAACGCCCCGCCGCTCCGAAGCTCGATCAATGCTTCACTGCGGATGGCCAGCTCAACGACGTCAACGACGTCAAAATCGGCATGGTGGCGGGCAGTGCCTTTGCTTTCGTCGCCGATGGCAAGAATGGCCTGCGCGTCCTGCAAATCATCTCGCCGTGGGATGATCCTGCACACTTCTCCGGCTTCAGCCCGCGCCCAACGCCGAAACTCATCGCCACCGCTCACACGAAAGGTCCAGCGCTGGCAGTTTCCAAAGGCATCGATCGCGACCGCGCAGTGGACGAGTCCGGCAATCAACTCGCGGTCTTCGGCCGTCGCGGGGCGCGGCCACTGAATCGCGCCGAAACGCAGCGTCTTTACCTGCGGAACGGCCAGCTCTACACCGTTTCCGACGAGCCCATTCCTCAAGCCGATTCCGAGAAAACGCCCGCTGCCTGGTTGGACAAGATCAGAGGCTGGTTCCTTGCTACAAAGTAGGTTTTAGTACCTCATTGGGCACCATCGCTTTTTCTTCGCATCAATAATTCCGTTGCGGGTGTGGGCTAAGGCACTCATTCCACAGCGGTTTCCACATTTAAGCCCTTTCTTGCTAACCATTTACGAGGTCGCCGCATCTCATAGACAGCTAACCAGACGTTCACGTTTTCCGCGCATAGCACCCATCAAAATTATGAGTGGGGCAGTGACCTTGAAATGAGGTTACGGTTTATGTGTGGGGAATTTCCGAGCCGCTCAGCCCGGCTCGCGCCTGCAACTGGCGGGCAGAAAGAGGAGTGGCACCCCTATGACACAGCAGTACCTTCTGGCCAGCGATTTCGACCAGACGCTCAGCTTCAACGACTCGGGGGTCGTATTGAGCGAACTTATCGGCTTTCACGGCTTTGACGAGAAGGTCAAAGGCCTGGCAAACCTCAGCTTCGTGCAACAGGGCGCGGAGCTGTCTTACTTGATTTTGCATGACCCGGGTTTTCGCAATGTGCGCCGCGAACATCTTATTGAAACCGGCAAGCGGATCCGCCTGAAACATGACGTCAGCCTGTTCGCGCGCTCGCTGAACAGCATCAGCGACGACTACAATTTTTCCTTTTACGTGATTTCCGCGGGACCCCAGGAGATCATCGAGTCGGCGCTCGAGGGCATCGTTCCCCCCGATCATATTTTCGGCACGCGCTTCCGTTTTAACGAAAACGGAGGAGTGGATTCCGTGATTCGCGCTTCGGCAGGGTGGGGCAAGGTCACGGTTCTCGAAGAGATTCGTGCAGCGGTTGGAATCAGCCACGACCACATCATCTATATGGGCGACGGCAGCTCGGACCTGCCGGTAATGATGCACGTCAATCAGTATGACGGCCTGACCATCGCGGTCTCCGAAGCCAAGTTCATCACGCGTCTCGCGCGACGCACGGTGGTCAGCGACAATGCCATGAGCGTTCTCGTGCCCGTGCTCGAAGACGTGTTGCACTGGGACTCCGCGCAAATCCGGCGCTTTTTTGCGGCGCGCGGGCTCATGCTCCGCGAGTGGGACAAAATGCGTACGGACTTGCTGACCATTCAGGAAAACACCCTGCCAGCTTCGGCAACGGCGCAGTAATTTGGGGTGCGGCGGCCTGCCGCCGCTCTCCGAGTTGATCGCAAGCTATAGGACGACCATGTGCAACGTCGGGGATCACCGCAGAGGGCAGTCCTGCGCGTGCTATGCTGTTTTCTCTGCTGGGCAGTTTTTACCCCGCAAAGCGGCAGGGCCGCCGCACTCCGAAATGGAGGCATCATGGCTCGCAAAAAGATTCTCATGCTGGTCGGCGATTACGTCGAAGACTACGAAGTGATGGTGCCGTTTCAGGCGCTGCAGATGGCCGGCCACACGGTGCACGCCGTCTGTCCCGGCAAGAAATCCGGAGACACCGTGCGCACAGCCATTCATGATTTCGAAGGCGATCAGACGTACTCCGAAAAACGCGGCCACAATTTCGCTCTGAATGCCACTTTTGACACCGCACGACCGGAAGAGTACGACGCACTCGTCATTCCGGGAGGCCGCGCGCCTGAATACATCCGTCTGAATGCCCGCGTGCTGGAGATAGTCCGTCACTTCGCCGCGAAAAAGAAACCCATTGCCGCGCTGTGCCACGGCGCGCAGGTGCTCGCTGCTGCGGACGTATTGAAAGGGAAGAAGTGCAGCTGCTACCCGGCGGTTTCTCCGGACGTGACGCGCGCTGGAGGCACCTTCGTGGATGTAGCCATGACCGAGGCGGTCACCGACGGGAACTTGGTTTCGGGGCCCGCGTGGCCGGCTCATCCCGAATGGCTTGCGCAGTTCTTGGGGGTGCTGGGCACGCGTATCGAGCCATAGCCGCCGGGATGCCAGTGGCAGCCGCTACCATCTGGATCATCAGTTTTTTTAACTCTCCCTGCAAACATCGCTTAGTGATGCAGCCCCTTTTCTAATTCCCGAGCACGTCAGATAATCATGTGTTTGACACTCCACTCAAAGGCGAGTCTAGCAACATGGCAAACATCAACGTAAAGAAGGGCGTGATCGGAATTCTGACCGGCGGAGGCGATGTCCCGGGTCTGAACCCAGCGATTCGCGCGGTTACCCTCCGCGCCATCCGCGAAGGATATGAAGTAATCGGGTTCCGGCGTGGCTGGGGCGGTCTGGTGGATATCATTCGCGACGAGAAGTACGACAACTCGAATAATTTTCAGCGGCTGAACGAGGACATCGTTAACCGTGCCGGGCGCACCGGCGGCACCTTTCTTCACTCTTCCCGCACCAATCCCGGAAAGGTGAGCAAGGGCAGCGTTCCCGAACATCTCAAGGATCAATTCAACCAGGAAAAAAACGACCTGACAGCGGAAGTTCTGAAGAACCTCGCGTGGCTGGGGATCGAGTACATGATCCCGATCGGCGGAGACGACACGCTCAGCTATGGCGTGCGGCTCTATCAGGAAGGGGTCCGCGTCGTGGCGATTCCCAAGACCATGGACAACGACGTGCCGGGCACGGACTATTGCATCGGCTTTAGCACCTGCATCAGCCGCACAATCGAGATGGTGAACAAGCTGCGCACGTCGGCGGGCTCGCACGAGCGCTTCATGGTTTTGGAAGTGTTCGGCCGCTATGCGGGCTTCACGGCGATGCTGCCGACGATGGCCGGTGCGGCCAACCGCTGTGTCATTCCCGAGCACAAGTTCAAGATCGAGCAGCTCGCGGAGTTGCTCGTGCACGACCGCAACCGCAATCCCAGCCGTTACTCCATCGTGCTGGTTTCCGAAGGCGCCATGTTCGAAGGCGGCGAAATGGTCTTCCAAAGCGCCGCCGCGGATGCCTTTGGCCACAAGAAACTCGGCGGCATAGGGGAACTGGTTGCCGACCAACTGACCGCGCTTTCGCCAAGATTCAACAACGGCAAGAAGATCGATTGCATCGAGCAAAAGCTCGGCTATCTGGTGCGCTGCGGGGATCCCGACGCCATCGACTCCATCGTGCCCATGGCCTACGGCAATCTGGCGCTTGATCTGCTCCTTAATCACATCCACGGGCGCTTGGTGGTGCTCAAGAACGGGCGCTACGACAATGTGCCCATCGACACGGTTACATCCAGCAAGAAGGTCGTCAAGATCAAGGAGCACTACAGCGTTGAGCGGCTACGTCCCACGTACCAAAGCTTCGAAATGAAGCCGCTTTTTCTGATGACCAGCGAAATGATCTGATACTACATGGCTGGCTAGAAGAGCATTCGCTTAAAGCAGGTACACGAAGGCCCCCAAAAAGGTAGGCGGAACAGCCGTTACTGCGCTGTTCCGCCCCTCCGTCCAACTTTTCTCCATTCCCTTACTCGTTGAGCCGGAAAGTTACCGTTACGTTCAGCTGCACGGGGACGGGTTCTTCGTTCAAGTACGTTGGTTCATATTTCCAGCGTCTCACGGCGTCCAGCGCAGCCTGAATCAGCAACGGCGGGCCGGACACGACGTTCATCTGAATGATGTTGCCGTGTTCATCGATGACCGCGTCAATCACCACGCTGCCCTGCATGTGGGTTTGCTTGGCCAGCGCAGGATAAACGGGGTCGGCGCGCTGAAGGAGTCGGGGCTCCTTTACGCGTCCACCGACGCGCACCGGCGCCTTGGGCACGGATTTCGGCGCCAAGGGTGCCGAGCTCATGCCGCCAATCACCCCGCCGAGGACTCCGCCCATTGAGCCACCTGCGATCCCGCCGGGAACTCCACCGCTCACTCCGCCTCCGAGGTCCGGCATGGGATCTTCCTTAATGATTTTGATGTCTTTAGGAATCACCTTGGGAGCGACCAGCTTCCCGGCCTCCATCAAACGAGCCATCGGCCTGACGTGCACAACTTGTGGTGCGGCCGGTGGCGGCGGTGGAGGAGGTGGTGGCGGCGGCGCCACTAAGAATGTAGATGCGAACTGTTTCATGTCGAGCGTATCCGTGAAATACAGTCCAAGAAATATCGGGATGATCACAACCGAGCAGTTGACAGCCAAACTTATCAGCGCATTGACTAGCTTCGAGCCGGATTTCAAGTGGTTGTATTCCAGCATCGAGGCCTGAAACGATCCTTCCGCGGGCCTGTGATACTTAGTGGCACTGGCGGGAGCGACGCTGCTTGCTTTACGGGGTTCCAGAACCTTGGATTCGGCAATCTTCTTTGCCTTTGATTCTGGAGGCGCTTCTGTGTGAATGGACGGAGCCATAGTTTTTGCCTCCGTGCTATATAGTGGGCATGTTCCATGCCAAGGAAGGGCTCTGCAAGTCACAGGAGTACTTGGTTTTATTTGGTAAGTACCGGGAGTTTGCGCCACTTTGCGCACGGGATTAACCCAGCGTTGCGCTAGGTAACTCACTCAGCAGGCTCGACTAAGCGCGGCCGCGCTGTGATTTGGCGCGTTCGCGTTACGTCTGAAATCACGTTTTTATTTGAAAGATCTGATCGAAAGGAATCTGTTACCGGGCTCGAAATCGAATGATCAGGAAGCTGAGCGCCACGGCCAACGCCAGAGTCACCGCGATCAACGTTCTTTTCACGTTCGCTTGCGGTTTCTTCTCAATCCAATCTCCGATGGAAGAACTCAGAAGATACAACTCCACACCGCTCACCAGACTGGCAGCCACTTCCACCAACGCCAATTGGCGATACAATGCCAACAGAAACGTCGCTCCACAGGTGATCGCCGACAGCAGAGCTGCGATCACCGCCAATGCGTGGCTTTTCATTTTTCCTCCGCCGATGATGGTTTCTACCATGTATCGCCGTGCTTTAGCTACTCATCCTACGGTCTGAACAAAATGAGGTGACGCAATGCAACTCCGCCGCTTGGGCAAGGCAGGGCCGATGGTTTCTGCCATGGGGCTCGGATGTATGGGCATGTCCGAGTTTTATGGCGCGCGTGATGACGCCGAATCCATCGCCACCATTCATCACTCCCTCGAGTTGGGTATGAGTTTCCTGGACACTGCGGATGTTTACGGCTACGGCGACAACGAAATCCTCGTGGGCCAGGCGATTCGCGACCGCCGCGACAAGGTTTTTCTCGCCACGAAGTTTGCCATCGTGCGCGATCGCGCCAACCCGCATGTTCGCGGTGTGAGCGGCAAGCCGGAATACGTGCGCGCCTGCTGCGAGGCGAGTTTGAAGCGCCTCGGCGTCGAAACGATTGACCTTTATTACCAGCATCGGGTCGATCCGCCGGATATACCTGGAAGAGAATGTCGGCGCGCTGGACGTGTCGCTGACGCAGAACGATTTGCACCGCATCGAGGAAGTTGCGCCCAAGGGCGTGGCCTTCGGCCAGCGCTA
>Ga0187781_10002219_pt1 | contig 14851 bp, 13 predicted proteins | sample 0715_SJ02_MP02_2_FD_132447 | JGI IMG/M metagenome (GOLD analysis project Ga0187781, IMG submission 132447) | Tropical peat soil microbial communities from peatlands in Department of Meta, Colombia - 0715_SJ02_MP02_20_MG | ecosystem: Environmental > Terrestrial > Soil > Wetlands > Peat | place...
CGGACAAAATGGCGGCCGAACTCGACGAGGCCTTCCCACTGAGCACGCTGGTCCAGAGGTATTGGCTACCCACAATCCGAGCGGCCATCGCATTGCAGCGTAAAGACCCGAACCGGGCAATCGAACTATTAAAGGTGGCTAACTCGATCGAACTTAGCTCAATCACGGCCAAGCTGACTATATTCCTGTGCCCAGCCTATGTGCGTGGGGAAGCCTACCTCATGCTCCGCGACGGCAACCGAGCGGCAGCGGAATTTCAGAAGTTCATTGACCACCCCGGAGTAGTGATGAACTTCCCCTGGGGCGCTCTTGCCCGCCTCGGTGTCGCCCGCGCCTATGCCATGCAGGGCGACACCGCAAAAGCCCGCGCCGCCTATCAAGATTTCCTCACCCTCTGGAAAGACGCCGACCCCGACATCCCCATCCTGAAGCTAGCCAAAGCCGAGTACGCGAAGGTGCAATAGTCAACTGACGCTATCAGGCGGGAGCGGGGTTTTGAGCGATATGGGGATGTTACGACTGTTAGCCGTTTGAGTACTCACCTTTACCTGCTTGCCGGAAAGTGCTCGGCGACTCTCAACCCAAAGTAGAAACCTCCGCTCCGATCCAGCAATAACTTCAACATTGCCGAAACATGCAAGTATTTGCATAGTTGACATCCAGTCGGCCTTCGGGAATAATTCACGGCGCGGAGCGCACGATTCCGTCCGTGCGTTTGGCCCACACCGAACACACTCTGACAATGGTACGATCTTCGAGTTCACGCCAGGCGCCACGACCCCGCTCACGACGCTTTACAGTTTTTGCGCCCAACCCGCCTGCGCCGACGGTAGCCAACCTTACGGCGGACTGGTCCAGGACACCAACGGGACGTTCTATGGCACAACCTTTGGCGGCGGGGTCCACGGCGATGGCACGATCTTCAGCCTGTCTGTGGGTCTGGGGCCGTTTGTAGAAACAAAGACTACCTTCGGCAAAGAGCAAGCCAAAATCGGCATACTCGGCCAGGGCTTCGGCAGCTCGTCTGCGGTGAAGTTTGGCGGAGTGGAAGCGACTTCCGTCACTCGCATGGGCACGACATTCATCAATGCCACGGTTCCCTCAGATGCGCTAACCGGACCCGTAACCGTGACGACGACGTTGGGAACGCTGACGAGTAACACAACTTTCAACGTGACACCGACGATCAGTTCGTTTAATCCGCCCACTGGTCCGGTGGGGACAACGGTCACCATCAACGGCACGGGCCTGCTGCAGGCGACAAAGGTAACGTTCTTCAACCGGAAGTCGGTCAAGACCTCAGTGATCTCAGACACAGAAATCACGGCGACGGTGCCCACCGGCGCAACGACGGGAAAGATCGCCGTGACCACGAAAGGCGGCAGCGCCTCAAGCACGACGAATTTCACGGTAGACTAGCCGCCGTCCCACAGACAGGTTCGGGAGCGACATGGCATCCAACCGCGTCGCCCCGAAACTAAAGCAAATTGCAGGCCAAGCTGGTTTTCAATCGCTATCGACTTGCACAAATGGCGGCTAGACCTGCGACAGTCCCACGACGATGGTCTTCCGGTTGTTGTTAGCAGGCGTGGCCGTTGAAAAACTATTTCGGAATGGTTTCGGCAGAAATTTCCTTTGTAAGTGATTGAATGTTCGTTCGCCCACGACACTAAAATTCGCCAACATTACTACTCTTGTTCCTTTTTCAACAGCCACGCCTGATTGCGTCAGTTGACAACTTATGTGCCGACAGACCAGGCGTGGTTGGACGATTGGCTGCGCGGCTACTGTAGCTTCGCGTACTCGGCTTTGGCTTCTTTCAGGATGGGGATGTCAGGATCGGCATCTTTCCACAATGTCAGAAAGTTGCTGTATTCCGCCCTCGCTTCGGTCCCGTCTTCCGCTACCACATAGGCGCGGGCTAATCCCAAGTGTGCCAGCGAGCCAATGATGTCGTTCACAATAATTCCCGGATGGTCGACAATTTTCTGAAACTCAGTTACTGCCGTCGGGCCTTGCTTGAGTGCGATGTACGCGTAGCCTCGAAAGTACGCAGGATACAGTTGCGGTTCCGGCCCGAATTCATAGGGCAGCGTCACCGCGAGGATCTCAAGGGCTTTGCGGGGATCGCGTGAAAAGATTGCTGCCGCGCGAATTTCCGGCAGCACACCCAACTGCGAGGGGGCATATTTTGCGTATTGTCGGCTCAATTCCTCGACTAGCTGATCGGAGTTCGCTGCATCGCCAACCAGCGCAAAAGCCAGGGCGGCGGTAGCGTCTATATTTTTATCTCGGGCTAACGCCAAGGCTTCCTTCGTCAGTCGCGTTGCGGCAACCATGTTGCCGGCCAAAGCCTGATACACGGCTTCATCGGCAATGTATAGAGACGCCACTTCTTTACGATCAGCCGCCTTGGCGGCGTCAATGGCACGGCGCATGAGATCGAAAGATTGCGCTAAATGGCCGCCGTAGGCTGCGGTTTTCGTCTCGCGATGTAGCGCGGAATCTTTCCAATCTGGCTTGCTCATATGCCAAGCTACGTCCTGCTGCATTCCGGCCGTGTCGTGCTCGAGAAAATGAATGTCATAGAGAAGACCATGAACGACAGGGTCATCGGGATAACGCTCCAGAAGATTCGTCGCCGTTGTCTTTGCCTCTGCAACCCGGCCGAGGCGGGTCAGGGTTCCCACAAGGTTGCTGTTAACCGTCTTCTCGTCGGGATCGAGTTTCAGTGCTGCGTTATACGCGCGCAGACTCTCATCGTAAAAGCCCAGCCAACTGCAAACTACGCCCAAACTGTTCAGGGGACCCAGATCGCGTGGATACATCTGGGACCACAACTCGTAGGTTTTTCGTGCCTCCTCCACGTCTCCGGTGACAATGTCTGCGTGATGTGCTTCGATGTAGAACTTCTCTGGTCGGCTTAGCCGGTCGCGCCGCGCATACGCCTTCTCAAGGTTGTCCGAAGCTCGCGTCAGCACACCTTGGTTGAAGTACATGACACCCAAGTGGGCGTAAGCTGTCGCAAAATCGGGATCGAGCGCAACGGCTTGCTGGTAGAACGAAGCCGCTTTGAAACCGTCGTGCAGGGCATACAGTGCGTGCTGGCCGAGGCTATACGCTTGCAATGCCTCCAGAGACGAAGTTGTCACGTTCTGTAGAGGAACGTCATACTTTTGCACCGAGGCGAGCGACTCGCCGAGTTTTTCTCGCATCTCAGCAGCTGCTTTTCCCAAGCTATCGAGAACATGATTTTTGTCACTGGCCTGCACGGCAGCGCTGGCCAGCGAATCTCCACCGGCACAGCTCGTCGCCTGCAAAGTCAAAAGATATCGCGTGCCTACCTGCGCGATGGTTCCTTCGAGGAGGGCTGTACTGCCTGAGCGTTGGCAGACTTCGCGCGCGACCTCGCGTGTCAGCTTCGTTTCGCGCGGGTGAGTCATCAGCGTGAGCGTCTGCGTCACTTTGCGGTCAGAGAGCAGATTCAGGAACGGTGATTGTTCCAGTTGCGCGGCGAGCCCCTGTCGCAGAGTGCCGTCGAAAACCGTATCGCCGGTGGTGTTGTCGAACTCGGCGAGAACGATCGTGTCTTTATTGGTCAGCTTCGGACTGCGGTGAAAATAAACGTATCCCGCGATGGCTGCCAAAGCTACAACCACTGTTCCGCCGAGGACCCATCTTCGAATACTTGTATTGCCCGTTTTCCTAGTAAGCTCCAGCGGACGAGCCTGCACAGCACTCGGTTGGTCAACCACCATCCTCGATTGCGAGTGGTGCTCGATCACCAAGACTTCGTCCTCGGGGATGGTCTTAACCTTTTCTATGAATCGGTATCCGCGGCCGGGAATGGTGATGATGTAACGACGCTCGCTTGCGCCGTTTGCCAGAGTCTTGCGCAGGACCGAGATGTTATAAGTTAGATTGGATTCCTCAACAAACGTATCGGGCCAGACAGCCTTCATCAGTTCATCTTTCAACACCACATCTTCGCTGTGGCGTACCAGCGCAAGAAGGGTCTCGAAGGCCTTCATTTGCAAAGGGACCGGTTCGTGGTCGCGCAACAGCACGCGTTTTTCTGGGTCCAGGCGATAGGGTCCGAACTCGTATAACTGTTTCCCTTTATTGCTCATAGCGCGCCTAGGAAATTTCTAAGAATGTTCTTAGGACTTCTAAGGGCCACCGCTGGCAGGATTCTTCCCGTTTTTCAGCGGGCAGCTGCCCGCGGCCAGTGACCAGCAATCTATCACGATTCCGGGGGTGGGCAAAGAGGCTGGCCGGAGGGGTAATCGGGCATCGCAGAACTGAGATTACGGTCGAAAGTCACCGGGTTCTGGTTGTGCGTCGGCTTCGTTCCACTTGGGCATGGTGCCCTGAATGTGGTGCCGAGAGGCACATGCTTCGGCCAGAAGAGGCCCTGGGGCTGGCTCGCGGAACTCAGCCGCAGGTGCCTGTTGGTGCCATGCGCCAGGGCTGGCACTTAACTCAGGACCATGACGGTAAGCAGCTGATTTGTCTGGAATCCGTCTTGAGGGAAAGTCTCTCGGGTCTGGAGGGAAGCCAGTCTCCAGAAATTGAGCATAGAAGTTGAAGTCCAAATCGAAAAGCAGGTAGCACTTGCGAAGCAGTTCGGGTTGCGCAATTTTCGCTCACGACTGATTGGGCGGCGACAGCAAATTCATTGAGTGGACGACTAAAAGGAGAAAGTTATGACGAGATTCGATAGAACCATCGTACTGAAAACCCTGGCCAAGGTCTGTCTGTTCACGGCTGCCAGTATCGCCGCCATCGCCCAAGACACCACTTTGCCGCCGGGGCCGGTCACGGTCATCACCCAGGCGGAGTATGAACAAATGGTTCAGGAAGGTGTGAAGTTTTTCCCGGTGACTCCGGCAATCCGTGCAAAACAGAGTGCGCAAAGGCTGGCGCGATATGACCAGAACCAGGCCGTCCTGGCGGACTTCATTGCCAACAACCCAAACCTGCAAGACTTTGACAACATGGTCGAGAGCACTCCGACGAGCTCCAATGTTTTCGAACTGCCCGACGGAGATTACTTTACGCGCATACCCAAGACGAAGGGCGGCACGCAGGCCATCGAAACCGAGGGTCAGGATTCAGTGCTTCAGGACGTTGCCACTTCGATCCAAGCCTCTTCGGATCCGGTTCGCGAACTCGCGCTTTATAAATCGCTGTACTCGGGATACGCGAATCTCTACGGGGAGTTTTGCAGCCCGACGTCCGCCCCAAACCCGGGTTGCGCCAATCTCATTGCCCCGTCCCAATTAGTGAACCCTTCGCAGCTCGGCACCGGTTCGCTGGCGGCGATCAAGAGTGCGCTGCAGACGATCGCCTTGCAAGGTCCCAACATCTACAAAATTCTTCCCGTTAACCCGCTTGGCTCAGGAACCGTTGCGCCCTCCTGCAGCGGGGATGTCGGCGAGAATCTGACCCTCACCGAAAAATACTATGGCGATCAGACCTTGAGTTCGTGCAATAAACCCAATGCCGAGGGCATCCTGGCCAACTTCAGCTGGCCCTATGAGAACCAGCTCACTTGTATAAAGGAACAGGGGCAACGCGGTCTCTGTCACATTTTTGCCTCCGTCTCAGCGCTCGAACAACTTATCGCCAGAGACACAGGCACTTATGTGAACCTTTCGGAGGAGGACTTCGATGAGAATGAGTCGTTAGTCTGGAATCCCAGTTTCTTTCACGACGGCGGAAATCCCCAGACTGACCTGAATAACGCCGAGAAAAATGGCTATTTTTTCGCGTACGAAAACCAATGGGATTACAACCCCTCGCTTTCACGCACACGCGCAACCGGATTTTTGTACTCGTGCAACAATTATCCGTATCCCTCGCTCGAACCAGGATGTTCCGACACTACTCCCCAGGCACCCGAATATTGCGTGCCCGTTTCGTCAACCGAGTATGCATGTTATCTCGCTCTCGCGCCGCTCTCGGGTACGCGATCGCCATATTTGTCCAATGGCGCAGTGAGTACGTTTGATCCATCGCTCCTGGAGTCGGACCCCGGCTTCAACTCCGACATCGTCATAATTGAACTGGCCACCAACAATGCGGTAGTTCTTGGATTTAAGCTTACCTATTTTTTTGGAAACGATGTCGATTCTGGTTATGTTTGGGCAAATTGTGCAGGAAATGGACTCTGTCAGCTCGCCGATCTCTTGACCTCCGAGGGCGGCCACGTGGTGCACATCGTGGCATTCATCTCGAACGAGCAGTTAGCGGCCAACAGCGCGACTTCCTCCATCCCTCCCGATCCTCTCGGTCTCGGCTACTTTGTCATCAAGAACAGCTGGGGAACCTGTTCGGGGGATGACGGTTTCTATTACATGCCTGCCGGCTACCTGGAGGACAGAGCAACCGGCATTTTTGTTGTGAACGACCCCACCGATTAGATGCAGTATGCATAGGTCACCCGGAATCATTGAGAGGACAATCATGGAATCTCTCTAATGTCTGCGGGTCATAAGTAACATCTTCTGGCAGGAACTTCAGAGCGACGAATCGCCGAAGTTCTATCTCCTCCGCCTTGTAAATCACACCCACCGCCGCCACCGAGTTTCTCGACAATTCGGTATGCGAGATGGTCTGCCCGATTATTGGGCTGAAATGTTAGGTCTACAGACGCCGCAAGTCAATGAAAGGCTAAGAGTTGGTTACGTCACGAAGAGTTAGTTGGCGTTAAATCGCCATAACGCTCACAACCTCGAACCGGGGCGACAGCGCAAGCCTATGACATCGCCTCTTTGCGGCCAATGAAACTGAAAGCAGACGAAATGTCGCTACAATCGTCTAATCCGTATGCTTCGCGCTTCCTCCTGGCTGATCTGGATTTTTGCCACTTTGCTTGGTCCTCCTGTCCTGGCAGCGAAAGATTTTCACACCAGCACCGATTGGGATGTCCGTCCTTCGCTGAAGTATGACGCCATTTGCGTGCTCAACGTCCTCAGTGGCGATCCGTATTATCTGCAGTACTACCAAGCCGACTATGATCGTCTTGCGAGACGACTGCGGCCCGAGGAACTCACCGCCTTCGCCAACCTCAGGCAGCGCATAAAAGACGAGCACGGTGGAATCATTTCTGCCCAACTTGCACTTTATTTTTCCACAGTCGATGCGGAATCGCTTGACGATCTGGTGAAGGCGGTCGATGACAGCAGCACGATACAGCGGAATCTCAAAGCGACGCCGTACTACGATGAAGAGAGCTGGAAGGTTTACGACGCGAGCCGTCCCGACCTGAAGGCGGCATTCGTCGCACTCAAGCGAATCCACTTCGAATCCGACTGGGAGAAAGAATCGCAGCCAAAGGTCGAGGAGGCAATCCGTAGAATTTCCGCCGACCTGCCAAAGTACAACATAATCCCGGCAGTTGAATCAGTCTTGGGAACTGCGCGTCCCACGAACCGGATTACAGTCTTTCTTATCTATTACTCTGAGCCGCACGGCATCAAGATCACCGGCCCGCAGTTCCTTACGCACTACTCATATCCGTTTCGGATCGTGTTGCGAAATGCAATCCACGAGATGATGCATCCGCCCTACGATCTGGCTCACGACACCGAGCTTCGCAAGGACATCGACTCGCTGCGCTCCGATCGCTTTCTTATGGATAAGGTCGAGCACCATGACGCTTCGTTCGGCTACAACACGCTTGATGGTCTAGTCGAGGAAGATTGCGTGCAGGCTCTCGAAGAGCTGCTGTCCGAGCGCTTCGCCGTGGGGCACGACGCCCGGAAGTATTGGCACGAGCAGGATGGAGGCATTCACGTTTTCGCAGTGGCGATCTATTCGCTGATCAATGATCGCCATTTCGACTCAGCGCACGAGTCGTTTCCGGTGTTCCTGAAACGCATGTTCCGCGAAGACAGGCTGGCGAACGGGCAGATTGAGCAGCTGAATCGAGCATTCGTCACTGGACAGTAGAGCACCTGAATCAGCGCACCAACAGTTGTTCAATGGTCGTAGGTGGTGGTTGGCGTTAAATCCCCATAGCACTCAAAATGGCCGGGGCGGTTTTGAGCGCTATCGCTGTTCTCGCGTCAGATTGTGGTTACGGTCGGTCGGGAGGCTGACTGCAAATCTCTATAAGAAGTCATTAAGCTCAGGACTTCAGAACCAGATCGCCAGCCATTACGTGGGCGTGAAGTCGGTACTTTCCAGTGCCAAGCTTGTGCACAGAATTGCCGAGCCAGCCCTTCGGATCGCCGAATTGACTCCCGCTGATGTCCCCGAACCTCACGGAGAGATCAACCCAAGAATATTGTTGCGGTTCGCCCACTCCAATGGTCAGGTCTCCACCCGTAAGTTCGAGATCCTTGTCACCGCGAACGCCCTCCACCGTTAGATCGCCACCGCGCAGGCGTGCATACAAGTTGGTCGACACCGGAACTTTGATTGTGACTTGCAGCTCGTTCTTGGGCACACGCGACAACCTTAAGTCCACAGTACCGTTTGCACGCTTAAGTCGAATCTTGATTCTCTTGGCTTGCTCCAGATTCTTGCCATCCACGTGAATGGAAATCTTGTCCGAATCGCTACCTACAACTCGGAAGTCTCCTTCGTGCAGGTGCAAACGAAGATTCGTGCCGCTAGCCAACTCCGCTTCAAAACCGTGATGCACCAGAGAGAACGTCTCTTGTCGCACTTGGCAGAACCCTACGCAGGCAAAGAGCAGGCAAGCCGTCACAACCCTCAAGGCGTTACCCATAAATGGACCTCCTAAAGGTGCAGTACGCTGACAATCGCCAGACGGTTCCTTCGACTTGCGCATCTCTGCACAAACTTATCGTAAGCCTCTAAAGAATCGACCTTTAGGGGCTCAAGGTAATCTTCTAGGTCTCTCAATTGAGGTAACATCCCCCATAGCACTCATCATCACTGACCAGCTAACAGCAAGAATTACGAAACCCCACGTGCTCAGAGCCACGCGTTAGTAAACTACACTTTTCTAACGCTCGGAACCCAGATGCTAAAGAACCAATGTTTATGCGGTTGAAAGGAACCTGTTTTGGACAGGGTTTTCTAACACTCAGAAAACTAATCACATGCGTGTCATCGGGCGCAGGGGTGGTCAGATCGGCGGGAAGCGGCGACTCAAGACCTTTTTCCGAGCAGCTATGTCACGGAAGTCAAGGGCGTTTCTTCCTGGTGGCAGCCTGAGCGGTGCTAGGACGCAGGCTACTTTTCTCAGGTCTTCGGCTTTGCGTTCAGGATTGGCGCCAGTGCCGGCATCCGCAAGTGCCCAACTCGCTTTTAGTACCGCTACGCGGCAGAGCGAATTCGCCGCACCAAATCGGAGCCGGACAATTGCCAGCCAAATCGGCCCGACTCAGGTTGCATCGTTTTCTTCCCCAAATTACAGCGGGCTACTCTCCCGGAACGGCGTTACCGCGAATACCCTGCCTTTCGAGCATTTCAGCATGGGGAGAATGCACAGCATGGGGAGAATGCAATCGGCGGCGCCCCGGAACTCGCCAGCCGCTAAGAATATCGCTTGCCACTTCGAAGTGTTGTCGATTTTTGGAGCGAGCCGGAAGCATTTTCTTAGCCAGCTTCTGAACCCCGAGGGTAACCAGTTCGGCTATCTCACGATTCGATAAGGTCTTCAATGCGGCCCGTATATTCGCTACGCACGCTGCTGGTTCGCTCCGGCAACGCAGGCTTTGACACCCATCCGCTGGCAAAGCTGAGCTCATAAGGCTTACCCTTGCCTGTGTTGAAACCCTCACTTTTCGGCCCATGAGAGGCAATTTCAGCCCAGAGCTTGCAAAATGTAAATACTTAAAGATGTGCTGAAACTGGCAGCAAGGATTCCGGCACAGCTGGAAGGCAGTTTTCGGCCACAAAAGTTCGAAAATCGTCTGCTAGGGCCGACCATTCTTCATTCTTGACGCTTTCAAAGATCAGTCGAACACCTTCTTGTAAGTGGGAGTTAGATTTACGCCATCCGTGGCACGTTCAAAAGCACTGATTTCGGCAGTTCGCCTCGTTCCGCTGCATTGCTCGTAACATATAGAAAAGGCGCCTTGCTCGCGAGTGCAAGAATTCCTTTCGCGGTGAGCGACTGATCCTCAACAGGTGGCGTGTCGAGAGAATCCGCCGCGCTTTTCGAGGGCTCGCTCTTGGAGCCAGCACAAAACGCAATAGTTCTCTACCTGCCAACTCGCCGGGTCAGCTGCACCGGGGCAGTATCATCGTCCTCAAACACTCCTGCCCGTTCTTGTGGCTCGAGGTCAGGAAGTTTTTCCAGCAATCGTGCACAGCGATTCCAGCGAAGCATCGCGTCATCGTTGTTTGCGGGACGAATTCTCTCTGCCTCCTCGAAAAAGCGCATGGCGTCATTGAAAAGCCCGGCCACAATTTGCGGCGGACAGCTGGCTCGCATCTGGGCTTTGGCACGCCGCTCGTACAGTATGCCCGTGTAGTAGTGACGTTTGTAGGGGTCAGTGAGGCGTTGAAAAATCCTTTCCACCTCGGTGCAGCGGTCCGACACCTGCCCAGTAAACTGATCGGTCATGGCCAAACCGAGCATGCGCAGCGCCAATTGGTTTTCCGGCTCAACCGCAAGGATGTCGTGGCAGATGGACTCGGCTTCCTCCGGTTCGTTCAGATAGCGGTAGTGCTTGGCCTTGTCCAGAGCCTCGGCAATGCCGCTCTGCGAGATCATTTTCAGTTTGTGTCGCATGCCAACCTCCAACTCAGGCGATGTTTAACAACAGATATCCTGCTAGTACCGTTCCCAGCACGGCGCCGCCGTAACAGGCAGTGAAGATGACTTCGTTGAGATGTTTCACCTGGAGCCCGTCATAAAGGGTGTAGCGAAAGCGGTGCGCCCAATGAAAGAGGGGAAGCGAGCACAGCACGAACAGATAGATGCGCGTGACAGGCATTTTAACCAGCCTCATCAGGTGTTCATAGCTGGGAGGCTGCAGCCATCCCAAAGGAAAGGCAATTCCGAACAAAAAAAGATGCACCGGGATCAGGATCGCCGCAACTACCCCGCCGGCGCTGAACAGCAGCCAGAGGAAGGCTTCGTTGGATTGTCTCTCCATGTTCAACTACCTCAAAATCAGCCAGGCGACCGCAAACGAAACCACCGCCCAGACGATATAGTTTGGCGCTGCCAACAAGAGATCCGGAAGGCGCTTGCCCCGGAACCGGATCGGCATCGCGCTGGGCGCAAGGTTGAACCAGGTGATGGTATGAAAGACTACAAAAAGGAAGCTGACGGTGTTGAGCGCGATCGCGAGCGGTGTTTGCAGCCAATGCTGAAAGCGTGCATAGGCTTCGGGCCCGTTTCGCAAGGCACGTAACTGGAACAGCGTGATAACCACGAATACCGCAACAGCTACACTGCTCAACTCGCGTAGGATGAACTTGAGATACTGCCATTGTCCCAGCCACCAGTACACCGACACGTGGGGCCGATACCATCGGGGATGGAATTCAGTGTATGTGGGCGCGGCTTTAATCGTTGGCTGATTCACGGCGCACTGCCTGGTGACCTCTTGGCTTCACAAAAGCCTTCATCCAATCCAGTACGGCACTGAGCTTGTATTGCTGGATCGCTCCCGCGGGATCAACATGCTTCGGGCACACTCGGGTGCATTCGCCGACAAAGGTGCAGCCCCAGACTCCCTCAGGATGCGCGAGCACGGCCATGCGCTCATCTGCGCCCTGGTCGCGGGAATCTTTGTTGTAGCGCTGGGCGAGCGCGATCGCCGCTGGACCAACAAATATCGGATCCAGCCCGACGACCGGGCAAGCGGCGTAACAGAGGGTGCAGTTGATGCACATGCTGAACTGCTTATAGGCGTCGAGTTGTCCCGGCGTTTGAAGAAATTCGCCCTCGGTTGGCCGCAGATCGTCGCGGCGAATCAGCCACGGCCTTACTTTTTTCAGCTTGGCTAGAAAATCAGTGAGTTCGGTGACCAGATCGCGGACCACCGGAAAATAACGCAGGGGCTCGACCCGTATTTTGTTTCCGTTACGCACGTAGGAGGAAAGGAAGGTGGCGCAGGTCAACTTCGGCTCGCCGTTGACCATCATTCCGCAGCTGCCGCAGATACCCATGCGGCAGGACCAGCGGTAGGTGAGAGAGCCGTCGAGCTTGTCCTTAATGTGATTCAAGGCGTCGAGCACCACCCATTCTTTGTGGACCGGCACCTGGAAGCTTTCAAAGTGTGGCTTGGCATCCTGCTCCGGGGAGTAGCGCGCGATCTCGAGAGTGATGTTATCCGCCATCTTAACTTGCTCGCCGCACTGGTAGCGCCTGAGGTTGCTCTTTGGTCTGCTCGCCATACACACGCTCGCCCGGGGCCCAGCGCGTGATCTTGACCGGCAGGTACTCGACGCGTGAGGAGCCGTCGGCCTGGCGATACACGACCGAATGCGCGAGAAAGTTCTGGTCGTCTCTCGCGGGAAAATCAGTTCGCTGATGCGCGCCGCGGGACTCGGTTCGGCTCAGGGCACACTGCACAATGGATTCCGCCACATCCAGCATGAAGCCGAGTTCCAGTGCCGATTGCAGTTCGGTGTTGAACGTGCGGCTGTGGTCGTCCAGAGAAATGTTGGCAAATCGCTCCTGCAGTTCTCGCAGCGTGTTGCTCGCTTCGGTGACTGACCTCTCTTCGCGATAGATTCCCGCACCGCTCTCGACGCTCTTCTGCATCTGTTCGCGGAGGATGGCGATGCGTTCCCAGCCTCCGGTTTTGCGCAGGAATTGTGTTTCCAGCCGTCTCTGCTCATCGATAGCCTGCGCGACGGTTTTTCCGTCGGGCGCTTTCTGCTCGGCGGCAAACTGCGCTGCGGCTTGCCCGGCGCGTGCCCCGAAAACAAGGCACTCAGGCAAAGAATTAGACCCAAGACGATTGGCGCCGTTGATGCTCACGCAGGCGACTTCGCCGGCGGCGTAAAGCCCCGCAAGCGGAGTGGTGCCGTTGATGTCTGTGCTCACGCCACCCATCATGTAGTGCACGACGGGCCGAACTGGAACCAGTTCTTTGACCGGGTCAATGTTTTGGTACTTGAGGCAAAGCTCACGCACGAAGGGGAGCTTGGCGTTAATAATTTTCTCTCCCAGGTGCCGCAAATCCAGATGAACGACCGAGCCGTAGGGCGTTGGGATAGTGCGACCCTTCTGGTCTTCCTTGACGAAGGCCTGCGAAAGGCGATCGCGCGGCCCCAGTTCCATCGAGCGCAGCACTGGCTTCGGCTCCGGCTTTCCGAGGTTGTAATCCTGCAGGTAGCGGTAGCCGTCTTTGTTCAGCATGTAGCCGCCTTCGGCGCGCGCGGCCTCGGTGATCAGAATCCCGGTGAAGGGAAGGCCGGTGGGATGGTACTGCACAAATTCCATGTCTTTCAGCGGAGCGCCAGCCCGGTAGGCCAGAGCCATGCCGTCGCCGTTCTTGATGTTGGCGTTGGTGGTGAAGGGAAAGACACGCCCACAGCCGCCCGTGCAAAGGATGACAGCCTTAGCGGTGATGGCCTGAATTCTTCCGGACATCAGTTCTATGGCGACCACACCCTGCACCCGCCCATCGTCCACCAGCAGCTTGGTCACGAACCATTCGTCGTAGCGGGTGATCGGCTCGTATTTCAGGGTGGTCTGAAACAAGGTGTGCAGCATGTGGAAGCCGGTCTTGTCAGCGGCAAACCACGTGCGCCTCTTTTTCATTCCGCCGAAAGCGCGAACGGCAATGTGTCCGTCCGGCTCGCGGCTCCAGGGACACCCCCAGTGCTCCAGCCGCAACAATTCCTCGGGAGCTTCCTTGACGAAGGCCTCGACGGCGTCTTGGTCGCAGAGCCAGTCGCCTCCCGAAATCGTGTCGTAGGCGTGTTCGTCCAGGCTGTCGTCGGGCTTAACTACGCCCGCAGCGCCGCCCTCGGCCGAGACCGTGTGACTGCGCATGGGGTAAACTTTAGAAACAACGGCGATGCGGAGCTTTGGATTGACCTCGGCTGCGGCGATGGCGGCGCGCAGTCCTGCCCCTCCGCCACCCACGAGGAGCACGTCGTGCGACGATCCATCCATGGATTCCCCACTTGCGGCTGTGCCAGAAGGTGCCGCTCTTATCAGGGCGCAAATGGGCACATTGTCCTCCCAACTGGCCTCTAGAAGCAAACGAAATCTGATTGGCGGCCGTTCCACGGGCAGCCAAACTCGCAAAGATGTCCTTCGACCTTGGCACGCTGATCGCTTCCGCACTCAAACTATCAGTTCGGATTACTATTACTAGGTCCTGGCTGCTATCAATACTGGGCGCTGTCTTACACGATTCCAACAGGCCAATGAGATGCCTATAAGACGATCGCCGGTTTCGCGTCGTGAATTTCTTCGCCGCGCCAGTTCTGCGGCGGTGGCTGCACCATTTGTCCTCCGGAGCCGCTACCGGCTTTTTGCCGAAAGTAATGAAGAATATCCGGAGCGCGTAGTGCGGCTGATCCGCGAGGAACTGGTGATTGACATGCTCAATCAGTTCCTGTACCGCAAGGATAAGGAGGGCGTGCTGAATGAATGGCTGTCCCAGCCCGGTGCTTTCAAACGGTCCGAGTTTGAATTCTTTATGAACTCGGGAGTGAATGCAGTCAACTTTGGCCTTGGCGCATCATCGCTGGATGATGCAGAAAAGCTCTTCGCAAAGTGGAACAGCTTTCTCCTCGACTACCCGCAATGGCTGGCGCGGATCAATTCCGCCGATGACTTTGAAAAGATGAAGAGCCAGGGTCGGTACGGCATTATTTTTGGACTGCAATCCAGCGCGCAGTTCGAAACTGTAGATGCCGTCAATACCTGCTACGGCTATGGCCAGCGGATTTC
>Ga0187781_10002220_pt1 | contig 14849 bp, 13 predicted proteins | sample 0715_SJ02_MP02_2_FD_132447 | JGI IMG/M metagenome (GOLD analysis project Ga0187781, IMG submission 132447) | Tropical peat soil microbial communities from peatlands in Department of Meta, Colombia - 0715_SJ02_MP02_20_MG | ecosystem: Environmental > Terrestrial > Soil > Wetlands > Peat | place...
ACGGGCTTGTGGCAAGTTGAGGGCCGCAGCAAGGTCAAATTTGATGAAATGGTTCGCTTGGACCTCAAGTACGCCAAAACATGGTCCCCCTGGCTGGACATCAAGATCCTCTTGCGGACGCCTACAGCGGTCTTGCGGGGAGACGGCGCGTATTGAGGAGAGCTCGTACAAGATGCCTGCCTCCACGACCCCAATTCAATGAATGCTTTTGGAGGTGAAAAATGATTCGAGTTGGCGTTATCGGTTACGGTTACTGGGGTCCAAACGTAGTCAGAAATCTACACGGGCTCGATTCGGCCCAGGTTGTTATCGTATGCGACCGAATTCCAGCGGCGCAAAAACATGCAAAACACACCTATCCGAGCGTGCAGGTCACTTCTGACGCAAATGAAATCTTGTGTTCTCCAAACATTGATGCCGTGGCCATCATCACCCCCGTTTGGACGCACTTCGAGCTCGCCAAGGCTGCCTTGGAAAATGGTAAGCACGTTTTCGTCGAGAAGCCCTTTACCTCCACCTCGGGCCAGGCCGAAGCGCTGATCGAGTTGGCGCAGAAGAGAGACCTCAAAATTATGGTGGACCACACATTCCTCTTCACTGGGGCGGTGAAGAAGATCCGTCAATTGATCGATCAAGGTGAACTAGGCGATCTCTACTATTACGATTCCATGAGGGTCAATCTAGGCCTTTTCCAACACGACATTGATGTGATTTGGGATCTCGCGCCTCATGATTTGTCCATTATGGACTATCTCATCCAAAATGAACCCGAGGCAGTGGTCGCTACCGGTGAGAGACACTTGAATTGCCACGCCGACGTAGCGTTTCTAACAGTCTATTTCCCGCACAATACGATTGCCCACATCAACGTGAACTGGTTATCTCCCGTGAAGATTCGAACGACACTCATTGGGGGAGAAAAAAAGATGCTGGTGTGGAACGACTTGGAAGCCGACGAGAAAGTCAGGGTCTACGACAAAGGCGTGCGGATAGGGAGCAGACAAGGTGTTTATGAATTGCTGGTCAGTTACCGCTCCGGAGACATGTGGGCACCCAAGATCGAGCAGACCGAAGCGCTGAAGGTTGAATTGGCATACTTTTTGGACTGTATCGAGAAAAACGAGACGCCTTTCAATGACGGCGTGGCGGGATTGCGTGTCGTCAAAATGCTGGAAGCGGCGGGAGAATCTCTGAAGCTGAAAGGAGAGGCCGTTCTTGTATGAGCAACTACCTGTGCATTTCGCCAGATGTGAGGTTGGGGCAGAACGTCAAGCTTTCAAAATTCATCAACCTCTATGGTTGTGAGATTGGAGATGATACAAAAATTGGGGCGTTTGTGGAAGTGCAGAAAAATGCCAAAATCGGAAAGAGATGCAAGATCTCAAGCCATACCTTTATCTGCGAGGGTGTGACCATAGAAGACAATGTTTTCGTCGGGCACAGTGTGACGTTTATTAACGACGCCTACCCACGGGCCGCCAATCTAGACGGGACGCTGAAGACCGATGAAGACTGGAAAGTTGAGCCTACGTTGGTCAAGAAGGGCGCCTCGATTGGATCAGGATCCACGATTCTTTCCAAGGTGACCATCGGAGAGAATGCCATCGTGGGGGCTGGCAGCGTGGTTACAAAAGATGTTCCCGCTAATACGATCGTGGTGGGAACGCCGGCCAGGGTTTTGCGCTCGCAGGACCAAAAGATGTCAGAGGTGTTTACTGATGCAGGCTCATAATATCCCTTTTCTTGACCTTGTCACTCCGCATCGGGAGCTCGAAGAGGAGTTGGTCGCTGTCTTCAAGCAGGCGTTGGAAACAGCCGGCTTTATCGGCGGTCCCATGGCGTCGGGTTTCGAACAGGATTTTGCCCAATTCTGCGGCACTCGACACTGCGTTGGGGTCGGGAGCGGAACGGATGCCGTACGGTTTGCTCTCATCGCGGCAGGCGTCAAGCCGGGCGACCTCGTGGTGACTGTTCCCAATACGTTCATCGCCACGACGGAAGCCATCACTCAGGCTGGGGCCACACCTGATTTCATCGACGTCGATGAGCGCACTTACAACATGCATCCTGAACGGCTTCGCTACTACCTTCAGGTTCTGTGCAGGGTGGACGGGACCACGGGCCGAGTTTACAACAAAAGGCTGGGTAGGCCGGTAACTGCTATCGTCCCAGTCCACCTTTATGGGCAACCCGCGGATATGGATCCCATCTCGGACTTGGCCGAGCGCTTCGGCCTGCTCGTCGTTGAAGACGCCTGCCAGGCCCACGGCGCGGAGTACTTCTCCAGGAAGGAGAAGTCCTGGAAAAAGGCGGGAGCGATTGGCAAAGCTGCAGCCTTCAGCTTCTATCCAGGAAAGAACCTGGGGGCCTGCGGCGAAGGTGGAGCCGTGACGACAGACGATGATGAGATTGCCCGCAGGGTTCGGATGCTCCGTGACCACGGCCAGGCGCAAAAGTATTATCACGACCTTGAGGGATACAACGGTCGGCTGGATTCGGTTCAAGCTGGTATCCTGCAAATCAAGCTTAGGCATCTCACTATGTGGAACACGAAACGGCGGGAATGCGCCCGTCGTTATCAGGAACTTCTGGGCTCGGCAGATCAGGAATTGTGCCTCCCCTATGAGCCTTCCTGGGCAAAGGCGGTCTACCATCTCTACGTGATCCGCGTTCAGCACCGCGATGCACTTCAGAAGCATCTCGCGGAGGCCGGTATTGGTACAGGAATCCACTATCCCATCCCTCTTCACGTGCAAAAAGCCTACGCGAACCTTGGTTACAGGAAAGGCGATTTCCCGGTTTGTGAAGGAGCTGCTGCCGAGATCCTCTCGTTGCCTATGTACCCAGGCCTCGGAGATGAGCAGCAGGGTCGGATTGCCCAAAACGTGCTGGACTTTGGCTCCGCGAGTACGACCTCTCGGATTTCTGCTTCGGCGCTTGCGTCGAACGTGACCGCCCATAGCGCATGATAGCCTCCCGTTCGTTCCCGTTCGAGACAGCGCGTGGCGCCCTGGCCCCCTCATATTCATTTTCATTGCTTGCTCCAACCCTTTTGCGCGGCTGTGCATAGAGGTTGGTTCCAGCAAGTGTCTGGTTTCCGGCCAAATAATGGCTTGACATGTAGTGGGCAGAGGCGTGGGGTGTGAATTCATAAGGAGTGATTGCGTGGCAGGCCTTGCGGGATCAAAAAGAATCTGGATTGATTTAGATAACTCTCCGCACGTTCCGTTCTTTGCTCCCATTATCGAAGAGCTGGAAAGGCGAGGTTACCCAACCTATCTCACCGCACGAGATGCCTATCAGGTAGTCGAATTACTGGACCTTCATCACCTTACATGCAAGACGGTGGGCCGCCATTACGGCAAGCGGAAGGTCATGAAGGCGGCGGGGGGATTATACCGTGCCTTGCAGTTGACTCGGGTGGTCCTGAAGGAGGACTTGACTCTTGCCGTGTCCCACGGGTCACGTTCGCAGTTGATTGCGGCGGCAATCTTGAGAATCCCTTCTCTCGTCATCTTCGACTATGAGTTTGTGACTCGTTGGACAACCATTATTCCCACGTGGACCATGATGCCTGAAGTGATCTTCTCAAAGGTCGCCTCACATCACAACGGAAAAGCCTTGAAATACCCTGGACTGAAGGAGAACGTTTACCTCACGCGCTTCACTCCTGACCCCAGCATTCGATCCAGGCTGGGCGTGGCGAACGGGCATCTCATGGTCACTGTTCGGCCGCCGGCGAGCGAAGCCCATTACCACAACCCTGAGAGTGACAAACTCTTTCAGGCGGTGATTGATTTTCTTGCCCAAAAGCCGGAAGTTCGCACGGTGCTCTTGCCCCGGAACGAGCGACAAGCCAGCTTGATCAGAAGTACTTGGCCAGAGCTGATCAAATCGGGTAAAATTATTTTTCCCGACCATGCCGTGGACGGTCTCAACCTTCTCTGGTTCTCCGACCTTGCAATTAGCGGTGGGGGAACGATGAACCGGGAAGCTGCTGCTCTGGGAGTGCCTGTCTACAGCATTTTTCGAGGTACGATCGGGGGAGTTGACCGCCATCTTTCTGAAACAGGCCGACTGGTGATGATCGAAAAGGTCGAGGACTTCAGCTCTAAGATACGCCTTCGCCGGTGGGATAGACCAAAGAGCCCGGTAACCGGCCAAACAAATACCCTGTCTGCGATCGTGGATAACGTGGTATCAATTCTGGAGTTGAAGCACCCGGCCATGGCGCAGCCCTAATGGATGAGATAATGATCACGACGTCTCCTAGTACAGCCATCACGAATGCAGCAAAGATCCGGGCGCTCAATTCACTTTCCGTAAGAGGACTGGCGCCCATGTTCGACGACCAGAGTCAACTGTTCTGCAACCGTATGGTGCGGACGAAAAAGGGCCTGAAGAGGGAGGGGCTTTCTCCGCGATATACGGCGATGACATTGATGGGGCTTCACCGCGGGGAGGCATTCGGTCTTCGCAATCCCTTCAACAGCGAGGCAATCCTCAAACGTCTTCTGAAGGACACGAAATGGCTCGAGAGTATTGGCGACATGGGCCTTCTCTTATGGGCGTGTGCACTGATCGCGCCCGAGCGATTTGAGGAGGTTTACCGCAACTTAAATGTCGCGGTGGCAATAGCCCGCTGTCGGCATGCCATTGAAGGATACACGATGGAGATGGCTTGGTTTCTGGCGGGGCTTGCGCACGGCGCGCTAGCGGGGCAAAAGTGCATACCGGGCCTTGCCGGTCTGGCCGAGAAGAGTTACGAGATCGTTCGCAATAACCAAGGGCGCAACGGTATCTTCGGCCACCACGCAGCGGGAAATGGCATAGCAGGCGCTCTCCGCAGCCGATTGGGGAGTTTTGCCGACCAAGTATATCCCATTTACGCCTTTTCGATGTTCAGCAGCGCTTTTGCTCATGAGGAGGCGCTGAAGAGGGCGCAAGCATGCGCTGAGACGGTTTGCAGTGCCCAGGGACCCCTGGGCCAATGGTGGTGGCATTATGATTCTCGCGCGGGGCGTATGGTGGGGAAGTATCCTGTTTATTCCGTCCACCAGGATGCCATGGCGCCTATGGCCTTGTTCGCATTAGGCGAAAGTTTGGGTCATGATTACAGCACTTGGATTTTCAAAGGCTTGGCGTGGATATACGGCCAGAACGAACTGAATGTCAACCTTTGCGAGGACACTGCAGGCATCGTGTTGCGGTGTATTTATCTGCCCAAGCCGGCAGCGTATCTCCAGGACGCGGCAAGCCTGTTTGGGTTCGGACCGCTGAATACAGTCCCGACTGGCCTTAGGGTCAGGTTTGAGGACCGGCCCTACCATTTCGGTTGGGTTCTATACGCGCTTGCCGCATATGGCTTCGAGTGAAGTGCGATTTCCTCAACCCCGAGCAACCAACCGCCTAGAAACAGGGGCAGAATGGCAAAAATGAAAGTGATGAGCGTGGTAGGGGCCCGCCCGAATTTTATGAAAGTGGCCCCGATTGTCTCGACTATTCGCCAGCATAATTTCTGGAAGTCGACGTGCGCGCACGGTAAGAGCACCGCTGAGGAATGTCCCCGGATCGAGCACGTGCTTGTCCATACGGGCCAACACTACGACAAGCTCATGTCTGACTCTTTTTTCGCGGATCTTAAGCTCCCTGAGCCTGACATTCACCTTGGCGTCGGCTCGGGATCGCACGCCGCACAGACCGCCGAAATCATGAGGAAGTTTGAACCAGTTCTGGTTCAAGAGAGGCCAGACGTTCTGGTATTGGTAGGAGATGTCAACTCGAGTCTGGCATGTGCCCTGGTCGCGTGCAAAGTCTCGTTTGACTCCAAAGGAAGCAGGCCCTTAATTGCCCATGTGGAGGCGGGCCTTCGTTCGTTCGACCGGTCCATGCCCGAAGAAATCAATAGGATTATCACAGATCAGTTGTCGGATTTGCTGTTTGTAACCGAGGAGAGTGGGATACGGAATCTTGCTCAAGAAGGGGTGCGTGCCGAAAAGGTGCACTTCGTAGGCAACACGATGATCGATTCGCTTCTAGCCTGCAAGGAGAAGGCCCAGGTATCCACGATCCTGGATGATCTCGGCCTTCGCATTGCTAGGGGCGATAATGGGTCCGGTCACCACGTTGTACCTTACGCGTTGCTTACGCTGCACCGCCCTTCCAATGTCGACCACCGAGATACCTTTTTGAATATCATGGAAGGTCTTGAGGAATTGGTGAAGGAAGTGCCCGTTGTCTTCCCGGCCCATCCTCGGACCCAAAAGCGGATTACTGAATTTGGCCTGGAGGGCAAATTTGAATGGAGTTTGGTGCGGCACGAGGCTGCCGGAATAGGTGCGGTGCGCAGGTGCGGCGCCATTCGCATAACAGAGCCTCTAGGATACTTGGATTTTTTGTGTCTCATGAGTAAGGCCACGTTGGTCGTTACCGACTCAGGAGGCATCCAAGAAGAAACTACGTGCCTGGGCGTTCCATGTGTAACGGTCCGCGAAAATACAGAGCGGCCTGTCACTATCGCGGTCGGCACAAACATCCTCGCCGGAGTGACAAAGGAAGGTATCCGTGCTGCCATTCGGGGGCAGCTCACGTCGAAGCCCACTGCGAGGGCACCGGAGCTGTGGGACGGCCGGAGCGCTGAGCGAATCCTCGACGCGATTATTCGGGAGGTCCAGGCGCGGCGAGCCGTCTCAAACGGCACAGCCGCCGCTGCGTGTGGAAGAGTCGGGCCAACCAACGAGACGGGGAGCGGCGCGCATCGACGTGGGGAACAGGCCCGCATCCCTTAGGTTTCACCACGCGCCCTTTGGGGCAAACTTCAAGAACTGAGGGTCGACGATGGAGTTCAGAGTGGAATCGCAGCACCTGGGAGAGATTGTAGTGCTTGTGCCGGAAATTTTCCAGGACAGCCGTGGTTTCTTCATGGAAACGTTCCGCGAGGATAAATTCAACGCCCTGGGCCTGCCTACTCACTTTGTCCAGGACAACCATTCGCGTTCCGTCAAGGGAGTTCTGCGAGGATTGCATTTCCAGTGGGACCCGCCCATGGGCAAGTTGATGCGCGTTCCGCTGGGTAATGCCTTCCTGGTTGCGGTGGATATCAGGACCGGTTCGCCCACCCTGGGGAAGTGGTTTGGCATCGAAGCCTCGGCCGAGAACCGGCGCCAGGTCTGGGCACCTGCGGGCTTCGCCCGTGGTTTCTGTGTTCTTTCGGAAGTAGCTGAGATCCAATACAAATGCACGGGTTTATACAACAGTAAAGGTGAGTCTGGGATTCGCTGGAATGATCCGCAAATCGGCATCGAATGGCCGGTCAGTGACCCTTGCCTATCCGAGAAGGACCAGAAAGCTCAGACTCTGGAACAGTGGTTCGCCAAGCCGGAATCCCGTAATTTCCATATATAACGCAAAGGGCCCCCCGCCGAGAGTTGCGTGGGGGAATCATGAAACTGCTCATTGCCGGTGGAGCAGGGTATGTGGGCTCGGTGCTGATACCGAAGCTGCTCGATCGAGGCTACAAAGTCGACGTGGTGGACCTCTTTTGGTTTGGTAACCATCTGCCGCGGGATGTTGGGATTCTTCACAAGGACATTTTCCAGCTCACGGCAGAAGACTTGGAGCGCTACGATCAAGTCCTCTTCTTGGCCGGGCTGTCGAATGACCCCATGGCGGAGTTTTCGCCGAGCAAGAATTTCATTTTCAACGCCGCCGCCCCGGCCTATCTGGCTTACACGGCCAAGAATGCCAAAGTGAAAAGGTACATTTACGCCTCCTCCTGCTCGGTTTACGGTTACACGGAAAACGAACTCTACGACGAGACTCGCCCTGTTTCCTCGACCTACCCCTATGGAATTTCCAAACTGCAAGGAGAGCAGGCGGCGATGCAGTTGGCCGACGATAGTTTTTCAGTCATCTCGCTCCGCAAAGGCACGGTTTCGGGATACAGTCCCCGCATGCGCTTTGACCTCATCATTAACACGATGTTCAAGTGCGCCATGAAAGATCACACCATCACCGTCAACAATCCTTCCATTTGGAGGCCCATACTCAGCATCGACGACGCCGCGACCGCATACATCCGTGCCATTGAGGCGGATCAGGGCATCTCCGGCATTTTCAATATTGCGTCAGGCAACTACACCGTTGGAGAAGTCGGAGACTTGGTAAAGGCCACGATCGAGGAACGTCTCGGGGAGCGCTTGAACCTGTGCATCAAGCATGTCCAGGATTTTCGCAATTACAAGGTCAGTGTGGAAAAAGCCAAAAATGTGCTCAGTTTCCATCCTGCTGGTGATGTGAAGTCCATCGTGGGCCATTTGATCGACAACCTGGAAAAGTGCAGAGACTGGGACAACCCGCTCTACTCCAACATCGCGTCATTCAGGCAGTTGGAAAGTGGGATCGAAACCTACGGGATGGGAAAGGTGCTGGCGCGATGAAAGTCGTGGTCGTGGGCAGCAATGGCCAACTGGGGAGCGATGTCGTCCGCGCCTTCATGGACAATGGCGACGATGTGCTGCCGCTAACGCATGCCGACATCGAAATTGCAAATGGGGAGTCGGTCGCGAAAAAACTGAGCCAGTTGCTACCCGGCATAGTAGTGAATACCGCGGCTATGCATCACGTGGAAAACTGTGAATTGCGACCTGACAGTGCATTCGCAGTCAATGCGTTGGGCGCAAGAAACCTCGCCTTGGCGGCGAGGGATATTGGCGCGGTGCTGATCCATGTTAGTACGGACTACGTCTTTGATGGTGATAAAACTAGCCCCTACGAAGAAGGCGATCTACCTAGGCCTTTGAGCGTCTATGGAAACTCGAAACTAGCCGGGGAGTACTTCGTACGCTCGTCACTCGACAAGCATTTCGTGCTCCGTACTTCGGCGATCTATGGGAAGAGTCCGTGCCGCGCCAAGGGTGGACTGAACTTTATCCAACTGATGCTGAAGCTGGCGAAGGAGCGAGGCGAAGTCCGCGTGGTCGACAGTGAGTTTGTCACCCCCACCTCAACTTCCGATCTGGCGCGGCAGATGGTTGCCCTGAGCCGCTGTGATAGTTATGGCTTGTACCATGCCACCGCCGAGGGCGCTTGCTCCTGGTTCGATTTCGCGCGTGAAATCTTTACCCTGACGAACACCAAAGTTAACCTAAAGGTTGCGGGTCCGAACGAATTTCCCGCCAAGGTGCCCAGGCCGAAGTATTCGGTACTGGAAAACCGTGGGCTCAAGCTCTTGGGCTTGAATACCTTCAGGCCATGGCAAGAGGGTCTGCGCGACTACCTCGACATTCTCCAGTCGCATGAGGTGGCGATAACGCGATGACACAATACGTAATCATCACCCCAGCGCGCGACGAAGAAGAACATGTCCAGGCCACCATCGAATCCGTCAGTGGCCAAACCGTGCTTCCCGCGGAGTGGGTGATAGTTGACGACGGTTCGACCGACCGAACGGGCGCCATTATCGATCACTATTCGGCTCAGTTTCCCTGGATCCGCACCATCCACAGGCCGGATCGAGGTTTTCGGAAAGCCGGTGGTGGCGTGGTGGATGCTTTCAATGAGGCATACCGTTCGCTCCGCTGCACCGACTGGGATTTTGTAGTGAAACTCGATGGGGACCTCAGGTTCGCCCCAGATTATTTTCAAAGGTGCTTCGAGCATTTCCGAAAGCAGCCTGACTTGGGGATTGGGGGCGGAGAAATCTACCACAATTTGGGCCACGAGCTTAGGCTCGAAGCGAATCCCAGGTTCCATGTCCGAGGAGCAACCAAAATCTACAGAAGGGCATGTTGGGACGCGATCGGGGGATTGTGGGCGGGCGCGGGGTGGGACACGATTGACGAGGTTAAAGCGAACATGCTGGGATGGAAAACCCGCAGCTTCGCGGACCTCCCGCTCGTCCATCTTCGCCCCACTGGAGGCGCGGACGGACAAATGCGCGATTTGATGAAGCACGGTTTGGTGTGCTATACGTGTGGGTATCATCCGCTCTTCGTCCTTGCAAGTTGCATGTACAGGGTCTTTCGAAAGCCTTATCTGCTCGGCTCGTTTGCCATCGCTTGGGGATTCTTGAAAGCCTACATCACGCAAACACCGCGCCCTCACGACGAACGCTTTACTCGTTACCTGCGCACGCAGCAACTGAGACGTCTGTGCGGTCAGGAAACCATTTGGAGATGACCCCGGGGCCAAAAGCCCAATCACGGATCTTGTATGTGCGGAATCTGCGGAAAGCTCAATTTTGATCAGAACTCCAGCGTCGACCCCGCCTTGGTTCGGTCGATGCTGGATACCATTCGCCATCGAGGCCCGGACGACGAAGGGGTCTACTCGGCGGCACAGGTTGCATTGGGTCACCGTAGGCTCTCGATCATCGACTTGAGCACTGGACACCAGCCCCTGTCGAATGAAGATGGGACTATCTGGATTGTCTTCAACGGAGAAATCTACAATTACCAGGAGCAGCGTCTATTCCTCTTGGGCAAGGGTCACACCTTCAAGACTCAGACGGACACGGAAGTAATTGTCCATCTCTACGAAGAACTAGGGCCCGAGTGCTTGGAGAGATTGCGTGGCATGTTTGCCTTCGCCATATGGGATGAAAAATCGAACACGCTCTTCCTGGCAAGAGACCGAGTGGGAATAAAGCCTCTTTACTATTGCCTGACCGCGGGATCCCTGGTCTTCGCCTCCGAGATTAAGGCGATCCTGGCCGATCCCGCTGTGGATCGAGCCATCTCCCCGGAAGCGATAGACCGATTCCTCACCTTCATGTATCTGCCTGGGGAAGAAACCCTTCTCAAGGGGATCTTGAAGCTCGCCCCGGGACACTATCTGGTCGCGAAAGATGGTCGTCCGGAAATCCACCAATACTGGGACCTCAACTTCTCCAAACCTGGCGAAAGTCTGAGCCAGAAGGAGGCTGAGAGGCAGTTGATCGAGCTGTTGGCCGAAACCGTTCAACAACACATGATCGCTGACGTTCCGGTTGGTGTCCTGTTGAGCGGCGGAGTGGATTCTACGGCAGTACTCAGCTTTGCCGTAGAAAGGACAGAAAAGGAGGTCAGCACCTATACCGTGGGCTTTTCTGACGCGGGGTTTGCTGACGAGAGACCCTACGCCAGGTTGGCGGCGGAAACTTTCCGCACCCGGCATCATGACATGTCCATATCGGCAGCGGACTTCGCCGCCTTCATGCCGAAATATGTCTGGCACATGGAAGAGCCCGTCTGCGAGCCGCCCGCCATTGCGTTGTATTACGTCTCGAAGTTGGCGAGGAACTATGTCAAGGTGCTCCTCTCTGGCGAAGGCGGCGATGAAGCTTTTGCAGGTTACAGCAATTATCGCAACCTCCTATGGCTTGAGCGGGTGAAACGTGGCCTCAATCCGCTGAAGGGCCTCCTCGCTCAAGGACTTTCTTTTGCCGACTCGATGCTCCACTTACCCCGCGCAGCTAAGTACGCACCTTTAATGAAGGCAATTTTTCCTGACTACTACTACAGCCGAACATCGAACCCATACCGTTTCACTGGAAACGGGGGGCGTAAATTGTACTCTGCTGACTTTGTCCACGCGCTTGACCCGGAGTACTCGGTTGAACCGTTACGCCGGCTCCAGGCGCGCGTCCGGGGCCAGAATACCCTGGACGCGATGCTCTACATCGACACCAAGACATGGCTTCCCGACGACCTGCTCATTAAAGCCGATAAGATGACCATGGCCAATTCCCTTGAGCTCCGCGTGCCACTGCTCGATCACAAAGTCCTCGAGTTTGCCGCCGCTTTGCCCCCCAACCTCAAGGTTCGCCGTTTCACCACTAAGTACCTTGCCAAGAGAGCACTAGGACGCCGTGTGCCCAAAACCATACTGGATCGTCGCAAGGCTGGCTTCCCCGTTCCTTACGAGTCTTGGCTCCGGAAGGACCTACGAAGCTGGGTTCATGACGTTCTGCTCGACCGGGCGGCCACAAACCGGGGTTATTTTGCCCTCCCGGCTCTCCGCGAGTTGCTGGCCCGCGACGAGGCTACCGGGGGATATTCTAAGGAGATCTTCTCATTGGTTACGCTGGAGCTCTGGCACAGGACGTTCCTCGAGCAGAAACAGCTTGCCCCAGCGCTGGCTCCACAAGTGGCGTAGGGCATCGCGCGGCCTCAGGGGTGATCCAAGACGATCTGCGCCCAAGTAAAAAGCTTGCTTCCCAACAACAAAGAAAATGGCAGTGGTCGAAACACCCTGCTCAATATAGCAGCGGGAGCGCTCTGGCGCTTGCCGGGCTGTTTTGGAGTGGCGCGGCTCCTCGGTCTCTCTTACTCATTGCGGTGCGTCGTCTTCCATGATATTTCGCCAAATGAGTCACCGTTTACCAAGGGGATGCGGGTGAGCATCACGCCTCGTGACTTCGAGGCTGCGCTGAAATTCCTCACCCGATACTACACTCCTGTCCGCCTCCAGGACGTTCTCGGTGTTTCTGAGGATCGCACTCTTCCCTCCCGTCCGGTGCTGGTGACCTTCGACGACGGCTATGCATCAATTATAAAGTGGGCCGCACCACTTTGCGGCAAGTTCGGTGTGCCCGCTATCATTTTCCTCAACGCCGCGTTTCTCGACAATGTCGGATTAGCTCCGGACAATCTTGTTTGTTACGTCACCAACCTCCTGGGAATGGAGGCCGTAAATGCTGCCGCACGCACGATTGGTTGTGCCGACATTCCTGAACTAAAATCTCTGGCTGAGGTCTTTTCGCGCTTCCTCCCTTCCATTTCGCTGCCGCAAAGGCGAGTCTTTCTCGACGCCTTAACCCGTTTGGGGGGAATCCATGAGCGCCAGTTGGCAGGAGAAGCAGGGTTGTACCTGACCCGAAAGCAGGTTAGCGAGTTGGCAGCTTCGGGTTTCGAGATCGGGAACCACACCTATACCCATGTCCACGGCCGGTCACTGACAGCGGCGGATTTTGGTCAGGAAATCGCCAGAAACAGGGCAGAGTTGGAGGCTTTATCCGGGAAGAAAGTACGGTCATTCAGCCTGCCCTACGGTTCCTCGGTAGACCTCACGAGCGACTTGGTGCGGAATCTTCAGCTTTCCGGCCATGCAGCGGCCTTCCTGAGCGAGAGCGTTGCCAACCCGCGAGGCACCGATCAGGTCTGTTTTGACCGAGTCAGCATCCACGCAAACAAAGACGACACTTTCTTCCTCGAGATCGAGCTCTTGCCTCGCCTCCGCGCCATCCGGAACCGGCTTTCCCGCGGCCTTAGCTTCGTTCGCATGGCCCGGAAAAACCCATTCCATAGCCGCTTGGGGAGACCACACGGGAAAAATCGTGTCGCAACGCTTGACCAGATGGAGCCACGTGTATGATCATTGAAAGTGAAAGGTTGCCAGAGTTGAAAGCCTGCGCGACAGGTGCGAATTTCCCAGCGCTAATTCGGCCTGCTCAATAATCCCTTTGGGAAAGTATTCCAATGACCCGCGACAAATTCCTTTTGGAGATGGACGAAATTCTGGGCCTCCCGGCGGGCACTCTTCACGGCTCTGAAAAGCTGGAGGAGTTAGAGACCTGGGACTCCATTGCCCTCATCAATCTGATTGTTCTAGCGGAGACCCAGAACAACGCATCCATCACTCCCCACCAGGTCGTGACCTGCTCCACAGTCGCCGATCTTTTGCGGCTGGCAGGAGTGGAAGATGCGACCCCAGTTTCCCAGGCCAGTTCAACCTAATTGGTATGATGCATGCCGCAGTCCTAGTGAGAGTGGCATGGCGTGGAACTATTGCCTAGCCCCCGTATCGAGCCGCACGCACCGCCCGCTGCGGCTGTTTTGCATTAGAGGCATCTAATGCCATCCGAGACGAAAACATCGCATTGGGAGGTTCCGAAAGCTCTGCGCTACCCCGTCGCGGCCGCCGAAGTCCTGCTCAAACGCCAGGCCCTAAAGAAGGAGCTGCTCAAGCAAGCGAATCTCGTGTCAACGCGCATTGCAATTCTGGGTGGTTCCACGACAACGGAAGTTATGAGCATGCTCGAGTTGTTTCTCCTGGCGCAAGGAATCCAGCCAACTTTCTACGAGTCAGGGTACAACCGTTACTGCGAGGACGTGCTGTTTCAGAATCCTGATTTGTGGAATTTCAAGCCCGACGTCGTCTTTATCCACACTTCCTGGCACAATGTATCGCAATTCCCCGGACTATTGGAACCCGAGGCGGAGGTTGAAAAACGCCTTGGTGGTGAAATGGCGCGCTTTGAGTCTCTTTGGCAGAAGATTCACGAGAAGTTAGGCGCGGTCATCATCCAGAACAACTTCGACCTCCCGCAGCTCAGGCCACTCGGAAATCTGGAGGCGTCCGAGCCGTACTGCCGCGTGAACTTCTTGCTGAGGCTGAATGCCGCGTTTGCGGACTATGCCCGCAAGCATACCCGATTTCTAATTAACGACATTCACTTCCTCTCCGCACAAGTGGGCCTAGCTGCGTGGCACGACCACAACTATTGGTATAACTTTCATATGGCCGTGAGCCCAACGGCTACAGTGGCTCTGGCTCAAAACGTTGCGGGGATTGTCAAGTCGGTTTACGGGAAAACCAAGAAGTGCCTCATTCTGGATTTGGATAACACTCTTTGGGGTGGAATAATTGGCGATGATGGCTTGCAGAACCTGATCCTTGGGCGGGACCATCCGGTCGGCGAGGCCTTCCTAGACTTTCAACGGTATGTGAAAGATTTAAAGCGGCGAGGCGTCATCCTTGCCGTCTGCTCGAAGAATGACGCCGAGAACGCCAAGGAAGGCTTCTCCCACCCGGACAGCGTGTTAAGAGTCGAGGATTTCAGCGTATTCAAAGCCAATTGGAACCCGAAG
>Ga0187781_10002221_pt1 | contig 14842 bp, 10 predicted proteins | sample 0715_SJ02_MP02_2_FD_132447 | JGI IMG/M metagenome (GOLD analysis project Ga0187781, IMG submission 132447) | Tropical peat soil microbial communities from peatlands in Department of Meta, Colombia - 0715_SJ02_MP02_20_MG | ecosystem: Environmental > Terrestrial > Soil > Wetlands > Peat | place...
ACGCACAACCTCAGCATGCTATCACGCTTATAAAAGGAGGTGAATTGTCCAACCGTGCACACGCCGCCAAGTCATTTTTTCGGGCGATGTGCAGCATGCTTGGCTGGCAGGACCGGCCAGCGGTCGCGCGGCTCGACTTGGCCGGGGCTGCCGGGCAGGCGACAGCAGGTTCCGGAACAAAGTAGGTCAGCGGGCTCAGCTTGGTAGTGGGTCAGTCTGACCCACTACCCTCACCTTTAACCTGTGGCGTGTTTGGCCCGCGCATGATAACATCTGCCAGATGTACGCTGCTTCGGCGGTATTCGGTGCGTGACAACCCGCATCCTCAGCGGGGCATCCGAACAAGTCTGCAAAAGAAGCAGAGCGGGCGCTGAATGGCTTTCGAAGTGCGGTTCGCCAAAGATGACCGCGGCGGAATCGTGCCAACCTGTCAGCTTATACACTGAAGACGGGCGCGCTCAGACCTGTATCGTGACAATGGCTAGCCCGAGGGGAGAACGTTGCGCGTGACGGCTGTTGCCGTGAGCAAAGCACCGGTTAAAGGCAGATGGGTCGCGCTGGCGCTGGCCGGGGCCCTGATCTTCTGCTCCCGGGCGGGTGCCGTCCAGACCACGCAGCAGCCCGCCAGCGGCGGTCAGCAGACGCCGTCTTCCCAGACGCCTTCGACTGCACCGGCACAGTCTCCGGCACAACAAAGTTCGCCGCCGCCCTCGCAACCGTCGTCTCAAGAGCAACAAAAAAGCCAGCAGCCTGAACAGCAGCTGGGCCAGAAGCCCCCGGCGCAGCCTTCAGGCGGCCTCCAGCTGGAGGCTCCGCCCGTAGAAACTACGCCGACGAAACCAGCTCAGCCTCCGCAAGCCGGGGCACAGCCTGGCGCCCCAGCCCAGCCACAGGCGCCCGTGCCGCAAGTCATCGACCACATCAATTTTCGGGGCAACCGCCGGATTCCATCTTCCACCTTGAGCGCTCGAATCTTCTCACACAACGGCGATCCTTACGATGAGAACGCCCTGGAACGCGATTACATGGCGCTCTGGAACACCGGCTTTTTCGACGACATCCGGCTGGAGGTCAATCCCGGACCCAGAGGCATGGTGGTTACGTTCTTCGTTCGGGAAAAGAAGCTGATTCGCAGCATCGACTACAAGGGCTTGAGCACGATCACGGTATCCGATGTGCTGGACCGCTTCCGCGAGGATAAGCTCCCGCTTAGCATGGAGTCGCAATACGATCCGGTCGTGATTCGCCGCGCCGAGGTCGTTCTGCAGCAGATGCTGGCCGAGCACGGACGCCAGTTCGCCACCGTGCATCATCGCACCCGGAATATTCCGCCCAATTCCGTGGCGCTGACCTTCGTGGTGGTCGAGGGCCCGAAGGTCAAGGTCGGCACGATCAAGTTTGTGGGCAACCACGTCTTTTCCAACGATCGCCTGGTTCGCGCCATGAAGTACACGAAGCCATGGGGCGCTCCACCCTGGTTCTACTGGTTTCACAAGACTTACGACAAAGAGAAGATACAGGCCGATCTGGAGCAGGTGCGCGAGCTTTATCAGGAGCACGGCTACTTTTACGCGCTGCCATCATTTGAGTTCCAGACCAAGACGATCGACACGCAGCCATCGGAAATGCTGTTTTTCCTGGGGCGCGGGCACGGCAAACGTGTGGACGTAACGATACCGATCGAGGAGGGCGATCAATATCGCCTGGGACATTTCACCATCCGGGGCGACAAGCTGTTCAAACAGGATGCGCTGCTCAGATCGTTCCCCATCAAGCAGGGGGATGTTTTCAACCTCACGAAAGTCCGCAAGAGCCTGGAGCAGTACAAAAAACTGTACGGGGAGTTCGGCTATATCAACTTCGTGGCGGATCCGGACATCGAGCCGGACCGCAAGCGTCACATCATTAATCTGGCCCTCGACTTTAACGAGGGTGACCAGTACTTCGTGCACCGGATCGAGTTTTCCGGCAACAACAAGACGCGCGACAAAGTGATCCGGCGGCAGCTCCTGGTCAACGAAGGAGACCTGTTCAACACCGCTTTCTGGGATCTGAGCGTTCTGCGGGTCAATCAGCTCGGCTACTTTGATCCCATCAAGAACACCGATCAGGAGAAGGGCTACGACATCACGCAGAACAATCAGAACCACACCGTCGACATCCTGCTCAAGCTGAAAGAGAAAGGGAAAAACTCGATTGGCTTTTCGGGCGGTGTCAGCGGCATCGCCGGCGACTTCGTCGGCATCAATTACGCCACCAACAACCTCTTCGGTCTGGGAGAGACATTCAGCGTCTCGGCTCAGGTGGGTACGTACCAGAAGCTTTACTCGATCGGCTTCACCAAGCCCTACATCTTCGACCGGCCGATCACTGCGGGATTCACCATTTTCGAAAGCTTCTACCATTTCGACCAGTTGCGGCAGTTAGCCGTCCTGCGCGGCATCAACCCGACCTCGATCGAGCAGAACCCATTCACATCGGCGCTGTATCAGAACTTCGAACAGAATTCCAAGGGCTTTACGGTGTTCGCCACTACGCCGCTGCGCCGGGGATTCTCTCAATTGGGCCTGACCTACAGCTTCTCTGACAGCAGCATCACCACCTATAGTGCGGCTTCAACGCAGTTTTACAGCGCCATCGCCTTCAGTCAGTTCAGCGGACCGAACGCGCTGACCGGCATCAAGTCCAGCACGGTAACGCCTGCCTTCACTTACAACCGGCTCAACGGCGCGCTCGATCCTACCGCTGGCAGATTTATGTCCGCCTCCATGCAGTTCTCCGGCGGGCCTCTGGGCGGCAATGTGAACACCATCCGGCCAATCTTCGAGGCCAAGTACTACCACCCCGTGCGGCACGGCAAGAACATATTGGCATTCCACTTTCTCGCATCCACCATTGCGGGTTATGGCGGAAAAGTGCCGCCCCCATTCTCACGGTTTTACATGGGCGGCGACTTTGATATTCGCGGGTTCGACCCCTACACCGTCGGCCCAACCGGATTCTTCCCAACCATCGGCCAGGTTTGCAACCGCGATGCCAAGGGGAACCCCATCCAGTCCATCGGATCGACGGGTTCTCCGACGGGCTCCTGCGGTTCCTTCACTCCATTCCCGTATTACACCCTGGAGTTTCCGGGAGGCGACACGGAAGGTCTGATCAACTTCGAGTACCGCATCCCCATCATTCCGCAGCACTTCACGATTGCATACTTCATCGACACGGGCAGCAGCTTCATTTTGTATCCAGGCCAGCTTGAATACACTGCCACCGCCCTGAGCCAAATTGAGGAGGACTATCCCTATTTTTTTAACGGCAAGGTTCCAAAGAATCTTCACCCGCTCGCCAGGGATAACTTCCGGCCGCGCAGTTCCACCGGCCTCGAGCTCCAGATCGTCATGCCAGTGCTGAACGCGCCTTTCCGGCTCTACTATGGTTACAATTGGCTGCGCCTGAACGATGTTCAGGTGACGCCGCCGCAGGCTTTGCCGCCTGCATCGATGTTCCCCAATCAGGCGACTTACAATGCGGTTTATCCATTCTTCGGGCCTGTTAATTTGCGCGAGCAGAAGGGGCTTCTGGGATTCAGCGTAGCACGTCAGTTCTAGAGGGGAGACTCAAGATTGAGATTCGACCCCACGGTGGAGTTGAGTTAGAATGAACTCTTCCGGAATGTCTAAGTGCTTTGAGGGAGTTTCAATGAGAAAACGAGTTGTTAGTGGGACCATTCTTGCGATAGCGTTGTCGGCGGTGCTTTGCGCCGCCCAGGATCCGGCGACGGCTCCGGAAAAGCTCGCCGTAATCAATATCCAGCAGGCGATTGCCCAAACTGGGGAGGGCAAGCAGGCTTTGGCCGCGATCACAAACAAGTACGAACCCAAGAGGCAGGCGTTGCAGCGCCAGCAGGACGAGATCAACGCCCTGCAGGATCAGCTGCAGAAGCAGGGAGCGACGCTCAGCGATGACGAAAGCGCCCGCCTGAGGCGGGAGTTGGACCAGAAGAACCGCCTGTTCAAGCGAGATCAGGATGATGACCAGGCGGACTGGCAGGCGGACAACCAGGACGCCGTGCAGGCGATCGGTTCCAAGATGGTCAAGGTGATCAACGACTACGCGCAGAAGAACGGGTTTGCTCTGGTAATCGACGACTCGCAGTTGCCCGTCTACTACGTGGCCAAAGGCGTGGACATCACCGATCCGATCGTGAAGCTGTACGATCAGGCTAATCCGGTCGCGGCTGCGCCTGCCGCTCCGGCGGCAAGCGCGACCAAGCCCGCCGCCAAGCCGAAGCCGTAGCGCTCCGTTGCCCGCGCGAACTCGAGATTTCGCGAAGCCGCCCGTGTGCATTCCGGGCGGCTGATCGTTAGAGGCCGAGAGTCAGCGATCACTTGGTTTCTATCGCAGGCAAGCGATAGCCTGCGATTTCACAGCGGTATGTTGCCGTGTTTCTTTGGTGGGTTGATGTCGCTCTTCTGAGTGAGCATTTGTAAGGCGGAAATCAACTTGGGCCGGGTGTAATGCGGACGGATAACCTCATCGATGTACCCCAGTTCCGCAGCCACGTAGGGATTGGCGAAGCGCTCGCGGAACTCCTCCACTTTTTCTCGCCGCAACTTTTCGGGATCCTCAGCTTTCTCAAGCTCCCGCTTATAGACGATGTTCACGGCGCCTTCCGGTCCCATAACCGCGATCTCGGCCGTGGCGTACGCATAGTTAATGTCGGTGCGGATGTGTTTCGACGACATTACGCAGTAAGCGCCTCCGTACGCCTTGCGTGTAATCACGGTGATTTTGGGCACCGTCGCCTCGGCGAAGGCGAACAGCAGCTTGGCGCCGTGACGGATAATGCCGCCGAACTCCTGCTGCGTGCCCGGCAGGAATCCGGGCACGTCCTCGAAGGTGATCAGAGGGATGTTGAAGGCATCGCAGAAGCGCACGAAGCGCGCTCCCTTAACGGAGGCATTGATATCGAGGCAGCCGGCCAGCACGGCAGGCTGATTCGCCACAATGCCCACGCTGGCGCCCGCCAGGCGGGCGAATCCCACGACCAGATTTGAGGCAAAGTGTTCATGCACCTCGAGAAAGTATCCGCAGTCCACCACGCGGCGGATTATTTCCTTGATGTCGTACGGCCGGTCGCTCTCAGCCGGCACCAGATGGTCCAGTTCCGCATCACATCGGTCTGCGGGATCGGCGGACTCGAGATGCGGAGGATCCTCGCGGTTGTTCTGCGGCATGAAAGAGAGCAGCTCGCGGACAAGAGCCAGGCAATCACGGTCGTCGCGGGCGATGAAGTGCGCCACGCCGCTCACGGCATTGTGCGTTCGCGGGCCGCCAAGCTGTTCCTTGCTAACGTCTTCGTGCATGACGGTCTTGATCACGTCCGGGCCGGTTACGAACATGTAACTGGTGCCTTCGGTCATCAGAATGAAATCTGTGATCGCCGGCGAATAGACAGCGCCGCCGGCGCAGGGTCCGAGAATCGCGGAGATCTGCGGCACCACGCCTGAAGCCAGCGTGTTGCGCAGGAAAATATCCGCATAACCAGCGAGGGAGGCCACGCCTTCCTGGATTCGGGCGCCGCCCGAGTCATTCAGGCCGACGACCGGCGCTCCAACCTTCAGGGCAAGGTCCATGATTTTGCAGATTTTGTTGGCGTTGGCGCGGCTGAGCGATCCGCCGAAGACCGTGAAGTCCTGGGCAAAAGCGTAAGTCAGACGGCCATTGATCTGCCCGTAGCCGGTCACCACGCCGTCGCCCGGAATGCGCTGCCGCTGCATTCCGAAGTTGTGGCAGTCGTGTTCCACGAGCTTGTCAATCTCATTGAAGCTGGCTTCGTCGAATAACAACTCCAGGCGTTCGCGGGCCGACAGCTTCCCTTCGGCGTGGGCGCGCGCGCGCCTTTCCGGTCCGCCGCCTTCCTCGGCACGATCCTGCCGCTGCCGCAGTTCCTCCAGCTTGTCTTCCAGATTCTTGGACATGAATGCCAACACGAGCAGCCCGTTCTCAAAAGGTCATCTGATCCCACTCCACTCTTCACAGAGGACTATCGAGTTGGTCGGGGCCTTGGGATCGTACTTCACGGAGGCAGTCTGCGTACCCGTTAAACACACAGACCTGACCGAGGACAACGCCGAGATGTCCTGAGAGACCTCGTAGGTAACGCCGGCAACCTCATACTTGTAGACGATCATCAGCGGCCGGCGCAGGCCTGCAACAGGGATTCCCGATTCTGGCTCCAGAAGATCAACGATCTCGGCCGCAGTAATGCGGCCGAGACGGTGAAGTTCCATTCGCCGCCGGCGCTCGATCTCGTCGGGATCCTTGCGCCGCGCACGCCGCAGTGTGCTCCAGATCACCGAAACGATGCCGATGAGCAAAGCCAGCGCCCCGGCGAGCACCAGGATTTCGCTGTGAAGGTTCATTCCCCGCTATAACTCGTCCAGTTATCACGCGCTAGGTCATTTCCCATCAATAGCCAAAGGTCAGGTGGAGGGTCTGATTCGTGAGCCGATCCTCCACATCGACACCCTCGGGACCGAGCGACACCACGCGGAACCGATCAAGAAACTCCTGCCCTTCGTTGACCACGAAAAGCGCGTTCCCGTTGCTCAGGACGATCTGCGCGGACCCGTCGGCGGCTAGCGCATAGCCCAGCGCCTTAAGAGCTACGGGCGTTGCCGGGACGGCGGGCGGCGGAGCAGGAGTTTCGGCAGGCGTGGTCGACGCCGAGGGCGCCGTTTCGCGGTTAAGTGCTTGCGGAAGAATGACTACAGGACCGGCTGCGACCTCGGGCAAAGCGGCGCCCGGCTGTGACGCGACCGCTGCGGGATCAGGCCAGTCCGCCAGTGCCAGCGTGCGCACCGATCCATCGCCCGGAAGACTTGTCAGCCTCTTCTGAATATCCCGGCTGATCAGCAGGCCTTGGGCGGCGGCCAGGGACGCGGCCAAGGCAACATCTGACTCGGGCCTCAGAGCCCGCTTCGACAACGACGCCTCAGCCTGCCCGGAACTTTGCCCCAATGTCTTCCTGGGCCTTAGTGCCTGCGACACTCCGGGCTTGGGAGCAACGGAAGCCGTTGCCGGAGCAGCAGATTTCGGCTCGGCCCCTGCGCCTGACTGCGGGGCTGCCGGAGTCTGACTGGATGCCAGAGCCGGCGCAGCCACCGGCTTTGCGGGACTAGGAGCTGGCGCCGGCTGATCGAATGCCTCTCGTTCGTCCTCGATCACAGTTGCGGAATTGAGCACGGGCTGAACGCGCAGCAAGTGGCGCAACCCAGCCAGGCTGCGGACTGTGACCGAGCGCGCGCCTATCGCCCCGGCCTGAAGCCATGGCGCGGCCTGAACTGTCAAACGCGAGGCAGGTCCGGTGGCAGCCAGCCCGACAATCGCAGCGAGCATCACCAGCCGCTCCAGCCGCATCCGGCGGTCGCGCCGCTCCAATCTATCCAGACGGTCGAGAACAGACTTGTATTCTTCGGGCTTCATGCAGCCTCCGTCCAGTCACACTGACGTACTCTGCGCTTGACGCGTTCCATCACCAGCTACTCGAATATACAACGCATGGAGCGAGGGCGAAAGCCCCATGCCGGGTAGAGGGCGCATTTTGATTGCTGTGCGGCGCTCCGAGCCTGCCCTGTAAGGGAGCGCCGAGTTTGAGCCTTTAACGGAGATACTCAGCAAGGGCGCCAAAGTCCTCGATGTGGATCTGTGCCATACGGTATCGTGCGCCGGAGCGGGGTCGAGCGCGGGATCTGAAGGCGCAGGCAAGCCAGAGTAACGCAGGCACCGCCGGGAGTCGGCCGTCAACAAGCCGGAGAGTTGCGAAATCTGTTCCCATCCGCACGCAAAAAGAGCCAAACCAGCGATTCTTCGTGCGAAATTAGCCCGAGAATCCACATTTGGGGCTGTTTTCAGGGTCAAATCGGGGCCAAGTTGGGTTCGTTTTGGGTTCGTTTTTGGCCATTTTCTCAAGTGATTTATTGATTTCATTGGACTTATCGGCCTCGCCCCCCTGATTTTTCAAGTAATTTTAATGGGGGTGCTCCTTTCACTGCTCTTTTCACCGCTCTTTGACCCCGGAATTCCCCCGCGCAGGCGACGGCGAAGCGATCATCCGGCACCCAGCGACGGTCGAAAGCTTGTGCTGAGCGGAGCGAATGCATCGGCAGTTGTGTGACGGAAAGACTTACGGTGGAGAGGAGCGGGATTGACGGGCGCACTCGCACGCTCATAGCACGCCCCCCGCCATTTCATGGAAAAATTACCCTAGCACGTCGCGGTGTCCCTGTCAAGTGCCTTCCGAGGCCCAGCCGGAAGGGCCGGCGCCTCACGACGGGTATGGCAGCATAAACAGGGTCTGATTGAAGGATTCTCGCGGCGATACAACGTCCAGCGGTTGGTGTACTCCGAGTCTTTCCAGTACGTCCGGGATGCGGTTCAAAGGGAAAAACGGCTCAAGAAGTGGAACCGCGAATGGAAAATTCGCCTGACTGAGTCGGTCAACCCGGAGTGGAACGACTTGTCTGAGAGTCTGATCGGCATGCCGTGACGGGCACTGACGCTTCCGGTGCTGCCCCTCGTGCATCCTCCTGTCACGCCCGCTTCGCCCCTCCTGTCATTCCCGTGCGTCTGCTGTCATTCCCGCGTAGGCGGGAATCCAGTATTCTCATATGCTCGGCATCCTGCCGCGTGGATTCCCGCCTACGCGGGAATGACAGGAGGGACGAAGCGGGGGAATGACAGGAGGGGCGAGGCGCGAGGCGCACGATTCCCGAGGATTCCCGTATAATGGCTCTCGATGCGCTACAACAACATCATCGAAGCCATCGGAAACACGCCGCTCGTCCGTTTGAATCGCATTCTGAAGGGATTCAAGGGCGAATACTGGGCCAAGTGCGATCACCTCAATCCCGGCGGCAGTGTCAAGGACCGCATCGGCATCGCCATGGTGGACGACGCCGAGCGCCGAGGGTTGCTGAAGCCCGGGGGCACCATCATCGAAGGAACTTCGGGCAATACGGGCATGGGGCTGGCGCTGGTGGCGGTCATGAGGGGCTACAAGTGCATCTTCACCATGGCCGACAAGCAGTCGAAGGAAAAGCGCGACCTGCTCAAGGCGCTGGGCGCGGAAGTGATCGTATGCCCTACCGCTGTCGAGCATGAGGACCCGCGGAGCTATCACTCGGTGGCGGAGAAGCTCGCGCGGGATATCCCGAACGCCTATCATCCCGACCAGTATTCAAACCCGGCCAATCCCGAGGTCCACTTCCGGACCACCGGTCCGGAGATCTGGGACGACAGCGAAGGCCGTATCACTCATTTCGTGTGCGGCATCGGGACCGGTGGGACCATTACGGGCGTAGGGCGCTATCTGAAGAGCAAGAACCCCAAGATCCGGATCATCGGCGCCGACCCGGCGGGGTCGGTGCTCGCCGAATATTTCCATACGGGCAAGCTCGGCAAGGGCGAGCCTTACAAGGTGGAGGGTATCGGGCAGGATTACCTGCCGGCGACTCTTGATTTCAGCGTGATCGACGAGATCGTCCCGGTAAGCGATAAGGACTCTTTCCTCTGGACCCGCCGCCTGGCCCGCACCGAAGGAATCTTCGCCGGCGGGTCTGTCGGAACGGCGATCGGCGCAACGCTGGCAATCGCCCCCACTTGCACGGATGACGACTTTGTGGTCGTGCTGATCCCCGACACCGGTTCACGCTACCTGAGCAAAGTGTTCAACAACGAGTGGATGAAGGAAAACCGCTACCTTGAGTCCTCCGTGCCGCTCACGGCCGGCGAGATCGCTCAAACCAAAGCCGCCAACGGCAGCAGAAAGGCGCTGATTGCGGTGGCGCCGTCAGATACCGTATCGGCCGCGCTCGAGAAGATGCAAACTTACGATTTCTCCCAACTCCCGGTATTCGAAGAGGGGCGGCCCGCGGGCGCGATCTACGAAGATGCCATCCTCAACCTTGCCCTGGAAGGCAAAGATCTGAAGAAACTAGTGGTTCGCGAAGCCATGAGCGAGGGATTTCCGGTGGTTTACGCCTCAACTGCTATCGACCAGATCATGAGTTGCATCACTCGGGACTGCCCTGCCGTGTTCGTCGATCTTGGCAACCACGAGTATGAGATCCTCACCAAGTATGATCTGCTCCATGCCATTGCCCATCGCATGGAGTAGGCCTCCGTGCCCAATATTGTGCCAACCTTAGTAGTAAATCAAGATTCTGAGCTTTGAGAGACAATACCGGCATTGTTATTTGGGGGTTAATACAACGATTCGTCACTTGAATAGGAGCCTCAGGGGTGCTACCTTCCTCAAGATCGGAGGGGGCTCCGGATTCGCATTCCTAAGAAACGGCCCGTGGCAGGATGATACGCCCGGAGAAGGGTGCTATGACATACAACCGCAGGTTAATGCTGAGTGTCGCGACCACGATGATGGCCGTGCTGGTGGCTTCGGTCCAGAGTCGCGCAAGCGGGTATAATCCTTTCACAAGCTACACGCTGCCTGCTTCGCCGTTCTTCGTAGCGGTCGGAGACTTCAATAACGACGGGATTCCGGACCTGGTCACCGCCAACTACACGGGCGATAACGTCAGCATTCTGCTGGGCAACGGCGACGGCACTTTTCAAAGTCCGCAGAGCTTTGCCTCCGGCTCCTACCCGATCAGCGTAGCCGTGGGCGACTTCAACAACGACGGCAATCTGGACGTGGCCGTGGCTAACAACGGGGACAATAAGCCGGGCGGCAATCTCGCCATCATGTTCGGCAACGGCGACGGAACGCTTCAGGCGCCGGTGACCTACTCCACAGAAGGCTCGCCGTTCTATGTCGCGGTCGCAGATCTGAACGGAAACGGTCAGCTCGACGTCGTCCTGGCTGCCCACGGCGCGCCCATCCAGGTATTCATGAACAGCGGCAACGGCACTTTCGGATCTCCGGGACTCTATAACGCCGGCAGCAACCCACAATCGGTGGCGATTGCCGATTTCAATGGGAACGGCATTCCCGACCTGGCGGTCGCCAATAGCCAGAGCGGTACAATCAGCATAATGCTGGGGAATGGCGATGGCACATTCAAACCGGCGGTAAACTACACGGTCGGCGCGTCTCCCAGCGTCATCGGCACGGGAGATTTCAATGGCGATGGCAATATCGACCTGGCGGTGGCTAATTACGACAGCAGCACCATCGGTATTCTGATGGGTAATGGGGATGGAACGTTCCAGAGTCAGACCACAATGAAGTCGCCCTCCCCTTCCGGACTCGTGGTTACGGATGTCAACGGCGACTCCATCCCCGACCTCGTCGTGACCAACCAGAACGGGACAGCGCACAGCATTCAGACCTTCCTCGGGGTTGGCAACGGTACGTTTCAGTCTCCCACAACCTACAATGCCGGCCAGCAGCCGCGGATCGTCGCCGCCGGTGATTTCAACAACGCCGGGGCGCCGGACCTGGCAGTGGCTTGCTCCGAAGGCGCCTTGAATGTCTTCCTGAACAACGGCGGCACGTATGTCACAACTGTGGGCAGTCCCAATCCCGCCAATGTGGGACAGTCGGTTACCTTCTCGACGACCGTTACTTACGCCATCAAGGGCTTGGGGACTCCCACCGGTACCGTAACCTTTTACAACGGCAGTACACTGTTGGGCACCGGGACTCTCAATTCATCGGGCGTGGCTTCTTACACAGACAGCTCAGGCTTCAGCGCGGGTACCTACACGATCTACGCGAACTACTCGGGTGACTCCAATTATAACCCCAACACTGCTCCACCTTTGACGGAGACGGTGAACAGCCAGCCCGTCGTCGTTCTCACGCCGACGACTCTGACGTTCGCGACACAACTGGTCAACACGACCAGCCCCCCACAGAACGTGACGCTTATGAACACCGGCGCCGGGACCTTGACAATTAGCAGTATCACGGCGACCGGAAACTTCAGCATCAGCAGCGCAGGCACGACCTGCGGGTCTACGGTCCAGGCCGGCGGCAGTTGCACGATTTCAGTGACGTTCACCCCCACGCAGGCGGGCTCGCTCAAGGGCCAAGTCAGCGTATCCGACAATGCCAGCGGCAGCCCCCAGACGGTCGCACTCTCGGGCACGGGGACAGTGATCACGGTCTCTCCCAGCAGCCTGACTTTCCCCAGCCAGGAGGTCGGTACCTCAAGCCAGCCGCAGTCCGTTACCGTCACCAACAACGGCACAACCAGCGTCACGATCAGCAGTATCAAGATCGCCGGAGGCGATCCCGGGGATTTCAGCGAGACCAACACCTGCGGATCAAGCCTTGCAGGCTCTTCGAGTTGCACCATCAGTGTCACCTTTAAGCCCAAGGCCAAAGGGTCGCGAACGAGCAATCTGGTGATCGAGGACAGTGGGGGCGGCAGCCCGCAGGAAGTTCCGCTTTCAGGGACGGGCTCAAGTACGTAAGCAGCGCCTGCTATCACTTCGGCCCGAGACATTTCGTCCAAACGTAGTTTTCGACTCGTCAGGTTCGGATAGGCACCCGGGGCGTCGTCGCTGCGTCTCCTCGCCGCCGGGCCCTCGCCGGGCGCAGATCGCGCTCCTCCCCGGCATTTCGCGCCTGATACGTGCCTGCGCCTCTCTCATGTCCACCATCATTGACTCTCGTCATCAAGAAGGTGGACAATTCATTGGTAGCGGCTCAGGTTTTTCTTTGGGCCCCAAGGGGGCGGGGGCTCGCGACCGATCTTAGTGCCCGTCTGGAGTGACCTATGCAGGGAAAGCACTTGAAGTTCGCCATCGGCATCGGCGTGATCGTTGCCGTGGTCGGTTGGCTGGCCATTTCCGGCTTTGAGCAGAACAAGACCTACTACGTGACGGTAAGCGAGCTGCTGACCGGCAGGACAACGCGGCAGCGTGTCCGGGTGGGCGGCGTGGCCGGCTCGATCGAGCGCCACGGCGGGCAAGTGCGCTTCCGGCTGAGCCAGGATGCGGCTTCGGTTCCTGTCGTCTACGTGGGCAGCGATACGCTGCCGGACACCTTTGTCGACGGGTCGCAGGCCATCATTGAGGGCAGCTACGATCCAAGCGGCGTCTTCGAGGCCGAGCAGGTCCAGGCGAAATGCGCATCGAAGTATCAGTCGGCGCCCGGGGGGATGCCGAAGAAGGTCGCCCAGAACGGAAGCTGAGGAGCCAATCCGGAACATTTTGAAAGCGAAGAAGCTGAAAGAATGAGCGCAGTTCGGCAATCCCCCGGACGCTGCAACGCAGGAATGCGTTCCCTGCCCGCACAGCGCAGCAGCGCGCCGCCCGCCCTGGTCCCCGGAGAGCAAACATGAACCAAGTCGGCAGCATTGGCGTCATCGCCGCTCTGGCATTTGGACTCTACGCAGTCATCGCCGGAATTCTCGGCGGGCGCCTCCGCAGCTTGCGGATCACCAGGAGCGCCGAGCGCGCCACCCTGGCTTTCTTCGTGATGATCACGCTGGCGGTGGCGGCACTCGAGTACCTGATTCTGACCGACAGCTTCCACAGCGCCTACGTCGCCACCCATTCCAATCGAGACCTTCCGTTCTACTACAAGCTGCCGGTGCTGTGGTCCGGCCAGGAGGGATCGCTGCTCTTCTGGACGTGGCTGCTTTCCATCTACAGCGCCCTGGTCGTGCTGATGAACCGGCGGCAGAATCGCCAGCTCATGCCCTACGTGGTCTCGGTCCTTATGGGCACGGGCGTGTTCTTTTCCTCGCTGGTGCTGTTCGTAGCCAATCCCTTCACCGAGGTCGCCATCGCTGGGGCGGGCGGCGCGCTGAAGTCTTTCACACCGCCGGACGGCAACGGCCTGAACCCCGCGCTGCAATATCCCTCGATGGTGATTCATCCACCCATGCTCTACCTCGGATATGTGGGCATGGTGGTGCCTTTCGCGTTCGCCATGGCGGCGCTGATCACGCGCCAACTCGGCGACAACTGGATCCGCACCACGCGCCGCTGGACCATGGTCCCCTGGATGTTTCTGGGCGTCGGCATCGTTCTGGGCGGCAACTGGGCCTACGAAGTGCTCGGTTGGGGCGGTTATTGGGCCTGGGACCCCGTGGAAAACGCCTCGCTGCTGCCCTGGCTCGCCGGCACTGCCTTCCTGCACTCGGTCATGATCCAGGAAAAGCGCGGCATGCTGAAGGTCTGGAACATCGTGCTGGTGATCGCGACTTTCTTTCTCTCCATCTTCGGCACATTTCTGACGCGCAGCGGCATCGTGAGCTCGGTGCATGCCTTCGCACAATCGAATATCGGGCCCTTCTTCGCCGTATTCCTAGGCATCATCGTTCTGTTTTCGGTCACATTGCTCTTCCTGCGCCTCGATTTCCTCAAGAGCGAGAATCAGCTTGACTCGGTCGTGTCGCGAGAAAGCGGGTTTCTGTTCAACAACTGGGTGCTGCTGGCGGCGGTATTTGCCGTGCTCTGGGGCACGATTTTCCCCATCATCTCCAAAGCGATCGAGAACCAGACGGTCACCGTGGGAGCGCCCTTCTTTAATCGCTTCATGATTCCCATCGGCCTCATCCTGCTCTTTCTGACCGGCGCGGGGCCGCTGCTGGCCTGGCGCAAGACAAGCTTCCAGAGCATCCGCCAGAATTTCACCATTCCCATGGCTGCGGCCGTCGTCGTGACGGCGGCCCTTTATGGGCTGGGCGTACGGGGCTTCTACGTCAGCATGACCGTGCTGTTGACCGCGTTCGTAGCCGTGGCCACCATCGGCGAGTTTTACAAGGGCGCACGGACGCGGCAGCGGACACTGCATGAGAATTTCCCGAAGGCCGTCTTCAACCTGACCATGCGCAATACGCGCCGGTACGGCGGCTACGTAATCCAC
>Ga0187781_10002222_pt1 | contig 14821 bp, 9 predicted proteins | sample 0715_SJ02_MP02_2_FD_132447 | JGI IMG/M metagenome (GOLD analysis project Ga0187781, IMG submission 132447) | Tropical peat soil microbial communities from peatlands in Department of Meta, Colombia - 0715_SJ02_MP02_20_MG | ecosystem: Environmental > Terrestrial > Soil > Wetlands > Peat | place...
AGCGGCCGGTTTTGCGGCCGTACTTCTCGCGTTTTTCTTAAGCGCCTGTGGCGGCAGCAGCGGTTCGGGTACCCCCGACCTTCGCGTCGTCGATGCGGCCTATGGGGCGCCGTACAACTTCGATGTCCTGGTGAATTCGGCGAGCACCGTCACGGACATGGGGTATCTGCAGGCCTCCGCGTTTGAAGCGATCCCTTCGGGTAGTACCAGCGTTCAATTCGAGCCTACTAGCACTACGACCGTCGCGGTAAGCAGCAATTTCGACGCAAATAATGGCTACAACTATTCCGTGCTGGTGGTCGAAGGTGCGTCGGGTCTGACTTCGCTTGTGGTTAGCCAGAGCAACTCGGGCGTGCCCTCCGGACAGGCTCGGCTCACGTTCGTTGGCGCGACGCCGGGCGTAGGCAGCTTGGATTTTTTTGTCACCAGTCCAACGGCCGCCTTACCTGCCAGCGCCTCAATGCCATCGGTTTCGTATGCCGGCGATGGCGCAACTGTCGCGCCGGTGCCGCTGGTGATCAACGCGGGTGATTATCGGATCCGGGCCATCGCCTCGGGCGATGCGACGCAAACGATCGTCTTTGATTCGGGCCGGATCAGCTTGGATTCTGGAGCCGACCTGCTGCTGGCGATCGTTCCGACCAGCGGCTCAGCGGCCAGCTTTTCGCTGCTCTCGCTGGATGACAACAGCAACGTCTACCAGATATTGGATCAGCGTGTGCAGATTCGTGTGGGCAACTTCGCACCAGCGATCGGGTCGGTCGACGCGTACCTGGATGCCGTTAGTTCATCGGGCTCAAGTGGAACCTTGCTTGACTCGGGCATGGCGCTTGGCGCAGCAAGTGCCTACCAAGACGAGCTGCCTGCGGCATACCGCGTCTCGTTCACCGCCAGCGGTCAAGCGCCGGAAATTAGCGGCCTGGGCAGCGACCTGGCGCTGGCGCCCAGCACCGCAATGAGCGTTTTTGCCATTGGTCTAGGCGGCCAAGGCCCGCCGAACAATCTGCAGCTGCTTGCTTTGCAGGACAATTTGCAGGCGCCCGCTAGCGGGATGGTCAAGCTGCGCGTGGTTCAACTGGCTCCCGACATTAATAACGGCGGCACCAATCTGGTCGATGTAGTAGCGCTGGATGCATCGGGTATACCGACCTCGCCACCGTTGGTTAGCAGTCTTGCGTACACCGGCGCGTCGCAGTATTTGTCTTTGCCAGCGGGCTCGTACACGGTTGCGCTGGTCCCCAGCGGGCTGCAGACCCCGGTCTTGCCCTCGCCCTCCGGGGTAGCGCTAAATCTGGCCGCTGGCTCGGTGCAGACGCTGGTGGTCTCCGGTTGCCAAACGCCAGGCAGCGGCATTTGCGCCTCCGCACCGAATTCAGCGCTGCAGCTGCTGGTATTGCAGGACAACTAAGCGTTTTGCCGCTAGCGTGGTTCGCGTTCGCGCATCAGTGCGCACAACTGTGCTGCGGCCGCATCATCGCGTTTGGCAAGCTCCTCGATTACGCTGGCGCGATTGCGCTGGGGTTGGTTTTGGCTCAACTTCCATTTGCCGTACAGGCGCGTGATGGCGATCTCGATTCCAACGATCTGTTGCAGCATCGAGTCGACAAACTCCTGCGGAGCATCCGCGACCGACCAGGGTTCCGGCGAAATACTCTCCTGCCAGGCCGTAAGCGCTTCGACCTGCGCGCGGATCCAGCCAGTGTCCTGGTGGACCTGAAGCACGCCGTAAGCGTGCACCGCGCAGTAATTCCAAGTTGGCACGACCTTGCCGTGCTCCTTCTTGGTGGGGTACCACGTTGGCGAAATATAGCCGCCCGCGCCCTGAAACACGGCTAGTGCCTCGGTGTCGCTTACCCAATCCTTCCACAGGGGGTTGGCGCGGGCGACATGGCCGCGCAACACAGCGCCGCCACCCGCATCCGGGTACAGGTGCAGCGGAACATGATTGGCGACAATTCCGCTTGAGGTTAACGTGATGATCGTTGCCAGCGGGTGGGCACGCATAAGAGCGTGCAGGACCTCGGGGCGGTGCTCTTCAAAGTGCGACGGGATGTACATAAAACGCCTCGCGTGCAGCGGCAGCCTCGCGCAATGCACTAGCTGGGCGTGAAAGAAAGCCGCACGTACATCGGCGCAAACGGTACCGCCTGCGTGATTTCAACCAAGCCCTCGCGCGTGAGTTCGAGCAGGGCCAGAAAATGCACGACCACCACCGCGGTTCCCTGGTGCGGATCAAAGAGCTCCGCGAACTCGACAAATCGCGTACCCTGTAGCCGCTTCAGTATCAGGCTCATGTGCTCGCGCACCGAAAGCTCTTCGCGTGCGATGTGATGATGCGCGTGCAGCCGCGAACGCCGCAAGATGTCGTGCCACGCGGCCTGCAAGTCGGCGACCGCCACCTTCGGGTAGCGGGGCACAATTGACTGCTCGATCGCGACGACGGCACGCAAGAAGTCGCGCCCGATGCGTGGTTGCTCATCGAGCTGTAGCGCGGCCAGCTTGATGCGTTCGTACTCCACAAGCCGGCGCACCAGCTCCGCGCGCGGGTCCTCGACCTCTTCGCCGGTGTCGGCTTTGCGCACCGGCAGCAGCATGCGGGACTTGATCTCAATCAGTAATGCTGCCATCAGCAGATATTCGGCCGCCAGTTCGAGGTTTCGCGCGCGAATCTGTTCGATATAGGCGAGGTATTGTTGCGTTAACTGGGCCATCGGGATATCGAGCACGTTGAAATGCTGCCGCCGTATGAGATACAGCAGCAGATCCAGCGGCCCCTCGAAGGCTTCCAGGAAAACTTCCAGCGCGTCGGGCGGTATGTACAGGTCCTGCGGTAAGTCAAAGAGCGGCTCGCCGTACAGGCGCGCCAGCGCAACACCATCGACCACCTGCGGTGTCATCGGCACTTCGGGGTCGCGCCGACGGCGGTCCGGCACTAGCAGCTGCACATGGGCAGGCGGCGCGGCCATTTCCTCTAGGCGGTCGATGGTCATAGCTTTGTCTGTACTCTCACGAGGATTTGCCCGGGCTCGGCCGGGGCGCCAAGCCCGATAACGCCAGGATGCGAGCCAATAAAATGGATCTCGAGGAGGAAAACGTCATTTTAAACGACTTGCCATCGGTGCCTTCGCTTGCGGCAGTGCGCGCTCACACGCGGCCTGCCGAGACCGAGAGCGTGGCCAACGTGCTGCGACACGTTCCGCTGTCGCCGCAGCGTTGGCAGGCCGCACAGCGTCAGGCCCGAGTGTGGATTAGCGCTCTGCGCGGGCAGCGTAGCCGCGGCAGCGGGGTCGATGCGCTCATGCGCGAATTTTCCCTTTCCAGTCAGGAGGGCGTTGCGCTGATGTGCCTTGCCGAGGCGCTGGCGCGCATACCGGATCGAGCGACCGCCGACGCCCTGATTCGCGACAAGCTCGCGCAGGGGGACTGGCGAGCGCATATCGGCACAAGCCGCTCGATTTTCGTCAATGCCGCGGCGTGGGGGCTCATGGTCACGGGCGGATTGGTGGCGACCCACAGCGACGCGGGCCTGAGCGCTGCGGTCAGCCGCATGATCGCTCGCGGAGGTGAACCGCTCATACGCGCGGGCGTCGACATTGCCATGCGACTTCTGGGACAGCAATTTGTTCTGGGACGCACGATCGAGCAGGCACTGGCGCGTGCCCGCGATGGCCAGACGCGCGGCTATCACTACTCGTATGACATGCTAGGCGAAGCGGCCCTGACGGCGGGCGACGCGCAGCGCTATTTTGCTTCGTATGCACACGCGATTGAGGCGGTCGGCGCCTCGATCTCGGGCTCCGCGGCAAGTGCTGGCGCGGATTTAAGCGCGCGACCAGGAATATCGGTCAAGCTATCGGCTCTACACCCGCGCTTTACTTCGTTTCAGCGTGAGCGCGTGCTGGCGGAGTTGTTGCCACGGCTGCAGGAGCTGTGCCGCTTGGCGCGCGCCTCGGGAATCGGATTTAACATCGACGCGGAGGAAAGCGAGCGCCTTGAAATCACGTTGGAGCTTTTTGCACGTCTGGCAAATGATCCGGGCCTGTCCGACTGGGAAGGATTGGGCATTGTCGTTCAGGCGTACCAGAAGCGCGCCTTGCCGCTGGTGGATTGGCTCGCGCAAGCCGCCGCGCAGTCACGCCGACGCATTACGGTCCGTCTGGTCAAGGGCGCCTACTGGGACAGCGAGATCAAGCGCGCCCAGACCGAGGGCCAGGCCGATTTTCCCGTTTACACGCGCAAAGTGCACACCGACGCAGCCTACCTCGCCTGTGCTGCCCGGCTCTTGGCGCATGGCGATCGTATCTTTGCACAATTTGCGACCCACAACGCGCTAACCGTAGCCGCGGTATTGCAACTGGTCGAGGCCACGAGAGTTTCACGCTTCGAACTGCAATGTCTGCACGGCATGGGAGAGACACTCTACGACATGCTCGTTGGCCCCGACCAGCTAAACCTTGCCTGTCGCATCTATGCACCGGTGGGCAGCCACGACACGCTGCTTGCCTACTTGGTGCGGCGCCTGCTGGAAAATGGTGCCAACTCCTCTTTCGTCAACCGCGTTGTCGACGACAGCGTGGCAATCGACGAGTTGCTCGAAGATCCTTTTGTCGCCTGTACGCGCTCGGGCGGTCGACCGCACCCGGCAATCGCCTTGCCGGCGGATCTTTATTTGCCCGGACGGCGCAATTCGGCCGGTATCGATCTGCACGACGAACGCAGCATCGAAGAGCTAAACGCCTCTTTCCATGCTGCTGCGACGCACGCTTGGACGGCGTATCCGATTTTGGCATCGGATCGATTCGATCCGGACCAGGACAATCCACAGCCCGTCTGCAACCCTGCGCGGCGCACCCAGATCGTGGGTACGGTGCAGCCAGCCTCCGAGCGCGACGTGCAATCGGCCTTGGCTACCGCGCACGCCGACGTCTGGTCAAAAATGCCCGCTGCGTCCCGCGCGCTCGTGCTCGAGGCAGTTGCCGACGCGTTTCAGACGCGGCGCGACGACCTCATGTGGCTGGCCGTTTGCGAAGCGGGCAAGAGCCTGCCGGATGCGGCCGCCGAAGTGCGCGAGGCGATCGATTTTTGCCGCTATTACGCCCAGCAGGCACGCGCCCTGCGTCCCGGGCGAGACGAACCTGTGGGACTGGTCGTGGCAATTTCGCCATGGAATTTTCCGTTGGCGATTTTTACGGGGCAAATCAGTGCCGCGCTCGCCGCGGGCAACCCGGTCTTAGCCAAACCGGCGGAACAAACACCGCTGATTGCGGCCTTGGCGGTGCGTTTGATGCACGCAGCGGGCGTTCCGCGCGCCACCTTGCAGCTGTTGCCAGGCGACGGAACAGTGGGGGCGATGCTTACGGCCGATGCGCGCGTGCGAGCGGTGCTCTTTACGGGCTCCACCGAGGTGGCGGCGCTCATCGACCGTGCCCTGGCCAATTCGCCGGCGGGCGCCGAAACGCTCTTGGTGGCCGAAACCGGCGGGCAAAACGCAATGATCGTGGATTCGAGCGCGCAGCCCGAGCAAGTCGTGCAAGACGTACTTACATCGGCCTTTAACAGCGCAGGCCAACGCTGCTCGGCCCTTAGGATCTTGTGCCTGCAAGAAGAAATCGCCGACTCGATTCTCGAGATGCTTGTCGGATCGGCGGCCGAGCTTCGTGTGGGCGACCCGATCGAGCGCCGCACCGATCTGGGTCCGGTCATCGATGAGACGGCGCGGCAAGCCATTGAAGGGCACATTGCCGGCGTTGCCGAGGCAAAGCTTCTGGCGCGCGCACCGCTTTCGCCGCAATGCGCCGACGGTACCTTTGTTGCGCCCGCGGTTGTGCAGATATCCGCCATCGATGAATTGCAGCGAGAAGTCTTTGGTCCTGTTTTGCACGTGTTGCGCTATCGCCGTGAGCAGCTCCCCGAGCTCATCGACGCGATCAATGCGACAGGCTACGCACTGACCTGTGGAATCCACAGCCGTATCGACGAAACGATCGAATTTATCGCATCGCGTATTCGTGCCGGAAACGTCTACGTCAATCGCAACATGATCGGTGCGGTAGTGGGCGTGCAGCCCTTTGGTGGCCAGGGACTGTCAGGAACGGGACCCAAGGCCGGTGGCCCATGGACGGTGCAGCGTTTGCGTCGCGCACCAACATTGCTGGCTATTGCGCCAAAGGGGCTTGGCGCCAAACGAATCGCGCCACCCCCAACCGCACTGAGCGATTTAGAAAGCTGGCTGCTGCAGCACGGCGACGAGACGCTGCTGCGCATTTGCCGTGCATATGCGATCGAAACGCCGATTGGCTGCCGATTCGATCTGCCCGGCCCGACGGGCGAGTCGAATCTTTTGCAGTACCGGCAGCGCGGCCGCGTGCTTTGCCTAAGCGCCGGAGGCAATGTCGAACTACCGGCCCTGCTGTGCCAGCTTGCGGCAGTTGTAGCAACCGCAAACCGCGCCATGATGCCTGAGGACGTTGCGTTGCGGGCCGCTCTGGATGCGTTGCCGCAGTCCGTGAACGACTGCGTTGATTGGACCGCGGACTGGAGGGTCCAAGCCTTCGACGTGGTGCTGTTAGCCGGCAACGAGGAGTCGGCGCACGCGCTGCGGCGCGAGCTCGCGCAACGTTCAGGGGCGCGCGTGGCGCTATTGCGCCCGGTGGAGGGCCGCTACGCGCTCGATCGCCTGGTCGCCGAACAGGTGGTGACGACCAATACCGCCGCGGCTGGCGGCAACGCGACGCTCATGAGTCTGCAGCCGGTTTGAGCGGTTCGTAGTACACGTAGGCCGGCTGCGGCACCCGCGACTCGCGCCAGCGCCGCAACTCGTCGGGATCTAGATGGCGGTCCCACCAAAGCGCGCGGCCTTCCTGCTGGCGACGCTCCAGGCCTGGATGGGTTTTGCGCAAACCGCGCAAGAACGTCGTCAATTCGGATTCATAGGTCGCCATAAGTCCTTCCTTCCGTCCCTCGCCAGCATCTATTTCACTCGCATCCCGGGCTGCGCCCCGCTGTCCGGCTCGAGCAGGTAAATGCCTGCGCGGCCCTCCTCCGACTGGGCACTTGCAGCCAATACCATGCCTTCGCTCGTTCCAAATTTCATCTTGCGTGGCGCCAGGTTGGCTACCACGATGGTGAGCTTGCCGACGAGCTGCTGGGGTTTGTACGCCAAGCGGATGCCGGCAAGCACTTCGCGCGGCCGCTGCTCGCCAATATCGAGCGTAAGTCGCAGCAGCCTGTCGCTGCCTTGCACTTCCTCGGCTGCGACGATACGTGCAACGCGCAGATCCACGCGCGCAAATTCGTCGATCGAGATCGTCGCCGGCAAAGCGCTCGCGCCTGGCACGGCATTTGTCGCGACCGTGGTCGGTTCAGCTGCCGCGGCGCTGACCTCGGGCGGCGCGAACAAAGCGTCGAGCTGTCGTCTCTCGACGCGCCCCATCAAATGCCTGTAGGCGCCGATGCGTCGCAAAGGCGCCACCTCGCCTTGCCAGTTCAGTTCGCCGCAGCCTAGAAATTCTTCCGCGGCGTTGGCCAGAGCCGGCAAAATCGGCTTGAGCCATAGCGTTAAAAACTGAAAGCCCCGCAGGCATCGCGAGCAAATGCGCTGCAGTGCCTCGCGCTGGGCAACGTCTTTGGCCAGCTCCCAGGGCTTTGCCGCATCGAACTGACGGTTCAGGTCATCGGCAAACGCCATCGCCAAGCGCACCACTTTGCCAAATTCGCGGCCCTCGTAGGCTTCGGCGATCTCAGCGTCGATCGCCGCGGCCGCCGACGCCAAAGCTTCGGTTCTGGCAGGCGCATCATGAATCTGTCCGTCAAAGTACCGAGTGATGAAGTTGGCGGCGCGGCTTGCGATATTGACGTACTTGCCGATCAGATCGCTGTTGACTCGCTGCAGAAAATCGTCGGGGTGAAAGTCCAGGTCCTCGACGTGCGCGTTGAGCTTGGCGGCGATGTAATAACGCAGCCACTCCGGACTCATGCCCAGCTGCAGGTAGCGCAGCGGATCGATCCCGGTGCCCCGGCTCTTGGACATCTTCTCGCCGCTTACGGTGATAAATCCGTGGACGTAAACGCGGTCGGGAACCTTGTAGGGTCGACCAGCAAAATGCAACATCGCGGGCCAAAACAGCGTGTGAAAGTAAATGATGTCCTTGCCGATGAAGTGAATTTGCTCGGTGTTCGGATTTAGCAGCAGACCTTCGAAGTCGATCTTGCGGCGCGCGCAGTAGGCTTTGAGCGAAGCTAAGTAGCCGATGGGCGCATCGAGCCAGACGTAGAAGAATTTGCCCGGCGCGTCCGGAATGGGGATACCGAAGTAGGGCGCATCGCGCGAGATGTCCCAGTCTGCAAGGCCCGTATCGCCGTCGAGCCATTCCCGGGCCTTGTTGGCTACCTCGCTTTGCAGTCGCCCGCCCCCGATCCATGCACGCAAAAACTGGCGGCAGCGCTCGTCGGAGAGGCGAAAGAAGTAGTGCTCTGAGCTGCGCAGTTCGGGCACGGCGCCTGAGAGCGCGGACTTCGGATTGCGCAGCTCCGTTGCGGCATAGACCGCGCCGCACACCTCGCAGGCATCACCGAACTGGTCCTGGGCGCCGCAACGCGGGCACTGGCCTCGGATATAGCGGTCGGGCAAAAACATCTGCTTGACGGGATCGTAGAACTGCTCGATCGCACGGGTGGCGATGAGGCCGGCCGCGCGCAGTCGCCGGTAGATGTCTTGCGACAGTTCGGTGTTCTCCGTCGATTCGGTCGAGTGCCAATGGTCAAAACCGATCAAAAACCCATCCAGGTAGGGCTTGCGCGCGGCGGAGATCGCGGCGACGAACTGCTGCGGTGTGGTGCCGGCTTTTTCCGCCGCAATCATGATTGGCGCACCGTGCGCGTCGTCGGCACAGACGAAATGCACTTTGTGGCCTCGCAGGCGCTGAAAGCGCACCCAAATGTCGGCCTGGATGTACTCCATCACATGGCCGATGTGCAGCGCCCCGTTGGCATACGGTAGCGCCGTGGTCACAAAAAGTTCTCGTTGCGTCATTAGCGAGGTGTCGCGGATAGATCGGGCGTTCGATGGCCTGCACGCGGCGCCGATGGCGCGCGGCCGCCGTTTGCGGCCGTCTAACGCGCAGTCTATCAGTCGGTGGGGTCTTGCCCGGCAGCGGTGCCGTATGCTTGTGTACTTTGATCCGAAACATGGGAGCGCGTTTTGCGGCGGCAGCATGGCAATGGAACTTGAACAAGTCAAAACAGTGTTGGCAGGGGTCGTTGATCCGAATACCGGCAAGGACCTGGTGAGTTCGCGCGAACTCTCTAAAGTGGAGATCTCGGGTGGTGTCGTGCGAGTTTCGGTAGAGCTCGGTTACCCGGCGGCAAGCCAGATTGAACCAATGCGCGCGCGCATCATTGAGGCATTGCGATCTGCCGGAGCCGGCGAGGTGCAGGTCGAGGTGCACTCCAAGATCGTCGCGCACACGGTGCAGCGCGGATTAAAGGTCTTGCCCAACGTGCGCAACATCATCGCCGTGGCTTCCGGCAAGGGGGGCGTGGGCAAGAGCACCGTCGCCGCGAACCTAGCGCTGGCGTTAGCTGCCGAAGGCGCCCGTGTTGGCATGCTCGACGCGGATATCTACGGACCCAGCCAACCGACCATGCTGGGCATCGCGGGTCAGCCGAAGAGCCAGGATGGCAAGACCTTTGATCCGCTCGAGGGCCACGGAATTCAGGCCAGTTCCATCGGATTTCTGATTGATCCAACCCAACCGATGATCTGGCGCGGGCCGATGGTGACCTCGGCGCTGCAGCAGTTACTGACCTTGACCAACTGGCGCGACTTGGACTATCTGGTGATCGACATGCCGCCCGGAACGGGAGACATTCAACTGACCTTGGCACAGCAAGTTCCGGTCACAGGGGCGGTCATCGTGACAACGCCTCAGGACATTGCACTGCTCGATGCTGCCAAGGGTCTGCGCATGTTTGAGAAAGTGGGGGTACCCATCCTTGGCATTGTCGAGAACATGGCAACGCATATCTGTTCGCGCTGTGGCCACGAGGAGCACATCTTCGGCTTCGGCGGCGCGGAAAAAATGGCGCAGCAATTCTCGGTTGAGGTGCTCGGGTCCTTGCCGCTGGATATTCGAATCCGCGAAAACGCCGATGGGGGAAGGCCCACCGTAGTGGCCGACCCCGATGGCGAGATCGCCAAAACCTATAAGGCGATCGCGCGTCGGGTGGCGATCCGCATCGCCGAGCGCGCGCGCGATCTGTCGGCGAAGATCCCCGCGATCAAGGTCTCCAATACCTGAAGCTATCTAGGTGGTCACGCAGCCCGATTCGACTGCGGTTGCGGGCGCGGCGGCAATGGGCTGAGGAATGCGGTAGCCGTACTTGACGGCCGTCAGCTCCGCCAAAATGGAGACCGCGATCTCAGAGGGCGTGCGCGCGCCGTTTTTTAGTCCGACGGGACCAAAGAGCCGATCGAATTCGGCGTCGGTGACGCCGAACTCTTTGAGACGCTCCTTGCGCTTTTCCTGATTCTTGCGCGATCCGATCGCACCAACGTAAAACGCTGGCGAGTGCAGCGCCTCCATCAGCGCCAGATCATCGAGCTTGGGATCGTGCGTGAGCGCAATAATTGCGGTGTGTCGATCCGGGTGACACTCGACGACTGTGTCATCGGGCATGGTGCGCAGGAGCGTCGTTCCCTGCACCGACCAAGCGTCGGCATACTCTTCGCGAGGATCGCAAATTACCACTTGGTAATCCAGGGCCAGCGCCATCTCGGCAAGATACTGCGTGAGCTGTCCGGCACCGATGATGAGCAAGCGCCAGGTCGGGCCGTGCACGCTCACTAGCGCCGAATCATCGACCGATAGCGTGGTAAACCCTTGACCGTCACCCAGAGTAACTTCGCCGGTGCGCAGGTCCAGGCGCCGTGCCGTCTGGTGACCGGCTGCGACCCGCTCGAGCAAGTCATCAATTTTGGTTTGTTTGCCCAGCGGCTCCAGCACCAACTCGATCGTGCCTCCGCAGGGTAAACCAAAGCGCGTGGCTTCTTCAGCGCTTACCCCATACTTGACGCGCTGCGGGCGATCGATCAGTAGTGCGCCGGAGCGGATCCGATCAATCAGGTCGTCCTCAATGCATCCGCCGGAGACCGAACCGACGACCTGTCCATCGGCGCGCACACCGACGAGCGCGCCCACCGGGCGAGGCGCCGATCCCCATGTGCGCACGACGGTTCCCAGCACCCCTCGCTGACCACTGTGTACCCATTCTTGGGCCTTCTTGAGCACTTGTGTGTCGACGCTATCCATGATTTTTCCTCTACACCGCTGTCTTCAACGCCAAAAAAACATGAAGCGAAAATGGTTGTGAGCTCCATCTTCCGAGAATTTAAGGTTAACCACAATCAAGGCATGCGACGTAACGTCGTTGTGGCACGTAAGAGCGCGAAGTTATTGCAATGCACAAGCGACATTGCTGCGTCGGCATGGAAGCTTGGGGCTATGATCGTTCGGACGCAACTGCAGTTCCAAAAATCGGGAGGACAAGAATGACGCAAAGACTGCAACTTCAGGTTAATGGGCGAGCGGTTTCCGCGGAGGTCAGTGCGACAACCCTGCTGTCGACGTTCCTGCGCGAGCAACTGCGCCTGACCGGAACGCATATCGGTTGCGATACTGCCCAATGCGGCGCCTGCACGGTGCATATCGACGGGCGCGCGGTCAAGAGCTGCAACGTTCTGGCGCTTCAGGCGGCGGGAAGAGCGGTGACGACCATCGAAGGAATTACGCCGCAGGACGGGTCGTTACACCCGATGCAAGCAGCGTTTCGCGCCTGTCACGGCTTGCAGTGCGGCTTTTGCACGCCGGGCATGGTGATGAGCGCGCTTGATCTGGTGACGCACCACCCGCACGCGACCGACGAGCAGATCCGATCGGGGCTGGAGGGCAATTTCTGCCGCTGTACCGGGTACCAGAATATCGTCAAGGCCGTCGCGCAAGGCGCGAAGGCCATGGGCATGTAAGGAGGCCACTATGGGTGCACCCGGACTGATTGGTCGCTCGGTCGAGCGCAAAGAGGACTACCGCTTTCTTACGGGCAGGGGCCAGTACACCGACGATATCGTCCTGCCTGAGCAAAGCTATGCGGTGTTTGTTCGCAGCCAGCAGGCCCATGCGCGTTTGCGTGCGGTCAATACTGCACACGCCACCCGCGCCCCCGGGGTGCTCGGCATTATTACCGGCAAGGACATGGCGGCCGTCGGGGGCCTGCCCTGCGGCTGGCTGATCAAGTCGATCGACGGCTCCCCGATGAAGGAGCCCAAGCACCCGGTGCTTGCGGAAGACAAGGTGCGCTATGTCGGCGAGGCGATCGCCCTGGTGGTGGCAGAAACGCTGGAGCAGGCTCGTGCTGCCGCGGCAATGGTTGAAGTCGATTACGACGTCTTGCCCGCGGTCGCCGTGACGGCCACCGCGGCAAAAGCACCTGCGGCGGTGCACGATCTGGCGCCAGACAATATCTGCTACACGTGGGGATGCGGCGACAAAAATGCCACGGATGCGGCGTTTGCCCGCGCGGCCCACGTGACGACGATGGAGTTTGCCAACAATCGCCTCGTGCCCAATGCGATCGAGCCACGTGCAGCCAACGCCGCGTACTCGCGCGCGGACGACAGCTATACGCTGTACGTAACCAGCCAGAATCCGCACGTCGAGCGCCTGCTGATGACCGCATTCGTGCTGGGTTTGCCCGAACACAAAGTACGTGTCGTGGCCCCCGACGTGGGCGGAGGCTTTGGGTCGAAGATTTTCTTGTACGCGGAAGAAACCGCGCTCGTGTGGGCCAGCAAGCGCATCGGCCGCCCGATCAAGTGGACCGCGGAGCGAAGCGAGAGCTTTCTGAGCGATGCGCATGGGCGCGACCACGTCACGCGCGCTGAGCTGGCACTAGACAAAGATGGCAAGTTTCTCGGGTTGCGGGTGCACACCACCGCGAACATGGGCGCCTATCTTTCGACGTTTGCCTCGTGCATCCCGACCATCTTGTATGCAACCTTGCTAGCCGGGCAGTACGCAACGCCGGCGATTTACTGCGAGGTGCAGGCGGTGTTCACGAATACTTCCCCGGTGGACGCATATCGCGGTGCCGGTCGGCCCGAGGCTACGTATGTTGTAGAGCGCGCAGTCGAGATGGCTGCGCGAGAGATGCGCATCGACCCGGCCGAGTTGCGCCGGCGCAATTTCATACGCAATTTTCCTTATGCCACGCCGGTTGGCTTGACCTACGACACGGGCGACTATGAAGCGACACTAAATCGTGTGCGGCAGATCGCTGACGTGGACGGTTTTGCGGCACGGCGTGCAGCAAGCGAGCGCAACGGCATGCTGCGCGGCATGGGCTACTCCTGTTATATCGAGGCCTGCGGGATTGCACCATCGAACATCGCCGGAGCCCTGGGCGCACGCGCAGGTTTGTTCGAAGCGGGCGAGGTGCGGGTGCACCCTACGGGCAAGGTGACGATCTTCACCGGCTCACATAGCCACGGCCAGGGACATGAAACCACGTTTTCGCAGGTTGTGGCCGATCGCCTGGGTATCGGCATCGACGACGTCGATATACAGCATGGTGACACCGGGAAAATTCTCTTCGGGATGGGCACCTACGGTAGCCGCTCGCTGGCCGTGGGCGGAACCGCAATCATCAAGGCGGTGGACAAAGTCATCGCCAAGGGCAAGAAGATTGCCGCGCACCTGCTCGAAGCCTCCGAGGCCGATATCGAGTTCTCCGGCGGCGAGTTTCGTGTCGCGGGCACCGATCGGAAAAAAACCTTCGGCGAGATTGCGCTGACGGCGTACGTTCCACACAACTACCCGCTCGATAAGTTGGAGCCGGGACTGAACGAAAACGCCTTCTACGATCCGACCAACTTCACCTACCCGGCCGGTTCGTACGTCTGCGAGGTGGAGGTCGATCCGGCCACGGGTAAGGTGCGCATCGACCGCTTCGCCGCTTGCGATGATTTTGGCAATGTCGTCAACCCGATGATTGTGGAGGGGCAGGTTCATGGCGGCATCGCGCAGGGCGTGGGGCAGGCTCTTCTGGAGTGCTGTCGCTACGACGCGGACGGTCAGCTCGTAAGTGGCAGTTTCATGGACTATGCGTTTCCAAGGGCGGACGATTTGCCCGATTTGAAAATCGAGACGGCCGCTGGTACTCCCTGCACGCACAATCCGCTAGGCGTGAAGGGCTGCGGCGAAGCCGGCGCAATCGGCTCACCCGCGGCGGTTATGAACGCAATTACGGATGCCCTCGGGTCCTTGGGCGTGCGCGACGTTTCTATGCCGGCGACACCGTACGCGGTGTGGAACGCGATACGCACTGCGGGCAAGCACTAAGGAGACAGGCTCATGCAAACCCAATATCACCGTCCCGGTTCGGTTGCCGAGGCCGCCAAGCTGCTTGGCGGCGACGCCCGGTTGCTGGCAGGGGGCCAGTCGCTGGTTGCGGCGATGAAGCTTGGCCTGGCCTCACCTTCTGCCTTGGTGGACTTGCGCGCAATCGCGGGTCTGGACGCTATCCGTGTCGATGGGCAACGCGTCTCTCTTGGCGCCATGGCAACGCACACGAGTGTGGCCGCCTCGCGCGATGTGGCGCGGGCCATACCCGCCCTGGCCCAGTTAGCCGCCGGCATTGGCGATCGGGCCGTGCGCGATTGTGGAACTATTGGCGGGGCACTGGCCAACAATGACCCGGCCGCATGCTACCCCGCCGCAGTGCTGGGTCTGGGCGCGACGGTGCAAACCGATCAGCGCCAGATCGCTGC
>Ga0187781_10002223_pt1 | contig 14821 bp, 13 predicted proteins | sample 0715_SJ02_MP02_2_FD_132447 | JGI IMG/M metagenome (GOLD analysis project Ga0187781, IMG submission 132447) | Tropical peat soil microbial communities from peatlands in Department of Meta, Colombia - 0715_SJ02_MP02_20_MG | ecosystem: Environmental > Terrestrial > Soil > Wetlands > Peat | place...
GAGGTGCTCGATGGCGGCCGCTACAAGCGCCACGTCGAGCACACGCGCGTGCGCCTGGCGCGCATGCGGCGCGATGCGCGCACGGCGCTCGAGTCCGCCGGCATCGGCTTCGAGCCGGACGAGGGCGCGGGCCTCTTTCTCTGGGGGCGCGTCCCGGACGCGGCGCCGGTCGATGAGCTGGTGCGCTCGGCGCGCACGCGCTCGATCCTGCTCGCCCGCGGCTCGCTATTTTCATCGGCAGGCAATTGCCGGCAGTGGCTGCGCTTCAACGTCACGCACAGCGCCAGCCCGCCGTTGATCGGATTCCTGCGCGAGTCGCTGAGCGCGGCGGCGTAAAGGGGCCCTCGTGTCGCCGCGACCCGGTAAACTCGCCGGATGTTCCAGTCGATACCGCCTGCCACCCGGACCCTGATCCTCATCAACATCGGCGTGTTCCTGCTCGAGCAGGTGGCCCTTCAGCCGATCTCGCAGCTGTTCGCGCTCTGGCCGCTCGGCAGCCCGCTGTTCAGGCCGTGGCAGCTCATCACCTATGCGTTCCTGCACGGCAGCTGGGCGCACATCTTTTTCAACATGTTCGCGCTCTTCATGTTCGGCCGCGCACTCGAGCTGTACTGGGGCGCGCGGCGTTTCGTGGGGTTCTACCTGGTGTGCGTGGTGACGGCGGCGCTCACGCAGCTCGCGGCGCAGCGCGGGGCGGGTGTCAACGAGGAAGTGATCGGCGCCTCGGGCGGAATCTTCGGCATCCTGCTGGCCTTCGCCTGGTACTTCCCGCGCCAGCGCATCATCCTCTTGTTCCCGCCGATCCCGATGCCGGCGTGGCTGTTCGTGACGCTCTACGGGCTGTTAGAGCTCTTCTTCGGGGTGACGGGCACGCAGGCGGGAGTGGCGCACTTCGCGCACCTCGGCGGCATGGCGGGCGGGGCGCTGTGCATCCTCTATTGGCGGCTGCGCCACCGTTTCGAGTACCACTGAGAGTCGAGCCGCACCGGGCCGCGGCGCGTACCGCAGGCATCGCACAACAGCTCGCCCCCGTAGCGGCCACGCCCGAAGATGCGTCCGTCGAGCAGCCGCACCCAGTTGCCGCCGCCCTCGACCCGGGCGTCGGCGAGCCGCACGTGCAGCGCGCAGGCGGGGTTGGCGCAGAAAGGCGCGCCGCGCTCGAGCTCGTTGTCGGCGCTCAGCACATCGTCGGCGACGCGCGAGAGCGGGACGACTCGGTGGGGAGTGGGGCCCGACGACTTCATCCGCGGCTCCTCTTCAAAGAGCGGACTTGACGATCGGGAATGCAGTCTGCCGCGGCGCCTTGACGCGCAGATGACGCGCACGTGGCGGATCCATGACCGGGGTTTACGCCTCCGCCCTATATAAATAACATGATGTATACGTAATAAATTATTGTTTTATATGAGTAATGCATTGTGATTTGAGTACGCACGCGAGGGCATTGGAAATCCGCGGCGGCTCCCGTCACAATCGCGCGCTCAAAAAACGCCGTGGAACTTTCCCGCGAGGCCTCTCCTCTAGACCGCATCCGACATGATCAAGACCGAACATCTCACCAAGCGCTACGGCCCGCTCACGGCCGCCGAGGACGTGACCTTCCAGGTGGGACCGGGCGAAGTCCTCGGCTTCCTCGGACCCAACGGCGCCGGCAAGACCACCACCATGCGCATGCTGGCCGGCTTCGTGACGCCGACTTCAGGCACCGCCAGCATCTGCGGCCACGACATCGGCAGCGACACGCTCGCCGCCAAGAGCGCGCTCGGCTACCTGCCGGAGGGCGCCCCCAGCTACGGCGAGATGACCGTGCGCGGCTTCCTCGGCTTCATCGCGGACCTGCGCCAGCTCGAGGGCGAGCGCCGCCGCGCGCGGCTCGCCCACGTGATCGAGCACCTGCAGCTCGGCGGCGTGCTCGAGCAGACGATCGAGACTCTGTCGAAGGGCTTCCGGCGGCGCGTGGGACTTGCGCAGGCGATCGTGCACGATCCGCCGGTGCTGATTCTGGATGAGCCCACCGACGGGCTCGATCCCAACCAGAAGCACGAGGTGCGCACGCTCATCAACGACATGGCGCGCGACAAGATCATCGTGATCTCGACCCACATCCTCGAAGAGGTCGACGCCGTGTGCACGCGCGCGATCATCATCGCCCGCGGGCGCGTCGTCGCCGACGATACACCCGCCGGGCTCGCGGCCCGTTCGCGCTATCACAATGCCGTGACGATGCAGCTCGATGACCCGGCGCAGCTCGCCGCGGCGCGCACCGCGGTGCAGGCGCTGCCGGCGGTGGCCGATCTCGAGGTGAGCGAGCGCGACGCGCGCCTGACGGCTCTCCCTAGGGCCGGCGCCACCATCCTGCCGGCGCTCTCCGAGCTCGCGGTCCGCCAGGGCTTAAAGCTCAAGGAGCTGCACCTCGAGTCCGGCCGCCTCGATGAAGTGTTTCGTACCATCACCGCCTGAGCACCCTTAAGCACATGCGCAACGTGGGCATCATCATGCGCCGCGAGCTCGCGAGTTACTTCGCGACGCCGCTGGCGTACGTTTTCATCCTCATCTTCCTGGTGCTGGCCAACGCCTTCACCTTCTACCTCGGCGGCTTCTACGAGCGCGGCCAGGCCGACCTCGAGCCGTTCTTCACCTTCCATCCGTGGCTGTACCTGTTCCTGATCCCGGCGGTGTCGATGAAGCTCTGGGCCGAGGAGCGCAAGTCGGGCAGCATCGAGCTGCTCATGACGCAGCCGGTGACGCTGCGCGAGGCAGTGCTCGGCAAGTTCCTGGCGGCCTGGGTCTTCACGGCGCTGGCGCTGGCGCTCACCTTTCCGCTCTGGATCACGGTCAATTACCTGGGCCATCCCGACAACGGCGCGATCCTGGCCGCCTACCTCGGGAGCCTGCTGCTCGCCGGCGGCTTCCTCGCGATCGGCTCGTGCATGTCGGCGCTCACCCGCAGCCAGGTCGTGGCGTTCATCCTCGGCGTGGTGGTGTGCTTCGTGTTCCTGCTGGCGGGCTTCCCGCTGGTGCTCGACCTGTTCCGCAGCTGGGCACCGCAGGCGCTCACCGATGCGATCGCCTCGCTCTCCTTCCTCACCCATTTCCAGTCGATCGAGAAGGGAGTGATCGACGTGCGTGACCTCTTGTACTTCGCGATGCTGATCGGCTTCTTCCTGTTCTCGACCGGCATCGCCCTCGAGCTGCGCAAGGCGGATTAGCACCATGACCAAACGCTCGACCCTGGGCGGCGCCACCCTGCTGGGACTCGCGCTGCTGTTCATCGGCCTCACGGTGCTGTTCAACTTCGCGCTGCGCGGCTGGCGGCTGGATCTCACCCAGAACCACCTCTACACCACCGCGCCCGGCACCGAGCGCATCCTCAAGAGCATCCACGAGCCGATCAACCTCTACTTCTTCTTCTCCGAGAAGACCGCCGGCCAGCTGCCGCAACTCAAGACCTACGGCATCCGGGTGCGCGAGTTTCTCGAGGAGATCGCGGCGCGCTCCAACGGCATGGTGCGCCTGCACCAGGTCGATCCGCAGCCGTTCTCCGAGGACGAGGACCGCGCTTCCGAGCTCGGGGTGCGCGGCGTGCCGGTCGGCGCCACGGGGTCGCAGCTGTACTTCGGGCTGGCCGGGACCAACTCCACCGACGGCCATGCGGCCATCGAGTTCTTCGATCCCAACAAGGAGCAGTTCCTCGAATACGACGTGATGAAGCTCGTCTACCAGCTCGCCAATCCGAAGAAGCCCGTGGTGGCCTGGCTGTCGACGCTGCCGATGGGGCCGGGATTCGACCCGCAGACCGGCCAGATGCGCGAGCCGTGGGTGATCTACGGGCAGGCCGAGCAGCTGTTCGAGATCCGGACGCTCGATCCGACCGCCGCCAGGATCGACCCCGACGTCAACGTGCTGGTGCTGGTCCACCCGAAAAACCTGTCCCCGGCGACCCAGTTCGCGATCGACCAGTACGCGCTCCGCGGCGGCCACATTCTCGCCTTCGTCGACCCGCTGTCCGAGGCCGACAACGCGGGCGAGGACCCGCGCAACCCGATGGCCGGCATGGGAGCCGACAAGTCCTCGCACTTGGGCGAGCTCCTCACCGCCTGGGGCGTGAAGTTCGATGCCAGCCAGGTGGTGGCCGACCGTGGCCACGCGCTCTCGGTGTCGATGCATCAGGGCGAGCCGCCGGTCGAGCACTTGGGCGTGCTCGGCCTCGACAAGACGACCTTCGCCACCGGCGACGTGATCACCGCCGGACTCTCCAACGTCAACGTCGCGGTCGCCGGCTACCTCGAGCCGGTGAAGGGCGCGGCGGTGAAATTCGAGCCGCTGATCCAGTCGAGCGCCGACGCGGAGCTGCTGCCGGTCGAGCGCTTCCGCATGCTGTTCGATCCGGCGACGCTGCGCGAGGGCTTCAAGCCGACCGGCGTGCGCTACGCGATCGCCGCGCGCGTCACCGGCAACGTGCGCACCGCCTTCCCCGCGGGCGCGCCCGCGGGCGTGACGCTGCCGGCCGGCACCGCGCCGCTCACCGCTTCCGCCCATCCGCTCAACCTCGTCGTCATCGCCGACACCGATCTGCTGGCCGACTACCTGTGGGTACGCCAGCAGGACTTCTTCGGCCAGCGCCTGGTGCAGGCCTGGGCCAGCAACGGCGACCTGGTCCTCAACGCGCTCGACAATCTCGCCGGCAGCGACGATCTGATCAGCGTGCGCGGCCGTGCCACCTTCACCCGGCCCTTCGAGCGGGTCGATAAGCTGCGGCGCGCCGCCGACGACCGCTTCCGCGACAAGGAGCACGAGCTCGAGCAGCAGCTGCAGTCAACGGAACAGAAGCTGACTGCGTTGCAGTCCAAGGGCGGCGGGCGCGACCAGAGCTCGCTCATCGTCACGCCCCAGGAGCAGGAAGAGATCGAGCACTTCGAGCAGGAGAAGATCCGCATCCGCAAAGAGCTGCGCGCCGTGCGCGCCGGGCTCGACGCGGATATCTCGCGGCTCGGCACGGAGATCAAGATCGTGGATATCATCGTGATCCCGGCCGTATTCGCGCTGCTGGCGCTCGGCTTCGCCGCCTGGCGGCGTCGCGCGCGCGCGCATCGGCGCGCGACGGCGGAGCAGCTGCCATGACGCCGCGCCGCGTTTGGCTGCTGCTCGGCTGCGGGCTCGCGCTGATCGCCTTTGCGATCTGGCTGTCCTCGCGGCGGCACCTCGAGCACGCGACGCTGACCGGCGACCTGGTGCTGCCGGGCCTCGAGCAGAGCGTCAACGCCGTGACCGAAGTGGACCTGCGCCGCGGCGACGGTACGCACGCCACTCTCAGGAAGGCCTCGGTGGGCTGGGTGGTCGGCGAGCGCGACTGGGCCGCCGAGCCCGGCAAGGTGCGCAAGCTCCTGCTCGATCTCGGCGCGCTGAACGTGGTCGAGGAAAAGACGCGCCTGCCCGCGAACTATCCGCAGCTCGGCGTCGAGGACGTGAGCTCGCCGAAGGCGACCGGCACGCAGATCGACGTCGTCACACCGGCGCGCCGCTTCGCGCTCATCGTCGGCAAGACCTCGAGCGGCAAGTCCGGCTTCGTGCGCGTCGCGGGTACCGCCCCGAGCCTGCTGGCTGCCCCGCTCCTCAACCCCGATGCCGACCCCAAGAGCTGGCTCGAGCACTCGCTGGTCGACGTGCCGCAGACGCGCATCCGCCAGGTGGACGAGAAGCCCGCCGACGGGCCGTCCTTCAGCGCCACGCGCGACAAGAAGGAGCAGCCCGACTTCACCGTGGCGCCGCTTCCCAAGGGACGCCTGCTGACCAGCGCCAGCGCCGCGGACTCGATCGCCGCCTCCCTGAGCGCGCTCACACTCGAGGACGTTCAGAAAGCCGCGGCACCCGCCGACGCCAAAGTGGCGCGGGCCGTGTTCCGCACCTTCGACGGCCTCGAGCTCGAGCTCGCGGGCCGCAAGGACGGCACGCGCTCGCTCATCACGCTCGCGGCCCGCTCGACGGCCAAGGACGCCGAAGCCGAGGCGCAGGCACTCAACACGCGGCTCGCCGGCTGGGAGTTCGAGATTCCGGACTACAAGTACGGAGCGATCTTCCGCACGCTGGAGGATCTGCTGCAGCCGAAGCCCGAGAAGCCGCAGAAGCCGGTGAAGCCCGCGGCGAAGAAGGCGGCGGCGAAGGCGCCGGCCGACAGCGCCGCCCAGCCCGCCGGTAAGTAGCCGCTAGGACCTGACCTGCGACATGAGCGCGAGGGGCCGGCCGTCCGGGTCCTTTCCGAAGGGGTTTTGTGCAATGCAGCATTACGCCCCTTCCCTGCGGCGGGCGTAGAATTTTTTGCGTTGACCTGAGGAGGGAACATGAGCGCCGTCATCCTCGCCGTGTTCAACGAGTACACCGCCGCGGACCGCGTCCGCACCCGTCTGGTGAGCGATGGTTTCCCCACGGATCGCGTCGAGCTCACCGCATCCTGCGAGCCCGGCCGGGCGGGACTTCAGCCCGCAGGCTCGGCCCACGACAAGTTCGTGCAGTACTTCCGCACCCTGCTGAGCAAGGCGGACGAGCGTCCGTTCGTCGAGGGACTCGCCGAGCGGGTCGAGGGCGGCGCCGCCACTATCACCGTGCATCCGCGCGGCGCGATCGAAACCGAGCGCGCCGCCGAGATCCTCGAGGGCGAGGGAGCGGTGGAAGTCGTCGGCCACGACCTGGAGAATCAGCCCTTCGAGCACGCCGCCTCGCGCGGCGAGGGCTACTGGGTGCGCCACTTCATGCTCGACAACCCGACGGGCGCCGACTGCATCTACTGCCGGCTGTTCCCGGGGCACAAGCACTGAAGCAGCGCGCGGCGCCGCGCGCGCACCGCCGGCCGCGCCGGGAGCCCGCAGGGCGCAGGCTCCCGGGCGGGCAGTTGCTCTACTGCTTCTCCAGGATGTACGTGGTCGTCTGTCCGTGGGCCAGGTCTTTGTCTTCTCCTTTGATCGTCTTGCCGTCGGCGGCAACAGCCAGTCGGACCTCATCGGTCACCTTTCCCAAGCGATGATCGCTTTCCAGCACCGTGTGCTCGTCGACCCGCTTCAGCGTCACGGTTGTGTGGCTCGGATCACCATTGACCGGGTACTCCTTGCCGTCGAATTTCGCGTCGTAGCTCTGGCCGTTCCAGTGCATGCTGAAGCCGTCTGCCGTCATCGCATAGCCGACGGTAATCGCCGCTTCGTTCCCTGCGGTGACCACGTCCGGCTTCCAGGTGCCCGAGATCGCGTGCGAACCCGCGGGCCCGGCTGTCACGCGCTTCTCGGTGTACGAGCCCGTCGCCTCCTTCGCGCCTGTATGGTCGACATAGCTGCCCTTGCGGATCTTCCCGTCGCCGGACGCTTCCATGGTGTTTACGTTGGTCACCTTGCCCGCAAGGCGGCTGGTGATCTCGATGGACGTCGGACTCAGCACCTTGACTGCGACTGAGTCGTGATATGGATTTCCCTTAGTCTCGTGAAACTGGCCATCCGCCTTGACCGTGTAGGGCGGGTCGCAGTTTGAGCAGGTGTACTCGCCGTTCACGATCTGGAATGAGTCCGGCTTTCCACTCGTCTGGAACGAATCAAGCTTCGTCTTCCACGTGCCATCGAAGGCGCTGCCCGCGAACGCCAAGGCCGGCGCCAGCAGCAGCGCTGTCACTGGGATTCTCATCTTGCCTCCCGCTTGTTGGTGTAGTTAGTCGGCGCATCGGTAGGACGCTCCGGGAGCCGCGGAGTTTATGCCCGCCGCGCCACCGCACCAACAGCGAAGCCCGAGGCCGCGCTCTCCCTAGTTGGAGCGCGCTTTCAGTACCTCCGACAAGTAGTCGGGAACACTCGAGATCCGCGTGAGGTGCGGATAGCGCGCGCCGTCAGAGTACGCGACGCTGAGCGTGCGATAAAAATCGCCGCTCACCACCAGCAGCTCGATCGGCTTACGGTCGCTGTGCGCCGCATCAATCGCCGCGTCCAGAACCTCGGCGGAGTATTTACGCCCGTTCACGGCGATCACCTTCATCCCCGGGCCGGCACCGGCGCGCGCCGCGGGGCCGTCCTCAATGGTATTCGTGAGCTCACCCTCGTCGCTGAGAGACGCACCGATCGACCAGCGGCGATTGAGGCCCTTCCAGACCTTCTGACCCAGCTCGACGTAGGAATTCTTCTGTGCGGAGTATTCGAGTTTCCAGCCCGAGCTCTCCAGGCCCGCGAGCAGGACGGCCGGACCGAGCGTGTCGAGATGGCGGCGGATGAGCGAGCGCCAGTCGTCCGCGGCCACTGTCGCGAGGGCCGCGTAGACGTCCGACTCCACGTAGGGCTTGAGCGCGGGCTGGCCGCCCTTGCCCGCGTAGAAGCGCCGCATGAAGTCATCGAGCGAGGCGTGACCGCCGCTCAGCTTGCGCAGCTGCGTATCGACGTTGAGCCACAGGAGCTCGGAAGCGCTGTAGAAGTCGACGCCGCGCCGGCTCGAGCTCCAGGCGGCCGGCGACAGGTACAGGCTTTGCGCCGCGACCGCCGTGTCGGCCAGGGGCCGCCAGTGGTTTCCCGGCTCGCGGTCGTACGAGCCGGCGACAGCCGCCAGCATCTCGCGGTAGTCCTCCGGCTTCACGAGTCCCGCGCGCACCGGCAGCACCGTGCCCCAGAACTGCGTCAGGCCCTCATAGACCCATAGGAGCGATCCGTCCATCGGCTGGTCATAGTCCGGACTCAGAAGCCCTGCAGGCCGGCGGTACTTGCCGTTCCAGCTGTGGACGTACTCGTGGGCGAGCAGCTCCGCAAGCGCCATACGCCGTCCCTCATCCCCGAGAGTGTTCTCCCAGAGACGGTCGTCGCTCGACTCGTGGTGCTCGAGCCCGAAATGCGCGACATGGTCCGAGAGCGTCAGCAGCCACGTGTAGTGCCGGTACATGCGGGTGTCGAACAGCGCTCCCGCCTGCGCGACCAGCCGGCCGTAGCCGGCGGCAAAGTCCGCCGGCGTCACCAGGGCCGCGGCGCTGTCCGCGGCGATCGAAATCACATGGTGAAGCTCCGGATGGGGAGCCGCGCCCGCGAGCTCGACGCGCTCGAGGTAGGCGCCCATCTGCACCGGAGAGTCGATCAGCCGGCTCAGGCTCGCCGGCTCGAGCGCCACACTGCCGTCGGGCTGTGGGTGCTGCTCGAGCGCGCACGAGATCTTCCAGCCGGCAGGCGCGAGCACCGCCGCCTCGGTGCTGATCGTGGCGGCATCGCGGCCGCGCGGCAATAACACGAACAGATTGAAGGGCAGCAGCGCCAGCTGCGCAGAGCTGGTCGGCCCGAGGCCGAACTCGCCGCCCTCGATCGTCAGCCCGGAATCGAGCGCGATATCGAGCCGCGCCGCGCCGGCCGGGACGGTAACGGTGATCGCGTACATATCGCGCGGATCGCGCTGCCAGGCGAGCGGCGCGCCGTTGGCGCGGATGACGAGCCCGATGATGGTGTCGAGCGGCCCGCTCGGCCCGTGCTCACCTGGAATCCACTTAGGGAACACCAGGGTGAGAGGCCCGCCGCCGCGCACCGCGAGTGTCATGTCGGTGTGCACGTGCTTGCGCTGCACCTCGCGCGCATCCACCCGCAGCGTGAGATCAGCCGCCCCGGCGGTGCCTGCCACCACCAGCGCCAGAGCCAGACCCGTCGTGACTGCCGTCGTTCTCATTGGTGTTCTCCGCCGGCCGCGAGACGAGCGATCTTCACGCAAATGGCTGAGACAGGCAACGAGTGCTAACGTCGGCGCATGACACAGACGGTGTATGCGGGCGGCTGCCTGTGCGGCGCCGTGCGCTACGAGGTCACGGGAGCGGTACGCGATCCGTGCTTCTGCCATTGCGCGACCTGCCGCCGCGCGACCGGCGCTCCCATGGTGCCGTGGGGCACGTTCAGGCGGGAGGCGATGCGCCTCACGCACGGGCGCTTGAGCGAGTACCGTTCCTCGGCGCAGGTGTGGCGCGGGTTCTGCGCACGCTGCGGCACCTCCCTCACCTATCGGCACGAGTCGCGCCCCGCGGAGATCGACGTCACCCTCGCGACGCTCGATGACCCGACGCTTCTGACGCCCGCGATGCACGTGTGGGTGAAAGACCGGCTGCCGTGGATGCCGATCGCCGATTCGCTCCCGCGCCACGAGGCGGGCATCACGGGAAGCTAACGAGTCCTTGATAGCAGTCCCAGTGATACGGCGGCGAGCAGTGCCGTCGGCAGCCAGGCGAGCAGCACCGGGTTGAGCGCGAATACCACCGTGCTGCTCTCGATCAGGCGCTGCAGGAGAAAGAAGGCGATACCGAGCACCAGGCCAAGCAGCATGCGGGTGCCGGAGCCGGTGGAGCGCAGCGGACCTAAGGCGAAGGGAATCGCCAGCAGCGCGCAGAAAGCGACCGCCACGGTACGCGCGATGCGCGACCAGAACGCAAACACGTACTCGCGCGCATCGAGCGCGTTGCTTCGGTAGTAGCTGATCAGCCGCCAGAGCGCGCCGATCGTGAGCTGATCCGGATCCTGCACCGCGAGTCCGAGAAAGCCGGCGGTGACGTTGGACTCGAGGATGCGCTCGGTGGGCGGCGTGGAGGTGACCGTGTCGCCGGCGAAGCGCGATTCCGCATAGTCGGTGAGCAGCCACTTGCGGTTGGAGCCGGCGGTGGCGCGCCGCGCGTGTCCGAGGGCGATCAGCTGGTGCTGTGGGGAGAGCTCGAAGATCTGCATGCTGCCGAACTGGCGCTCGCCCGACTGGCCGGCGACGTTCAGGATCAGGTCGCCGTCGCGCACCCAGGCGCCGCTGCCGGTGCCGAAGCTCACGTTGCTCAGCTTGCTGAACGCCTTCTGCTCGCGCGCCACCTGCTGCAGCGGCGGGCCGAGAAACTCCCCGAGCACCAGCTCCACGCCGATCAGCAGCCCCGCCGCGATCAGCGTCGTGCCGGCGAGACGCATCACCGACACGCCGGTGGCGCGCACCACGGTGAGCTCGCTGCCGCGTGCCAGGCCGCCGAGGCCGAGCAGCGCGCCGATCAGCACCGTGATCGGCAGCAGCTCGTAGGCCTGCTGCGGAAGATTCAACAGCGTGTACCAGAGCGCGCTCCACACGCTGTAGTGGCCGATGCCGATGTCGTCCTGCTGGTCGATCAGCACCCACAGCCCGCCGAGCATCAGGAACACGATCATCACCAGCAGCACCGAGCTGAGGATGGTGCGCACCAGGTAGCGGTCGAGCACGCTCACAGGCGCCGCACCCGGTAGCGCAGCCGGTTCATGAGCCCGGGCCCGACGATGATCGCAAGCGCGAGCAGCCCCACCACCGCGTGCGTCCACCACAGCCCGAGCGACACCGGCACGGTGCCGCGGCCGAGCCACACCTTGCCGGCCGAGACCAGGTTGAGATAGATGAAGTAGATCACCACCGCGAGCCAGACGCGCGCGTAGCGCCCCTGGCGGGGCTTCAGGCGCGCGAGCGGCACGGCGAGCAGCGCCAGCACCATGCAGGTGAGCGGCATGGCGATGCGCCACTGCAGTTCCGCCCGCTCCGGGAGCGAGCGCGAGCCGATGAGCTCCGCCGTCGGGCGGGCCTCGAGCGCCGTGACCACGTCGCCCGACTGTGGCACGCGCACCGGCACGACGTGCTCGGCGAAGCGCAGGATGCGGAACTGCGCGCTGCCGGGCACGCCCTCGAAACGCTCGCCGTCATAGAGCGTCAGGATGTGCGTCAGCCCATCGGGCGTCACCTCGCGCCGGGCGCGCTGCGCGAGCGCGACCTCGACCACCGGTCCGCGGTTGCGCTCGACGAACACGTTACCGAGCGTGCCGTCCGCGTTGACCTCCTGCGCATAGACCACGGCGTTGCCGCCGCCGAAGCTGCGGAACTTGCCGGGCGCGATGGGGGCGAACTGTCCGGCGCGCAGCGCCTCGTTGCGCAGGCTGAGCGCGCGTACCGTCGCCGCCGGCGCCAGTACCAGGGTGAGCCAGGCGAGCACCGCGGTGAGCAGCGCCGCGAGCAGCGCCACCGGCAGGTAGACGTTGATCGGCCCCGCCCCGCAGGCGAGCGCCGCCGCCATCTCGCTGTCGTGATACAGCCGCCCGAACGCGAGCACCACGCCGAGCAGCAGCCCCACGGGCAGCAGCACCCACAGGTACTGCAGCGCCCCGAGCCCGATCAGCTCGAGCACGACGCTCTGCGGGTACTGGTTGGCCGCGGCCCGCTCCAGCACCCCGACCACCTGGTTGGCGAGCAGGATCATCAGCAGCACGGCGGTCACCACCAGCCACGCCGCCGCCACTTCCCGCAAAATGTAACGTCCGAGAATGGTCCCCAAAACCCACTCCAGCCTCTTGGGTTACACTGCACATCGCGCGCTGAACAACACCAACGGAGCGACGCGCCTAAGAGGATACAGCGAATGGAATTTGCGCTTTGGACTAAAGGCCTGGCCGGGCTCGCGGTCGACTGCCTGGTCGTGGGAGTGTTCGAGGAGGCCGAGCTCGGCGCCGAGGCGCGCGCGGTGAATGCCGCCTGCGGCGGACGGCTGCAGCGCCTGCTGACGCGCGGGGACTTCAGCGGCCGCGCCGGCGAGACGCTGCTGGTCACCGAGGTCACGGAGATCCCGGCGCGGCGCGTGCTGCTGGTGGGCTTGGGCAGCCGCTCGCAGCTCTCGCGGCGCAGCTGGCGGCGCGCCTGGGGGGCTGCGCTGACCGCCCTCGGCCGCACCCGCATCGCGAGCGTGGCGCTCGGACTCGACCGCCCCGCGGCGCGCGAGCTCGACGACTACTACTTCGGGCGCGCGGTCGCGGAGGTCGCCGGCGCGACGCTCTATCGCATCAACGATCTGAAGACCGGCAAGAAGCCGCCGGCGCCGGCGCTGAAGAAGGTGCTGGCCGGCCCGGTGCGCAAGGCGGACGCCGCCACGCGCGGCTTCAGGCACGGCGCGGCGATCGCCGGCGCCGCCAACATCCAGCGCGATCTCGCCAACCTGCCGGCCAACATCTGCACCCCGACCTTCCTCGCCGAGGAGGCGCGCGCGCTCGCCCGGCGGCAGAAGTCGCTCAACGCCAAGGTGCTCGACGAAGCGGCGATCCGCCGCGAGAAGATGGGCTGCCTGCTCGCCGTCTCGCAGGGCAGCCGGCAGCCGCCGCGCTTCATCGTGCTGGAATACCGCGGCGGCAAGTCGGCGCCGGCGCCGGTGGTGCTGGTCGGCAAGGGCGTGACTTTCGACACCGGCGGCATCTCGCTCAAGGATCCGCCCGCCATGGACGAGATGAAGTTCGACATGTCGGGCGCCGCCGCAGTGATCGCCTGCCTGACGCTGGCGGCGGAGCTGCGCCTGCCGCTGCACGTGGTGGGACTCATCGCCGCGGTCGAGAACATGCCCGACGGCAAGGCGGTCAAGCCCGGCGACATCGCCACCAGCGCCTCGGGCCAGACGGTCGAGATCTTGAACACCGACGCCGAGGGACGCCTCATCCTGTGCGACGCGCTGCACTACGCGCGGCGCTTCCGCCCGGCCGCGGTGGTCGACATCGCCACCCTCACCGGTGCCTGCGTGGTCGCGCTCGGCCATCATCACGCGGGTCTCATGGGCAACGACGCAGCGCTCCTCAAGCAGCTGCTCGAGGCGGGCGTGCGCGCCGAGGACCGCTGCTGGCAGCTGCCGCTCACCGAGGAATACTTCGAGCAGCTCAAGAGCAACTTCGCCGACTTCGCCAACGTCGGCGGCCGCGACGGCGGCGCGATCACCGCCGCGACCTTCCTCGGCAAATTCACCCAGGGGATGCCCTGGGCGCATCTGGATATCGCCGGCACCGCCTATCAGGGCGGCGCCGCCAAGGGCAGCACCGGCCGGCCGACACCACTGCTCGCGGATTTCCTCATCCGGCGCGCCGGGCGCTGACCCTCCCCTATAATCGGCGGACGTTTCCCGGTCGCCGTCGCATTCAATGGACAAGGTGTACGCGCCGCAGGACATCGAGCGGCGCATCTACGAGCGGTGGGAGTCCCACGGCTGGTTCGCACCGCGTGGGCGCGGCGTGCCCTATTGCATCATGATCCCGCCACCCAACGTGACCGGGACGCTGCACATGGGGCACGCGTTCCAGCACACGCTGATGGACGCACTGACGCGCTACCACCGCATGCGCGGCGAGGACACGCTCTGGCAGCCGGGCACCGACCACGCCGGGATCGCCACCCAGATGGTGGTGGAGCGCCAGCTCAATGCCGAAGGACGCCACCGCACCGATCTCGGGCGCGAGGCGTTCATCGAGCGCGTCTGGCAGTGGCGCGCGCAATCCGGCGGCACCATCGCCGAGCAGATGCGCCGCCTCGGCGACTCGGTCGACTGGTCGCGCGACCGCTTCACCATGGATCCGGGCCTCTCGCGCGCGGTCACCGAGGTGTTCGTGCGGCTGCACGAACAGGGGCTCATCTACCGCGGCAAGCGCCTGGTGAACTGGGACCCGGTGCTGCTCACGGCGCTCTCCGACCTCGAGGTGCAGTCGGAGGAGGAGGAAGGCCAGCTCTGGCACCTGCGTTACCCGCTCGAGGACGGCAGCGGCCACGTGGTGGTCGCGACCACGCGCCCGGAGACGATGCTGGGAGACGTGGCGGTCGCGGTCCACCCCGACGACGAGCGCTACCGGCACCTGGTCGGGCGCAACGTCCTGCTGCCGCTCGCGGGACGCGCCATTCCGATGATCGCCGACTTCTACGTCGATGCGAACTTCGGCTCGGGCTGCGTGAAGATCACCCCGGCGCACGACTTCAACGACTACGAGGTGGGTGCGCGGCACGGCCTGCCGCTCATCAACATCTTCACCGAGCGCGCCGCGCTCAACGATGC
>Ga0187781_10002224_pt1 | contig 14817 bp, 9 predicted proteins | sample 0715_SJ02_MP02_2_FD_132447 | JGI IMG/M metagenome (GOLD analysis project Ga0187781, IMG submission 132447) | Tropical peat soil microbial communities from peatlands in Department of Meta, Colombia - 0715_SJ02_MP02_20_MG | ecosystem: Environmental > Terrestrial > Soil > Wetlands > Peat | place...
CGCTCCTCGCGAGATGCACGCCGATGCGTTCGATCGTCAGGCCGGAGCTTTGCTTTCGCCATGGCGCCTCCGCTGCGAGTCGGCAGCTGCGACTCGCAAATGCGCGAGAATGAAATCGATACGATCTGGAGGGATCGCAACCCTAATAAGAGGAGAGGGCAACCTTATGCGCGCGATCGGGTACCCACGCACAGGGGTGTGTCGGTGCAGCTGGGCGCTAGAGTTGAGCGCGCACATCGAACGAAGGAGACAGCGGATCCAGCTCCCGCACACGGTGCGACCGTCCGAGCAATGATTGGCGAGACATGCCAACCCTCCATCTTGTCCGCTTCGCTCCGCGAAGCTCTTTACTTCTTCGAGCAGCTGTCATCGCGCGCTCGAGAAATGGCGCGCGAAGTACCCCACTATCAGTGTCTTGTTCGCTGCAATGTTAAGCTCGCGTGAACCATCTGTCTCATGGATTTACCTTAATGCGTGTGAGTGAATCCCCCAAGGACTCGCCTGCGACCACGCGTGATGCGGTGCGATAGGGTCACGGCCCAAGGCGTGCCCCGAGCGCAAGCCCAACCCGTTACGGAACCCCGATGTGATCGAACGGGTAGTAGCGAATGCTCGCGAACACCATGTTCTCGATCGCGAGCGGCCCGCCGCCCACGCCGGGGAACGCCTTGAACTCGCTGCGGGAGTACTGTAGCCCCCACCGGATTGTGCCGTAGCTGCCGGCGTACGGGCTCTGCCAGAAACCCAGCGTTCCTTGCTCCACCGCGCGCAGGTTACCGATGCAGGCGGCCATGGAGGTTTCGCTGTAACAGCCCGCATTGGAGTAATGCTCGTTGCCGTAGCCATAGGGGGTGATCTTCGCCTTCTTCCCCTTGCCCGCGACGAGGTTGTAGGCCTTCGAGTCGTCCTTTTCTTCTCCGGCCATGAGATAGAAATCCCAGCTCGGTGCGGCATGCAGGGTAAGTCCAGCCAGGCCGATGAGTTCCTTGATGGGCCGAAGATCGCCCTGGGCGTCGAACGTGACGTCGGGGAGTTGTGCGCTGCCGTAGCGGCCGATCCCGCGCCCCGAGAGGCCGGATACCTCGAGCTCGAGGAGCCGGGGAACCAAGGGCAGCAGGACGCCGGCGCCGAACCCGCCACCCGGCTCGCTTTCACCCGCATGATTCAAACGCTCGTAAAAGCTTCGGTACAAACCAAACCCCTCGAGGTGCATTTGATAATCGCCGATCGACGGGTCGCCCGCCGCTTTCAGGATGCCATCCGGGATATGGTTGAGCGAAAGGGTGTTCTCACTGTTGAACCCGAGGCCCGTGCCGGGAGCCTCGTAATTCAAGTTGATGCCGGCCGGGAGTGCGTTCGGTCCGGTGTAGAAGGTGGTCTGCGGATTTTCGAGCGATAGTGCCAGCGAGACTTGCTGGCTGACGTCCTCCGTGATGCGCAATTGTGCTTGCCGCGTCCAGGTGAAGCCCGGTAAATATTGCGCATCGATGGTCGGCGGGATGGCGACCGCGCGCGGATCGATGCCGCTCACGTTCATCGTTGCGAGCGACCAGGCCTGGCCGGCGAGCACGTGCAGATGCATGTCGTCCCAACCGGCGCTCCCGTACAGCTGTCGCAGGCTGGGGTTGTAGGAGTTGCTTTCCTTGGAGTTCGCCGTCTGCGCGGCGCCCTGAAAGTCGAACTCCCCGTACGCCATGAGGTGCGTGAGCGGGTTCGGGGCACCCTCGATCAGTGCCGAGAGCTGGCTCTGGCGTGCCGTGAACACGAGCTGCGATGAGTTTGCTTCGGGATTGTTGTGGAAGTAGTCGCCATCGTAGGCGGTCGCAACGTCGTTGCCCGTCCCGCGCGTGCGGTACACCGACTCGCCCGCGACAAATCCGCCCAAGGTGATGCTCACGCCCTTGTAGTAGATCTTATCGGTTCGAGGTGCCTGCGCCTGGGGTTGGGTCTGCGCCGCGGCACTGGCGCTCGCCGCCTGCGCTGCGGCCGCTGCAGCCTGCGCGGCCGCAGCCTCCTGCGCTCGGCGCCGCTCCTCGAGATCCGACAGGCGCCGCTGCAACGTCTCGAGCTGCTGTCGCAGCACCTCCTCTTCCTGGAGGTCCTCTGCCGAGGTGCCGGCCGCACCGCTCGGCGCACCGCTGCTCGGCACATTTTGTTGAGCGATCACCGTGGAAGCGAACGTGCCGGCAGCCACTAGACTCGCGCCGACCAGGAGCGATTTAACGAACACCGTTGCTATCCACCATTCCCTTGAATCCCACGGGACCGCGCTTCTAATTGTTGAGGGACGATGTTACCGGATCCGACGGGTGAGGGTGCAGCAACTTCTCGAGATCGGCTCGGACTTTCTCGACTACTCCGTCCCAATCCCCCGGCCGCTCTTGCCGGTACAAGCGCAGCGTCGGATACCAGGGGCTGTCGGTTCGATCCGTGAGCCAGCGCCAGCAGCCGCTATAGCGGTTCAATACCCATACCGGCAAGCCGAGCGCTCCGGCCAAATGGGCCGTCGAGGTGTCCACGGTAATGATGAGATCGAGTTGCTGCATCAGCGCTGCGGTATCTGCAAAATCGTGGAGCGCGCTCGTGAAATCCTCGAGTTCTGGTCCGTCCCACCGTCGATCCACGAGCTCCCTCAGCTCCGACTCCGCGCACTCGCCTTTCTGCAGGCTGTAGAACTCGATACCTGAATGCCTCAATGGCGCGAGCTTCGCCAAGGGAATATCCCGCCCGCTGACCGATGATCGCTCCTCGCGCTCAGCGTGAGAAGCGCCCGCCCATACGAGCCCAACGCGCATCTTCTCTCGCGGTCCCAGCCGCTCCTCCCAAAGGCGCAGCCGCTCGGCACTGCTGCTCAAAGGGGGGTTGTGCGCCGGCACACTCTCGAGCGTCGTCTTGAATGCGAGCGGCAAGCTGAGGAGCGGACAGTAATAGTCAAAAGATGGCAGAGGGTCGCCATGTGCGATCACTCGTGAGACTCCCGGCAGAGTCGCAAGTAAATCGCACAGCACCGCGGGAACCTCCAATATTACGCGAGCCCCGAGATCGGCGACGAGCCTCGTGTAGCGGCAGAACTGAATCGTGTCGCCGAAACCCTGCTCGCTGTGCACGAGGATGGTCTTGCTCGCGAGCGGCTCTGCGCCGAGCCACAGTGGCTTGAGGGTGTTCTTCTTCCTGTGCAGGATCCAGCCGCTCTCATCCTTCCAGCGCCATTCGTAGTCGCGCCATCCCTTCTCGAACTCTCCGATCGAGAGCCACGCGAGGGACCGATTGACGTGCGCGCGCGCAAACTCCGGGTTGAGCGTGAGCGCGCGATCGTAATCCGCAAGCGCGGCCTCGATTCGCCCGAGATCTCGCAGCACATTGGCACGGTTGCAGTAGCCTTCCGCAAAATCCGCCCGGATGGCGATCGCCCGATCGTAGCTCGCCACAGCCGCCTCGAGCTGGCCCAGATCTCTTTGCACGTTGCCGCGGTTGCAGTAGCCTTCGGCAAAGTCCGGCTTGATGTCGATCGCCCGATCGTAGCTCGCCAGCGATGACTCCGATTGACCGAGTTCTCGTTGCACGATGCCGCGGTTCAAGTAAGCGTCGGCATAGCCCGGATTGATCTCGATGCTGCGGTTGAAGCTTGCCAACGCCGCCTCCCACCGCCGCATTCCCTGCAGTGTGGTGCCTTTGTTGTAATGCGCCATCGCATCGTCCGGCCTCGCCTCGAGTGCGAGGTCGATCAGCTCGAGCGCCCGTTGCAAATCTTTGCGCTGAGCAGCGATCACTCCCGCCAAATGCAGCGCGCCGAAATGCCGCGGGTGCACGCTCAGAATCTCCTCGTACAGAGCCTGCGCCTCGCGAAGCTCCCCGCCCTGATGCAGCGCCACCGCTCGCTTCAGGTTCGCTTGCGAATTCGCCGCGCGTGAGCTCCAGGCGTCGAGATCGCGACCGACGCGGTTCACGACACCGTCCCAATCCCCGGGGCGCTCTTGACGGTACAAGCGCAGGGTGGGATACCAAGGGCTGTCGGTGCGCTCGAGCATCCACCGCCAGCACGTATCGAAGCGGTTCATGAGCCACACGGATTTCCCCAACGCGCCCGCCACATGCGCCGTCGAGGTATCGACGGAGATCACCAGATCCAGCTGCTCGATCAGCGCCGCCGTGTCCGCAAAGTCGCGCAGCTCGCTCGTGTAGTTGATGATTTCGGGCCCGTCCCAGCCGCTCGTCAGCAGCGCCTCGAGCTCCGATTCGGCCGGCTGCCCCTTTTGCAGGCTGTAGAACTCGATATCGGGCCGCTTCAACACCGCGAGCTTCTTCAACGGGATGTTGCGGCGCTTGTTCAACGACCACAATTTGGGCTTGTCCAGGCGCACGATGCCCGACCACACCAGCCCGACGCGCGGCTTGGTGCGCGCTCCCAGCCGGCCTTGCCAATATCGCGCTCGCTCGGCATCGCAGCGCAGGTATGGAATGCGCGCGGGCACGCTCGCAAGCGTGGTCCGGAGCGCGAACGGCAAGCTGAGCACGGGGCAGTAGTAGTCGAACGCAGGCAGCGGCTGCCCCCGCACCACCACTTGCGCGACACCGCGCAAACTCTTGAGCAGACCCGCGAGCGTGTGGGGCACCTCCAAGATGACTCGTGCCCCCAGCTCCGCGACCAGCGTGGCATAGCGGCAGAACTGGATCACGTCGCCCAAGCCCTGTTCGGCGTGCAGCAGGATCGTCTTGCCGGCGAGCGATTCCTCACCCTGCCAGAGAGGCTGCGTGAAGTCGTGCTTGTCGCTCTCGAGCCAGCTATCCTCGAGCTTCCACCGCCACTCGTAGTCCCTCCATCCGCTCTCGTACTCGCCCGCCAACAGCCGTGGCACCGAGCGGTTGAAATGTGCCTCGGGAAGATCAGGGTCTATGGCGAGCGCGACGTCGTAGCAGGCGAGCGCTTCAGGGACGCGATTCAGTTCGCACAGCACGGTGCCGCGGTTCGAGTGCGCTTCCGCATAGCGAGGGTTGATCACCAGGGCGTGGTCGTAATTCGCCAACGCTGCCTGCCATTGCCCGACGTCCTTGAGCAGGTTGCCTCGATTGTAATAAGCCTCGGCATAGTCGGGATCGAGCTCGATGGCTCGAGCGTAGCTCGCGAGCGCCGCCTGCCACCGCTCGAGCTCGGCGAGCACGACACCGCGATTCAAGTAAGCCTCGGCATAGTCGGGCTGGATCGCGATGGCGCGGTCATAGCTCGCGAGCGCCGCCTCCCATTGACGCCGCTCTTGCAGCACGGTGCCACGGTTGGCGTGGGCCTTCGCGTAGAGAGGTCGGAGCGCAATCGCCCGATCGTGGCTCGCGAGCGCCGCTTCCCATTTGCCGAGCTCCGCGAGCACCAGGCCGCGATTGGAGTACGCCTCGGCCAGCTCAGGCTGGATGGCGACGGCTCGATCGTAGCTGTCGATGGCCGCTTCCCGTCGACCCAGCGTCGCGAGCGCCAGGCCGCGGTTGGAATGCGCCTCGGCCAAGTGCGGGTTGAGTGCAAGGGCTCGATCGAGGCTGGCGAGGGCTGCTTCCCATCGGTTCATCGCCATGAGCACGATGCCGCGGTACGCGTGCAAGTCGGCATCGGCCGGCTCGAGAGCGATGGCCTGGTCGCAACTCGAGAGCGCGGACTCCGGTCGATTGAGCTCATGGAGGGTGATGCCGCGCGCGAAGTGCGCCGCGACCAGGTCGGGCTTGATGGCGATCGCCCGGTCGCAGCTCGCAAGAGCCGCTTGCGGCCGACGCAGGATCCGTAGCGCCACGCCGCGGTTGCACCACGCCTCGGCATAATCCGGCCGGATCGCGATCGCTCGATCGTAGCTCGCGAGCGCCTCTTCCCAGCGCTTCAAGTCCTGGAGGGTTTTGCCTCGATTGTAAAGCGCCACGGCGTTGGTCGAGTCGAGCGCCAGGGAGCGCGCGAATAGCTCCAGCGCCTTGTCGGGATCGGCGCTCTGCGCAACGAGTGCTCCCAAGAGGTGCAGCGCGTCGGGGTGCGCGGGTTGCGCCCTCAGGATTTCCTCATAGAGAGCTTGCGCCTCCGATAACCGCCCGCGCTGATGAAGGGCAAGCGCTTGTTGCAATTTCACCTGCATGAGTGCGCTCAACGCTCGACGGCTGCACGAGCTGCCACCCGGCAGCGACGCGAGCGGGCCGAGTATACCAGCGGCGCTGGCAAACCGGCGAAACGAGTGTACTTTAAGTCAAGACTCCTGCGCTCGAGCGACGGAGCTGCTCCAGGCAAACGCTCCCGAGCGCTCGCCGATCCTCGGGCGTGCGCATCAAGATGGGCGCGATCTCGATCGCGGGATCATCCGCCTTGCGTAACGCGCAGAGCTCCGCGTCCGCCACGTCGATGAGCATCACATCGAGAAAATCGCGATACTGCCGCGCGATCTCCAACGCCGACACGGTTAGCTCGAGCTCACGCATGATCTTCGCCGCCGGCCCTTTCACCGCGGCGCCGCCGATGATCGGGGAGACCGCGACCACGGGAACGCGCGCGCGCGCGAGCAGCTCGCGCAATCCCGGCACCGCCAGGATCGGCGCGATGCTCAGGTAGGGGTTCGAGGGACAGAGAATGATTCCCGCAAGGCCCGCATGCTCGAGCGCGGCGCGCACCGCACGGGTCACCCGCGCGGCGCTGCCGGCGTAGCGCAATCCGCGCACCGCGGGGCGGCACCGTTGCTTCACGAAATATTCCTGAAAAGCCATCTCGCCCTGATCGGTGAGCACGGTGGTCGGCGCCGGCTCATCACACATCGGCAAGAGCTCGTTCCCAACGCCGAAGAGGCGCGCGAGCGCGGCCGAGATCTCGGTGAGCGACATGCCCCGCGATCGCATCTCCCGCCGCACGAGATGCAAGGCGATGTCGCGGTCTCCCAATTGAAACCAGGTATCGAGCCCCAGCTCGCGCCACTCGGCCTGCACCCGCCAGGATTCATCGGCGCGGCCCCACCCTTGATCGACGTTGGCGACGCCGGCGAGCGTGTAAAGAACGGTGTCGAGATCCGGCGAGATCGGCAGCCCGCGGAACTCGAAGTCATCGCCCGTGTTGACGATAAGGTGCAATGCACCCGGCGCGAGGCATTGTTGCAAGCCGTCGGCGAGCTTCGCCCCGCCGACGCCCCCGCAGAGGGCGACGATGTGCATCTCGCTCACCGAAAAAGATCCTCCGCGAGCGGCCTCACCACCTCCGCCGCACGTGCCGAGGGCGATTGCAGCGAGGGAGGCAGGCCGCGCGCGAGCACCACGGGCCGCCCTTCATTGCCCTCCCCCATGAGCAACGTCGCGGCGGCCGCGAGCTCATCCGCGATGGCCACCTGCGTCACCTGGAGCTTGCGCCCGAAGCGATCCGGCTCGCCGCGCCGATCGAGCAAGACGACGATCCCCGAGGCACCGATGGCCGTTCCGCACACTCCCTGTCGCCAGGGTCGACCGAAGGTATCGGTGATCACCACGGCCGGCGCCGCTCCGAGGCGCTGCGAGAGCGCTTCGCGAAGTGCCGCTGCCGACGCATCGGGATCCTCGGGCAGCAGCAGCACCCTCGAAGCGGAGTTCGGCACGTTCGACTGGTCGACCCCGGCATTCGCCATCACGTACCCGAGTCGATGACGCACGATCAGCACCGAGGGAGCGCAGCGCAGGACCTCGGTCGACTCGCGCAGGATGATCTCCACGAGGCGCGGATCCTTGCCACAGCGAGCCGCGAGTTCTCTCGCTCGCGCCGAGGCCTCGATCGCGTCGAGCTCCACGAAACGATTTTCCGATTTCGATACGATCTTCTGGCAGACGAGGAGCACGTCGTCTTCCCGCACGCGAAGGCCGTGCCGCTCGAGCGCGCCGGCAATGAGCGGTGCCAACGCGGTCCCGGGTGAGACTTCCGGAATCCCTTCGAGCGCGATCAGTGTGAGAGTGCAGGGCATCGGCTAGCACCGGCGATCGCTGCGCGCATCCTGCGCGGTTGCGTCGGCCTCGCTGAGCTCGGGGGTCGACGAGCCTGCACTAGGAGCCTGTCTGAGTAATCCCCGTGAGCCGCGTTGGCCGGGTGGGGATGCGGATGCAAGGCGCGCGGCGCAGGCCGTGGCGGGCACCACGGCCAAGACGCGCAACGCCGCAGACGCGCCCCACCCGACCAACCCCGCGGGACCGGACAGATTTCGCTTCATCCGTCGTTGTCGCCTCCTCATTGGGTGCCAACCCAACTTCGTCGGCTCCGCCTCGGCTGAAGCGAAATCTGTCGCGGTCGCGGCCACGGGCATTACTCAGACAGGCTCCTAGAGTGCGCGGGTGAGCGCGGCGTAGCGCGCGAGATGGCTGTCACTGTCGCCGAACAGGATCTCGATGGCGGTGAGTCTCTTGAAGCAATGGCTCACCTTGAGCTCGTCGGTCATGCCCATGCCGCCGTGCAGTTGCACCGCCTGCTGTCCGACGAATCGGCTCGCCTCGCTGACCACCACTTTGGCCGCCGACAGCGCGCGGCGGCGCTCGGCGATATCGAGCGAGGTACAGCGCAGCGCCGCGAGATAACTCATCGAGCGTGCCTGCTCCAGGTGAATCACCATGTCCGCGATGCGATGCTGCAAGGCCTGGAAGCGCCCGATGGGCTGGCCGAATTGTTGGCGCGTGCGCAAGTACTCGATCGTCGAGGTGAGGAGAGCCTGCATGATTCCTACCGCCTCGGCACAGAGCGCAGCGAGCCCCACATCGAGCGCGGCCTCGATTGCGCCAAGTGCGGCCCCTTCCGCGCCGATCCGGCTCGCCGCGGGCACGAGCACCTCCTCGAGGTGCACATCCGCGGCGCGCTGACCATCGACGTTCACGTACTCCTCGAGGCGCACACCCGCCGTCGCGCGCGGCACCGAGAAGAGCGTCACTCCCTCCTCATCCCCGGGAGCGCCGGCCGTGCGCGCCGACACGAGCAGCACATCCGCGAGCCCCGCATGCAGGACCATCGCCTTGTGACCGTCGAGGCGATAGCTCTCGCCGCTTCGCCGTGCGCGAGCCTCGACCCAGCGGCTTTCGAAGCGTGCACCCGGCTCGAAATGGGCGACCGTGGCGATGCGCTCGCCGCGCACCATGGCGGGTAACAGATCGTCGGCCGGGGTCTCCCCGGCATGCTGGGCGAGCAAGGCGCTCGCGATCACGGCGCTCGAGAGCACGGGCTCGAGCAAGAGGCTCGGGCCGCAGGCATCCATCAGCACGAGCGTCTCGGTCGGCCCGTACCCCAAACCGCCGAGCGACGCCGGGACATTGACGGAAAGCACGCCGAGTTCCGCCAATCCTCGCCATATCGCGGGATCAAAGCCCGACCCGGAGCGCTTGAGCGCCCTCAAGCGCTCGAACGGGTACTCCTTGGCGAGAAAGCTCTCCACCGCGTCGCGCAGCTGGCGTTGCTCGTCGCTGAACTCGAAATCCATGCTATAGCCCCATCATCTTGGCGATGATGTTCTTTTGAATCTCGTTGGTACCCCCGAAAATCGAGAGCTTGCGTTGATTCAAGTAGGCACTCATCACCGAGCCCGCAGAGGACGCTGCGGAGGGCAGATGAGGATTCGCCTGCCAGCCCGCGGCCATGGCCTCACGGCGCAGCGGCAGGGCATACTCGCCGGCCGCACGCATCAGAAGCTCAGAGATGGCCTGCTGAATCTCGGTTCCTTTGATCTTGAGAATGGAAGCCTCCGGGCCCGAAGCGTGCGCGGCGCTCGAGAGCACGCGAAGATTGGTGATCTCGAGAGCCTTGAGATCGATCTCGACCCGAGCGACGCGCGCGGCGAACAACGGATCCTCGAGCAACGGCCGGCCTCGATGACGCTGCTCGCGGGCCACCTGTTTGAGACGCGCCAGCTCGCGCTTGGTGACTCCGATGCCCGCGATGTTGTTGCGCTCGTGAACTAACAGAAACTTCGCATAGGTCCAGCCGCGGTTTTCCTCTCCGACGCGGTTCGCGACCGGCACACGTACGTTTTCGAACCACACATCGTTGACTTCCTGCCCGCCGTCGAGGAGCGGGATCGGGCGCACGGTGACGCCCGGGCTCTTCATGTCGATGAGCAGGAAGGAGATGCCCGACTGCTGCTTGGCCTGCGGGTCGGTGCGCACGAGGCAGAACATCCAATCCGCGTATTGACCGAGCGTATTCCAGGTCTTCTGGCCGTTGACGATATACTCATCGCCCTCGCGCACCGCGCGGGTCCGGAGCGACGCGAGGTCCGAGCCGGCACCGGGCTCGGAGTAGCCCTGGCACCACCATTCTTCACCCGAGCTGATCTTCGGCAAAAATCTCGCCTGCTGGGCGGCGCTGCCGAACGCGATCAGCACCGGGGCCACCATTTTGACGCCGAACGGAATGAGCCGCGGCGCGCCCGCCAATGCCGATTCTTCCTCGAAGATGAACTGCTGGACGACGCTCCACCCGGTGCCACCGTATTGCACCGGCCAGTTCATCGCGCCCCAGCCGCGCCGATGCAGCACGCGCTGCCAGCCGAGATAGTCTTCGCGCCCGAGCTCGATGCCGCGGTTCACCTTGTCGCGAACGGCCGCCGGAACATGGTCCCTCAAGAAGGCGCGCACCTCCTCGCGAAACGCCCGATCTTCCGCTTTGAATTCCAGCTGCATGATTGCTTTCGCCGTGCTCGTTTTGATTCTACTATAGACACCACACGCCGCCGACTCATTCTGAGGTCTATAAAAAATGGCAGTCCGCGAGTTATTCGAGCTGTCGGGCCAGGTCGCCCTCGTCACCGGAGGCTCTCGCGGCTTGGGGCTTCAGATCGCGCGCGCATTGGGCGAGATGGGCGCGATCGTCGCCCTCTGCGCACGGCTCCCCGCTGAGCTCACGCAAGCGGCGGCGAACCTTCAGGCTCAGGGGGTCGATGCGTTCACGGTGACCTCGGATCTCGCAAAGCCCGCGCAGGTGCCGACACTGGTCGAGGCCGTGCTCGAGCGATTCGGTCGCATCGATATCCTGGTGAACAATGCAGGCACGAGCTGGGGCGCCCCGGCCGAGGAAATGCCGCTCGAAGCCTGGGACAAGGTGATGCGGCTGAATGTGGGCAGCGTCTTTCAGCTCAGCCAAATCGTAGCGAACCGCTCCTTCATCCCGCGCCGATCGGGCAACATCATCAACATCGCGTCGGTCGCAGCGCTGCGCGTCGAATCGGAGATGCGCACCGCGGGCTATTACGCCTCCAAGGCTGCGGTGCTGCAGCTGACTCGCGCGCTCGCCCGCGAATGGGGCCGTTACGGTATTCGTGTGAATGCGATATGCCCGGGATTCTTTCCCTCCAAGCTCTCGAAGGGGCTCCTCGAGACGATCGAGACCTCGGTGGTTGCGCGAACACCGCTCGGACGATTGGGGAACGAGACCGACCTCATGGGCGCTGCGGTTTATCTCGCCTCGGCCGCCTCGCGCCACGTCACCGGCCAATACATCTGTGTGGACGGCGGTGCGTCCCTATGAGTGCATCCGCTTGCGCATCGGCCGCCTCATGAGTGCGCCTGCCGCCGCCTCGGCCATCGCCTCATGAGTGCCCCCGCCTGCGCCGGTCTCGATCCGGCGCGGCTCGGCGTTTGGCTCGCCGATCACGTCGAGGGATTTCGCTCACCTTTCGGGATCCGCCAGTTTCCGGGTGGACAATCCAATCCCACTTACCTGATCGAATCGGGGTCCGCGCGTTACGTGCTGCGGCGCAAGCCCGGCGGCAAGCTGCTTCCGTCCGCGCACGCCGTGGAGCGCGAATACCGCATCATCGCGGCGCTCGCCGGGAGCGGCGTTCCCGTGGCTCGTGCGCGCGCCCTTTGCGAGGACTCTTCGGTGATCGGCACCCCGTTCTACGTGATGGATTATGTCGAAGGGCGCACGTTCTGGGATGATGCGCTCCCGGAAGTGAGGGCCTGCGATCGCAGAGCCATTTACGATGAGCTCAATCGCGTGCTCGCCACGCTTCACGCGGTCGACTTCAAGGCACTCGGCCTCGAGGACTACGGTAAGTCGGGCGAATACATCGAGCGGCAGGTCGCCCGCTGGACCAAGCAGTATCGCGCCTCCGCGACCGAGCCCATCGATGCCATGGATCGGCTCATCGACTGGCTGCCGCAGCACGTCCCTCCCGCCGAGGCGCCCGCGATCGTGCACGGCGACTATCGGCTCGACAATGTCATCTTTCATCCGCGCGAGGCGCGTATCTTGGCGGTAATCGACTGGGAGCTTTCCACGCTCGGCGCTCCGCTCGCGGACCTCGCGTACCTCTGCATGCGCTGGCATATGCCGGCGCAGGAATACCGAGCCCTGGGCGGACTCGACCTGCAGGCGCTCGAGATACCGACGGAGAGCGAGTTCGTCGCCGCCTATTGCCGGCGCCGCGGCCGCGAGCCATTGACGCCTCAGACCTGGGCCTACTACCTGGCCTTCAACATGTTCCGCCTCGCCGCGATTCTGCAGGGCGTCTTGGCGCGCGGGCTCCAGGGCAATGCCTCCAGCGCGACCGCCGTGGAGATGGGCCGGCGCGCCCGTCCGCTCGCCGCGCTCGCCTGGCAGATCGTGTGCCGCGAGTTCGACGCGAAATGATGCAAAAGGGCTCCTACTATGGACTTTTCCTACAGCGATAAAGTCGAGCGGCTCAAGGAGCGGCTCGGCGCCTTCATGCACGCGCACGTCTATCCGGCCGAGCGGCCGTTCCGCGAAGAGGTGGAGACGAACCGCCGCAGCGGCAATCCCTGGCGGGCGAGCAGCGTCATGGAGGAGCTCAAGCGCCGGGCGCGCAGCGAGAATCTGTGGAATCTGTTCCTCCCCGATTCCCACCACGGCGCCGGGCTCTCCAATCTCGAGTACGCGCCGCTCTGCGAGATCATGGGCCGCTCGCCGCTCGCTCCCGAGGCGTGCAACTGCGCGGCTCCCGACACCGGCAACATGGAGGTGCTCGCGCGCTACGGCACCCGCGCTCAGCAAGAGCGCTGGCTCGTGCCCCTCCTCGAGGGTCGCATCCGCTCGGGCTTCGCGATGACCGAGCCCGACGTCGCATCGAGCGATGCGACCAATATCCGCTCGAGCATCGTGCGCGACGGCGATCACTACCTCATCAATGGGCGCAAATGGTGGACATCGGGTGCGGGAGATCCCCGCTGCGAGATTCTGATCTTCATGGGGCAGACGGATCCCGCAGCGGCGCCGTATCGGCGCCAGTCGATGATTCTCGTGCCCATGAATACCCCCGGGGTGCGGCTGTTACGACACCTCACGGTATTCGGTTCAGACGATGCACCGCATGGCCACGCCGAAGTCGACTTCGTCGATGTGCGCGTACCGGTGGAGAACCTCTTGCTCGGCGAGGGACGGGGCTTCGAGATCGCGCAGGGCCGCTTGGGGCCGGGGCGCATTCATCACTGCATGCGCCTGATCGGCCTGGCCGAGCGTGCGCTCGAGCTCATGTGTCGCCGCGCCGGGGAGCGCGTCGCCTTCGGACGCCCCTTGTCGGAGCAGGGCGTCACGCTCGAGCGCATCGCGGAATCCCGCATCCTCATTGATCAGGCGCGCTGGCTCGTCTTGAACGCCGCCTACCGCATGGATACGGTCGGTAATCGCGAAGCCAAGCAAGAGATCGCGATGATCAAGGTCGCCGCACCGCAGATGGCGTGCCGCGTGATCGATTGGGCCATCCAGCTGCACGGCGGCGGCGGCGTGAGCGATGACTTCCCGCTCGCGGCCGCGTACGCGAGCGCGCGGACGCTGCGTCTCGCCGACGGCCCCGACGAGGTGCACCGCCAGCAGATCGGCAGGCTCGAGCTCAAGCGCCATCGGGTCGCGGGAGCCGACGATGCCCGCTGAGACCATGCCCGCGGAGCCGAGGCCCGCTGAGCTGAAGGCGCCGTCCCGCCCGCACTTCAAGTTCTGGCCCGCGCACGCCGAGCATCACCTGGATGCACCGGCGACGAGTCTCTCGTACAACGCCGAAGTGTCGGCGCGGCGCTACCCGAACAAGCCCTTTTTGGTCTTTTGTGACTCCGAGCTCACCTTCGGCGCATTTCTCGACGAGGTCGAGCGGCTCGCAGGCTTCCTCGAGCACGAGTGCGGCATCACAAAGGGCGATCGGGTGCTCCTCTACATGCAAAATAGCCCGCAGTTCGTGATCGGCTTCTACGCGATTCTGCGCGCCAACGCGGTGGTCGTCCCCGTGAACCCGATGGGCCTCACGGAGGATGTGGCGCGCTATGCGCAGGACTCCGGGGCGCGCACCGCGCTCGTCTCCCAGGAGCTCTATCCGCGAGTGGCACCGCTCGTGGGGGTGGAGCCGGGCGTTGCGCACGTCGTGGTCGCGGCGTACTCGGATTATCTCAAGAAACCGACCCGCCTCACCGTGCCCGATTACATCGCCGAGCCGCGTCTCGATCTCGCCGGAGCGGGCCTCACGCAGTGGAACCGAGCGCTCGCGAGCGCCCTTGTGCCCGGACCGCTCACCACGGGCCCGGACGATCTCTGCGTCATGCCTTACACCTCCGGCACGACCGGCGTCCCTCGCGGCTGCATGCACACGCATCGCAGCGTCATGCATACCCTGGTTGCGGGTGTGCGCTGGTTTCCGGTCGAGCCGGAGACCACCATGCTGGCCGTGGCGCCCATGTTCCACGTCACGGGCATGCAGTACGGCATGAACTCACCGCTCTACGGCGGCAATACCGTGATCCTGCTTCCGCGTTGGGACCGTGACGTCGCGGCCCAATGTGTGCAGCGCTATCGCATCAGGAGCTTCAGCGCGATTCCCACCATGGTGCAGGATTTTCTCTCGAATCCGAGCTTGAGTCGCTACGATC
>Ga0187781_10002225_pt1 | contig 14815 bp, 13 predicted proteins | sample 0715_SJ02_MP02_2_FD_132447 | JGI IMG/M metagenome (GOLD analysis project Ga0187781, IMG submission 132447) | Tropical peat soil microbial communities from peatlands in Department of Meta, Colombia - 0715_SJ02_MP02_20_MG | ecosystem: Environmental > Terrestrial > Soil > Wetlands > Peat | place...
GAGCAGCGTCCGCACCGTAGTCATTTTCCCTACCCCCGAATTGCTAGCGCGCCGGCCCGACCTCCACCGTCAAGGCGACATTGGCGCTCACGTCGAGCGTCCCGGCCTCGACCGGCGTCGGCACCTCGGCGGCACTCACCGCGGCGCGCGCCGCCGCCATGTGGACCCGCAGGGGAACGATCTGCGGGCTCGATTCCTCCACGGTCAGCACGCGCAGGATCCTGAGATTCAGCGCCCCGGCGAGCACCTCGGCCTCGGCGTGCGCCCGGGTGGCCGCCTCGCGCAGCGCCTGGGCGCGCACCGCGTCCTGATCGCGCAGCGTCCACTGGATGCCCTGCACGCGATTGGCCCCGCTGCGGGTCGCGGCATCGATCACATCGCCGATGCGCGCGAGATCATCGAGCACCACCTCGACGACGTTGAGCGCGGTGTAGCCGGTGATGGTCGGCTCGCCGCCGCCCGGGTGGTACTGGTAGTTGGGGCTCAGCGAGTAGCTGACGGTCTTCAGCTGCGCGCCCGGCCCGGCTGCCTTGCGCACCGCGGCGAGCACCGCATCGAGCTGGCGGGCGTTGGCGCTGGCGGCCTGTTGCGACAGCTGCGCCTGGGTCTGCACGCCGAGGTCGATCTGCACACGGTCGGGTTGGGCGCTGACGCGCGCGTCCCCGGTGACGCGAATCGACGACAGGGTCGCTGCCGGTGCGCTCACCGCCTGTGCCGCGAGCGGCGCGGCGGCCGCCAGGCTCACCATGAGCCACGCCGCACACTGCAGTCGCATGACACGCGGCGGGGCGGAACGCATTCGCATATTCTACGCGCGCGCCGTGCGACAGTTCATACTTTGGCGAGCGCACCGCGCGCCGCGTGCTGCCGGAACGGTATACAACAGCCCATGCAACGAGGTGAAGAAAGCCGCAGGGAGATCCACGTCGCACCGGACCGCTTCGAGGTGACGGCGGAGGATGCGATCCTCACGACGGAGCTGCGCTCCGCCGTCGCGGTATGCATGTACGACGCCGCCGAAGAGGCCGGCGCGCTGCTGCACCTTCGCTGCATCGTCAAGACCTCCAAGCCCGCCGACGTGACCGACACGACGCTCGCGACCGAGCTGCTGCTGCTCGACCGCTGCCTCGAGGCGCTGCGCGAGGCGGCGCCCGCCGCACGGCATCTGCAGGCGCGCATCGTGGCGCACCTCGCCGAGAGCGAGCATGCGCGCCCGGTGTGCGAGACCATGATGAATCTCGTGCGCCACTACCTGACCGATGCGGGCGTGAGGATGCTTCCCGAGGACGTCGCGGCGGGACCCGTGCGCACGCTGCGCTTCCGCCCCGGCATGGGGTGGATGCACACCCGCACCTGAGCCGCCGCCCGCGAAGCGGCGGTCGCGCCCGCCACCGGCGCCCGCCGGCCTGCGGCGGCGCATGAGACGCTCGCGCGAAGTGAGGCTCCCCGCGCCCGTCCGCGCCGCGCTCGAGGAGATCCTCGGCGAGAGCATCGCCCACGTCCGGGTGCTCGAGCACTCGCTGTACGCGCGCCTGCACCTGCGCGCAATCGCGACCACGCGCCGCGGCCACATCTACCTCTCGGGCGGGGCCGCCGCCTTCTTCGCCAATCCATCGCTGCTGCTGCACGAGTACTGGCACGTCATCGGACAGTGGCAGCGCGGGACGCTCACCGTGCCACGCTACCTCTTCGAGTGCCTGCGCCGCGGCTACTGGAACAACCGCTTCGAGGTCGAGGCGCGCGCGTTCGCCGCGGCGCACACGGGGGCCCTGCGCGCGGCTCTGGCCCGCGCAGCGGCGGCAGGGGCGGGCGGGAACTGAGGGCCCCGAGCGTCGTCACCCGGCACATGACCCGTGCACATGACCCGTACACATGACCCGTGCGCATGACCCGTGCGCATGACCGTGCGCATGACCCGTGCGCATGACCGGTGCGCCCGGCCCCCGGGCCGAGGCCCTCCCCTTGCCGGCCGGCGTCAGCGACCTACAATACGCGACCCCTCACAGGTGAGTCCCATGACGCGCCCGAAGCACCTCGACTGCGACGTCATCGTCGTCGGCGGCGGACACGCCGGCACCGAGGCGGCACTCGCCGCGGCACGCATGGGCGCACGCACGCTGCTGCTCACGCAGAGCATCGAGACGCTCGGGGCGATGAGCTGCAATCCCGCGATCGGCGGGATCGGCAAGGGGCACCTGGTGCGCGAGATCGACGCCCTCGGCGGCGCCATGGCGCGCGCCGCCGACCGCGCGGGCATCCAGTTCCGCACCCTGAACGCGAGCAAGGGACCGGCCGTGCGCGCCACGCGCGCCCAGGCGGACCGCCAGCTCTACCGGGTCGCGATCCGCTCGCTGCTCGAGAACCAGCCGCACCTCTCGATCTTCCAGCAGGAGGCGGCCGACCTTCTGCTCGAAGGCGAGCGGGTGTGCGGGGTGGTGACGGTCACCGGGATCGAGATCCGGGCGCGGGCGGTCGTGCTCACCGTGGGCACCTTTCTCGGCGGCCGCATTCACGTCGGACTCGACAACTACCAGGGTGGCCGCGCGGGCGACCCAGCATCGCTGCATCTCGCCTCGCGACTGCGCGATCTGGCTCTTCGTGTGGGGCGGCTCAAGACCGGCACGCCGCCCCGCATCGATGGACGGAGCCTGGACTGGTCAGTGATGACTCGGCAGCCCGGGGATCTGCCCACACCGGTTTTTTCGTTCCTCGGACGCGCCGAAGATCACCCATCGCAGGTTGATTGTTTCATCACACATACAAATGAGCGCACGCACGAGATCATCCGGTCGGCGACAGACCGGTCGCCGATGTTCACCGGGGTCATCGAGGGCGTGGGTCCGCGGTATTGCCCCTCGGTCGAGGACAAGGTGGTGCGCTTCGCGGAGAAGCCCTCGCACCAGATCTTCGTCGAGCCCGAGGGGCTCAACACCCACGAGGTCTACCCGAACGGGATCTCGACCAGCCTGCCGTTCGACGTGCAGGTCGAGTTCGTGCGCACGATCCGCGGCTTCGAGAACGCGCACCTGACCCGCCCGGGCTACGCGATCGAGTACGACTACTTCGATCCGCGCGATCTCAGGGGCTCGCTCGAGACCAAGGCCCTCGGCGGGCTCTTCTTCGCAGGCCAGATCAACGGTACGACCGGCTACGAGGAGGCCGCCGCCCAGGGCCTGGTGGCCGGTATCAATGCCGCCCGCGCCGTCGCCGGGGATGAGCCCTGGGTGCCAAAGCGCAGTGATGCCTACCTGGGCGTCCTGATCGACGACCTGGTGACGCGCGGCACGCGCGAGCCTTATCGGATGTTCACGAGCCGCGCCGAGCACCGGCTGCTGCTGCGCGAGGACAATGCCGATGCGCGCCTGACGCCCACTGGGCGCGAGCTCGGGCTCGTCGACGCCGAGCGCTGGCGGCTCTTCGAGATCAAGCAGTATCTCACCGATCTCGAGATCGAGCGCCTCGCGGAGCTGCGGGTGAAGGCCGCGCAGCTGTCGCCGGGCTGGGCCGCGCGCTGTCTCGGCGCGCCGCTCAAGGAAGATGCCTCCGCCTTCGAGCTGCTGAAGCGCCCCGGCGTCAGCTACCAGGCGCTGCTCGAGGTGGCGGGCCCGCCGGAATGGCTGCCGGAGAGCGAAAACGAAGAGCCGGCGCTGCCGATCGATGCACGCCTGCCGGAGCAGATCCGCACCCAGGTCGAGGTGCGCGACCGCTACGCCGGTTACCTCGAGCGGCAGCAGCAAGAGATCGAGCGCGCGCGGCGCAACGAGGAGACCCCGCTGCCCGCCGATCTCGACTACCGTGCGCTCGCCGGCCTCTCGCACGAAGTGCGCCAGCGTCTCTGCGAGGCCCGTCCCGCGACACTCGGCCAGGCCGGCCGTATCCCCGGCGTGACGCCAGCTGCGGTGTCGATCCTGCTGGTGCATCTCAAGAAGCGCGCCGCGCGGACCGTCCACCGGGTCGCATGAGCGTTTTCACACAGGCACTCGGGCGCGCCTGGGAAAAGAACGACTCGCTGCTGTGCGTCGGGCTCGACCCCGAGATCGAGCGCTTTCCGCCGCACATCGCCGCCTCGCCGTCGCCGATCTTCCAGTTCAACAAGGCCATCGTGGATGCCACCCACGACCTGGTGTGCGCCTACAAGCCGCAGTTCGCGCATTACGCGGCCTACGAGGCCGAGGACCAGCTGGAGCGCACCATCGAGTACGTGCACCGCACCTACCCCGGGATCCCGGTGATCCTCGACGGCAAGCGCGGCGATGTCGGCAATACCGCCGAGCGCTACGCCATCGAGGCCTTCGAGCGCTACGGGGCGGACGCGTTGACCGTGAATCCCTACCTCGGCGGCGACTCGCTCGAGCCGTTCCTCCGGCACGCCGACAAGGGCGTGGTGATCCTCTGCCGCACCTCCAATCCCGGTGCGCGCGATATCCAGGACCTCGAGGTCGGCGCGCGGCGGCTCTATCACGTGGTCGCCGAGCTCGCCGCCACGCGTTGGAACGGCAACGGCAACTGCGCGCTGGTGGTGGGCGCCACCTACCCGCGTGAGCTCGCCGAGGTACGCCGCATCGTGGGCGAAATGCCGCTGCTGCTGCCGGGGGTCGGCGCGCAGGGGGCGGACGTGGCGCAAGCGGTCGAGAACGGCCAGACCGCGAACGGCACCGGCCTCATGGTGAGCGCCTCGCGCGCCATCCTCTATGGCTCGCACCGCTCGGGCGCGGACTTTGCCGTCGCCGCGCGCGGCGCGGCCGAGGCGCTGCGCGGCGAGATCAACCGAAGCCGCAGACGGCGCCGCACCCCATGAGCGCACGCCGCCGCGTGTGGCTCGCAGCGGCCGCGGCCAGCTGTGCGCTCGCGCTCACCGCCTGTACGCGCAGCGGCAGCGGAGCGGCCGCACCGGGGGCAGGCGCACCCGAGGGGCCGGTGCTGGTGCGGGGCGGGGGACCCGATCCCGACTCACTCGATCCGCAGAAAGTCCGCGGCGCCGAGGCGCAAGGCATCGTCCGGGACCTGTGCGAGGGCCTGACGACACTCGACCGGAGCGCCGCGGTGGCGCCCGGTGTGGCGAGCCACTGGAGCGTGAGCGCCGACGGCAAGGTCTACACGTTCAGCTTAAGACCCGAGGCGCGCTGGTCGAACGGGGAGCGGGTGGTCGCGGCGGACTTCGTCGCGGGCCTGCGGCGCCTGGTCGACCCGGCGACCGCCTCGGGCTACGCCCAGTACGCCGACGTCATCGCCAACACCGACGAGATCGTGGCGGGCGGGAAGCCTCCGGAAGCTCTCGGCGTGGCCGCTCCCGACGACTCGACCGTGGTCGTCACCCTCTCGGCACCCGCGCCCTATCTGCCCGCGCTGCTCTCGCACCCGAGCACCTGCCCGGTGCACCGGCCGACGCTCGCCAGCCACCCGGACAGCTACGCCCGTCCCGGCGTCATGGTCGGCGACGGCGCCTTCGTGCTCAAGGAATGGGTGCAGGGCTCGTACATCCTCGCCGCGCGCAACCACTACTACTGGAACGACGCCGCCACCCGGCTCGGCGCGGTCAAATACCTCGTCATCAGCGACGAGAACGCGGAGCTCGCCCGCTACCGGGGTGGCGAGCTCCAGGTCACGGCGGTGGTGCCGCGCGGACAGTTCGACTGGATCAGGGAGCACTTAGGTGCCGAGCTGCACGTCTCGCCGCAGCTCACGACCTACTACTACGGCTTCAACCTCAGGCGCGCGCCCTTCAGCGACCAGCCGCAGCTGCGCCGCGCACTCTCGCTCGTCATCGACCGCGAGAAGCTCGCCTCACTCGTCCTGCGGGTCGGGGAGCTCCCGGCCTACGGCTGGGTGCCGCCGGGGATCGACAACTACACGCCCCAGTCCTTCGACTATCGGGGCGTCGCGATGGAGGCGCGCATCGCCGAGGCGCAGCGCCTCTACCGCGAGGCGGGCTACTCACCCAAAAAGCCGCTGGCGTTCGAGCTCGCCTACAACGCCGCCGAGGTGCACACCAAGCTCGCCGTCGCGGTCGCCTCGATGTGGAAGGAGGCGCTCGGAGCGGAGGTGCGCCTCACGCAGGTCGAGTTCAAGACGCTGTTGCAGCAGATCGACCGCGGCGACGTCGAGCTGTTCCGCTCGAGCTGGGCGGGCGACTACAACGACGCCCAGACGTTCGCGCAGTACCTGAAGAGCGACTTCGGCCTCAACCTGCCGCGCTACCGGAGCGCCGCCTACGATGCGCTGCTGACGCGCGCCGCCGCCGAAGTCGACTCGGGGAAACGCCGGGCACTGCTCGAGGAGGCCGAGCGCGTGATGCTGGCCGACACCCCGCTCATGCCGCTTTACTTCTACGTCAACAAGCACCTGGTGAAGCCGCAGGTCCTGGGGTGGTACGACAACGTCATGAACGTCACCTACAGCAGGGACCTCGGCCTCGAGGGCCCTCACTGACGGCAGCGACACCGGTAGGCCGCGGCGGCGCCTGGCGCGTTGCAGGCAAGGTAAGGACATTCGGAGTGAGGCTGCCGTGAAATCCCCGGTTCGAGTCGAGGCGCCCGCCGTCGTGACGCGGCGGGAGCTGCTCTACGGCCTGACCGCGCTCGCGGCCGGCGCGAGCTTCGCGGGCTGCGGCGGCAGCGGGGGCGCGGACACCGCCGCCGCGCCCTCCGGCCCCGCGAATCCCCAGCTCGCCCCCTCCGGGCCCACGACTGCGGCTACCTTGAGCATCTCGGCGACGGTAGCCGGGACCATCGCGCCGGCTTTCGCGGGCCTCAGCTATGAGAAGAGCTCGATGGCGGTGCCCCGCTTCGCGCCCGGCAACACCGACCTCATCGGGATGTTCACCGGCCTCGGGCCGAGCCTGCTGCGCATCGGCGGCAACTCCGTCGACGAGACGCAGTGGGCTCCGAACGGCGCCGGGCGCACCGCGGGCGAGGTGGCGCCTTCCGACATCGATGCGCTCGCGGGCTTTCTCGATGCCTGCGGCTGGCGCGTGCTCTACGGGGTGAACCTCGCGACCTCGACGCCGGCCGCCGCCGCGGCCGAGGTCGCCTACGCCGTGCAGTCCCTCGGCGCGAGCCTCTACGGCATCGAGATCGGCAACGAGCCCGACCTCTACGGCGGCCATTATTTCCAGAGCTGGACGCTCGCCGATTTCGAGGCGCTCTGGAGCGAGTTCCGCGCCGCCATCCTCGCGAGCGCCCCGGGAGTTACTCTCACCGGGCCGGCGGACGCCGGCAACATCGCCGCCTGGACCATCCCCTTCGGCGAGTACGCCGGCCAATCGCAGATCGCGCTCCTCACCCAGCACTACTACCGGGGCAACGGCCAGAGCGCCTCGTCGACCGATGCCGAGCTCGTGAGTCCGGATGCGGCGCTGGTGAGCGATCTCGCCGCGCTCGCGGCCGGAGCGGCCGGCATCGGCGTGCCGTTTCGCCTCGCGGAGACCAATTCCTTCTACAACGGCGGCGCCCCGGGCGTGAGCGACAGCTACGCCTCCGCGCTCTGGGTCATCGATCACCTGTTCACCATCGCGCTCGGCGGTGGTGTCGGCGCGAACCTCCACGGCGGTGGCGACGGCGACGGCTACACCCCGATCGCCGACAGCAACGGCACCGTCGTCGAGGCGCGCCCGGAGTACTACGGGACACTGCTGTTCACGCTCGCCGGCACCGGCACACTCCTCGGCACGACGCTCGCAGCCGGGGGCCTCAACGTCACCGCCTACGCGCTGCAGCCGCGGGCGGGACTGCTCAGCATCGTCGTGGTCAACAAGGATGCCGAGCAGACGCTCGACCTGAGCATCGACTGCGGCAGCCCGGTGAGCGGCGCGACGCTCATCGCGCTCACGGGACCAGCGCTCGATGCCTCGAGCGGCGTCGCCATCCAGGGCGCCGCGGTCGCCGTCGACGGCGGCTTCGCTCCGGCCGCGCCCTACGGCCTCGCGAGCTCGGGCAATACGCTCAACTGCTACGTCGGCGCGCTGAGTGCCGCCCTGATCCAGGTCGGCATCGGCTAAGCTTGCCGGGTGAACTGGCACCTGTTTGCAGGTTTTCTCGCCCTCACGATCGTGCTGCTGCTCGCGCCCGGTCCGATCGTGACGCTGGTCATCTCAACGGCGGCGACCCGTGGCACGCGTGCCGGGCTCGTCACCGTCGCCGGCACCTCCACCGGTAACGCGCTGCTCATCGCCGCCATCGCACTCGGCCTCGGCTGGGTGCTCGCCCATGCGGTCTACCTCTTCGAGGCGCTGCGCTGGCTCGGGGCGCTCTACCTCATATGGCTCGGAGTGCAGGCCTGGCGCAACGCGGGGGCAGCCGCTGCGGCGGTCCCCGGCGATCATGTGCACTTCCGGCGCGGCGTGCTGGTGGCGCTCTCGAATCCGAAAACCATCGCCTTCTTCACGGCTTTCCTGCCGCAGTTCGTCGATCGCGCGCTCCCGGCCGCGCCGCAGCTCACCGTCATGTGCACGGTCACGGTGCTGCTCGCGGCGGTGAGCGATTCGTGCTGGGCGGTCGCCTCGGGCCTCGGACGCGCCTGGTTCATGAAACCCGAGCGCGCCAAGCTCCTGGGGCGTGCCTCGGGACTGACGCTGCTCGGCGGAGGCCTGTGGCTGTCGCTGGCGCGGCGGCCTGGTTAATTGGAAAAATCGCCTGCGGCGCTTTCTCGAGGTCCGTATGAAAACCACAGCACTCCTCGCCACGGCGCTCCTCGGCCTCACCGCGGCAGCAGCCGCCCTGGCGGATCAGCCGCCGATCATCGATCGCAACCAGTTCTTCGGCGAGGTTACGATCGACGGCGCGCAGATCTCCCCGAACGGCGAGTCCATCGCGTTCCTCAAGCCGTATCGCGGTACGCGCAACCTGTGGGTGAAGCAGGCCGCCGCCCCCTTCAGCACCGCCCGCCCGGTGAGTGCCGAGGCGTCGCGCCCGATACGCATCTATTTCTGGAGCCGCGATTCGAAATATCTCCTCTATGCGCAGGACGCGGGGGGCGACGAGAACTTCAACGTCTACGCCATCGATCCAACGCTGCCGGCCGATCCCCAGACGGGCGTCCCGCCGACCCGCGCGCTCACCAATCTCAAGGGCGTACAGACTCAGATCTACGCGGCACCCAAGACGAAACCCGACATCCTCTACATCGGTCTGAACGACCGCGACGCGCGCTGGCACGACCTCTACGAGCTGCACATCTCGAGCGGCGAGAAGCAGCTGCTGCGCCAGAACACCGAGCAGATCGCGGGCTGGGACTTCGACAACGACGGCAACCTGCGGCTCGCCGAGCGCACCAATGCCGTGGGCGACACCGAAGTGCTGCGCGTCGATGCGCAGGGCTTCAAGCAGATCTACAGCTGCACGGTGCTCGAATCCTGCAGTCTCGGCGGGTTCGACGCCGGCAACCACGCCGTCTACCTCGTCACCAACAAGGGGGCGCTCGACCTCATCGAGCTCGAGTCCCTCGACCCCGCGACCGGAGCCACCACCAAGGTCGAGAGCGACCCCAGGAACCGCGTCGACCTCGCGGGCGTCAAGCTCTCCGAGGTCGATTACCGGATCCTCTTCACCCTCTACGAGGACAGCCGTCCGCGTCGCCACTTCCACGACGGCGCGTTCGAGCGCGACTACGCCTGGCTGGCCGAGCAGGTGCCGGGCAAGGAGATCAGCTTCGGCTCGAACTCGCAGGACGAGAACCTGTGGATGCTGACCGCCTACAGCGATACCGACCCCGGCACGACCTACCTGTGGAACCGCGCGGCGAAGACCCTGACGCTGCAGTACCTGGTGCGCGAGGAGATCAAGCGCGAGTACCTCGCGCCGCGCCAGCCCTACGAGTTCCGCTCCTCCGACGGACTCGCGATTCCCGGCTACCTGACGCTCCCGAAGGGCGTGCCGGCGAAGAACCTGCCGCTCATCGTCTGGCCCCACGGGGGCCCCTGGGGTCGGGACACTTACGGCTTCGACCGCTACGCGCAGTTCCTCGCCAACCGCGGCTACGCCGTGCTGCAGCCGAACTTCCGTGCCTCGACGGGCTACGGCAAGCGCTTCCTGAACGCCGGCAACGGCCAGTGGGGGCGCAAGATGCAGGACGATCTCACCTGGGGCGTGAAGGCGCTCGTCAAGGCGGGCACGGTCGATGCCAGACGCGTCGGCATCGGCGGCGGCTCCTACGGCGGCTACGCGACGCTCGCGGGCGTCGCATTCACACCGACCGTGTACGCGGCGGCGGTCGCCTACGTCGCGCCCTCGAACCTCATCACGCTTCTCGATGCCATCCCGCCGTACTGGGAGGCGGGCCGCAGGCAGCTGTACGCGCGCATGGCAGACCCGACGACGCCCGAGGGGAAGGCGCTGCTGGTCGCGGAATCGCCCCTCACGCGCGCCAGGGACATCGTGACCCCGCTCCTGGTCGTGCAGGGCAAGAATGACCCGCGGGTGAACATCCGCGAGAGCGACCAGATCGTCGCCGCGGTGCGCGACAACGGCAAGCCGGTCGAATACCTCGTGGCGCCCGATGAGGGTCACGGGTTTGCCCGGCCGATCAACAATCTCGCCCTGGTGACCGCGATGGAAGGCTTTTACGCGCAATATCTCGGCGGCCGCCAGCAGACCGACGTCCCGGCGGATGTCGCCGCGCGCCTCACAGTGCTCAGGGTCGATCCCAAGACGGTGAGCGGCGCCGTAACACTCAAGGGCGAGGCCGGCCGCGCCGCGGCGCCGGACGGTTCGCGTAACTAGAAGGCCGCCAGCGTTGGCGTATCGGGTACGGCCTACTTCCCGATACAGAAGCTCGAGAAGATCCTGCCGAGCAGATCGTCGCTGGTGAATTCGCCGGTGATCTCGTTGAGCGCCTGCTGTGCGGCACGCAGCTCCTCCGCCACGAGCTCGCCCGCGCGCCGCTCGGTGAGCTGCCGCTCGGCCTCCTCGACGTGCCTGCGGGCGCGGGCGAGTGTCTCGAGGTGGCGCAGCCGCGCGCTGATCGCCCCGCCCTCGACGGTCTGAAAGCCCATGCAACCCTTGAGGTGCGCGCGCAGCTCCCCGATCCCCGCACCGGTAAGCGCCGAGACGTAAAGCCGAGGAGGGCTGGCTGATTCATGGGAAAAATCGCCTGCGGCGATTATTGCGCCGGCCGGTCCCTGGCCGGCGCCCTGCGGGCCGACCTCCGGTCGGCCAAATTCGCTCCTGCGAATTTGCCGGACATCAGCCACGTCGCACTTGTTGAGCACCAGCGTCACCGGCACGTCGACCGGCAGGCGCGCGCGCTCCTCGCGGTAAGCCTCCGCCGCGGGGTCCTCCGCCGCGTCGATGACGAACAGCACCCGGTCGGCGCGCTCGATCTCGGCGCGGGCCCGCCGCATGCCCTCCTCCTCGACCGGATCCCCCGCGTGGCGCAGCCCCGCCGTGTCGAGTACGTGCACCGGCATCCCGTCGATCGCGATCCGCTCGCGCACCACGTCGCGCGTAGTGCCCGGGATCGGCGTGACGATCGCCGCGTCGTAGCCGGCGAGGCGGTTCAGGAGACTCGACTTGCCGGAGTTGGGCCGGCCGGCGATGACCACGGTCATCCCTTCGTGCAGCAGCCTCCCCTGGCGGGCGCTCTCGAGCACGCCGCTGAAGTGCGTGCGCACCGCCTGGAAGCGCTCGATGAGCTCGCGGTCGGCGAGGAAGTCGATCTCCTCCTCGGGAAAATCGATCGCCGCCTCGACGTAGGTGCGCAGCTCGATCACCGCCTCGGTGAGCCCGCGCACCATCGCCGAGAACTCTCCCTGGAGCGAGCGCATGGCGGCGCGCACCGCCTCGCGCGAGCCCGCGTCGATCAGGTCCGCGATCGCCTCGGCCTGGGCGAGGTCGAGCTTGTCGTTGAGGAAGGCGCGCTGGGTGAACTCGCCGGCCTGCGCCCGGCGCGCGCCGAGCTCGAGCGCGCGCGCCACCAGTGCCTCGATCACCAGCGGCCCGCCGTGGCCATGGAGCTCGAGCACGTGCTCGCCGGTGTAGGAGGCGGGCGCCGGGAAGAACAGCGCCAGCCCGGCGTCGATCGGCTCCCCGCGGGCATCGAGAAAGCGCGCGAAGGTCGCGTGCCGGGGCGGCGGCAGCTCCCCAAGCATGACCGCGGCAATCTCCGGCACCTTGGGTCCCGAGAGGCGCACGATGCCGACACCGCCCCGTCCCGGAGGCGTCGCGGCGGCCGCGATGGTTTCCGTGCGCGTCATGTGCCCTCGCGAAGACTCAAGGCTACCGCAGTGTTCCCCGCGGTGTCGCCCCGGGCGGGCGCTTCGGTATCCTAAGCCGCATGTCCGCCTACGAGCTCGCGCAGCTGAACACCGGCTTGATCCTCGGGCCCATCGACTCGCCGATCATGGCCGAGTTCGTCGCTAACCTGGCACGCATCAACGCGCTCGCCGACGCCTCCCCGGGCTTCGTGTGGCGGCTCAAGACCGAGGCGGGCGACGCGACCGGCCTGCGCCCGTTCGAGAACCCGAATCAGCTCCTCAACATGTCGGTGTGGCGCGATGCGGATTCGCTGCGCCGCTTCGTCTACCGCAGCGCGCACGCCGAGATCCTCAGGCGCCGCCGCGAGTGGTTCGAGGTGGTGAAGGAGCCGATCATGGTGCTGTGGTGGGTGCCGCGCGGCCACCGGCCGGGCATCGAGGAGGCGGTCGCCCGGCTCGAGCTGCTGCGCACGCGCGGCCCTACTCCCGAGGCCTTCACCTTCCGCCAGACCTACCCGCCGCCGGACGCGCCGGCCGGCGAGCTCCCGGGCGGGTTCGAGGACGAGTGCCCGGCGACCTGAAGCTACGGGTCAGTTCTTATTCGCCGCCGCCGCGGCGATACGCCGGTTGATGTTCCACTGCTGCGCGATCGAAAGCACGGTGTTCGTGACCCAGTAGAGCACCAGTCCCGCCGGGAAGAAGGCGAAGGTCGCGGACATGACGAGCGGCATGAACATGAACACCTTGGCCTGCACCGGGTCCGGGGGCGCGGGGTTCAGCTTGTACTGCGCGAACATCGCCGCCGCCATGATGAGCGGCAGGATGTAGAGCGGATCGCGCGCCGAGAGGTCATGGATCCAGAGCGCAAACGGCGCCTGGCGCATCTCGGCGCTCTCGAGCAGCACCCAGTAGAAGGCGATGAACACCGGGATCTGGATGATGATCGGCAGGCAGCCGGCGACCGGGTTGATCTTCTCGCGCTTGTAGAGATCCATCATCGCGCGCCCGAGCTTCTCGCGGTCGTCGGCGTAGGTCTCCTGCAGGTTCTTGATGCGCGGCTGCAGGGTCTTCATCTTCGCCATCGAGCGGCCGCTCGCCTCCGACAGCGGATAGAAGATCAGCTTGAGGAGCAACGTGACCAGGATGATCGCCACCCCCCAGTTGCCGGTCACCTTGTGGACGTAGCTCAGCGCGAGGAACAGCGGCCGCGCGAGGATCCACAGCCGCCCGTAGTCGGTCACGTGGTCGAGCCCGGGCGCCGTCGCCTCGAGCGCCGTCTGCAGCTTCGGGCCTACGAACAGGGTCTGCGTGAAGGCCGAGCCCTCCCCGGGGGCGATGGTCTGCACCGGGCCGCTGGCGGCGAGCAGGAACTGCTCGCCCGAGACGTTCAGCGTCACGTGGTACGGCAGCGCGGGCGGCGGCACGATGGCGCTCACGAAGAAATGCTGGAGCGCGGCGACCCAGCCGTCGGTGACGTCGAGCGCGAGATGGCTGTCCTTCTCGTCGCTCACGTCGAGCTTGCGGTACCTGGTGCCGTCCCAGAACGCCGGGCCGTGGAAGGCGTAGCTGTCGGTGTTGAAGTACGAGCGCTTGGTAGGCGGGTCGTTGCGCAGGATCTGCGCGTAGGAACGCGCCTGCCACGGCAACGCGCCGCCGTTATGCACCTGGTACTCGATGTCGATGCGATAGCTGCCGCGATGGAAGACGTAGGTCTTGGTGACGCTGACGCCGTTTTGCGCCCAGGTGAACGGCACGCGCAGCTCCGTGCCGCCATCGAGCGTGTAGCGGTCCTGCGTGCTCGAGAGCAGCGCGAGGTGGGTCGGATAGGGCCCGCTCGCGGGACCGGCGAGACCCGACTCGAGCTCGTAGAGAGAGAGCGGCCCGTCGTCATTCTCGAGCCGCACCGGCGCCGCCTCGCCCTTGACCTTCGGGTACTGCAGGAGGTCCGCCTGCACCAGCGTCCCGCCGCGCGTGCTGATCTCGAGATCGAGCACATCGGTGCGCACGTGCACGAGCGGCGCGCTCGTGCTCCCGGACGTCGCTTCAGCCTCGGGCACGGCCGCCGCCGAGGCCGGGAGGGCGGAGGCGCCGGCGGCACTCGCGGGCGATGCGCTCGCCGGGGAGGCCGCGGAGGTTACCGGCGCCTCGGGCACGCGGTTGGCGAGCTCGTTCGCCGGAGCGGCGGTGTGCCCGGGACGCTCGCTGCCGGCGGCCTGGAGCTGCCCGGGCGCAGCCGCCGGAGCGGCGTAGTCGCTCATCCACGCGTTGTAATCGGCGAGCAGAACCAGGGCGAGCGCACCCCAGAGGAAAATGCGCGGGTTATTGATCGTGGACATGGCGTCTGCAGAGCTCGACCGGCGGCACCGGGTCGTAGCCGCCAGGGTGGAAAGGGTGGCAGCGCCCGAGGCGCCGAACGCTGAGCCATCCGCCGCGCAGCACCCCGAAGCGCGCTACCGCCTCGAGCGCGTACTGGGAGCACGAGGGATGGAAGCGGCAGGCGGGACCGACCAGCGGGCTCAGGGCGAGCTGATAGAAGCGGATCGCGCCGCGGACCAGGCGCCTCATCGGGGAGCCGCTTCCGCGAGCCTGCGCCAGAGCGCGGCGAGGCTGTCGCGCAGCGTCTGCGCC
>Ga0187781_10002226_pt1 | contig 14814 bp, 16 predicted proteins | sample 0715_SJ02_MP02_2_FD_132447 | JGI IMG/M metagenome (GOLD analysis project Ga0187781, IMG submission 132447) | Tropical peat soil microbial communities from peatlands in Department of Meta, Colombia - 0715_SJ02_MP02_20_MG | ecosystem: Environmental > Terrestrial > Soil > Wetlands > Peat | place...
GACAACGACGAGCCGAGCCTGATCACGCTGCCGATCGTCGAGGACACCACCTCGAAGGATCCGAAGCTCGCCTTGAAGTGCGACAAGTCGATGCCGATGGACTCGATCCCGGGCTCGATGCTGACCAACGATCAGCAGAAAAAGGCGCTCGGCAAGTAAGCCAGGCGGCTCTGCTGATCGTGTCAGGGCTTTAAGTCCGCAAACGGCGAAGGCTAATCTTCGCCGGCCTCCCCCGGCAACGGGGGAGGCGCGGGCTGAATTGTTTATGGTAAGGGATCGGATCAGGAGATGGCGGACGAACGAACGAGCCGTCTGCGACTGCCCGCACTGGGCATGGACCTGACCGAATTGCCGCTGGCAGCCAAAGCGTTCATCGCGACGGCTATCCTCGTGCTGATCGGCGGTATCGCGGCACCGAGCACGATCTCGACGGCGGCGATCCTCTCCACACTGCCGTATTTCGCCATTCTCGCGGTCGCCTCGATCGGCCAGCATCTGGTCATCCAGCAGCGCGGGCTTGATCTCTCCACCGCCGGCGTCATGTCGTTCTGCGCCGTGGTGGTGACCAAGCTGCCGGACGGCAGCACCGATATCGGCGTGGTCATTTTCTGGATCTTCGCCGCGCTCGCGATCGGCGCGCTGATCGGTGCGTTTACCGGATTGATCGTGACGCTGCTGCAAGTGCCGCCGCTCGTCACCACGATCGGCGTCAACGCCATTCTGTTCGGCCTGACGTATTTCGTCTCCACCGGCGCGTCGGTGCAGTCGCCGCCGATGATGGTGAAGTTCTTCACCGGCAGCTTTCTTTATGTGCCGACCCTCGTCTGGATGCTGATCTTGGTCGCCGGGGTGACGGTGTTTGTTCTGACCTTCACGACGGTCGGTCGGCGCTTCATCGCGGTGAGCGTCAACCCCGCGGCCGCCCACGTCGTCGGCGTGCCGCTAAAGGCCTACAGCATCCTTACTTACACGATCGCAGGTTTGATGTATGCCATCGCCGCGCTCATGCTGTCGGGCTATCTGGTGTCGCCGACGGTGTTGTGCGGCCTGCCTTATCTGCTTGGCACCATTGCCGCGGTCGTGGTCGGCGGCAATCCGCTCGGCGGCCTGACCAAAGGCAGCGTGGTCGCTACCGTCATTGGCGCGTTCTTCCTCACCTATCTCGCGCAACTCGTGACCGCGCTCGGCTTCGGCAGCTCGGCGGAAGATTTGGCCGACGCGCTCATCGTGCTGGGCGGCGTGGCGCTTCCTGAAATAACCCGGCGGCTTCGCTATGCATGACGTCGCCGTGCATGACGCCATGAGTGCGGCGGTCGTCGCCACTACGGCGAATGTGCCGGTGATGACGCTTGCCGACATCCGCAAGAGCTTCGGTCCGGTGCGCGCGCTCAAGGGCGTCGATGTTCTGATTTATCCGGGCGAAGTTCACGCCATCGTCGGCGAGAACGGTGCCGGCAAATCGACGCTGATCGGGGTCGCCGCCGGCGTACTGCGCGCGGATTCCGGCGCCATTTATTACGACGGCAGGTATGTCGGCGCGCCCAATCCGCGGCAGATGCGCGAAGACGGCGTCTCCGTCGTCTACCAGCATCCGGCGCTCGCTCCCGATCTGACCGTTCTGGAAAATCTTCAGCTTGCCGCGCCTTCGCTCGTGGGCGCCGCCGGCGCCGCCGAGGCCGAGCGGCTGATCGCGCGCATCGCCACCGACGAATTGCGCATGCCGATCAACAAGCGCGTCGCCGAATTGTCGCTGGCGCAGCGCCATGTGGTCGAGATCGCGCGCGCTCTGGCCACCCGGCCGAAAGTGCTTTTTCTCGACGAACCGACCGAACCGCTGCAGGCGGGCGACGTGCGCAAGCTGTTCGACCTGATCGGCGCCCTCAAGCGCGACGGCGTCGGCATCGTCTATGTCTCGCACCGGCTGCATGAAGTGGACGAGCTCGCCGATCGCGTTTCGGTGATGCGCGACGGCGAGATCATCGACAGCCGGTTGGCGGGCGAGATCACCTCGGCGGAGATCGTGGCGCTGATTGCCGGCCGTCCGCTCGGCCAGATTTTCCCTGCCAAGGCGAAGAGCGTCGGATCCGCGCTGTTTTCGATCAAGGGCTTGAGCGGCCGCGGATTCGATCAGGTCGATCTGGTAGCGCACGCCGGCGAAATCGTTGGCCTCGCCGGTATCGAAGGCGAGGGCCAGCGCGAATTCATCCGCGCGGCCGCGGGCATCGATCGCCGCACATCCGGAGAGGTGCGCGTGCAGGACGCTGACATCGGCGGCGATAGCCCGGGCGCCTTCCGCCGCGCCGGCATCGGCTTTGTTCCCGATGACCGCCATGCCGAGGGCGTGTTCCTCAATTTGACGCTGCGCGAGAATTTCAGCCTCGGCTTTTTGGGGTCCATTTCCTGCTTCGGCGTGGTCGACCGCGGCTCCGAAGCCGATCGCAGCAACGCGATCATCAACGATTTGCGCATCCGCGCGCCGTCGGCCGAGACCAAATTATTCGAATTGTCCGGCGGCAATCAGCAGAAGGCCCTGTTCGGCCGCGAAATATCGGCAAAGCCGAGCGTGCTGTTGGTGGACGAGCCGACCAAGGGCGTCGATATCGGTGCCCGCAGCGAGATCTACCAGCGGCTGCGGGCGATCGCCGATCAGGGCCTGGCGGTGCTCGTCTCATCCTCCGACGGCATCGAGCTCGAAGGCCTTTGCGATCGCGTATTGATTTTCGCCCGCGGCCGCATCGTGCATGAATTGACCGGCGCTGATGTCACCGACGCCGCCATCACCGAGGCCAATCTCACGGCGACGGTGTCGCGCGCGAGCAAGGCGCCGGCCGGCGCGCAGGTGCGGCGCTGGTGCGAATTCGCCGCCAGCGATCACTTTCCGGCTTTGGTGCTCGCCATCCTCACCGCGATCATTCTCGGCGGCACGCAGGCCTTGAACGGCTATTTCCTCTCGCCGTTCAGCATCAAAAGCATCCTGTCGTTTTTCAGCATCCTCGCGTTCCTGTCGAGCGCGCAGCTCGCCACCGTCCTGGTCGGCGCCATCGATCTGTCGATCGGGCCGCTCGCCGGACTCTGTGTCGTGCTTGCCTCGTTCCTCGCGCCCGACGGCGTTGAGACCGGCCCGTTTGCGGCAGGCGTGATCATGATCCTTCTGTTCACCACCCTGTTCGGCCTGTTGCAGGGTCTGCTCATCACCTCGTTGCGTCTGCCTGCGATCGTGGTGACGATCGCAACCTTCATCGGATTGCAAGGGGTCTCGCTGTTGCTGCGGCCGACCGCGGCCGGCCAGATCGACGACGCGATTTCCAACGCGGCGCAGTTTCCCATCGGCTTTCTCCCGGCCGGACTGCTGCTCACGCTCGCGATGGTCGTCGGCGCCGAATGGCTTCTGTTCCGCACCGGCTTTGGCCGCAGTTTCCGCGCCGTCGGATCGAGCCCGCTCGCCAGCTATCGGCTCGGCATCGACAGCCGGCGCCTGACCTGGCTCGCGTTCGTCATTTCGGGTTTGTTGACCGGGATCGGCGGACTGATGCTGGCCGGCCAGGTCGGCATCGGCTCGCCGACCACCGGCTCGGACTATACGCTGATGAGCATCACCGTCGTGGTTCTCGGCGGCGCCAGCGTCAGCGGCGGGCGCGGCTCGTTCATCTCTACGCTTCTCGGTGCCGCGCTGGTGCAGGCGACCTCGAGCGCGTCGTCCTACATCGACGCCAATTCCTCGGTGCACTACACCGTGATCGGCACGCTCACCTTGCTCGCCGCGATCTTTTTCAGCCTGGCACGGCGGCGGGCTGCGAGCGGGTAAGCGTCATTCCGGGGAAGCCCATCAATCCCGGGTGTTCCCGAGATCGATTTTTCAAGTTGCCTGCGCGTGCAGCCCGCCGCGCTTGTTTATCAGATAACGACGCCATCAAGGGTGACCACGCTGGTGACCCGTCGCACGTCAGTCATTTGCTGGGCTTATTTCATCGTTACCGACCTCCACCATTTACGGGCAGCATCGGTATCTGGGAACTCCAGCAGCACCATGCGGCCACCCGGCGGCATGCCTTGACAATGTGACCGGGTCATCCGTCCGCGCCAGCATCTTGCCACCCGTTTTCTTCATAGGCTTTGCTGACCTTCGGCACAGACTCGGCGGCATACCGCTCTCTGTCTTTGACCGCGACTTCGGCGATGACATAGGCAGTCATCTTTTTCCTCTTTCTGCCAAAGGAACCCCGGCTGGAGACAATGCGCAATTTGGGGACACGGCCGGGGCCAAGTTATCCCTCGCCCTCACAATAGGGAGTATGGTGCAACGAGGCGAGGGAGGGCGCGTCAGCTCAACACGTTCCAAATTTCGTCGCGCCCGCTCCCAGGCACGAACAAGTGCGGCACATGCTCGGCGACGTTCTTTGCGAACTGCTCGTTAGTGAGGAGCTTGTTCATGGCTGTTTCAAGCGCGCCCATATTGGCATGGGTCGCACGCCAACCGAGCTCTCCGATCGGACCGCCGACCTGCTGGCCGAACATGACTTCGACGCCCATGATCTTGGAGCTCAGCTTGGCGATTTCCATGCCCCACGTGACAGCTTCGAACTCTTTACCGGGCAGGGCTTGCGCTTTACGAACGAAGATTACTGACATAGCTCCCTCCCATTGGTTGAAGGCAACCCCGACCACTGCTCGTCCAAAATGGCCGGGGTCAAGGTGTCCTGCACTCGGGAGTGAGATGCAGGATTATTTTTGCTCGACGCCCTCCGCCTCGATGACGCGGAAGTCGGCGATGTGCTTGTGCTTTTCGACCCACGCGCCAAGGCCACTATCCCAGGTTTTATCCAGAGCAGCCTGGTTCGGGTAGACCTGGATGATGTAACGATTGGCGGCTGGCATTCCTATCCTGGCATGGGCCTTGTCGAAACCGCCAGCGAGGTACTTTCCGCCGCCCTCCTTGATAAAGTTCATAGCCTCCGGCAAAGCCTTTTCGTAGGCGGCCTTGTCGCGAACGTTGATCTCGGCCACGCTATAGACTGGTGGACCCTCGGCCGCGCGCAGAAGTTGCGAAGCTCCCACGCCGACGAGGACGCCAGCGGTCAGCAACAGCAGTGTCTTTTTCATTTCACTTCCCTCCAATTGTGCGCGCGAACACCGGGGCGCGCACTGCCCGGTGAAAACTCCGCTTCATCGCTCGACCCCCTCGACAATCATGACGTGGCGTTGCGTCATGAAATCAGCAGTGAGCAGCTCACTCATCTCCTTCCACCAATTCCTGGCTTTATCGGCGGTCTGAAACTCGAGCAGGACGATACGACCGCCATCGTGATTTCCCGCTAACATCTCGGGATGATCTGTCCTGACCAGCATCTTGCTGCCAATTCTGTCGTGGATAGCCTGAGCAGCCGCTTGCCAACTGGCGCGATACTTCGCGTAGTCCGTTATCTTTACATCTGCGATCACGCATGCAGTCATGGTTCCCTTCCGCAAATGCGTGCGTCGACCGCACGCCATGATCTTCATCCGCAATCCCTCAGATCAAATGCAGTAATGCTGCGTTCCTCGGTGACGCGATCGAGCGCGCCGGCAATCATATCGACGAGCCACAAGCGGACATTGATCGGAATGCTATCTGGCTTCAGCTGATCGAGAATGTCCCACGCTTCGGCGTATTGCCAGCCGCTTTCCGGCAAGCGCGTCGCCACGTAGGCGTGGCCGTTGTCGCCGATGACTAGCGAATCATCAGTAGGATGCGTCGTATAGTTGATCGTGGGAGTTTCATTCAACGCGAGACGATCTTTGTAGAACTTCATCACACGGAACGGACTCACGGAAGCTTTGCGAAACAGATTCTCGTCAGACTGCAGAAAATCGATGTAGGCGCGTGCTTGCGCCCAGGTGCGTTGGCAACCGACAAAAGCCCCGCGAAAATAGATATCGAACAAGATGACGCCGTTGGCCGCCTCGTCCGGCGTGCGATCGAATAACGGCACGAGTTCATATTCGGTCACGACATGGTCTCCGGGACGAGACACTGGCCGACAACCGCCACCGCCAGCAAACAAACGAGCCTCGGCATCTGTGGCTCTGAAAGCTGTCCGACTGTGCGTTGCAGATTAAGGGCCGCTGTCCCGAACGTTGCAACGCGAATTCGACGTGCACTACCGGAAATCCGGTAGGACGGCAGGCGCGGCCAGTGACGTATGGCACACCCAAAAACCCTGCTCGCGCGTCAGCGTGCTCGATCGGCCGACGCGATTTATCTCTGTCGACCGAAGCTGCGGGTCAGTATTCGATGAGACCGCGTTTATAAGCCTCTAACAATGCGATCGCGGTATCCTGGACCTTCATCTTTTTGCGGGCGCTTCGCAAATGTACGTCAACGGTCTGGAGGCTGATGTCGAGCGCTTTGGCGATCGCAGCATTACTGCCCAACAGCGCGCGTTGCTGCAAAACTTCCAACTCACGCGCGGTCATGTCGAACGTATCGACCTTCTTCCCGCGTCGGCGCTTGCGTCGCGAGTTCACGATCTCTTCGATCTGGCCAATGGCCGCCTGGGCGGCGGCTGCCAGGAATGTACGCTCACTTAGTCGCAACACCAATAATTTGGATGAAATGAAGACGACTGCCCACGCGCGATAGGTGCAATACAAACCGTCGCGTATATTATGATTGCGCAAGAAACCGAATATCCAGCCAGCTTGGCTGACGGATTCGTCCCGCGCAGCCTCAGCAAAAGTGAACGGAACGGAGGTTCGCCGCGCCTTGAGTGTCAGCGTGCTGTAGCCATGCTCGGCAAATTGCTTCAGATAGTCGGGCCAAAAGCTGCGCGGCACATCGGGATGAAAAAATAGATTCTCTCCTTCCCGCCAATCGGTGATTTCGTCCTTGAAATAGCGCGGCATAGCCCAGGCGCCCAACACTTCGACGCCGACCGTGCAATAACTGACATTCTGCAACGCTACCAGCACCGCCAGCGGCGTATGCAACCGCCCGACGTCGTCAGCAAACTCTTGTACCGCTCTTGCAAGTCCTTCCGGCATGTCCCGCCAGTTTCCCTTGACGGTTGCCGCGCCGTTGCTGCTATCGACGATAGTCAGTCCACACATTACCGCGAAAACTGCCTCAAAAGAATGACCCTGGTGCGGCACCGGGGCCATGAGAAAATATGCTCCCTGCGCGTGGAACTGCCCATGCCGCCGCGTCAAATCCCGCGACTTATCAACGGCATCGCACATGGCGTTCTTTGACTTGCCGCCAAACAAGCGCCCGCAAATGCGTCAATCCGGCAAAGTGTCCAAAACGATCCATTCCTGTGCCGCCTTGCTCAGGATACGTCGGACCTGTTCGTGGCGTCGATTACCGATAAGAGAATTGAGCTTCGCACGATGGCGATATCACGTTGTTGCACCCTTGGCGATCGGCGCGGAGTATCTGTGGAAGTGGATTGCGACTATGGATTCCGGGCTCGACGCTTCGCGTCGCCCGGAATGGCAGAGTCAAACCTTTCGCGCCAGCTTCTGCACCGCCTCGTGGCGATGGCAGGCGACCAGATGATCGTTGACCATGCCGACCGCCTGCATGAAGGCATAGACGATGGTCGGTCCGACGAATTTGAAGCCGCGCTGCGCCAGCTCCTTCGACATCGCGCGCGAGATTGGTGTCTCCGCCGGCACTTGCCGTGTGGTCTTGAAGCGGTTGACCTTCGGCTCGCCGCCGACAAAATCCCAGAGCAGGTTTGCGAAGCCGTCGCCCTTTTCCATTACGTCGAGCCAGCCGCGCGCCGAGAGCACCGCGCCTTCGATCTTGGCGCGGTTGCGCACGATGCCGGCGTCCTGCATCAGCCGCTCGACCTTTTTCGGCGTGTAGCGCGCGATCTTTTCCGGCACGAAGCCGTCGAAGGCGCGGCGGAAATTCTCGCGCTTGCGCAAAATCGTGATCCACGACAGGCCGGCCTGAAAGCCGTCGAGCACAAGCTTCTCGTACAAGGCGCGATCGTCGTATTCAGGAACGCCCCATTCCTCGTCGTGATAGGCGACGTAGAGCGCGTCGTCCCTCGGCCAGGGACAGCGGATCAGCGTTGAGTCGGCGGCTACCGTCATTCGGCAGCCTTGGCGCTGTCGGGAAAGGCAAATCTCGCCCAGTCCGGCTTGATCGGCCGCAGCTGCACGTCGCCGGCGACCAATGCCTCGCCGCGCGAAAGCGCTTCGGCGATGCGATCAAGGCGCAACAGCGCAAGCCCGCGGCCGCCGGCAGCCGAGCCCATGGTGCCGACCTGCCGTCCGCTGGCGGTGACCGCCGCGCCCGCCTGCGGGGCTGCGCCGTCATAGCGCACCGCGACGGTGCGCGAGCGCGCGATGCCGCGATGCTCCATGCGCGACACCACTTCCTGCCCGACATAGCAGCCCTTGGCGAAATCGATGCCGCCAAGCTGATCCATGTCGGCTTCGTGCGGGAAGGCGTCGCCGTAGCCGAAATCCACGCCGCCACGGGGAATGCCGAGCGCAATCCGATGCGCCTCGTATTGCTCTGCGTCGACGAGGCTGGCGCCGAGACCAGCCGCTGCGTCGGCGGCGCGATGCGGCGGCAGCATGATGCGGATGCCGAGCGCCGGCAGGCGCGGATCGAGAAAAGCAAGGCCCGTGGACGCGGCACCTGTGCCGTCCCACGCTGCCAGCACGCCGAGGACTTCTGACAAATCCTCGACCATGACCCGCGAGCGCAGCTTGTAGAGATTGAGCTTGTCGACCAGCGCTTTCGTCCGCTCGCCCGGCACGTCGAGAAAAAAGCCGCCGCCATCGTTGGCCGGCGCTTCGGTGGCGATGAAATCAGCGATGATCTTGCCCTGGGGCGTGAGCAGCGCGGAGAACCGCGCGGCGCCGGGGCGGATTTCGAGCATGTCGGCGCTGACAAGCCCATGCAGAAAGGCCCGCGCGTCGTCGCCGGCGACCTTCACTACCCCTCGGTCCACAAGCAAGGCCGCTTTCATCGAAGCCAAATTCCTCGTTTTCAATCGGCGCGCCCGTCCGGCAAAGCTAAGGTCCCGCTCGGTTCCCCTCAAGGGCCGCGCCCGCGCAACGATGAAGCGTATTCACTCGATACGCAATCGCTGATCGCGCCAGCTTCCCGACCAGGCGGAACGATCACGATCTTTTTAAGAACCCCAAGTCGATCTTAAATCCCCCGACACGATCTCAAGTCTCCCCAAGTCGAGCCGCGCCCATCCGGGAATTTTCACGTCGCGGAAAAGATAACGACGTGATTGGGACGCCGGCCGCATCGAAGATGCGGCCGCTGTCGCCCGGTCGGCGAGGTCCAGGTTGCCGCTCTGGCAGCTGGGTCTCGTCCTCGGCTGATGCAGCGCGCGTCAGGAGAAAGAGCGCATGGCCGACGAGCTGCTATCCTTGCGGGTCATCGTGGTCCGGCAATCGCCGGGCGATTGCGACATGTTCCGCAAAGCGGCGGCGGCTGCGCGCGTGCCCATCGAGCTTGTTGAGCACGATGGCGAAGCGGCGGCCGTGCGGTCGATCGCCGCCGGCGCAGATCTCGCGTTTTTCGATTTGGCGCTGGGCAGCGAAGCCGTGGCGCGGATGACCGGGGCGGCCCACGCCCTGGCAAACCCGCCTTTTACCGTCTCGCTCTGCGCAGCGGACGAGCCCTTAGAGCATGTCCCGGAAAAGTGGAAGCCGGTTTTCCGAAAAGGACATGCGACAGAACAAGAATCTGGAGCACATCCCGATTCGATTGAATCGGGATGTGCTCTAGCCTTTGCGACCGACGCTCTCGCCAGCATGCCGGTCGAAGAGGACGACGCGCAACGCCTGCTCTCCGGCTCGATCCGGCTTCGGCTGCCGAGCCGCGTACTGCTGGTGGACGATTCGTCGACCATGCGCAGCATCGTGCGCAAGGTTTTGGCGGCGACGCGCTTCCCGCTCATAATCACCGAGGCAGACGAGGGCGGGCAGGCGCTGGCGCTGGCGCGCGCGGCCGAATTCGACATGATCTTTTTCGACCACAACATGCCGCGCTTGAGCGGTTTGCAGGCGATCGCCGAATTGCGGCGGGCGAAACGCTATTCGGCCTTCGTGCTCATGACCTCGGCCGACGACGAGGCACTGGCGGAAAAGGCGCATGCGCAGGGCATCGCCTTTCTCAAAAAGCCGTTCTTCCCGGCGGATTTGGAACGGGTGCTTTGCCGCTTTTGCGGATTGCGCGCGCTCAATCCCGCGCGCCAGTAAAATGCTATTGACGCGATAATTCGACGGAGAATTCGCCGTTGTGAATCCGCGCGGCGAGGCTTTCGGCGTAGCGGGCGGTCGCTTCCTCGCCATAGGTGGAAATCAGCTCGGCCAGCGCCAGGAAAAGCGCCGTTTGCGCCAGGCAATCGCCATCGATACCATCGTGGCGCGCATGAAACCATGCTTCTTGCAAATAACCGAGCGCCAGCCGTTTCTGCTCGTGATCGGCGACGGCTTCATGTGCCGCCGGAAGTTGCGTCACAATAGCCATTTGAATTCGCTTATCGCCGCAGCCCGCGGCGCCCCTGACGACAAGAAACTAGCACGTCGCTTCCCTCGCCAGAGTCGAACCTTGAGGAAGGGTTAATTAGATCGATCAGGCTCGCCGCTCTGTTTTGAACAGGCCGAGCCTAGGGTCTAATTGGCGTAACGCGCGGTGATCTCGCGGGCGATCTTGGCGCCTTCGGCGAGATAGCGGCGGATGGCGAAATCGGCCGCCGGCGTGCAGGCGCGATAGCTCTGCTGGAACGCGCGATAGCCGCGGTTGAAGCTTGCGATCATCTGGTCGTGCCGCTCGCCGCTCGGCGCTTCGGTGTCGATCAGCACCTGCGCTTCGTTGCGCCACTTCTGCCCTTCGTTCGAGCCGCAAATGCCGCGCAGGAAATGCAGCGAACCGAGGATTTCGGCGAGCCGCTGCAAATCGTGGTCATAAGGCGCCGGCCGATTCTGTGGCTGCGGTTGTGCCTCTTGCTGCGGTTGCTGCTGCTGGGGTTGCGGCTGAGCCGGGCGGGGCGCCGGCCGGTAGTAGCGCGGCTGCGGCTGCTCCCCCCAGCCCTGACCCCAATTGCCCTGGCCTTGGCCCCAATTGCCTTGGCCCCAAAAGCCCTGGCCATAGGCTGGAGCGGCGGCGGCAAGGCATAGACAAACGAAGAGGACGGTGGAGGTTCGCGCCATTGGATCAATCAAAGCATAACGGGCATGCGTGCTATAGCCTAAACGATGAGAAGGCGGCATGGTGCGGCAAATATCACGGCAGTGCGGCGATGCGCTCGCCGGCGGCGGCAACGATTTCGGCAAGCCCTTCCGTTGTTTTCAGTCCGGAAAGTTCCGCCGGCAACAGCCAATTCGCCTCGGCGAGCTCGATGTTGAGCGAAATTTCGCCCCCCAGATAGCGCGCCGCGAACGGCAGAATGACGAAATGGCGCTCGATCTTGCCTTCCGCGTCGCGCGCGATCACTTGGCGGTAGCCGGCGAGCGAAATCGGCTCGATGGCAAGCCCAGTTTCTTCGCGCACCTCGCGGATCACCGCCTGCTCGAGCGTCTCACCAAGCTCGACGCCGCCGCCTGGCAGCGTATAGATCCCCTGCAACGGCGGCCTACCACGCCGCACGATCAGGACTCGACCGGCACGGAAAATAGCGGCGCTGACGGCGAGATAAGGCCGCGTGGGATAACTCCGCGAATCCGCGCCGGTGTTGGTCAAGGGCCGATCCATTTGGCTATGATCGGGCGCGCGGCCCGTTCGCTGTTCGTGCCGAAAGACTATCTATAGCCAATGTGCGCACGCTACGTCATAACCTCGCCGGCCGATGCGGTCAGGGCCCTGTTTGGCTATGCCGAGCGGCCCAGTTTCCCGCCGCGCTTCAACGTGGCGCCGACGCAGCCCATACCCATCGTGCGGCTGGAGGCGGGCAAGCCCGTGTTCGCGCTGGCGCGCTGGGGATTTCTGCCCGCCTGGGTGAAGGACCCGCGCACCTTCTCGCTACTGGTCAATGCGCGCGGCGAATCCGTGCTCGACAAGCCCGCTTTCCGCAACGCCATGCGTCGCCGGCGCTGCCTCGTTCCGGCGGACGGCTTTTACGAATGGAGCGACACGCGCCCGCGGCGTCCTTTTTTCGTACGGCCGAAGGCCGGCACTCCGATCGCCTTCGCCGGATTGTGGGAGACCTGGACCGGGCCGAACGGCGAAGAAGTCGATACGGCGGCGATCGTGACCACGCGGTCGAACCGCTCGCTAGCGGTCATTCACGACCGCATGCCGGTGATCGTGCAGCCGCAAGCTTTCAAACTCTGGCTCGATTGTGCGGCGGTCGACGCTACGACCGCGGCGGCGCTGTTTGTGCCCGCATCCGATGTGCTGCTCGAAAGTTACGCAGTCTCCACCGCGGTCAATCGCGCAGCCAACGATTCTTCGGAGCTGATCAAGCCAGCGCCGGGGGAGGTCGATGACGGTGCGGACACTGCTGCGGCCGATGCGCCGGCGAATCCGGAAGAGGCGGACAAGCAACTGTCGTTATTTTGACAGTGGCGACTCTGACTGCGTGTATTCCGTTTCCCGGATGCGGTGCAGCGCTCGGCGGTGCACCGCTGATCGGGGATCGTTACCGGCTCGCTTCGAAACGATCCCGGTTCCGCAGCGCATCACCGTCGTGCTGCGTGCGCCCGGGATACGCAAGGCGCCGGCGCGCGTTTAAGCGCTCCCGCGCCTGAACTGCGCGCGATCGACTGCCGCCTTCACCACCGGGATCTCATCGTCGGCGAGCGGCTTCATCCACGCCTTGCGCTTGAGCGCGGCGGCGATATAGGGCGCAAGCTCTTGGGCCTTACGCGCTTCGCGGGCGGCGGCTTGCGCCTTGAAGGCCGGCATTACCTCGGTGGCAAACAATTCCAGCGACTCGCAGATATGGTCGTGGCGGTTGCGGCCTGCCTGCTGCAGGAAGATCACCTGATCGACGCCGCTGTCCTGAAACATTTCCAGATGCGCGCCCATATCGTCTGGCGTGCCGATGCCGGAAGAATTGGCGCCGACCTTTTGCAGGGCGTCAATCACCGCCTCGGTGCGGTTGCCGCGCTGCGCCAGATAACTGCCCCAGAGATCGGTGCGGCCGGGAACGCAGTCCTGCGCCACCAGCGCGTTGAGCGCGTAGCCGAAAAACTCGAAGCCCTCGTGGCCGCGGCGGATGGCCTCGGCGCGGTCGCGGTGAACGGAAAAACTCGAGACCATGGCGAGATTGGCGTTCACTGCATGGCCAAGCGGCACGCAGGCGTCCGATTTGATGATGCCGTAATAGATGTCGGCCCAGCGGGTCGCCTCTTCGCGGTCGAGGAAGGAGAAGGCAAGTGCGCCGACGCCGTTCCGCGCCGCGATCTTGATGGTGTCGCGGTTGGTGCAGGCCATCCAGATTGGCGGATGCGGCTTCTGCACCGGCTTCGGCAGCACGTTGCGGCATGGCATGGCGAAATACTTGCCCTCGAAGCCGGGATAAGGTTCGAGCACCATCATGTTGGCGATCTGCTCGGCCGCTTCCAGCGCCATCGCGCGCTTCTCTTTGGCCGGGATGCGAAAGCCGCCGAGTTCGAGCCGCGTGGCGCCTTCGCCGATGCCGAAATCGACCCGCCCGTCGGAAATGATGTCGAGTGTGGCCAGCCCCTCGGCGGTGCGCGCCGGATGATTGTAGTTGGGAATGACCTGGCGGATGCCGTGGCCGAGCCGAATGGATCTGGTGCGCGCCGCCGCAGCGGCGAGGAACACTTCCGGCGCTGACGAATGCGAATATTCTTCCAGGAAATGATGCTCGACTTCCCAGGCGTAATCGAAGCCGAGCCGGTCGGCTAGCTCGACTTGCTCGATCGCCTGATGAAACAGGTTGCGCTCGTCGCCTTCATTCCATGGCCGTGGCAGCTGCAATTCATAAAATACTCCAAAGCGCATTCCGTCCCCTTATCAAACCGCGCGAAGACGCGCTGGCCAGCCATCTCGCGTACAACGTTAAAGCACTTTGCCGGGATTCAGAATGCCCTTGGGGTCGAGCAAGGTCTTCAAGCTGCGCATGAGTTCGAGCGCGACCGGATCCTTCACCGCCGGCAATTGATGGCGCTTGATGACGCCGATTCCATGCTCAGCCGAGATCGATCCGCCGTACTTCTTCACCACCTCGTAAACGGCGGCGTTCATGGCGTCCCAGTGCGTCAGGTATTCGGCTTTGTCGGCGCCGTCCGGCTGGTTGACATTGTAGTGGACGTTGCCGTCGCCGAGATGGCCGAAGGGCAGGGGATGCGCGCCGGGGACGGCGCGCTCGACCGCCGCCGCAGCATCCTTGAGAAAGGCCGGCACCGCGGCAACCGGCACCGAGATGTCGTGCTTGATCGAGCCGCCGGCGTGACGCTGCGCCTCGCCGAAATTCTCACGGATGCGCCAGAACGCCCTGGTCTGTTCGAGGCTCTCGGCAATGGCGGCGTCGCTGACGAGGCCCTGCTCGGCACCCTTGGCGAGAATGTCCTCCAAGACCTCGCGCAGCCCGCTCCGCGACTGCGACGATAATTCGATCAGCACGTACCAGGGATGCGGCGTGGCGAGCGGATCGCGGCAGCCCGCGGTGTAGCGCAGCACGATCTCAAGTCCTTCGCGCGGCATCAGCTCGTAGCTCGTGACGCCGCCGCCGGCGTTGTCGGAAGCTATGTTGAGCAGCGCCAGCGCCGCTTCCGGCGAAGGCAATCCGACGAACGCGGTCTCCACCGAGCGCGGCCGCGGCACCAGCCGCAAGACCGCGGCCGTGATCACGCCGAGCGTGCCTTCGGCGCCGATGAACAGGTTTTTCA
>Ga0187781_10002227_pt1 | contig 14808 bp, 15 predicted proteins | sample 0715_SJ02_MP02_2_FD_132447 | JGI IMG/M metagenome (GOLD analysis project Ga0187781, IMG submission 132447) | Tropical peat soil microbial communities from peatlands in Department of Meta, Colombia - 0715_SJ02_MP02_20_MG | ecosystem: Environmental > Terrestrial > Soil > Wetlands > Peat | place...
AACTCACAAGGAGAGCCCGCTGGTGGAGGTTTTCCTCAACGGTTATCGCGAAATCGAAGGACAGGTCTACTATACCGAGAACCCCGGCAAGCCGCGGATACGCAGCCTCGATTCGGTTCAGCGAGCCTTGCAGATCGCGGCTTCATCAGAGCTCAGCCGCCGGGAGCAGTGGCTGAGCTTTCTTGCGACTACCGGTGGAATCACTCCGTTCATCGGCCTGTTCGGGACGGTGTGGGGGATTATCGACGCCTTTCACGGCCTGGCCAACGCTACAACCGCCTCACTACACAGCGTGGCGCCGGGTATTTCCGAAGCCCTGATCACTACGGCGGCGGGACTGTTCGCCGCCATTCCGGCAGTGATCGCGTACAACTACTTCTTACAGCGCATCAAGGAGTTCGGGACCTTGATGGACGATTTCTCATTGGAATTCCTCAACATGACCGAGAGGAATTTCACGTAATCACCGGCCTGGAGCACGCTGAGGCTGCGACGTTAAACGATTGAAATGAATCGTCTTAGTGTCAGGCTGCGTACTCCGCGCGATGTGTGCATGGCAAGCATGGCTTTCACCACTCCTCAAGGCCGCACTCGGACGTCGCTCTCGGACATCAATGTGACGCCCTTTGTCGACGTCATGCTGGTGCTGCTGATCATTTTCATGGTGACCGCTCCCATTCTGGAGTCCGGCATCGAAGTCGATCTGCCGAAGACGCATACCGTAAAGGCGGTCTCGATCCAGAAGGTCGTGATCACGATCGACAAGAAGCAGACGCTTTACGTGGGCAACGACCCAGTCAACATCAACCAGCTGGGCAGCATCGTCACCCAGCGGCTTCAGGGGACCACTGGTGCTCCGGTCTTCATCCGGGCTGACCAGGCTGTCCCGTTCGGTACCTTCGCCCGGGTGCTTGACGCTCTGGAGCAGGCCAACATTACCACCACCAGCGTGGTCACGGAGCCGCTTTCCACCAAGGGTGAGTGACGGTGGCCAAGGGCTCCCGCCAACGATGAGCGTTCGGACCTTTGCATACGCCTTGCCGACAGAAGGCCGCGAGAGCCTTCGCGGGCCGCTGTTCGTTTCGATCGGGCTGCACGCCGTAATGTCAGTGCTCATGCTGACTTACGGCCTGCTCCGTTTTGGGCGCGGCGAATGGGGCAATCCCTGGGAGAGGGGTTCTAGTATGCGGGTGCATGCCGTGAGCTCGCTGCCCGGCGTCCCGCTTCCCACCCCCCTGCAGGTAACTCCCAACACGGTGGCCAATGAGAACCCGGGCCTCTACCAAAGCCAGCCCATTCCTTCCCTGCCCCTGGACAACGCCGAGGAGATTCCTAAGTTCAAGGACGAGGTCAAGCCGGAGCAATCCAAGCGCGTAAATACCCGGATTCAAAAGCAACAACTTACGCCGCCGCCGAATGCTGTCCCCTATGGCGAGAACGGGCAGCCGGCGATGTCCTACAGCCAAGCGCAGACCGCGGCCGGTGAAGCTGGCATCTCCATTGGCGAAGGCGATTTCGGCAGCCGCTACGGCTGGTACGTGGCCGCGGTGCGCAGCCGGGTAAGCAGCAATTGGCTACTCTCAACGATCAGCCCGACCTTGATGTCGGCGCCGCGCGCCCACGTGAACTTCGACATCCAGCGTGACGGGACCATCACCGGAATACGATTGGCGCAATCCAGCGGGATTCCCGACGTCGATCGCTCCGCGTTGCGCGCCGTGGAGGCCTCAAGCCCGCTCGGGCCCCTGCCTGCGGACTATTCGGGCAGCAGCGTTTCCGTCAGCTTTTATTTTGATTTTCATCGCTAGCGCGCCGCCAGAAATGAGAAAGTCAAGGAGACACTTCGGAGTCATGAAAAGTCCAAATTCAGCAAAGATCGGGTCAACACGTCGCGTAAGCCTGGTACTGGCCGCGCTGCTCGGCACGGCCTTGGCGGTCCTGGGCGGACCCTCGCCGTTCTCCTCGCGCGCGAGCGCTCAGCAAATCACGGTGGGCACGTCCAGTGGCGCCCAGCGGATCAAAATGGCGGTAACCGAGTTCCAGGGGCAATCGACGGACGCAAGATTGACCACTCTGACTCAGGAGTTCAACTCCGTTCTTTGGAACGACCTCGACAACGCCGGCATTTTCGACCTTGTCAACCGCAGCTTTTACCCTCTGAAGGTGCCAATAGCGCCTGGGGACGTTGCCTTCGACCAGTGGGCCAATGCGCCGGTTTCCACCCAGATGCTGGCGTTCGGCAAGACAGAGATCCTGAATTCGAATCTGGTGGTCACAGCTTACCTCTACGACGTGAAGAACCCGAGCAATCCCGGCGTCTTGGCGAAGCGCTACGTTGCCACCCTGGACGAGATTTCAGCGCGCCAGATCGCCCACACTTTCGCCAACGAAATCGTGCAGGCACTGGGCGGAGGCCTTCCGGGGATCGCGCTCACCAAGGTCGCTTTCGTGAGCAAGCGCACCGGGCATCCCGAGATCTACGTGATGGACTACGACGGCTTCAATCAGCATCCGATCACCAGCTACGGATCGCTGAGCCTGACCCCGCGCTGGTCGTCCGACAACAACAAGCTGGCTTTTACCAGCTACGTCAACGGCAATCCCGAAATCCTGATTTACTCCATGCTGAGCCATCGCCTGCTGCCGTTTCCCAAGTATCCCGGGCTCAACGTCACCCCGGCCTGGTCGCCTGATGGCAAGAAGATCGCCTTCTGCTCGAGCCTCAGCGGCGACCCGGAAATCTACGTCTCCAACGCGGACGGTTCAGGGTTGCAGAGACTCACATTTACGCCGAGCGTCGATATTTCGCCGGTCTGGAATCCCAAAACCGGCAACGAAATCGCTTTCGTGTCTGATCGCAGCGGCTCGCCGCAGATTTACATCATGAACTCGGACGGCTCGAACCTCCGGCGGCTCGTCACCGGTGGCGGTGACGCCAGTGAGCCTTCCTGGTCGCCTGACGGCCAGTTCATGGCATTCGAATGGCGGGTGACGGAAACCGGAACGTACGACGTTTACGTGATAGACATCGCTTCGGGGCAAATTACGCAACTCACACATGATGCCGGACGCAACGAGCATCCCACCTGGTCACCGGACGGGCGGCACCTGGTGTTCGAATCCACGCGCGACGGGTCCCGCCAGATCTGGATGATGCTCGCCAACGGCACTAACCCCAAGCAACTGACAACTCAGGGGGAAAACTGGAACCCGAACTGGTCGAATTAGCGCCTTGACACTCTGAGGGGGGAATACTACAGAGATTTCCAATGTCAACTCGAAAAATCATATAGTTGTCACCGTTGCGAGCTTGGTGTTAAGATATTTATCCTTGATGGTGGTTAGTCACGGAGGCGGCCAGGCGATAGGCCGCCGCAAAGATGGGAAAGACCCACGGGATCGCGACAATGTGGTTTACCGCTAAGGAGGATCATGATGCGAGAGAGGAAACGCAGTGTTGAGCTTCTCGTCAGCGTCCTGGGATTGCTTCTTCTCTTAGGCGCCTGCCATAAGAAGAAGGTGGTAGCACCGCCGCCGCCACCGCCACCGCCGCCGCCACCCGCAGCGCCGGTGTGCACCTTGACGGCCGAACCCACGACCATCGAGAAGGCGCAGTCCGCGACCCTGAATTGGTCGTCGCAAAACGCTACGGATCTGGATCTTGAGCCCGGCGGCGGAAAGGTTCAGGCTTCCGGTACGCAATCGGTAACCCCGGATGATTCCACTACCTACACCTTGACAGCCACGGGGCCCGGCGGCAGCACCAGTTGCACCGCTCGCGTCACTGTAACTGCGCCGCCTCCGCCGCCTCCGCCGCCTCCGCCGCCTCCACCGGGGCCGAGCGAGGAGGAGCTGTTCAACCAGAACATGAAGACGGTGTACTTTGACTTCGACAAGTCTGACATCCGGCCTGACGCGCAGACGGCGCTGCAGTCGGATGCCGACTTCCTGAAGCCGCACCCGGACATCAAGTTCACGTTCGAAGGCAATTGCGACGAGCGTGGCAGCGAGGAATACAACCTCGGCCTGGGTCAGCGCCGTGCGGACGCCGCCAAGAAGTTCCTGGTGGATTCGGGAATTTCCGGCGACAACATCAGCACTATCTCTTACGGTAAGGACCGCCCGGTCTGCACCGATCACAATGAGCAGTGCTGGCAGCAGAACCGCAATGCCAAGCCGGCTTGGGGCACGGAAACCCAGCCGGCCGCGCAGCCGCAGCAGTAAACCACATGGCCGGGAGCGTCGCGCTCCCGGCTGATGATCCTGCCAGCCGGGCCACGTCTGGGACGTGGTCCGGCTGGATCTTCACCTCACCCCCGCCGACACGAGCGCTCCACAGACTCGCCTGCGGTAGTGCGGCTTCAACACATTTCAAAACGCCAGAAACCGTGGAGCGTCAGCGCTGAGAGGTTGGCGGTTTCTGAGGCCCTCAAGAACGCGAGTCACGCACGAGAAACCCGGATCAAGCCCTTGGGCCGGGAGCGGTGACTCGGTTTGACGTGGCACGGCCATCTTGGCCGTGCCCATTCGCGGGTGGGCCCGAGCCACGTCAAGTTGAGTCACTGCCACGCTGGGAGTCCCCTCGTTTCCTATCCGGGTTTCGGTTACACTCTTCCTGATGCGACCTACGGAATTCATCCGTCAGGTAACCAGTGGCAAGCCGGGCCTAGTTTATTTTCTCCGCGGGCCCGACCGCTTCATGCACGACGAGTGCCGGGCGGCGGTGATCAGCGCTGTGCCACCCGAGGCGCGCGCTTGGTGCCTCGCTGAGGTCGAATTCGAGTCCGGACAACTCGGGCGGCAGCTCGATAATGCCCATCAGATCCCCATGCTCGCCCGTCACAGTTACCTTCTCTTTTCCGATCCCGAAGACCTTCGCCGCGCCGGCGACAACGATGTGGAGGCGCTCGAAGACTATCTGAACAAACCCTCGCCGTGCGCGACCCTGGTATTCGTCGCCGTCGAACCCGATCGCCGCCGTCGTTTCATCCAGCTTCTCGAAAAGAACGCCACCGTGGTGGAGTTGCGTCCCCCTGACCGGCACGAGGCAGCGCATTGGCTGGAGCAGTATCTGCGGCGCGCGGGAGTGTCGATTGAGCCTGAACTGGCTGAGCAGGTGGCCGCGCGCTTTGAAGACCGCCCCGACCCGCGTCGCGAGACCAAGCCCGGCGTGAATCTCCTCGGCCTGCGCACCGAAGTGGAAAAGGTGCTCACAGCCCGGCCCGACGCAAGGCGTTGGGAAGAGAATGACCTGGATCACATCATGTCGTTCCGGGAAGATCACGAGATCAACCGGCTGCTGGAAGCGATCTCCGAACGCCAGCTCGCCCGCGCCCTCGGGTGTCTGCGCGCACTGTTGGCCAGCCGGGAGCCTGAAGCCCTGATCCTGTGGTCGATCGGCGATTTGTTTCGTCAGGCTCTCAAGAGTGCCGCGAGCGCGGGACGCGGCGGCTATGGCTCCGGGTACGCAGGGGGCTGGCAGAGATCAGGCAAGGGCTCGACTTTCGAGATTGCGCAGCGGGCCGCGAAGCGATATTCGCCTGAGGAGCTGGGGCAGGCTTTGCGCCGCACGCACGACACTGACCTCGCCGTAAAATCGTCATGGAAAGACTCGAGGGTGCTGATTGAAATCCTGATCTGGCAGGTTACCGTTGGAAAAGCAGGAAGCGGGTGGGCGGAACCGAGCTGGGCCGGCGGCGCTGACGCCTGAGGTCGCAGCGCCGCTCCGGCGCGATCTTAGCTCTTGGTGATGGCGGCAACACTGCGCGTGAGCCGTGACTTGTAGCGGGCCGCGGCGTTGGCGTGCAGCACGCCCTTGTGAGTGGAGTGATCGATAAGCGCAAGCGTCGGTTTGAGCAGGCTTTGTGCAGTGGCTTTGTCCTTCTGATCGAGAGCTATGCGGAGTTTGCGGAGCTGGTGACGGAGCCGCGTCGTATGGGCGCGATTCACCTCCGTCCGTGCTTGGGTTTGCTTGATGCGCTTCAGGGCAGACTTATGACTGGCCACAGCTTCTCCTTGTGTCGATTCCGGTGAATGCTTAGTCTAACAAACGAAGCTCGGGACGGTCAATGACGCCGACCGACTTAAGTCGTCGCGCCCTCCGGGCCACGATCATAGACTGAAAGCGAACTTTCAAGGAGGGGAACCACTTATGGCGTACGTTATCGCTGAACCCTGCATCGGCACCAAGGACACCGCCTGCGTCGACGTCTGTCCCGTCGATTGCATCCATCCGCGGAAAGATGAGGCCAACTTCGCGGAGGTGACGCAGCTTTACATCGATCCTGTCGAGTGCATCGATTGCGGGGCTTGCGTTCCGGTCTGCCCCGTCACCGCTATCTTCCCTGTGGATGACCTGCCGGAGAAGTGGCAGAGCTTCACCCCGGTGAACGCCGACTACTACAAGAAGTAGCGTGCGGCGCCGGAGTCACGAGCCGTATTGGCTCCGGCGCGCCCTGCTTCGGCGTCCGCTTTTCCGCTTGTCCATCCTGCCGCTACCGAAGTAAGCTCTTCTTGGGTCTATATTACAGACAGGTTGCGGGGTTAGCCTGCGTGCGATACCTCGATCTGAGGGCCGGAGCGGATCGCGGCGTCGTAAGATTCATCAGCGTCTGAAGGTGTTCTATTCGATTTCGAAGCTCATCAGCTCTGGCAGCCGTGTTACTACTGGGCGGCTGTGGCGGTGCGGAACGTCGCCAGCCCGTTTCGAAGACGTTCGCATTGGCGTCGCCACAGACCGCCATCGCGCCCATTCCTGAAGCACCCCCTCCCCAAGCCGAATCAACCGCAGACTCCGCGCCGCAGTCCGTGCCCTCCGCTTCCAGCGAGCGTCCGGCTCAGAATCAAGCACCAGGCCAGTCGCGGACGGCCACGCCGCCGCCCGCCAGCACAGACCAGGTGACTGCGCTGTTGAAGCACGTGGACGATCTTTATCAGGCCGGAATGAAGGACTACGGTGCCGACCAGATGGACGGCGCGAAAGACAAGTTCGACCGGGCGCTGAGCCTGCTTCTCAGTTCCGGCCTCGACATCCGGGGCGATGACCGCCTCAACGCCGAATTCGAGCGCCTGGTAGAGAACACCTATGACCTGGAGATTGCTGCGCTGCAGCGGGGCAGCTCCATGAGCTCGCATGCTTATGAACCTGCGCCCCTCGAGTCGTTTGCCGGCCTGACTTTCCCGGTCGATCCGAATGTCCGCGAGCGGGCGCAGCACGAGGTGGCGTCAGTCCAGTCGGACCTGCCGTTGACCTCGAACGACTACGTCAGCGGCGCCTTGACGTATCTGCAGGATCACGCCCGCCACTATATCGAGAGAGTCCTGGCCGGCCGCACTCTGTACGGGCCCATGATCGAGGAGACGCTCAAGAACGAAGGCCTGCCTGAGGACCTGATCTACCTCGCTGCAGGGGAGAGTGCGTTTGATCCTTTTGCCGTGTCAACTAAGGGAGCCAAGGGTATCTGGCAGTTCATGCTGGGCACCGGCGAGCTGTACGGGCTCCGAAAGGACCGCTGGGTGGATGAGCGCGAAGATCCGATCAAGTCCACGGCGGCGGCAGCAAGACACCTGAAGGATCTATACCGCACTTTCGGGGACTGGTACCTCGCCATGGCCGCCTACGATTGGAGCCCCAATGGGGTCGAGAAGGCGATCGAGAAGACCGGCTACGCGGATTACTGGAAGCTCCGCGAACTCGGCGCGCTGCCCTCCGAAACCCAGAACTACGTTCCGATCTTCGTGGCCATCGCCCTGATCGCCAAGGACCCGCAGGCTTACGGGTTCCAAGCTCCTGCTAACCCGTCGCTGGCCGTCGATTCGATCGCGGTGACGGAGCCAGTGGATTTGCGGTTGGTGGCAGGCCTGATCGACCATCCGGTTGAGGAGCTTGTGCGCCTGAACCCCAGCATGCTGACCTGGGTGACACCTCCCAACGACCCGGATTTCAGGCTGAACCTGCCGGCAGGCACCAGGGAAACTTTCGAGAAGGCACTCGTGGCCATTCCTGCGGACAGGCGGGAATGGTGGCGCGCTTACAAGGTGGAGTCCGGCGAGACTCTGGCAGCTGTGGCGCGCAAGTTCCATGTGTCGGAGGCCAGCTTGAGCGGGGCAAATCAGCTCTCCACCGTTGACGAGGTCGCGCCCGGCACGCACCTGGTAATCCCGCTCAGCCCATCGAGCCAGGCGTCGCTGGTCCGCGTACACGAGCACTACGTGCTGCGCGCGAAGCGGTACCGGGTTAAGCCTGGCGACACTTTGGAACTTGTCGCCGATCGCTTTGACGTCACGCCCTACCAGATCCGGCACTGGAACCATCTACATGGAAACCGGCTGATCGCCGGCGCCGGTATCACCGTGTTCGTCCCCGCCGCCGCGCCTGAGCGACGCTCCAGGCACGTCGTTGCCAGCCACAGGAAGACTGCGACGTCGAAGGCGCTGGCGAGCACTGCGGGCGCCCGTCCTGCATCGCCCAGCTCTTCGCCCTCCCGCTAAGGCCGTCACGCGAATGTTGTAGAATAGCTCTCGGAGTCCAGCGGCGTTTTCTCGCGGCTTTCATCCGATATCGTGGGACTGGCGCCGTGGCACGTGGCGCGTTCGGTCCCCGTCCGACATTGGAGATCGGCATCTTGACGTGTCCCATTTGCAAGAAACGCAAAGCCAACCGGTTCTGCCCGGCCAAGGGTGAGAAGATCTGTGCCGTGTGCTGCGCCACCGAACGGGAAGTCACCATCGACTGCCCGTCAGACTGCCTGCACCTGATCGCGAGCCGCCAATATGAGGACGAACGGCGCGAGATCGACTGGTCCCAGCTGCCGTTCGGTGATGTCAAGGTTTCACCTTCTGCGTTTCGCGGCCACGAAACATTGCTGGACGCCATCGCGTTCGGCATCTGCGATTTCGGCGCCCAGCAGCGGTTGCTGGTCGACAGCGACGCTATCGCTGCTTTGCAAGCACTCGCCGAGTCGTATCAGACGCTCGCCAAGGGCATTTACTATGAGAAGCCGCTCGATGACCGCATCAGGCACGAGCTTTACTCGCATCTCAAGGACGCCATCGCGAACTACCGCAAGGAAGAGGCCGCGCGCTCAGCAGTAAGTTCGCTGAGGGACGGAACGGTGCGCGACGCCCTCATCTTTATGACCCAGCTTGGCGCCACGCGCACTAACGGCCGTCCGAAAGGCAGGGCGTTCCTCGATTTTCTGCGCAGCCAGTTCAAGTGGAAAGGCGCGGCGGAACCGGCTTCGTCGCCCCTGCTGATACTTCCGTGACCGAGAAGTCCGAAGCCAGAAATCAGAAAGCAGAAATCAGAGTCCAAGGGTCAGAAAGCAAACCGAGACGGACGCACATTCTCACCGCAAGTTCTGGCTTCTGACTCCTGCTTTATGAAAGACTCCGAAGAGATCCGCGGCGCCGTCGACATCGTGAAGATCGTCGGCGATTACGTGCAACTGCGTAAAGCAGGCGTTAGTTTCAAGGGTCTGTGCCCCTTCCACCAGGAAAAGACGCCCTCTTTCAACGTTCATCCCCAAAAGCAGATCTTCCACTGTTTCGGCTGTGGCGTGGGCGGCGACGTTTTCAAGTTCGTGATGCTGATCGAAAGCATATCGTTTCCCGAAGCTCTCAAGCGGGTGGCGGAGAAAGCCGGTATCAAGCTCAAGCAGCGGCCCCTGGACCCGGTTTCGGACGCTGCGGCCCGCGACCGCGACGTTCTCACGCGCATGCACGAGGCGGCGGCGCGATTCTTCGCAAGCCAGTTGAGCGCTACGGCCGAGGGGCGAGCGGCGCGCGCTTATCTCGCCGATCGCGGATTGGGCGACGAGGTTATCGCACGCTTTCGCATCGGCTACGCGCCCTCCGAAGGCCATGCCTTGCTGCGTCACCTGGAGAGCTCTGGTTTCAGCGGGGGAGTGATGGAGAAGAGCGGCCTCGTCCTTTCCGAAGCCGAAGGCCGCAGGCGGCTGGACCGTTTCCGCCAGCGCGTGATGTTTCCGATCGCGCGCGAGAGCGGCGCCGTGGTGGCGTTCGGCGGACGCGCGCTCGGCGACGATCAGCCCAAGTACCTGAACTCGCCCGAAACGCCGATCTACACCAAGAGCCGCGTGCTTTACCACCTCGACGGCGCGGCAAACGCTGTCCGCAAGGGCGACGAAGCCATCCTGGTGGAGGGCTACATGGACGCTATCGCGGTCGCCTCGGCGGGATTCGAGCAAGTCGTGGCCTCCTGCGGCACCAGCCTGACCCCGAACCAGGTCCGGCTGCTCGCCCGCTACACGCGTCGAGTGGTGGTGAATTACGATCCGGACTCGGCGGGAGTGGCCGCAACCGAGCGGTCGCTTGAACTGCTGCTCGACGAGGGTTTCGAATGCCGCGTGCTGGCTTTGCCCGACGGGCTCGATCCCGATTCCTTCATCCGCAAGCGTGGCGCCGCCGCGTACGGCGAGCGTTTGAAGGCCGCGCCGAGCTACCTCGAATACCTTTCAGACCGAGCCGCCTCCGCTCACGATCTGCGTACTCCGGAGGGCAAGGTCGCGGCCGCCAACGCCGTGCTCCCCTACATCATCCGCATGCCGAACCCTCTGCTGCGCAGCGAATGGGCCGATCGCCTGGCCGGCCGCCTGCATCTGGACGATCGGCTGCTCAGGGAGGAGCTTCGACGCGCGGCGGCCGGCGCCAAGCGCGAAGTGAATGCAAGTGCCACGGCGGCTTTGCTGGCGACAAGTCCAGCTGAGAAGGAATTACTCCGCGGATGCCTGGAAAGCGCTGATCTGGCCGACGAGTTTCTACCGGGCCTGGCAGAAGACGGCGTGCTCGAGGGACTCGCAGCATCGCGAATCTTCCAGGCCGTTCTGGAAACTCGCGCGCGCGGCGCGGCGATCGAGGTGACTGCGCTTGAGGAAATGCTGAGTGACGCCGAAAAGCGTCTGCTCTACGAATGCCAGTTTGCCAGCGAGAACCCCCTCACGCGGGAATCGGCGTTTCTGCAGGCGCAGGCCTTGCGGCATAGGAAATGGCAGCGGGAGATCGCAGCGCTGAATACGGAATTAGAACAAGCGTCGCGCAATCGCGATGAATCCCGGATCGGCGAGATTCTCCGCCGGAAGAAGCAAATCGAGGACCTCAGCCGGACGGCAATGCTCGAGGCCAAAACCCGCACCGGCCGCCAGCGCGCCTAGTCCGGAAGGCGGCGGTAAAAAGTTGGCGCTATAATAGCGACCGCTCTATGAGAGAGCTCACTGCTGGTCTTAAGTTGCTCGACGATGTCACCTACCGGCGTCTGTGCAGGGCAAAGGATTTCTTGGCGGCAAGCTACCGCGAACGGGTCCGCCTGGAGGATGCTGCCCGTGCGGCCTGTCTTTCGCCCTGGCACTTTCATCGTCTGTATGTGCTCACCTTCCGGGAAACGCCCCACGAGTTTCTCACGCGCCTGCGAATCGACGAAGCCAGGCGCCGCTTGGCGATCAGTTCGGACTCAGCGACCGACATATGTTTTGACCTGGGTTATGAGAGCCTGGGAACATTCAGTTGGCGCTTCCGGAACCTGGTAGGATGCTCGCCACGGGAGTATCGCCGCCGAGCGCGGCGGATCTTTACCATACCGTTCGCCTGGTACATCGCCGCCATACCATCTTGCTTCCTGGAGTTCTTCGGCATGCCCAAAGAACCGCAAGATCCGAGAAGAAATCCGGGGCTGCGTCTGGCAAGCTGACCCTGCTGGCACACTAAATCTCGAAGGAGACACTTATGATTCAACGCCTCTCGCACGCAACCCTGTTTGTGGAGGATCAGGATGCTGCCAGGGATTTCTATGTGAATAAGCTGGGCTTCGAGGTCCGCATGGACCAGACCATGGACAACGGATTTCGATGGCTGACGGTCAGTCCGAAGGGACAGCCAGACATTCAAATCGTGCTGATGAAGGTGGCGGTCAACCCCTTCTTTCTCGACGCGGAATCGGTGGCGGCTCTCCAGTTGCTGCTCAGAAAAGGAGTGCTCGGCGCCGGGGTGTTCCAAACCAGCGACTGCCGCAAGACATACGAGGAACTGTCAGACAAAGGTGTGGAGTTCAAGTCCCCGCCGGAAGAGCGCTTTTACGGAATTGAGGCCCTGTTCAAGGACAACTGCGGGAATTGGTTCAGTCTGACGGAACCGAAAGAGATGCAGAAGTGATTGCGTGTCTGCGGATCTTTCCCCCAGACCTCTGAGGCTCGCGCAGCCGTACACGCAAGCCGCGCCATGTTGGACCCGCTGCTCAAAGACAAGGGCGTCCTAGTCACGGGAGCTAACAACCCGTTCGGCATCGGGGCCGGAATCGCGCGGGCGTTTGCCGCTCGGGGGCAAGAATCTTCCTGCATTGCTTCCGGCAGCACCATGTCACGACGCCGGGCGCCGCTACCGCACCGCGAAGCCTTCGTCAAAGGCCGGCGGCGGCGCGGCCGGTTGCGCCACCGCGCGGCTGTCCCGCCCGCTTCTTTTGGCGTATATTAGACCCTTCGGAATCATCTGGGCCGTACTCAGGCCCGATGCTCAGGGCGGCGGAGGATTGTTCCCTGTCGAGGAGGTCTTATGGCGACGGCTCCAGCCACGATGCAAGCACTTCGGCTCGCAGAGCGCATGAGCCGACTCGGGACTGAAAGCGCCTTTGACGTCCTGGTGCGCGCCAAGGCGCTCGAAGCCGCCGGACGCGAAATCGTGCACCTTGAGATCGGCGAGCCCGACTTTCCCACCTCCATGCACATTGTGGAAGCCGGCGTCGACGCTCTGCGCTACGGCTGGACCCATTACGGTCCGTCGGCCGGCCAACCGGCCCTGCGCGAGGCCGTGGCGGAAGACGCCGCGCGCCAGCGCGGCATCGCCGTCGATCCTTCCGAGGTCGTGATCACGCCGGGTGCGAAGCCCATCATGTTCTTCGTCATTCTGGCGCTGATCGATCGCGACGACGAAGTGATCTACCCGAATCCCGGATTTCCGATCTACGAGTCCATGATCAACTTCGTCGGCGGACGCCCGGTGCCCTATGGTTTCCGGGAGCAGCACGACTTTGATGTGGACGCGGGCGAAATCATCGGCAAGATCACGGATCGCACGCGCCTGGTGATTCTGAATTCGCCGCACAATCCGACGGGCGGAGTGATGCCGCGCGAATCGGTCGCCGAGCTCGCGCGCGCGCTCGCGGACCGCGATCTCTTCGTGCTCTCCGACGAGATTTACAGCCGCCTGATCTACGAGGGCGAGCACGCCAGCATCGCGCAATTTCCGGATATGAAGGAGCGGACGATCATCCTCGACGGCTTCTCGAAGACCTATGCCATGACCGGATGGCGCCTCGGCTACGGCATCATGCGGTCCGATCTGGCGCAGCGCGTGGCCCAGTTGCAGACCAACGCCACGTCCTGCACTGCTAGCTTTACCCAGATCGCTGGCGTCACCGCGCTGCTCGGCGACCAGAGTTGCGTGGATGAGATGCGCGAGGAGTTCCGGCGTCGCCGCAGCGTGATTGTGGAAGGCCTGAACCGTATTCCGGGTTTTCGCTGCCGCCAGCCGCACGGCGCGTTCTACGTATTCCCCAACATCAGCGGAACGGGCCGGAAGTCGAAGCCGCTCGCCGACGCGCTGCTGAACGAAGCGGGCGTCGCCGCGCTCTCCGGCACCGCCTTCGGCGCGTCGGGCGAAGGCTATCTGCGATTCTCCTTCGCTAATTCGGTGGAGAATATTCAGAAAGCGTTGGATTGGATCGGCAATTGGACGAAGAAGAATTTGTGACGAACGGATTGCGCAGAACCAGGCGGCTGCGGTAGCCGACCCACTTCCTTTTTTTGCCGTCCTGTTCATTAAAGCCCGAAACGCATGTCCTGGGACTTCCTGTCCTGTGAGATGTGAGGCTTTGGCGATGGAGAGGGAAGAGATCATACGCGACGCCGTAAAGATCATTCGGCGCCACCTGCCAGCGCGGGAGTTCGAGATTGTGCTCTTCGGTTCATGGGTCAGGGGCGATGCCCGGGAAACTTCCGACATCGATATTGGCGTGGCCGGGCCCAAGCCTGTCGATGACGTGACGCTGTTGCGCATCAAGAGTGAAATCGAGGGCATCCCCACGCTCCGCCGCATTGATATCGTCGATCTGAGCAAAGCGGACGACACTTTCCGCCTGGAGGTCTTGAACTACGCTCGGCCTTTATGACAGAGGCAGTTTTCAATTCCTTCTCCCGGTCAATCGAGCGTCTGGATGAAGTTCTGAACCAGCCGAAGACCGTCGTGACTCGCGAATTCGGCCATCAAGCGCTTCGAGCTGACGTACGAACTGGCCTGGAAATCCGCCAAAACCTATCTGGGAAAGCAAGGTGTCGTTTGCCAATCGCCGCGTAATTGTTTCATGGAGGTCTTCCGCCTCGGATTGATTTCCGACAATCCGCTCTGGCTCAAAATGATCGAAGACAGAAATCTGGCTGTGCACACTTATAATGAAAAACTGGCCGATGACGTTTATGGCCGGCTCAGAGATTATCTGCTGGTGTTCACCGAATTGAAGCGTTCGCTTGGGCAATGAATATCGAGGCTGCGTCAAGGAACGATTGCGGCATGATAAGATGGAGTTTCAAGGTGCGCCGATGCTGACAGTCCGGCTCTCGCCGAAATTGGAAGCGCGCCTGGAGCGGCTGGCGAAGCGCACTCGCCGCCCCAAGGCTTACTATGCGAAAAAGGCCATAACAGAATTTCTTGACGAACAGGAAGACTATCTGATTGCAGTTGCCCGGCTCGAAGACAATCTGCCCTCCATTCCGCTGGACGAGGTCGTGAGGCAACTTGGCTTGG
>Ga0187781_10002228_pt1 | contig 14807 bp, 18 predicted proteins | sample 0715_SJ02_MP02_2_FD_132447 | JGI IMG/M metagenome (GOLD analysis project Ga0187781, IMG submission 132447) | Tropical peat soil microbial communities from peatlands in Department of Meta, Colombia - 0715_SJ02_MP02_20_MG | ecosystem: Environmental > Terrestrial > Soil > Wetlands > Peat | place...
GACAAGCACTTCGGCCCGAGCTACAACGTGTGGGACCAGCGGTTGTGCCTGGCGCCCGACGGCGACCTGTTCAAGACCATCCGGCGCGGCCAGGCCGACGTCGTCACCGACACCATCGACCGGTTCACCAAAACCGGGATCAAGCTCAGCTCTGGTAACGAGCTGCAAGCCGACATCATCATCACCGCAACGGGTTTGAACCTCCAGCTGTTCGGTGGCGCCGCGATCCGACGTAACGGCCTGCCGGTCGAACTCACCGACACCATGGCCTACAAGGGCATGATGCTGACCGGCATGCCGAACATGGCGTTCACCGTCGGCTACACCAACGCGTCCTGGACGCTCAAGGCCGACCTGGTGTCGGAGTTCGTCTGTCGGGTGCTCAATTACATGGATGCCAACGGCTTCGCCACCGTGGTGCCGCAACACCCGGGGGACTCGGTCGACGAGCGCCCGTTGATGGACTTCACGCCGGGGTATGTGCTGCGGGCATTGGACTATCTGCCGAAGGCCGGTTCAGTCATCCCGTGGCGGCTCAAGCAGAACTATCTGCTCGACCTGCAGCTGATCCGGCGTGGCCGAGTCGATGACGAGGCGCTGCACTTCGCTAAAAAGCTTGCCGCCCTGGCAGTTTAGCCGGTAGCGGCCGTGGCGACGACGACGATTCCGTCGTCGTCGCTGTAGGCGATGTCGCCCGGCACGAATTCCACCCCGCCAAAGCCCACCGTGACGTCGCGCTCACCGTCACCGGTCTTGCTGCTCTTGCGGGGATTGGTGCCGAGCGCCTTGATGCCGAGGTCGATGCCACGCAGAGCGGCGGCATCCCGAACGGCACCATGCACGATCAGCCCGGTCCAGCCGTTGGAGTGGGCCAAATCGGCGATGACGTCACCGACCAGCGCTGTGTGCAACGAGCCTTCGCCGTCGATCACCAGCACACCGCCGTCGCCCGGCGTGGCCAGCACCGACTTCAGCAGTGCATTGTCTTGTAAGCAGCGCACCGTGGTGATCGGACCGGCGAATTGTGTTCGCGCGCCGAACTGACGGAATTGAACGTCACAGCTACGTACGTCGGGCCCGATCTCGTCGACCAGGTCAGCCGTGGGCCGGAAAATCACGCTCACCGGGACATGCTAGCTACCCCGTCTAGCCCCGTCGACGGAGCCGGCGGACCAGCAGCAACGCCAGCACACTGATCGCGATGGCCACCGCCAAGGGCAGCGGTGAGCGGCCGGCCGACGCCAGGCCGGCTTCCCCCGGCACCGGGCTTCTCGCCGCGTCCACAGTTGACTTCGCGTGTGCCGCAGCGTCTTTGGCTGCAGCGGCAAGTTGGCCGTTGGTGTCGATCCGTGGTGGCGTTGCGGGCCGGGTTGGTGGCTTGGCGGCGCCGGACTCAGTGGTTTTGGCGGGCGCCTTCTTTGCCGGCGCTTTCTTGGTGGCTTTCTTAGCGGGTGCCTTCCCGGCGACCTTTTTAGCCGCTGCCTTCTTTGGTGCGGCCTGTTGGCTCTTTTTCGCTGCCTTGGCGGGCGCTTTTTTAGCAGGGGCTTTCTTGGCCGGTTGATCCGGCGCCTTGGCCGGTGGCGTTGACATTTCGGCGGCGTGCTCCGGCGGTTGCGGAGGTGCGGTGTCGGCGGGTGGGGAGGGCGGACTGGGCGGTGTGGGTGCGGCGCCGGACGCGTGTTCAGGTGTGTCGTTCGGTCGATCCTGCGGGTCTGCCATGCGGCTGCTCCTTTGCAGTTGCTCGTCGGGTACACCGGCCACGTACACCAGCAGTTGAATCCATCATGCCAGGGCCGTCGGGCGGGTCGTCCGGGGTTAGCCCGCGACAGCCGAACCGTCAGGGTCGGTTCCGCACCTGCCAGAGCACCGCGCCGCCGACCAGCACCAGCGCGCCGACAATGAACGGCCAGACGGGGATGTCGCCGTTGTCGGTATCCGAGGTGTCCGCCGTCGGCCCGGGTGTGCCGGTGCCGGGTGCCGTCAGCCGAAACGACCATGACCCGGACACCACGTGCCCGTCGGCCGACGTCACGCGGTAGTTCGCCGTGTAATTTCCGGTCGGTCCCAGGGGCCGTAGGCCGACGCTGACGACCGGGCCGCGCACCTGCGGCTGTCCGGAAGACCACAGGTTGCCGTCCGGACCGACAACCGTCATCGCGACGAACGTGGTTTGCAGATCCTCGTTGAAGGTCGCGCTGACGCGGGCCGGACCGGTGCTGATAGCGGCATTCTCGGCGGGGTCGGCCGATACCCGGGCGGCGTGCGCACTGGCGGCCCCCGCGGTCAAGGTGGTGCCGATGGCGACTGCTGCCAGCAGCAGACTCACCGCAACGATACGTGCTCGCCGGGTCATGTCCGTCGACCGACCAGCGCGATACCAATACCCAGGGCGCCGAACAGGAGCGCGGCTCCACCGAGTATCCGGGCGGTGTTGTCGGATGCAGCCCTCGGCTTTTGGGTCGGCGCCGTCTCGACGGCGGTGGGCGCGGCGGTGCTGGTTGGGTGTGGGTGATGCGCGGGCGGCGCCGCCGGCCCTCCGGTGAGTGTCAGCATCGGCGCCGGATTAGACGGCTCGACCCCGCCGGGCTGCGGCGCCTGATCCCACTTGACCGCCGAACCGTCGGCGTAGGTCTGGATAGCCGGGAAGCTGACGGTGTCGGCGTCGGGAAGCTTCGCCGAGATCCTGAACAGCCCGAACTGATTGACCGGGATGCCGCCGTTCGGTGCTGCCGTCCAGGTGACCGAGCGAACGGTGCCGGACGCGGCGTCGCGGTCGAGCTTGGCCGTCCAACCGGGCTGCGATTCGGTCTGCACGGCCGTGACATTGGACAGGTCGATGGTGAGAGCGGTAGTGGATGCGCCTTTGGTGGACTCGTTGGGCACCTGGAAGGTGACCAGCGCCATGCCGCCGCGGACGGCGTCGTCGCTGCTGGCCTGGACATGGGCTGACGCCGGGGCGATGGCGGCGGCCGATCCCAGGTAGAGCGTGGTGGTGGCGGCAGCTGAGATCAGCGCTCGCCAAACCAAACTGTGGTGCCATGACATCCGATTGCTATTCCTTTGTCGAAGGGGCAGGTTCGGGCCGCGTGGGCAGGCGGCCGCGGAATCAGGTCAATCCGAGCCGCGCCATCAGGTCGGCGTCGATCTCGTCGAGTTGTCGGGAGATCGCGGCGTGGGCGGCACGGCGGCGTGCGGCGGGCATGTTCTCGGCGGCGGTGACGGCAGCCGACAGGTCGGTGAGCCGTTCAGAAATAGCGGTGACGAATTGCGTGGTCTCGGTGTCCTTGGGCTTCTTCTCCTGCACCGTGCGCAACGATTGCTCGGCGCCGGCGATGCGGGCCGACAACCGGCCACCGTTTCCGGAGAACTGCCCGATCTGGGCCAACGGAACCCCAAGCTGGTCGGCGCGCCGCTGGTCGATCAACCCGCGGGCGGCGATGGCGACCCGATAGGCCAGCGGCACCGCGATCGGCGCGAGCAGCCGAGACACCGTCAGGATCCGCCGAATTCGCGTCGGTGACAGCAACTTGCCCTCACGCATCGCCTTGAGCTCGGTCTCGGCAACCTTCAGCGCCGTGAGGTCGCTGTCGCGCTGCGCCTTCAACTGGTCCTTGAACGCCTTCGATTCGGCACGCTGCGTGGCTTTGAACCGGCGGGCCTCGTTTTTCGCAGACAGCTTTGCCTCAAGTTTGGCCCGGGCTTTGATGGCGCGGGCCTCGGCACGACGCGTCGCGCGGGTTTTTCGTTTGCCGAATAGTCCCATTCGCGGCCGCCTCCCCGGTATCTCGTCGACTATCGGGGTGCATGTGCCCCATCGATGGGCCAACCCTAACCGGGCGGGCCACCAGGCTAGGCGTCCAGGTGTTCTTTGCGGCGCAACTCGTCAACGCGCTCCACGATGTCGTGTTGCGCCTCTGCAGACAAACCGCTGGCGCGAACCGCGATACGCCGAATGCCCTCATCGCGCATGGTTATCAGCCACGACAACTCTTTGTCGAGCTTTTCGTAGTATTCGTCGTCAGTGAAGTAGGCGGGCTTGATGCGGAAGAAGTTCGCCAGCGCGGCCATGGTGGCAGACGACGGGTTTGTGCGGTTGCCGGAGCGTAGCTGCGACAGGTAGGGAGCAGACATCGTGACGCCCTCCGCCTTGAGCGCCGCGATCACCTCAGCGGAGGTATGCGGCCCCCGTCCGGGCGGATAAACCGTGTCGAACAGGCGGTTCAGGCGGGCAGAAAACGTCGTGCTCATCGATATGACCTCCACCAGGCCGGTAGAACAAATAAATCCAACTAGGTATTTGCTGACCATCGTAGCGAGTGTTATCGCCGCAACCAAGTGCAAACTTGGCGCGAATTGCTGCCGATGGCCGTGCCGTTCGTTGGCGACGGCGTCACTGCGCGGCACGCACGGTATTCAGCGAATTCACAAGATGTAGCAAGCGAATTGTGGCATGCTTCGTGGGCTCAGCGCCGAGAGTTCCGCAGCGCGCGGCTTTGTCAGTTGACCGCATCCGACGCTACGGCAACCGGCGCGCGGCGACGACCCCTCGAAAAGCCAATTTGCTGGCCTGTCGCCCGCCGATGCATGAACCGCACGGTTGCCGCCGAGTTCCGCGCGGAGAACCGCATTACGGCCTGGCGCGCGTCGTCGAATTCCGCTCTCGTTCGGTCTGGTCGATGGAGACCCTCAGGCAGCGAGCAGCATCGCCAGGATCGCGGTGTCGGGATGGCTGATCGGGTCGACACCGACGCGACTGACCATCGAGGTGATGGTGCCGTCGGCTTCTGCCTCCACCCAGGCCGCACGGTGCTCGAGCCCCAGATACGGCAGCCCGGGCAGCAGCACGCATCCCGACGCCGCGCCGTTGCATTCGGGTAACGACGGAGTGGTCTCCGAGGGTGGATGTAGCATCAACAGTGCCGGCGGCTGATGGTCGGCGAAATAGCCTGGCCGGATAGCGGATTCGCCAACCACCGGACCCTCTGCCAGCACCAGGCCGACGGTGCCCGGCACGGGAGCGTCCGGCAGTTCCTCGCGAGCACCGAATACCGTTGTGGTATCCAGCAATCCAGGCAACGACGCTACCCTGACCGCAACCATCAACAGTTGAGCCCACTCTTTCGTCGAGTCAGGCCAACGCCCGGAAATGACAAACCCTTTCAGGGCACCACGGGAATGAAATGGGGCCACCTCGATGGCCCGGCCTGACCCGTTTTCCATTTCGCCCTCCGCCATGCTTCGGTTCGGGTACCCAGCGATACGCCGGTGGGTCGATCAGCTCAGCATGCGTCAGCCCGGGAATACCCGCAAGCTGACACGAGCAACCAACGCCCAACTTGGGCAAAAAGAAACACGGCCGAAATAGCAAACGGGGCGTCGCGCGCATCGCGCGACGCCCCGAACAGGCGAATTCATCTGGAATCAGCCGGCGATCAGCCCCTTGGCCTTCGAAGTCGCCGCCGCGTAACGTGATTGCACGTCTTCCCAGTTCACGACGTTCCAGAATGCCTTGGCGAAGTCGGCTTTGACGTTCTTGTACTGCAAATAGAAAGCGTGCTCCCACATGTCGAGCACCAGCAACGGAACGATACCGAGCGGGAAATTGGTCTGGTGGTCGTACACCTGGAATACCAAGAGCTTCTGGCCGAGGCTGTCCCAGCCGAGCGCCGCCCAGCCCGATCCCTGCACGGTGGTGGCAGCCGAGGTGAACTGACCACGGAACTTGTCGAATGATCCGAAGGCGCCATCAATGGCAGCCGCGAGCTCGCCGGTCGGCTTGTCACCACCGTTGGGAGACAGGTTCTTCCACCACAGACTGTGGTTGACGTGGCCGGCCAGGTTGAACGCCAAGTTCTTCTCGTACAGCAGAATGGCCGAGAAATCTTCTTTGGCGCGCGCCTCTTCGAGTTTCGCAAGGGCATCGTTGGCGCCCTTGACGTAGGTGGCGTGGTGCTTGTCGTGGTGAAGCTCGTTGATTTGACCCGAGATATGCGGCTCCAGTGCTCCGTAGTCCCAGTCGAGGTCGGGCAAAGTGTATTCAGCCACGGGATTCCTTCCTTCGATGATCGTTGCCGATCTAATTCTGACGCTCCACTCGCAGGCTGTTAGCGGCGCGGCGGCTTGGGTTGGTCAACCATGTCAACCCTGCTCCATCACCGCGCGCACCGCAAGAACGAGTGCGATGGGTGGATACCCGGCGGCGGGACTTCAGAACCAAACGATGACCGCGAGGACCGCCAGCAAAACCATGGCGATCAGGCCGGCGCGCAAAGCGGCCAGCAAGTAGGAACGGTTGCACGTGGGCGAACTGGTGTACCAGCGCGACGACGATCCCGCCGGCTGCGGTCCGATCGGTTGCGTTGTCATCAGATGACCCCGGTCTCCACGTCCAACTCTCTCCCAGTGAGAAGAGTCACAAACATTCTCAGTGGTCGCGATCATAGCCCCTTATGTAGCAGCCGGAAAATCGAGCCGAAAGTGGCCAGCTGATCAGCATCTTTTTGCTGGCCGACAATGGCGGGCACGCGACGATTCGCGCCGTCCGGGTAAGCCGGGCCAGTGGTCGGCCGGGGTGGACTCGATGTGACATCCCCCATACGGGGGTGCAGCGGGTGTGCTCAGCCGTGCTGAGAATTCGCTCAGCGTCGTGCAGGACTGTCGATCGCGACGCGGAATCCGCCAGGTGTTATCCACAGCTGTCGACTCGGCCGGTCTATTGACCCCGCGTCAACGCAGCCGGCGTCGGATCGCCTGTTGTGGATAAACCTGTGGAAACTGTGGATACCTGTTGGTAGCTGGATGGGGCCTCCTGCGCCGCCGGTTTCCGCGTGCCAAGATCAAGGCCATGGATGGTGAACCCGTGGTCGCCCAGGCAGCTGCCGCCGAGCTGCCCGCCGAATTCGGGCCGGGGACGGTGTTGCTAGATGTACGTGAAGACGACGAGTGGCAGCGCGGTCACGCCGCCGACGCCCGGCACATCCCGATGGGTGAGGTGCCGGCCCGGGTCAACGAGATCGATCCGCAGGCGAAGCTGTACGTCATCTGCAAGGCCGGAGGGCGGTCGCTGAAAGTGGCGCAATATCTGGCCGGCAACGGATATGAACCCGTCAACGTCGCTGGCGGGATGCTGGCGTGGGCAAACGCCGGACGCCCGGTGGTCACCGATGATGGCGGCCCGGGCAGCATCTGACCGGGCCGTCGCAAGAGCTCCATCGCCGAGCAGCCGGTTTTGACGGTTAGGCTAATGCGGTGATCCACGCTGGCGACGAATTGATAGCAAGCGACGAGGTGGGGGCACCACCCGTTCGCGGGGGAGAGCGGCGCCGATGATCCAAGTGTGCTCCCAGTGCGGCACACGCTGGAATGTCCGTGACCGCCAGCGTGAGTGGTGTCCGCGCTGCCGCGGGACGCTGCTGGCGCCGTCGTCGGAAACGGCCGACGTCGATCCGCGCTGGAGTGCCGGTTCACGGACACCGCCGCGGTTACCACCGGGCTACCGGTGGATCGCTGTGCGTCCCGGTCCGCCGCCACCGCCACGACGACGGCGCCGGCCGCTCGGCCCGACGCCGCGATACCCGGTGATACCGCGCTGGGGTCTGCAGGACCGCGTCCTGCTGGATGGTGCCGGGCAGGGTTCTGCGGTGCGACAAGCGCCCCCGGCGAGCCGGGTGCATGCGGCGTTCTTCGCGACCGCGGTAACGCTGGCCGTTGCGGCCCTGGTTCATCTGGTGCGCTATCTGTTGTTGATCATCAACCGCAATATGCTGCTGAATTGGCTAGTCGCTGATGTAGCTGCGCTGCTCAGTGTGTTAGCCAGCCTGGCCGCGATCGCGGCTGTGATCACCTACGCCGTGGTGCTGACACAATGGTTGATCGCGCGCCGTGCCGCGGCTTTCGCGCATTGTGGAAGGTCGGAGACCCGTACGCCGTGGGCGCTGCGGGCCGGCTGTCTGCTTCCGCCGTCGGTCGCGATGGCCCTGGCCATCACCTTCGCCGTGGTCCGGGTCGCTTCCGGTCATTCAGCCAGCTGGGCGTTGATGGCCGGCTGCGTGGTGATGTGTTGTGTACCGCTGCTCGCCGCGGTGTGGTCGCTGGTCTACGTCATCGAGCTGGCGAAAACGGAGGACAACTACGCCCGGCTGCGCGGGCCGATCTGGGGATGGTGGCTGCTCTGGCTGCTCAGCAGCGCGACATCGATCTTCGCATCGGTTACCAGCGGCGCGCTGGACGCCCAGGGCATCGCGAACAACACCGTGGCCATGATCGTCGCCTACTTGCTGGCATTGGCCGCAGCGGTTGCGACCGCGAGGCTCTACGAGGGATTCGAGCGCAAACCGGTGCAGCGGCCTGCGCATCGCTGGGTGGTGGTCGCCGACAATGGAGCCGGCTCGCCGGGATCGGCTCCTGCAGTTGAGTTGTCGGGTGAGGAACCGGCAGCATAGTGGCATGACGCGGGCCGATGAGGTGGTCTCTCGGCACCCGTTCGTGGTGGCCCATCGCGGTGCGTCGGGCGCCCTGCCGGAACACACCTTGGCCGCATACGATCTCGCCCTCAGGGAGGGCGCCGACGGCGTGGAATGCGATGTCCGGCTCACCCGCGACGGCCACCTGGTCTGTGTGCACGATCGCCGGCTCGATCGGACGTCGACCGGCGCCGGTCTGGTCAGCACGATGACGCTGGCTGAGCTACACGAGCTGGAATACGGGGCGTGGCACGGCGGTTGGCGCGCCGACGGCACGCACGGCGACACCGGCCTGTTGACGTTGGACGCCCTTGTCGCGCTGGTGCTGGACTGGAAGCGGCCCGTGAAGATCTTCGTCGAGACCAAGCATCCCGTCCGGTACGGCGCACTGGTGGAAAGCAAGTTGTTGGCGCTGCTGCATCGCTTCGGCATCGCCGCGCCGGCGTCCGCGGACCGGTCCCGCGCGGTGGTGATGTCGTTTTCCGCGTCCGCGCTGTGGCGGGTCCGGCGGGCGGCGCCGCTGCTGCCCACGGTGCTGCTTGGCAGGAGCCATCGATACCTCAGCAGCGGTGCGGCGAGCACCGTAGGGGCCACTGCGGTCGGGCCGGCGCTGGCCACCCTTCGGGAACATCCCGAGCTCGTCGACCGGGCGGCGGCGCAAGGCCGGGCGCTGTACTGCTGGAGCGCCGACGACTACGACGACGTCATCTTCTGCCGCGACGTGGGGGTAGCGTGGCTGGCCACCAACCACCCCGGTCGCGTCAAAGCCTGGCTTGACGGACCTGATCAAGGCCTGACCGGCGCCGACCTCAACTAGTCGTCCGCTAAAGGCGGCCGCCGGCCGCGGCCGGCGCGTCGGGAGTACTCTGCGGCGAGTCGATTTCCCGTGCGACGAAGTTCTCCAGGTCGAACAAGTTCGCTCCGGCGCGGTCGGCGACCCGCACCAGCGAGGACATCAGCGCCATCTCCTCGACCTGCTCCTTGAGGAACCACTGCATGAATTGTTCGCCGAGGTAGTCGCCTTCGTCGCGGGCGACGGCCGCCAGCCGGCTGACCTGTTCGGTGACCGCTCGCTCCTGATCCAGCGCCAGCGCCAGCGCATCCCGTGGGGTGTCGAAATGATTGCGGACCCCATCCACCCCAGGGATCTCGACGTGAACGTCGCGGTCGAGCAGATACTGCACCAGCATCATCGCGTGATTACGTTCCTCGACGGCCTGAGCGTAAAAATGTTTCGCCAGCTGACGCAGGTCGGCACCGTCGAAGTAAACGGCCATCGCAATATACTGCTGAGCATTGGTGAATTCGCTGTAGATCTGCTCATGCAATAACGCATTGAATTTTGTTTTATGGGCGTCCCGATCATTCATGACAGCCACGCTACCGCAGCCCAAAAGGCCTGTCATCCAAGGCAATACTTACTCAGGCCAGCTTTGCCTAAGTAAAGAAAGGCTAGGCTGAAGTAATTTCGCCAAGAGCATTTCAGGCATTTTTCTCGACGAATCTGACAACTAGCCGGAATGCGGGTAATGGCCCGTGAATCGCTGCGCTACGGCGGGTCGCCGATAACGGCCGACGGTACCGGCTGGTCGGCAGCCAGCGCGTCGAACAGCTGGGCGGCCTTCTTGTGGTCCCACACCACGACCGAGCCGACGTCGCTGCCGGTGAACTCGCCGACCGGGACGGTCAACGCGGTGGTGGATCCGTGCAGCGCCCAGCCCAGCCGGGCCATATCCCAGGCATGGTCGCCCTTGTCGACGGTCAGGGCGCTGGTCGCCGCATGTGCCACCGAATACCACCGCCATGGGTTCAGCCACACCGCCGGGCTTGCGGCGCGGTGCAACACCGCGAACATGAACTGCCGCTGGTCGACCATCCGGTCGAGGTCGGCGCGCGGAGTGTCCCGGGAGCGGACATAGCCAAGCGCGTCGCGGCCGTTCAGTTTCTGGCACCCCGCGGGTAGGTCGATGCCCGCGAGTGGGTCGTTCATCGGCGCCGCCGGACACACGGTGACCCCGCCGAGCGCGTCGACCAGGACGGCGAACCCGCTGAATCCGACCTCGGCGTAGTGGTCGAGGCGGAGTCCGGTGGCTTGTTCGGCCGTCTGCGCCAATAACGGCGCCCCGCCCATCGCGAACGCCGCGTTGATCTTGTCGCGACCGTAGCCGGGAATCGGCACGTAGGAGTCGCGCGGTATGGACACCATCGTCGTCGGCGTGCGTGATCCGAACACCGGCACATGAACCAGCAGCATGGTGTCGGTTCGGCCGTTGCCGGTGTCACCGCCGGTCGCCAGCGCCTGCTGCTGCTCGACGGTGAGGCCTTGCCGACTGTCGGAGCCGACTAGCAGCCAGTTGGTACCCCGCCCGGACGCCGGCCGGCCGGGGTAGTCCGTCAGCACCGGCTGGCGGTGCAGCGCCGTCTCCATCCACAGCGTGCCGCCCAGGAAGCCAGCAGTGACCAGCAGAACGACGATCACCAAACTCAGCGAAATCAGTTGGCCCCACGCCCGTTTACGTCGCGGCCGCGGCTTGCGTGGTCGCGGGGGTGGCGGGCCGGCCCGACGCTGTCGCACGGTTCGGGCTTCGGGCGGGGCCGGCTTGGGTGGTGGCGACTTGGCCGGCGGCGGGTAGCGGGGGTCGCGCCGGATGACCTGCGACGGCTCCGGTGACTGGGGATCGTTCACGTTCATGTCAGTGCAGCCAGCGCAGATGGCCGGCCAGAAGCGCGTACCCGACAAAAGTCACGGCGTCGATGATCCCGTGTGCGATCACCAGCGGCCAGAGCCGGCCGGTGCGCTGCCAGGCATACCCGAACACCAGGCCCATCGCGGCGTTGCCCAGCCCGGCGCCGAAGCCTTGGTAAAGGTGATACGTCCCGCGCAGCAGGCTCGACCACACCAGCGCCGCCCGCGAGCCGACGCCGAGCTGCTCCAACCGGGTGAGCAGATAACCGACAACGATGATCTCTTCGGCCCAGCCATTGGCGAAGGCGACCAGCAGCAGCATCGGCACCCGCCACCAGGTGTCGCCCAAGCTGGACGGGATGACCGAGGCATTGAGGTGCATTGCCCGCGCCACCAGGTAGAGCGCCAGCCCGGGCACGCCGATCAACGCGGCCAGGCCGATGCCGCCGCCCAGATCGGCACGCCAATCGAAGCGCGCCAGCCCGATCCGGGCGGGGCTTAATCCGCTGCGCCACAACAGGTACAGGCCAAGAGCGCCCCACGCGATCAGTTGCACCACGAAGGTCGCATTCAGCCCGAGGTCGATCAGGTCGAAGTAGGACCGCCGTGGGTTGAGCGGGATCCGCTGAGCGCTGAGGTTGCGCAAGACCGAGTCGGCAAGTTGCAAGGCCGCAGTGACGGCGCTGAGGCCGAACGTCACGGCCAACACGATGACGACCTCGATGCGCAACGCGCGGCGCTGCGTCAGCTCCGAGTCGGCGTCACTGCGGGGCCAGGTCACCTCGACACGGTAACCGGGGCCGGCTGCCGCTCAGTCCCGGCGGGCCCGCAAGCCGTTCACGAACGGGCAGCCCATCAACACCCGGATGGCCTGGCCCAGACCGGTGACGTCGTCGACCGGGCGGCGGAACGGCAGCCGGACGTCGCGGTCGCCATCGGCGCTTTCGACGCGTAACTGGACGCCGTAGCGGTCCACCCCGAGCGGGCGGACGTCGCCGCGCCGCAGTCGCGCGGGCAGCAGGGCCGCCAGTCGGGCGACCACGTCTCGATGGGCGGTGTCCAGATGCCGAATCCAGCACGATTCGAACGCGCAGAACGGGTCGGGACGCGCGGCCAGCAGGGTCGCCGCGTCGACCGCCTCAGCCCCGGTGGAGTCGGTCACCACCACCGACTCGATCTCCAACCGGGCCAACAGGTAGCGGGTGTCGTCGGCCCACTCATCAGCCACCGGGGCGGATCCGGGGGTCTGCACTTGCAGCAGCGCCGGGTTGGGATGTTCGGCGGCGATCCTGTCGAGTACCCAATGCACGGTCGGCGGCGGCACCGAGTGGAGCCGGCCACGGATCCAGACCAGCGAGCGCACCGGTTCGCGCAATGGCAGCGGCGCGTAGTCGGCCAACTCCAGTACGGCCGGTACTCCACCGGCCGTGCAGTCGACCAGATGTGTGGCTACCGCCCCGCCGACCGGAACAGTCACAGCGAACGAACCGTCGGCCAGCAGATGGGGCAGGGGGGTGCTGATCGGCTCGGCGTCGTCGACGGCGAGCAGCGCTCCACCCGCCCGGACGCAGGTGCTGCGGATCCGCTCGGCCGTCGTGGGCGCCGGGTAGTCGGCAAGTGGCATCGTTGACCGTCCTTGAAGTAAGGTAAGGCTAACTTAACTAGAGATGATCAGACGGCGCAAGACGTACGACCCGATAGGGTTTTGGTCGTGGCAAGCATCGCGTATCTCGGTCCGGAGGGGACCTTCACCGAGGCGGCGCTGCTGCAGATGATCGACGCCGGCATGGTTCCGCAGCGCGGCCCGGCGAGCGTGCGGCGGCTGCCGGTCGACAGCACGACCGCTGCTCTTGATGCGGTCCGCGACGGCGCGGCCGGTTACGCCTGTGTGCCGATCGAGAACTCGATCGACGGTTCGATCACGCCCACCCTGGACAGCCTGGCGATCGGGACGCCGCTGCAGGTGTTCGCCGAGCTGACGCTGGATGTGGCGTTCAGCATCGTCGTCAAACCGGGTCGTACCGCCGCCGACGTGCGCACGCTGGCCGCCTTCCCGGTCGCCGCGGCGCAGGTGCGGCGCTGGCTGGCCGCCCAGCTGCCGGCCGCCGAACTGCGGCCGGCCAACTCCAATGCCGACGCCGCGCAGCAAGTCGCCGACGGCCACGTCGACGCCGCGGTGACTTCACCGCTGGCGGGCAGCCAGCGCGGGTTGTCGACGCTGGCCGACGGCGTGGTCGACGAAGCCAATGCGTGCACCCGCTTCGTGCTGGTCGGTCCGCCGGGGCCACCGCCGGCGCGTACCGGTGCCGATCGCACGTCGGTGGTGCTGTGGATCGCCAATGCGCCGAGCGCACTGGTCTCAGCGCTCACGGAGTTCGGCAGCCGCGGTATCGACCTGACCCGTATCGAATCCCGTCCCACCCGAACCGAATTGGGTACCTACGTGTTCTTCATAGACTGCGTCGGCCACATTGACGACGACGCTGTCGCCGAGGCACTCAAGGCGCTGCACCGGCGTTGTACCGATGTGCGCTACCTGGGTTCTTGGCCAACCGGAGTGCTTGCCGGAGCGCCGCCGCCACAGTTGGACGAGGCGTCGCACTGGCTCGCGCGACTACGCGACGGCTCGACCGGCGAAGGGCAGGGGCGATGAGCGGTCGTCTGGTGTTGGTGCGCCACGGCCAATCCTTCGGCAACGTCGACCGCCGGTTGGACACCCGCCCGCCGGGCAGCGAATTGACGCCGTTGGGCCGCGATCAGGCGCGGGCATTCGCGCGAGACGGGTTGAGCCGGCCCGGGCTGTTGCTGCATTCGGTGGCCACCCGCGCAGCGCAGACCGCGGCCGAAATCAGCGGCGAGGTCGACGTCCCGGCCAGCGAGGTGACCGGCATCCACGAAGTGCAGGTCGGCGAGCTGGAAAACCGCAGCGACGACGACGCGGTCGCCGAATTCAACGCCATCTACCAGCGCTGGCACGAAGGCGAGCGGGATGTGCCGCTGCCGGGCGGGGAGACCGCCAACCAGGTGTTGGACCGCTATCTGCCGGTGTTGACCGACCTGCGGATCCGCTACCTCGACGACGACGAGTGGACCAGCGACATCGTCGTCGTCAGCCACGGGGCAGCGATCCGGCTGACGGCCGCCGTGTTGGCCGGCGTCGAAAGCAGCTTCGTACTCGATCATCACCTCAACAACACCGAGGCGGTGGTCTTGGCGCCGGTCACCGACGGCCGCTGGAGCTGCGTGCAGTGGGGGACTTTGATGCCGCCGTTCTACCCGGAGCCAGATGTCACTCCGGTGAGTGACGCGGTGGAGTCGGGCGCCGACCCGATGGGCTGACCGCGTCGCGGGGCAACCAGGTTCAGATCGCCAACGCGGACGGTGCGCCCACCTCAGCGCAGCCGCAGCCGACCGCGTCGCAGTCGACGACAAAGGCGTGCGGCATCAGCTCCGGGCTGGTGCACCCTTCTTCGGTGCACTCCGACCGGCGCAACCAATGGCGAATGATCGTGCCGTGGCAGTGCTCCAACCCTGCCCGGCAGTCGCGACAGTCTGTGCTTACGTTCATGGCCCGTTCTTAACACCGATCGCCGACAGATCTGCGACGCCGCGCCCGTCAGGTGTGGGGTTAAGTTACTCAGGCCCAGCCGAGTTCGTGC
>Ga0187781_10002229_pt1 | contig 14800 bp, 10 predicted proteins | sample 0715_SJ02_MP02_2_FD_132447 | JGI IMG/M metagenome (GOLD analysis project Ga0187781, IMG submission 132447) | Tropical peat soil microbial communities from peatlands in Department of Meta, Colombia - 0715_SJ02_MP02_20_MG | ecosystem: Environmental > Terrestrial > Soil > Wetlands > Peat | place...
CACGAGCAAATCCCAAAGGTAAGCGAGGACCTCAGAATCCGTAAAAAAGTTACATTGGTAGCCATATAACTCGAGAAATCTCTTGTTCGTACCATAGCTCGTTATCTCACCGTTGTGCACGATACTCCAATCCAAGATGCTGAAGGGATGTGCTCCCCCCCACCACCCTCTGGTATTCGTGGGATATCTCCCGTGCGCTAGCCATGTGTGCGCTTTGTAGTTTTCGAGCTTGTAAAGGTGAGCAACTTCATGCGGATATCCCGTGGCTTTAAAGACGCCCATGTTTTTACCGCTTGATACCACGAGAGCACCATCTATTTTATTGACGTCCATGGCAAGATTTATGATGTAATCGTCCGAGCTGCCTTCAACCCTCTCGGGAACGTCCACAAAAAAACGCCAAGGGACATAATCTGCTGGTATCGTAGCTACTGGACGAGTTTCGATCTCTTCATCTTTGTAGATGTTTACAGAGTTCTTGAGTAGTTCTTCAACTTTTTCTTTAAGTTCAAAATTTTTTAATAGAATGTGCAATGCATAGTACTCTTTGTATTCGGGATATAGTCCATAGGCTGCAAATCCCCCACCAAGACCGTTACATCGGTCGTTCATAACTTTTATACCCGTGACTATCTGTTTGGCGGAGAATAACCTGCCACTTTCACTTGTAATGCCCATAATGCTGCACAAATCTTGTACATCCCCTATTTTATTGAATTATTTTTATAATATTTATTTATAAAGACACATTATAATTGCGATAGTTTTCACTGTTGAGCGCAAGATCTCATTAATTTGTTGCTCTTTTCTGAAAACTACGTATGTTAATGAACTCAGTTAAATTAATTCAAGCAATTTAAGAATTTTAAACTGCATTTAGGAAATATAATTCCTATTCCCATATATATTTATTACCACAACCAAATAAAGATTTCCTATTGCTTATAAAAATATAAAGTACGAGCAAAAGCATCATTTTAGTTTGTGTGTTCTTAATTGTGACGTGCATTTTAAACAGTTGTTTCTCGTTTCACGTTAATCTCAGGTCTTATCCAGACTCGAAAGTGTCCGACTATTTTTAATCATGTTTATAAAATAACTGTGGAATCTCAGATCATCTGTTAATTCCGGATGAAATGCTAGCGCTAATTTATTTCCCTGTTGTGCCGCGACGATATAATTATTCACTTTTGCTAGCACATCAACATCTTTTCCGACGTTAATTATTGCTGGTGCACGGATAAAGATTCCATTATATTTGGAATTGAATCCTTTTACATCCAGTGGCACCTCGAACGAGTCAACTTGCCTCCCAAATGCGTTTCTCACCACTGTTGTATCCATAAGCTCCAGTGACTTAACGCTATCTAAACTGTGGCTAGACAGTATTATCAAACCGGCACAAGTGCCCATGATAGGCATCTCTTTTTTTCTAAGTATTTCTTCTGCGATACCTTCTTTGTAAAGCAGACTAGAGATGGTGGTACTTTCGCCTCCTGGTATTATGAGAGCATCACATTCTGAAACGCCACCTTTATGTTTAATCTTAATGATTTCACAAGCGGATCCTTCTGTAGCTCTTTTCACAGCGTTGACGTGTTCTGAAACATCTCCTTGAATTGCTATTACTCCAATCTTACTCATATGTTGAAACCTACACAATGTCAGAAAGTTTATTTGATATTACATTCTTTCACTAAAGGTAGTTTTAAATTGTTATTCAATTTACAATCTCGTATTAAATTTAGTGATATCACCAGAGAGTTGCTCCAATATTTTGACATTGTTTATTAAAAACTATTCTTAGCACAATAAACTGAAACAGAATCATTCCGAAGGTACAATACTTTATTGTACTTCTTAGTGGGCATTTGTCATTTCTTTCCGAAATATTATATATTAGTATATTCAACAGAATTACAATATTCATCAGTGAGCGTGGCTAATGGCGCGCGGATCTGATTTGCAAAAAGGAGGTGAAAATAATGTTGTTTTTGATAAGTACTCCTATGTCACTGTTAGGATTAATTCCTGGGGTACTACCGTTCGTAATACTGTTCCAAGAGCCAATCAATCTGTCCTTAATTGGTCTTGGCTATTTACTAACTACACAATTCCCCAGTTATGCGACGCTTATTTGGGCGGCTCTAGTATTCTAATTCAGAGTCAAAGCGACAGTCATGCAGATAAAAACGCTACACGCACAATAAAGCGCTTTTTTATTTTATGATAAGCAAAAGACACAGACTACGTCAGACAGACAGCGTAACGCAAAAGAGTATTAACTCGAAGAATCGAATTGAATTTTCGTCTGCAGCCTTACGATCACTTAACGGTTCAATGTAACAAAAAGCAGATGGCAGTATACCGAGGTCATTACAAATTCACAAAAATTCGAGATACGAGATCATGTTCATTTATGTTAGGTGCGTACGGTTTTCGTTCCTTTGCCGCTCACAACGTTGGTGGTTGTCATTGATTGCAACTGAATTGCAATAATCCCTCTTCTTTTAGGCACCCGACTCAGAATAATTAGAGACTGAAAGCGCGTGGTAAAATTCGCAAGAATATGTTAGAATTGCTTAATGTTTATGTAACTCAATTTCTCTTCCATCGATGAAGAGTCTGGGTCTCCTCATTATGCCGTCGATGTGAACACCAGCAACCACATTTCCGCCAAACGTGCTGTTATCTCCGAGAGCTATATGTGCCGTCCCCATTACTTTTTCATCCTCAAGCACGACGCCAATCAGCTTCGCAGCTGGATTTGTGCCTATTCCAAGTTCTGCAAGATTTCTCGCGTTTTTACCAAGCGGGTCTATTATCTTTAGCATTTCAGCTGCTCGCTCACCGACTATATCGACAGCATACCCATCTTCAATCTTGATCGTCATCGGGTGCTTTAAAAGCGCAAGTCCAGCCATCGAGCCATCAATTACAACGATTCCATTCGTATTTTCAGGAGCAATATAAACCTCTCCAGCGGGAAGGTTTGTAGAACAACCCCTTTTCTTACAGTATCCAACGTCAAGTTCCCATTTTGAGTCATTCACTTCAAACGTTACGTCTGTTCCAAGTCCGGAGGTAATTCTCACCTCTTTGGCTCCTTTAAAGTTTTCAGCCATCTCTTTCGTACATGTTATCACATCTTTGGGATCAGCCTGAAGCCCTCCATCGATCATCATTTCTTCTGTAATGCCCGGCATAGTTGCAGTTCGCACCCCCGCTTTGTTTGCATCCTTTCTCGCCTTCGTGTGCGTTATCGACATTGTAGTCGGTGCAATTACAACGTCCACCATCTTCATCGCTTCAGCTATCGCCTTGGGGGGCTCTTCTCCGTGCCTTGATCGAGGGGGCATTGTCATCATGATCGCCTCATGACCCATCTCCCCCGCTGTGTCGAACAGCGACTTCGCTATTTTTAATTTGAGTGTATCTGTCACAATCAACACAGTTTCGTTCTGTTTTAACCCCAGATACGTATCTAAAATAATCCACGCGCTGCGATATCCGCTTATGATATCCAACTCCTCAAACTTCAACACATATATCTTTTTATATAAATAATTGCGCCACTTCAAACCTCGTGATTCATTAATTACATTAAATTAAGGTGTTTGATGCATCTCGTCCGTTCATCTGTGAGAGAATATAACTAACAATTGAGCGAATATAAAGCTTTAAATTGTTATAACTGCAATAATGACTGTTTAGCTCATGAAAAAAGGCAGTGAAGAAACGTCTGTCGTCAAGATTGACTGCATTAATCAAATGTGGAGTTACGTGCTTCCCGACAATAGGCTCGTGACGGGGAGCAGTTACGGCAATAGAAAGTGCTACGCTAATTCGAAAGCGACGGGAGCGATAGAAAACTTATTTTCAGTAGATCTCGGTAGGAATGTTATTGGTTCAACGGTAGTGCGGTATTTTGACACCGACTCTAATGTGCTGCTTGAACAAACTGGGACTGGGAATTTCGTAATACATCCAGCTTATCAAAAGAGAAAATTTGCACTTGTAGGAGATATCAGGGTCTCTGAAATATTTTATGTGCCAAATTCTCCCGAGGATAACCTCGATAGGTGCCAAGCGGCGTATTTTGGTTTAAAGATACGGAATAAATCCACCCGTGATAGAAAAATATCTGTGGTGGCTTACGCGGATCTCTGTTCAACCCATTTAAGAACTTCATCTGACCCAGAAATGGCTTGCTGCCATCAAGGGAGGGTGATTGTGGCACGAAGCAGAAACAATCCAGAGTGGGTAAGAGTATTTGGCTCAACAGCAGAAAAGATGGACTGTTCTGTCACCAGCGATATATCTATGACAACTGATGACTTTAACGTTACCCAAAATTCTGGATCAGCAAGCGTGGAGAGAGGGGGTGGAACGCCGTTTCTTAAACAAGACTTTGTTCAGGTAACGCCTTTAACGGAGTTAATTCCAGAAGTTGAGGTTGACATGAATCTAACATGCGAGGATATGCTCATTGGGAGAATTCAAGTCGACATCGAACTTCCTGCAAACAATGAGAAAGAGTTTAGCTTTATAGTTGGATTCACTTCAAAAGGTAGAAAAGACGCCATCAAAACATTTGAGAAACTCTTTGACTATAAAAAAGTCTATAGGGCAACTATCAGTAACGTTTTGAGCGAGTGCAATCGGTCGGTAGTAGTAACTCCTGACTCAGTAATTAATAGAGGGGTACAGTGGGCAAAGGCTAACATGATGAGGGTTAAGTCAGAGTATCCTCAAGGAATTGGATTTACAAATGACCCCTCTAAGTCGAGCAACATAGTGGCGCGCGATACTGCGTGGTTTACTTTTGGGTGTGACTATGTAGATCCGGAGTTCTCAAAGGCGGCATTGCAGGTGTTTAAGAAATACCAGCAGTCGACCGGCATGATAATCGAGTACTATAACGGGGTGTCTGGAGGGGTCGATGATTATCAGCTTAACATAAATGACGATACGCCTCTTTATATCCTTGCTGTGGTACATACCTATCAGATCACAGATGATGAACTATTTTTAAAAGAGATGTATCCCTCCGTAGAAAAAGCAGCTGATTACATTACGTCACAAATGGATGTCAACGGCCTTGTTTTTTGCAATGCGACTGGAGTTGGAGTCTATGGAATCTGCGGATGGAGAAACATCATTCCAAACTACGCAATAAATGGCGTTGTGACTGAGACCAATTCTGAATGTTTTTCCGCTCTTACTAGCGCCGCTTTGCTTGCTGACTTGATGGGCCGCAGCGAAAAAGCGGATTATTACAGGCGCGAGGCTAAGAGGCTAAAAAATGCGATTAATAACCGACTTATAAACCCCAAAAATGGGCTCTACTATTTAAATATTGACATTAAAGGAAGGACACATCCTGATGTAACTTGTGACCTCGTGTTCCCTGTTATATTTAACGCAGCGTCTCCAGCAATGTCTCACTTAATCATCGACAGACTCAACCGTCCTGATTTTCTCACGAGCGCAGGCTTGAGAACTGTGCCAAGAACCGCACTGAATTACCATCCAGAAGCTGGATGGGGCTTGACTGGGGGAATATGGCCCGACGTCGCATTTATGTTTGCTTTTGCGTGTTCAAAACACCAACCTGATGTGATGGTTAACATAATGCGAGGTACATTCAGACAGTACGAGCAGGATCCTACAAATCAGAACACTGTACCTGGACAGTTTTCAGAGTGGTATCACGGAGAATCATTTGTTAGTTATGGGATGAAGCTCTCGCCGTGGTTTCCACCGAAATATCTCTGGACCGCCCTAGAGGGGGTTTGCGGGGTAAGTCTTTACAGAGGTCTTAATTTAAATCCGAACGTGCCGTTATGGTGGAAGTGGCTAAGCCTCTCAAATTTCTTATACCACGGTAACTCAGTGAGCTATTTTGCAGGCAGAATACACGGCGTACTGAACATATTTGCAAATTACCCATTCAGCACAAATCTTGAGAATGTAAGCCACGAGTTTGAAAGCGATATTACAGACATGATAAGCGAGCGCCATGAAGACATCCACTTTCTTGCGCTCGGATCAAAGCGGCACATTGTAGTATGCGTGGGCAACATAACTGACAGTTCTATCGTTTTTACGTTCTATGTGGACAATATCTTGCACAAATATGCAGAAAAGTCAAGATACTCCATCCGTGTCTTTCACAGCGAAATTGATGATTGGTACGACCATGGGACCAAGGAGTTTGACAACATAGGGGGCTTTACCGTTTCCCTTGAGGCTGGCGGTTTTAAGGTAGTTGAATTGGTAGCACAACAAATCTAAGTCTAAGAGACTTCTAAGAGCTAAATGACAATTTTAACCACTTCACTAACTCGTTTCTATCAACATTTGCTGTGTTATCGATTGAGAGAGGGGTTACCGAAACGAAACCCTGTTTAAGAGCATACACATCTGTATCTCTTTCGTGATTGTTCAAAAAATCGCTGTCAATCCAGAAATAAGCGCACCCGCGTGGATCAAATCGTTCAATTATCCTTATATTAAAGACATTTCTCGCAAGTTTGGTTGCTTTGTAGTTAGCATTGTCTTTACCCATCGGAATATTTATGTTGAGAATATCAACCTCTTTTGGCATCCCCTGTGTAAGAACATGCTCAGAGACAGTTCTTAAAACTCTCTTCGCGAGATTGAAGTCGATTTCAGTTCTTGGTTCGAATATGTCAATGTTATGAGCTTGCACAGAGACTGCAATGGAGGGCACTCTTTGACTTGCGCCTTCAAGTGCTGCTCCTACAGTGCCTGACGTCATGACAGATTCTGTGCTTACATTCTCGCCAATATTTATCCCAGATATGAGTAGATCGGGTTTTCTTTTAAGGATCGCATACTCCGCTATAAGCACTGCATCGGTCGGAGTCCCTCCGATTGCGTAAGCCTCGTAATCATTTACCTTTGCCGTTGACACTCGTATTGGCTCAAATAGTGAAAGCGACCTTCCTACTCCACTTTTTTGCGCAGAAGGAGCTACAATAACAACTCTTCCAAGGTTGCGAACGGAGTCTGCTGCCGCTGCTATGCCTGCGGAATTTATTCCATCATCGTTAGTAATCACCATTACTTTCTCTTTAGCCATCGCAAGTCATCTTATGTCGTTTCATCACATTAATTTTCGCTCGATCCTTCAGCATCGTACATCAAAACATAATAGGTGTTATGATAATGGCATTTAGACAAGAACGCCATAACGACTCTTAGACTAAAATAATTGTATAACCAGTTAAGTGGTCATGATAATCTCGAATTTTTGTTTAGGTTGGGATTATAAACGTTGACGAAGGACGTATATAGTTGTCAGATTTTGGCTATTGGGAACTATGTTGCACTCGCCATTGAAATAAAGTCTATGGCTTTTTAGGAGAGTTTAAAAGACATTTGGAGTGATTTTTCGTAATATTCGGAAACGAATTTACCCTTCAATGTATCGATGCGTGTACCAGATGTTGCAAGAGCCTTCACGAGACACCATGCAAGGTCCTACTGCGCTTCGCGGCTCACATACCGTTCCGTAGAGTTTGCAATCTGTTGGGATCTTCAATCCCTGCAACACGAGGTTGCAAATACATCCCGTTTTAATTTCTTTGCTGGCAAAGTCCAAATCATATTTATTCTTTGCATCAAATTGATCAAATTCAGATTTGATTGCATACCCTGATTCCGGAATCACTGGAAATCCCCGCCATTCAAGATCGACAATATCAAATGTCCTTTGCATGAGTCTCTGTGCTTTAACATTTCCTTCATACTTAACGACTCGCGGATATGCATTTTCAACCTTGTGCTCACCACTTACAATCTGTTTTAAAAGCAGATAAAGACCATACAATATGTCAACTGGCTCGAATCCTGACACTACTTGCGGCACAGGAAATCCCTCATAAGGCCTTAATCCGGTTATGGTACAAACGTGTCCCGGTAATATGAAACCGTCAATTTTCGCTCCGGATTCAGTAACTCTTTGCAGGAGCCAGCTGAGAGCAGGAGGGATTAGTCGGTGGGAGCACATAATTGAAAAGTTATGAGGCAGAGAACTTAACAACGCTACTGATGTCGTTGGGGCTGTTGTTTCGAAACCAACAGCTATAAACGCAACGTCATTTTTTGTCTTCTTTGCGAGGTCAATTGCGTGCATTATACTTCCAACGACTTTCACATCACCTCCAGAATTTGCGAGCGTCCCTCTGGATCCAGGAACTCTTAGAAGATCGCCATATGTGGCAACAGTTACTCCTCGCTGCGCAAGTGTTATGGCCGCATCGATTTCTCCTTGAGGGGTGATACAGACAGGGCATCCAGGCCCCATAACAACCTTCATGCTTTTCGGTAAAAGTGACCTTACCCCGTAGCGCATAATAGATGCTTCGTGCGTTCCGCAAACATGCATTATTTTGATGGGCTCTCCATGGATATCCTGAATGAGTTCGTTGATCTTTTTTGACAGCATCTGTGCAGTTTCATTATCCCTAAAATTAAAGTTCACGCAAATCGCTCCTATAATACGCAAGAAAGACAGACATATAATAAGTTACTGTTGGAATTATGAATTAAAAATTATATGATTGTAAATATATATTCAGTGCTATTAATAAATGTCGAATATTAAAAAAGTAGCGTGAACTTGTTAAAATCGCGATAAAAACCACAAAGAGAAGTGAATTTGTCCTTCTCTATCTTTGTTGGAGTTTGCAGCTAGTAAATCGGTTATATGTATAACAGATGTGCTAATGTCAACAGGTAGATCCAGTTATCTGTAACTTAAATAAGTGTCTTTATCAGTCTCGTTCTGTTCGCCGTGGAGTTTACGGGATAACGGACTGTAATGTCATATATTGTTTAGTCTCGGATGGGCGACCCATATTAGAACAGCTAGATAAGAAAAAAGAGTTCCGTCAAGAAATATTTCAAAAAATATCGGTAAAGTGAAAGTTTAACCCTACGGTATATGTTGTAGCGGGAGACTTGGCATTTTTTCTGGTTCTGTTCTTACTGTCGCCGTTCGCTGTCCCACAACATTTAACCACCTAAGCTCTTCAAAACCGTGACGGTGCGGAGGATTGCTAGCATACTTTGCGCATGTAGTGTTACCATTAATGGTCACGTTGTAACTTCGGTAATCAGTATGATTTGCGGGAAATATGGAGCTTCACGGATTGAACGCATCCAAGCCATTCGCACATAAGTCACCGCAGTTTATTCAAATTCATTCGTAGCATAGAGCACTCCCGTCAAAGATAGGCAAACGCATAATTAATCAGCGCACAAGGTGATCGACCCATCTTGTTATAGTGCCAAAATTTATTAGTCTATGTTGAATCAACCTACATATAAAAACCCTAATTTATAATACCGAGCCGTGATAGTTTACTTTCAAGTTTCAAAGTAAGTTCTTTGGAAGTTTTCTCTTAAGCCTTAATTTGTTCTGCAGAAAATCCCTTGCTTGCAAGAATGAACTTTACGCGATCCTTGTGATTGCCTTGCAGTTCAATGAGGCCATCCTTAACTGTGCCGCCACAGGCTAACTTCGCTTTGAGGTAACTAGAGAGATCTTCTAAGTCGATCTCATGTGGGTCTATCCCTTCAATAATGGTGACTTCTTTACCGTATCGTCGTCTATTTACTTTTACAGTTATTCGCTGCTGTTCTTTAGCGACTTCTTCGCATATACAAAGCTCTGTAGGTAGCCCGCAAACGTAACACATTCCAGAATTCATGCCTTTTAATTTACCTCCGACTTTGTTCGGTTATTAGTTATGTACCCGTTCAGCTTACACAAACATTAAGGTTGTGGTATGTGCCGGATTACGGTGTTTAAATTACGTATAGTTGAAGACTATCGACCATTTTGCGTTAAGGTTTCGGTCCTATCACATGTATAAGATCATTGTCAGGAATGCAGCAAACGAAAAATGCTTTTTTATTTTCAGATAATCGTCTTTGGCCGATATTTCTTACCACTTGAATGAGGCAAGGGTAAAGAGACTTTCAAAGACAAGACAAAAACAGTAAGAGTAAGTCCTCGTAGTTACCATAAATAAGATACGAATTGTAAAAAACTTAGAAAAACGACGCACTAACTATTGAAGGTTCAGGCTACAAATTGACATATTGTCTCAACCCCCAACATGCTTTAGATCAATTTTGGCACTCAAATTACAGGAGCTTGCGTCATAAAGCTCGGATTTAAAGTTCTTTGCTTCTTAGCTACTCAGAGCAGCATTGAAATCATGAGCTGAATATACCAGCTGGCGCATTGATCCTCTTATAAAACGTGAAGTGGAGGGTTGTTGGCTGCAAGACTTTCGTTTAGGCTATTACTTCAGCTGGCGAATCTATGGACGGCTATGAACTTTTAACAGCAATCTAAACTAAGTAAGCCTTGCAATTTTTTGCTGGAACTCTAATATCATCAAACCTAAACTGCGAGCCACGACCTATTAACCATACGAAAAAAAATTCGGATCCAGTAAAGAGTCATGAGCTTATTATAATCTTTGTGATACCTTGCGAAGTTTTCGCTTAAAAAGATACAACTAGTCTGCCCTGCCCAATGTCTTGTATTTAGCATCCTCTTTTATCAATTTGATTTAAAGAAGCGCTTCACAAGATGATAGTTGAAATATCGGAACATTACTCGGCGTGACAATACTTAAATATATTACGAAAAAAATTAGAGCAGGAGAGTGTTTTAAGTGGAAAATTTATGGAAATCGCTTCCGGCCGGCCCAAATGTACCAGATGTGATTTATGCATTGATCGAGGTGCCAAGGGGGAGCCACAATAAATATGAATATGATAAGGAATTGGGGATCTTTGCCGTCGATCGCGTACTCTACTCACCAGTTCACTATCCTACTGACTATGGGTTTATTCCGCAGTCGTACTACGAGGATGGCGATCCTCTTGACGTAATGGTGATTATGGATGAGCCTACGTTTTCTGGATGTTTGATAGCCGTTCGGCCTATAGGATTGATGAACATGGTTGATACCGGCGATCGGGACGATAAAGTCATTGCTGTTCCGGATAAAGACCCGATGTATTCCGGTGTTCGAGACATAACTGACCTGCCTCAGCACTTGTTAAAGGAAATTGCTCATTTCTTTGAGGTGTACAAGCAGCTTGAAGGCAAAAAGACCGAGGTTCTCGGATGGCAAGGATCACAGAGCGCAAGAGAGAGTGTCCTCCGCGCATTAGAGTTATATAGGGAGAAATTCGGTTAGTTGGATACCGCAAGGAGAATATCAAGCATTTTATCTCGTGATATTTATTGGCATGTGTTGTCTTTGTCAGAACTAATTTAAGTGGCAGTACTTTAAAAATCCTTGTGTATCGTCCCAGTAGCCAAAAGCATTCAAATTAATCATTTTATAATAGATTATGAACTTGACATGGTTACTAATGAGTCGATGCCAGTTATACTACTCGATGCCGCTCCATTAGGGGAAACACTGTTACATTCTCAATTATTAATCTACGAAAATTCATAATCATGAAAAGACACTATCAATGCAGAGAAGGGCTACTGAAAGGTGACCGATTGTGAGCCAAAAAGAAGAGGAAGTTACCTCAGTTCTGATGGAAGAAGAGCGAATTTTCTATCCCAGTGAAGCGGTAGTAAACGCCGCGCGAGTGAAAGATTGGGACGCTGAACTAAATGCTGGTGAAAACATTGAAACGTACTGGAGTGATAAGGCTGAACAGTTTGAGTGGTTTAGCAAGTGGACAAAAACACTTGATGACAGCAATAAGCCGTTTTATAAGTGGTTTGTTGACGGGAAAACCAACATCACCTACAACGCGTTAGACAGGCATATCAACACTCATCGGAGAAATAAAGTTGCCCTTCTCTACGTTAATGAGCGAGGAGACGAGAGTAAGGTTACCTACGAGGAATTATTGAGAGAAGTCAATAAGATGGCAAATGCGTTGAAGCAACTCGGTGTCCGCACGGGAGATAAAGTGGCACTGTACCTCCCGTCGTGTGTCGAATCGGTTGTTTCAATGCTCGCTTGCGCTAGAATTGGAGCTGTGCACAGTGCCGTGTTTGCTGGCTTCAGCGTGAGTGCACTTAAGGATCGTATTAATGAAGCAGAAGCTAAAGTGTTAATAGCTGCTGATGCAACATTCAGACGAGGGCAAACAACCGATTTAAAGCGCGTCTTCCGTGAAGCTGTTCCACAATGTCCTAGCATCGAAACTACAGTGGTTGTCATGCGCGGTGGGAATCTCGTAAAGGAGATCGAGCAGGAAAACAATGAAATATTTTATGATGCCTTAGTGCGAGGACAGCCTGCAGAATGTGCGCCTGAGGTAATGGATGCTGAAGATGTGCTCTACGTTTTGTACACTTCGGGAAGCACCGGTAAACCGAAGGGAGTCGTTCATACTGTTGGTGGCTACATGGTAGGAACAGCTACGACTTTACAAAATGTATTTGATATTCATGATGATGACGTGTGGTGGTGTACTGCAGATATTGGATGGGTGACAGGCCATAGCGGTGTTGTCTATGGACCATTACTCCTTGGAACGACAACTCTGATATATGAGGGCGCTCCAGATTATCCCAACCCTGATGCAATGTGGCGCATTGTAGAAAAATATAGGGTAACAAAATTTTACACGGCGCCAACTGCAATTCGACATCTTATGAGATTTGGGGATACGTGGCCGAAAAATTGTGATTTAAGCACACTGAAAATCTTAGGAACAGTTGGAGAACCAATTAACCCTGAAGCTTGGTTATGGTATCATAAAAACATTGGGGGGGGACGTTGCCCCGTAATTGACACATGGTGGCAAACTGAAACGGGAAGCTTTATGATATCCCCTCTCCCAGTAGCTCCACTCAAACCAGGATCGGTCACAAAGCCGTTGCCTGGAATCGTAGCGGATGTAGTTGACAACGAGGGGGAACCTGTGCCACTAGGGAAAGGAGGGCTACTGGTAATAAAGACCCCTTGGCCGGCAATGCTACGAACCCTCTATAAAAACCCCGAGCGCTATATTAAAACCTACTGGAAAGTAGTACCGGGAGATGTATATTGTCCGGGAGACATTGCACGAAAAGATTCAGACGGCTATTTCTGGATCCAGGGACGAGCAGACGATGTTTTAAAGATTGCTGGGCATAGGATAGGAACAAGCGAAGTAGAGTCGGCATTTGTCAGTCACTCTGCAGTTTCCGAAGCAGCCGTGATAGGCAAACCCGATCCTGTAAAAGGAGAGGTCATTAAGGCATTTCTAATCTTGAAGGAGAATTACCAAGGAGATTCTCACTTGGCTGCAGAAATAAAAAATCACGTCAGGCATGAAATCGGGCCAATTGCTGTCATCGGAGAAATAGAATTTGTAAAAATGCTACCAAAGACTAGAAGTGGGAAGATAATGAGGAGGGTACTGAGAGCACGTGAACTTGGTATTCCTGTGGGTGATGTCTCAACGTTGATAGACACGTAAAAGACGCGAGGACATTATGGGAAGCTGCGTACTCGCTATGCACAAAGTAATTATTGAGTTAAACAGGAGATGAGCGCCTCCTGTTAGCAGTTACTCTGTAATCATTCGTAGATCTGTATATCTTTACATGTCGTATCCAAGAAGAGTAAGACATTTGAGCCGAAACCTTCTTAATTTAGAAAATATCAATCTACGTTATCTGTTAAAATATCTTTGCTCTGAGACATTATAAATCAGCTAATGAAGACGTATAGGTTCTTAAGATCATTTTGCTTGATTATTGCATGATTATTTATATTTTTGTGGTACATAGTGTGCTTTTGGTGATTCGATTGGCGAAATGGATTTGTACTGTCTGTGAATGGATTTACGATGAAGAAGTCGAGGGAGTGCCCTTTGAAGAACAGCCGGAAGACTATATATGTCCTTCTTGCGGAGTGGATAAATCATATTTCGAGAAGTTACCGTAACAATTATTAATGCTGAGTTTTTCAAAACCTTACTTTTCAAAATATAACAAAATTTGACTTTAATTTATAATATCTCTTTTTGTGGAAGGATGATTGATCTCATAGAAAAAAAGTAGGGCAATGTAACGACCTCTTTTTATCAGTCATTACAGAAATATGGTCGGTGTTTTTTATCCAACACTAGCGTACTATTTTTTTACTTCGCTTGATATTGTAGCATTGATCATAAATCGAAAAAAAGTGCTGTTCCTCGTGATATTTTTGCCCCATGTTTATAACCTTGTACACTGCCATGTTATCGACAAACAATTTACTAAAAGCATGCTTGCATCAAATCATTATTGGCTGCCGGTGCTGCTTCCTAACTGTAGGGAGTGCAATAAGAGGGGCCATCTGCTTATTATGGTCAATTCGAATCAAGACTGATGGGGACGAACTATGAGTAAAAATAAGTTGAACTGGAAGATTGGGGGAAAGGCGGGCTATGGTATCATGACTGTTGGGGAGATGTTTTCACGAATATTTGTAAGAGGTGGATATTACATCCACGCTCATGTCGAGTATCCGTCTTTAATTCGTGGTGGTCATAATACGTTCCAGATAAGAGTAGATAATCAGCCTGTCCATGCGCCTATTGAACCAATCGACCTCCTTGTAGCACTCGATAAAAATACAGTAGATTTTTATGTGAAAAAAATCGTTCCAGGCGGAGGCATAATCTACGACGCTGATCAAATCAAGGTAGAAGAGACTCGAGACGACATTGTTTGGTATCACGTTCCGATGAACAAGCTCATAACGGATCTGAAGCTTCCGAAAGTCACAGAAAACATTATGTC
>Ga0187781_10002230_pt1 | contig 14798 bp, 10 predicted proteins | sample 0715_SJ02_MP02_2_FD_132447 | JGI IMG/M metagenome (GOLD analysis project Ga0187781, IMG submission 132447) | Tropical peat soil microbial communities from peatlands in Department of Meta, Colombia - 0715_SJ02_MP02_20_MG | ecosystem: Environmental > Terrestrial > Soil > Wetlands > Peat | place...
GCACGGTGCAAGCGAGCTTCGCCCCGGGCCTGTACCTCGCGAAGCGCTACACAATCCTCACTGCGGCCGGCGGCCTTGGGGGCACGACGTTCGCGGGCCTGACCAATACCAATTTGCCGGTGGGGGTCTCGGATAGTCTGAGCTACAGCGGCAACAGCGTGTTCTTGAATCTGACGGCGACCCTGGGTGCGGCGGGCGGCCTCAATCAAAATCAGCAGAGTGTCGCCAACGGTCTGAGCAACTTTTTCAATTCCGGCGGTGCGCTGTCGCCGAATTTCTTCAACGTCTTCGGCCTGAGCGGCGGCGCACTCGGCAATGCGCTGACCCAATTGGACGGCGAGGCGGCGACCGGAGCGGAGCGCAGCGCGTTTCAGCTCACGAACGAGTTTTTGGGCCTGATGCTCGATCCGTTTGTTGACGGCCGGCAGGGCGGGTTCGGCGCGACCGGCAGCGGCGCCATCGGCTTTGCACCGGAGCAGCAAGACAATCTGCCCCCCGAGGTCGCGCTCGCTTACGCCGCGATTCTCCAAAAGGCGCCGCCACCGCCGACCTTCGATCAGCGCTGGACCGCCTGGGGCTCGGCCTATGGCGGCAGCAACAGCGCCAACGGCGATCCGGCGGTCGGCTCGACCAATGTCACCGCACGCACCTTCGGCTTCGCGGCCGGCATGGACTATCACGTCAGCCCGACCACGATCGTCGGCTTTGCGCTGGCCGGCGGCGGCACCAATTGGGGGCTCGCCAACGCGCTCGGCGGCGGAAGGAGCGACGCGCTGCAGGCCGGCGTCTATGGCATCAGTTATTTCGGACCGGCCTACCTCGCCGGTGCGCTCGCCTTCACCAATCATTGGTTCACGACCAATCGCTCGGCGCTGGGCGATCAGCTCAATGCCAGTTTCGATGGCCAGAGCTACGGCGCGCGCGTCGAGAGCGGCTATCGCGTCGGCGTGCTGCCGACGCTCGGCGTGACGCCCTACGGCGCGGTTCAGTTCCAGGACTTCCGCACGCCCGCCTACAGCGAGTCCGACGTCAATGGCGGCGGCTTCGGACTGTCTTATGCGGCGATGAACGCGACCGATGTGCGCACTGAGATCGGCAGCCGCTTCGATGCGCCAACATTGGTTGCTGGCCTGCCGCTTATTCTGCGCGGCCGGCTCGCGTGGGCGCACGACTTTGTCAGCAATCCGGCGCTGAGTGCGGCGTTTGAAACGCTGCCGGGCGCAAGCTTCACCGTCAACGGCGCGCCGATCGCGCACGATTCCGCGCTGACCTCGGCCGGTGCCGAACTCTTCCTCACGCCGCGCTGGACCTTGCTCGCCAAGTTCGACGGCGAGTTCGCCAACGGCTCGCAGACCTACGCCGGCTCGGGTACGCTGCGTTATTCGTGGTAAAGGCGGCATCTCGCCAACCCGGAGCAGGAACGTGAGACAATGGAGTCTCGTCGGCGCGCTCGCGCTCGTGGCACTCGCCGCCGCGGCATTCCACGGCAGCGCCGCCGGCAAATTGAAAATCGGCTTCGTCTATCTCGGTCCGATCGGCGATCTCGGCTGGACCTATCAGCATGAGGTCGGCCGCAGAGCGGTGGTCGCCGCTTTCGGCGACCGGATCGAAACCACCTATCTGGAAAACGTGCCCGAAGGACCGGACGCCGAACGCTCCATCGAACAGCTCGCGCGCACCGGCCATCAGCTCATCTTCGCCGCCTCGTTCGGCTATATGGACCCGGTCATCAAGGTCGCGGCCAAGTATCCCAATGTGCATTTCGAGCACGCCACCGGCTATAAACGCGCGCCGAACGTGAGCACCTATGCCACGAGGTCCTACGAAGGCAATTACATCCAGGGCGTCATCGCCGCGAAAATGTCGAAGACCGGCGTGCTCGGATACGTCTCTTCGTTCCCCATCCCGGAAGTGATTTCCGGACTCAATTCAACGATGCTCGGCGCGCAGACCGTCAACTCCGCCATCAAGATCAAGATCATTTGGGTGAACACCTGGTTCGATCCGCCGCGCGAGGCGGATGCCGCCAAGGCGCTCGCCGATCAGGGCGCCGACGTGCTGATGGCGTACGCGGATTCGCCGGCAACCCTGCAGATCGCGGCGCAGCGCGGAATCTTGGCGTTCGGCCAGAGCTCGGACATGATCAACTTCGGACCGAAGACCGAGCTTACTTCGACCATCGACAATTGGGTGCCGTATTACACGCGGCGCACCCAGGATGAGCTCGACGGCAAGTGGGCGTCGCAAGACACCTGGGGCGGGCTCGCCTCGCAAATGGTGCTGATGGCGCCGTATCGGAACATGCCGGACGACGTGAAGGCGCGGGCGACGGAGACCGAAGCGGCGCTCAAGGCCGGCACGTTGCATCCGTTCACGTGCCCGCTGCTCGACCAGCAAGGGCGGACCGTCGAGTGCAAGGACGGCAGCCATCTCAGCGATCAGCAAATCCGCAGCATGAACTTTTACGTCAAAGGCATTGACGACAAACTGCCGGCCAAGTGAGTTCCGGCGCCGTCGCCGTACCAGGCTTGCCGCGTGATATGTTAAAAGCGGATTGAGGGGAGGGACTCGAACGGATCGAACAGCGATCGGGATGACAGCCTAATGCCGAGCAAACGATTTGCAGCAGCCCGTTTGATCCTAGTTCCCGCGGCCGTTTCTATTTGCCTATGCGCATTCTTCTCCGCTCTGGCGATTGGCGGAGACATCGAAGCCGGTCCGCCGCCCGCGCTCGCGCCCGGTCAGGCGCCGCCGCTGCCAAAAGCCGGAGCGCTGGCGGAGCCGCGCCCGCAAGATCAGATCGGCTTCCCGGCGGAGCTGACAAAGTCGGCCATTCCAACGGACAGTCCGCTTACGCCCGCCGTCGTCGCGCTCGGTGAAAAGCTCTTTTTTGACAGCCGTCTTTCTGGCGACGGCACCGTCGCCTGTGCGACCTGCCACGATCCGGCGCGCGCCTTCACCGACGGCCGCCCGCTCTCGATCGGCATCGCTGGACGCCTCGGCCAGCGCAATGCGCCGACCATTTTGAATGCGCTTTACAACAAAACGCAGTTTTGGGACGGCCGCGTCAACACATTGGAGGAGCAGGCGGCGCTGCCGATCACCAATCCGTTCGAAATGGGCGCCGCCAGCATCCGCGACGCCATCGCCAACGTTGCGACTGACGCCGACTATAAGCGGCAATTTGCGCAAGCCTTTGGGCGCGACGTGAACGAAAAGGACCTGCTCACGGCCATCGCCACTTACGAGCGGACGCTCGTTTCTTTCGACTCTCCCTTCGATCGTTTCATCGCCGGCGATCGGAATGCGCTCAGCGATGCAGCCAGGCGCGGCTGGGAATCCTTCAATAGCAAGGCCCGCTGCAATCTGTGTCACGCTTTGACTGACAATCGGCGCGACGTCACGGTCTTTACCGACAACGACTTCCACAATATCGGCATCGGGATCATCCGCCATCGCGTGGTGCCGCTGGCGGTGCAGGCCGAGCGCGAACTGGCGCAGGGACAGTTGCAGGATATCGACGTGGCAGCGATCGAGAGCGAAACATCGGTGCTCGGCCGCTTTCTGATCACCAAGAAAGAAGCCGATATCGCGTCCTTCAAGACCCCGGATTTGCGCAACGTGCTGGTGACCGCGCCCTACTTCCACGACGGATCGCAGCAGACTTTGTGGGATGCGGTCGATCACTACAACAAGGGCGACGGATTGGCGAACCCGTGGCTCGACGAGGACATTCAGCCGCTGGCGCTGACCGAACCCGAGATCGACGACCTCGTCGCCTTCATGGCGTCGCTCACCAGCTCCCAATACAAGGAACTGGGGGAGAAGGAATATGCGCGCCAGCTTGCTCTCTCCAAGACCAGCCGGCCGCAGCGGGATACCGCCCGCGCCTTCGGCCCAAAGCCTCCTCGCCCCAAACCGCCGCCACTCACGCCTGCGGAGGGCGAGGGCGGCAAATAGCGGTTCCGGGCGCCGCATCTTCACCGACCATCGGCACAGAGCGGTTTGTGCCGGGTAATGTAGGCAATTCCCCTAGGGGACAGCGCCGATCCGCACTTCAGCGTTCGCCTGCGGCGAATTGCCATGATTCAGCCAAAGCTTTCGCGATAAGGTTGTCCCTCTCAGGGAAGGGGATTCCATTGTATCCAGCACGCCGCTTCGCTGCTGCTGCAACGCCTTTGTTGCTGACGGCAGGTGCCGTTTTCGCCCTCCTTTTCTCGGCAGTGGAATTGCAGGCCAAGCCCGCCGCGGGCGGCTGCGAAGACGCCGACATTGCCTTTCTGCCGTCGCCGGTCGCGCCATGGAAGGGCGCACCGCTGCGCGTCGTGTTTTCCGCCGAGAAGCCCTTCGAGGGCGAGCTTACGCTCGTTGGCCCCGACGGCCGGGTGGCGTTCACCTCGCGTACGCGGCAGGGCGGCCCGCCTTATTCCTGGTTCGCCGAGGTCGCTGCCCCGGCCGCGGGCACCTGGCAGGCGAAGCTGACCGGCGAGTGCGGCACCGTCACTCGCGAGGTCGCCGTGCGCGCCGATGTGCCGCCGAAGCCGCAAAATGCCGGCGGCGGCGTGTGGCCCGTGCGCAACGCCTGGAACCGCCAAACCGAGAACCTCTATTCTGCCTGGATCGAGAAGCTTTTTGACGCGCCGCTCGAAGACACGCTGTCGTGGCCGGCGCTGCACGTCGTGCTGCGCGACAAGTCGCGCAACTTCCTGTTCAACCATCTGGGACTCGGCGAAGACGAGATGAACATGGTCATCCGTCCCGACTGCGCCGATCTGCCGTACTTCTTGCGTGCCTATTACGCGTTCAAGATGGGGCTGCCCTACGGCTTTTCGAAATGCTCGCGCGGCGGCGGGGGCAGGGGACCAACTTGTGTGGGCTGGTCGAATATTCTGAATACGGCCAATCACACCCCGGTGCCGGCAGCCGCCGGCGGCCAAAATCCGGATGCGGTGGCGTCGATCAGCCAGAGTCCGGAGGCTGCGGCGCCGAAGCACCTGGGACTCGCCGCATCTTTTGGCCAGTATCTGCGACCGCTCGCCGACGGTGTGCATTCCGGATCGGCCCGCACGGCGCTCAACGACAACAACACCGATTATTATCCCGTGCCGCTGACGCAGGAGACGCTGCGGCCCGGCGTGGTCTATGCCGATCCCTACGGCCATGTGCTCATGCTGGTGAAGCGCCTGCCGCAGACCAAGGAGGCCGCAGGCCTCCTGCTCGCGGTCGACGGGCAGCCTGATGGCACCGTTTCGCGCAAGCGCTTCTGGCGCGGCAATTTCCTGTTCGCGCAGGACCCTGCGCTCGGCGGCCCGGGTTTCAAGCGTTTCCGCCCGATCGTGCGCGAGGGAAGTGGCGCGCTGCGGCGGCTCACCAACGAGGAGATCGCCAAGGATCCGCAATACGGCGATTTCTCGCTTGAGCAGGCCAAGCTCGGCGTCGAAGACTTTTACGACCGCATGGACGACGTGATGTCGCCCGCGCCGCTCGATCCGATGCGGGCGATGATGGAAGCGATCGCGGCGCTCGAGGAACAAGTCAAAGCGCGCGTGACCTCGGTCGAGAACGGCCGCAAATACCAGAATAGCGGTCGTGCCGATGTCGAGATGCCGGCCGGGCCGTCGATCTTCGAGACCACCGGCGCCTGGGAAGATTTCGCCACGCCGTCACGCGATCTGCGTTTGTTGATCGCGATCGACGTGGTGCGCGGCTTCCCGGATCGCGTCGCGCGGCGGCCCAATCGCTATGCGATGCCGGCCGGCCGCAGCGTCGCCGATGTGAAGGCCGACATGGAGCGCGTGCTCGCCTCCGAGCTTGCCACCCGCAAGTTCTCCTATCTGCGCAGCGATGGCTCCAGCTGGACGCTCGCGCTCCAGGACGTGATCGCGCGGCAAGGGGCGCTGGAGATGGCCTACAATCTCAATGACTGTGTGGAACTGCGCTGGGGCGCACCAGAGCGGAGCGACGAGGCCTCGACCTGCAAGCGCCACGCGTCGTCCTCGCAGCGCGCGAAAATGACCGAATACCGCGCCTGGTTCCACGAACGGCGCCGCCCGCCGCGGGCGTAAAATGCAATCGGAAAAAGCCTGCCCCGGACTTGATCCAGGATAGGCGCTACTCTTCCGAGAACATCGTGCTCTGGCAAAGGACTCGAGCGCCGATTAATTCAATCTGAAACGATCGCGCGCCTCAAGCATGACGAGCAGCCGGCACGCGCCGGCGTTGATCGCCGTCGCTCCCGGCTGGACAGCGAGTGGAGAACGCGCGCGCCTCCTGGCCTGCGCGGTTCTGCGCGGCCTCCGCGCGCGCGAATGTCTTGCGGCCGCCGCCGCGGCCTTCGCTGCCGATCGCCATGATGGCGCTGCCCATGACGACGCTGCCGAACGTAATGATCAGTCCAAACAGCAGCAAGCCGAGCGCCACCTCGGGCGAACGGTCAGAGAAGATGAGGTTGCGCAGTCCGTGAGGATTGAGCGCGAGCAGCCCGCCGAGCACCAGCACAGCCGTCGCCATGCCCAGCGCAAGATTGGCGGCGAGAAGCCGGAACAGCGGTTGGCGCAAGAAGCTCATCATCGTCCCTCGCATCTTGACCCGCCGCACTATACCTCAAGTCGGCCGGCGCGTCGTTCGTCCGCATCGTTACGCCAACGCGATCTTGAGCGTCTCGACGAAAGCCGCGGCCGCGACAGGCAGCACGCGCCCGCGCCGCGTCGCCAGGAATAAGCGGGCCTGCAACAGAGGCCCAGCGGCAGGGCGATCATGTCGCCTGAAGGAATCGGCGCCTTTCCAGGCTCGCGAAATTGAAAACAAACGCCGCGGTTCATCAGAGCGAAAGCCGTCATGGTTTCGACCGAGTTGGAGATGAGGCGCGGGTCGAGATCGAATGAAGCCTGGGCCAGCACCTGCTCGATCAAGGCGCGTCCCGTGATTGCTCGAGTGTCATGATACGAGCTTCTCGCTACGCGGAGCAGTGCGGGAACATGGAACCCGGCCGTCACATCGGTGTCACCGCCTCGCGCCATAGTGCGATTGCGCCGGTGAGAACCGGTGCAAATCGCGGCCACGGTCGCTGGTGACGCCGGATGAACGCGCACCGTGCTCGTGGTCGTTGCTTGACCAAGTGGTTTTCAGTCTCGTCTTTCAGACGTCATTTTCGCAAGTTTTGTCCCTAGCTGTTGTCCCACGCGATGAAGGCCCGGTTTTGCCGGGCCTTCATACCTTTTGGGGCCCCCTTTGCTCTGTCGGGGGCGCCTCGCCGTTCGGCCCTCCGGGCCGGTTATTGGCTCGGCCCGAGCGGTCCTGCTATGTAGCCTCCTCCGGTGAGGCGCGCAGGGACGGCGCCGTTTCAAGCGAAGGAAAGTCGATTTTGGTTGCGTTCGGCAGCGCCGCCTTGCCCGAGCGGCGGTACGAGACCACGGTCGTCATCGCGATTTTCGTGCTCGTCGGCGTGCGGCTTGCCTGCGCCGCCTTCACGCCGCTCTCTTACGACGAGAGCCTGTACTGGATCTGGTCGAAGCATATCGCCGGCGGCTACTATGATCACCCGCCCGTCAATCCCATTCTGATCCGGCTCGGTACCACGCTGTTCGGCAACACCGAGTTCGGCGTGCGCGTGTTCGGCGTGCTGCTGGCGCTGCCGGCAAGCTTTGCCGTCTGGCGCGCAGGCGCGATCCTGTTCGAGGATGAACGAGTGGGCGCCACCGCGGCGCTCTATCTCAACCTGACGCTGGTGATGGCGGTCGGTTCGGTGCTGGCGACGCCGGACAATCCGGTAGTCATCGCCACGACGTTTCTCCTGCTCACGCTCGCCAAGCTCGATCAGACCGGCCGCGGCGCCTGGTGGCTCGCCATCGGGCTCGCCTTCGGCGTCGGCATGCTCTCGAAATACACCACGATCTTTTTCGCCCCGGGCATCCTGATCTGGCTCCTGCTGGTGCCGGAGCAGCGCAGATGGCTGGCGACGCCCTGGCCGTGGATCTCCGGCGTCATCGCACTTGCGGTTTTTTCGCCGACGCTGATCTGGAATGCGCAGCACCACTGGGCCTCGGTGCTCTATCAGTACAATCGTCTGGTCGTGCACGAATGGTCGTTGCGCTATCTCGGCGAATTTCTTGGCGCGCAGGTCGGCATGGCGACGCCATTCGTGTTCGCGCTCGGCGCCATGGGTCTCGTCGGTCTGTTGCGCGGGCAGGGCGGTTCGCTCAGCGCGCGCGTGCTGATCAACGCGATGATCTGGCCGATCTTTCTTTATTTCGTCTGGCATACCTTCCACGGCCGCGTCGAAGGCAATTGGCCGGAGCCGATTTTCGTGCCCTTCGTCATTGCCGCCGCCGTCGCCGTCGAGCGGATCAAGTGGGACGGCGTCTGGGCCACGGTCGAGAGAACCTCACAGCGGCTCGCTGTGCCGGTGGGATTAGGTATTGCCGCCGTCATTTATGCGCAGGCTGTGTTTGGAATTGCTCCGCTCGGCATGGAGGATCCGACCGCGTCGAAATTGGGCGCCGGCTGGAAGGAGCTTGGCGCGCAGATGGACGCGGTGCGCAAGCGCATGGGCGCGCCCGTGATCCTTGTCTACGACTATGGCCTCGCGAGCTGGCTGTCCTTCTATCTGCCCTCGCATGCCCCGGTCGAGCAGATCAACCTGCGCATGCGTTACGTGAACGCGCCGGAGCCGGACCCGGCGCTGTTTGACGGGCCGATCATGTACACGTGTACGGTCTTCTGCGCCGACATCCCGTCGCTGCAAAAGCGCTTCGCGAAAGTGGAACTGGTCGATCACCTGACCCGCAGCCGCCACGGCGTCCTGCTCCAGGACTACGACATCTACCGGCTCTCCGGCCCGATCGGTCCGCCGCTTGATCCACCATAGAGCATGATCCGGAAAAGTGGGTACCGGTTTTCCGAAAAGATCATGCTCCACCAAAAGAGCTGGAGCGCGATGACGATTCAACCTAAAGCCATCGCGCTCTGCAGGATGCACGTTAAACGCCCGGGAACACGGCGGATTTTCTGTCCAGGCTAAATCCATTGACACTGCCAGTGCGGGATGCAACCCCAGAGCACCGGCGATGGCTGGGCAGAGGAGGTGGATGCCGGTGACTCTAGATGCGCGCGTCAGTCCGCGGCTTTCCATCGTCGCGCCCTGCTACAACGAGGAAGCGGGCCTTGAGGAGTTTTACCGCCGCATGACCGCCGCGGCACAGGCGACCACAGGTGCCGACTACGAGTTCGTTCTGCTCAATGACGGCTCGAGCGACGGCACCTGGACGATCATGGCCGATCTGGTGCGGCGCGATCCGCATGTCGTCGCCGTCAATCTCTCCCGCCGCCACGGCCATCAGCTCGCGATCACCGCCGGCCTCTATACCTGCCGCGGCGAGCGCATCCTGATGATCGACGCCGATCTGCAGGATCCGCCGGAGCTGCTCGCCGACATGTGGCGGCTGATGGACAGCGCCGAAGCCGACGTCGTCTATGGCGTGCGCCGCCAGCGCGAAGGCGAGACCATGCTCAAGCGCGGCACCGCGGCCTTGTTCTACCGGCTGATGCAACGCATCGGCCATGCCGATCTGCCGGTCGATGCCGGCGATTTCCGGCTGATGACCCGGCGCGTGCTCGACATTCTCAATTCGATGCCGGAGCAGCATCGCTTCATTCGCGGCATGGTGAGCTGGATCGGACTTCGCCAAGTGCCGATCCCATACGACCGTGCCGCGCGCACCACCGGAGCCAGCAATTACCCGATCGCCCGTATGATCGGACTTGCCTTCGACGCGGTCACATCGTTCTCGATCATGCCGCTGCGGCTTGCCTCCTATCTTGGGCTCGCGCTCGGCTTTTTGAGTTTGCTGATGGTCGGCTACACGCTGGGCAGCTGGGCGCTCGGCCTTGTGGTCGAAGGCTGGACGAGCTTGCTCACCGTGGTGCTGATCCTTGGCTCGACGCAGCTCATTCTGTTCGGCCTGCTCGGCGAATATGTCGGACGGCTTTATCTGGAAACCAAGCGCCGGCCGCTTTTCGTCATCGACCAGGTGCTGACGCAAAGCACTTCGCCATCAGACAAATATCGCGCGCCGCGCGAGCACGCGACCGTGCCGGGGGACATTTAGGGTACTACTGGGACTGCGCTCATCCCCGCCAAAGCTGGAATCCGAATCTGGGTCTCCGCCTTCGCGGGAACGAGTAGGCTGCGAGGCGGCGCTTTCGCTCCTCACCGAGCGAAAGCCAAGAACCCGACATTTCTCCGGGCCTTCAAAGAATATTCACACCCTTGACTTGTTCGATGCCATTAATACCATCGAACGCGGGTGCACCGCGTACGCGGATGGTCCCGACCGGGAGGAGACGCGCTGCTGCGGGTCGCACGGGAGGGCGATGCCATGAAATCCAAATTTGTTCCGACAGTGCCGGCGATCGCGCTGATCATGGCCGGAAGCTTGGGTGTGGCCTGGGCCGACACCAGCGAAGTGAAACTCCCCAGTCCGGTGATCGTTGCCAAAACCGGCAAGCATTGCAAAGACGATCCTCACTGCTTCAACAGATATCACTACGCCATCAAGCCCGCCGCTCATGTCGCTCCCGGGCAGCTTTTCGTCCTTGAGACCCGCGACGCGCTCGATTCCGATCTGACCTTCGATTCAAAACCGCAAGACGTTGCGGCAGTGAATCTCAATCTCGTGCATCCGCTCACCGGGCCTGTCTTTGTCGATGGAGCGAAACGCGGCGATGCGATTGCCGTCACCATCGTCGACATCGCGCCCGATGATTTCGGCTACACGACCATCGTGCCGGGCTTCGGCTTCCTGCGCGACGTGTTCCGCGATCCCTTCATCATCCACTGGGAGCTGAACCGGCTCGAAGCGCGTTCCAAGGATCTGCCGGGCATCTCCGTTCCCATGAATGCGTTCATGGGTACGGTCGGTGTGCTGCCGGGCAAGCCGGAAATCGACAAGTGGCTCAAGCGCGAAAAGGCGCTGGCCGACGCGGGCGGTGCGGCGCTCACGCCGCAGCCGGTCGATGCGCTGCCCTCGGATATCTGCGGCACCAACGGCACGGCGAAGGATGAATGCGTGCGCACGGTTCCGCCGCGCGAGAACGGCGGCAATCTCGACACCAAGGAAACGGTGGTCGGCACCACGCTGCTCTTCCCCTGCTTCATCGACGGCTGCGGATTGTTCGCCGGCGATGTTCACTACGCGCAGGGCGGCGGCGAAGTCTGCGGCACCGCCATCGAGATGGGCGCCAAGGTGACGATGCGCGCGGCTATCATGCCGGGCATGGCGTCGCTATTGTCGACCATGCACTTCGAAGGCGGCGCGCAGCTCAAGCAGCTTGCGCCGGGAAGCTTCTACGCGGTCTCCGGTCTGCCGCTGAAGCCGGAAGGCGAACTGCCGGTATTCTCAACCTATCTTGGCGGTCAGAAGATCGCGCCGCTCGCCAACCTGTCCGAGGACGTGAGCCTCGCCGCGCGCAATGCCACGCTCAACATGATCGACTTTCTGGTCAAGGAGAAGGGGCTCAGCCGCGAACAGGCCTATGCGATCGTGAGCGTGGCCGTCGATCTCAATATCGCGCAATTGGTCGATGTGCCGAACCTGGGTGTCACGGCGATCCTTAACCGCGACATCTTCAAGCCTTAATAAGCGGACGCGGAGGCGCGGCGGCGATTGTCGTTGCGCTCGATCCCAGTGCGTATGAAGCGGCGCGCGTTGCTGGCGTTGGGTGCGGGAGCGGCGGCATGTGTCCTGGCCGCAGGGCGGTCAGCGCTGGCCGATCTCAACCCCGACCGCATGTGGCCGGTGTACCGGCGCTACCATCTCTTGATCGTCAGCCAACGGGACGATGAGCAAAACGGTGCACTAACCACGGCGGTGGTCGAGGTGCTGTCGCGCCATCTGCCCGCGTCTCGCCCTCAGCTCGTCAGCGCGGCGGATGCGCGGCGCATCGGCGTCCTCATCGCGACCAATCAGCAGGATGTCGCGATCATGCAGGCCGACAGCGCCGAGGCGCTCTTTCTCGCCAAGCCGCCGTTCGCCGACATCCACGAAGCGCCGCTGCGGATCATCGTTTCCTTTGGCAGCTACGTTCTCGTTTGCCGTCCGGACTTCATGGCCCGGCACGCTTACCTCTTGGCGCAGGCGCTCACGGGGCACGGCGAGGGGCTTCCCGCCGCCACAGCGCCGCGAGGCATAGTCCCCGCGCATCGCGGCGCGCACGCTTTCTTCGCCGGCGAAGAGATGCCGAATGACTGATCGCCGCCCCACGACCGAGGCTATCCGCGCCGCCGCCGCGGGGAAATTTTCGCGCTGCGCCAGCGGGGTTTTGCTGTTCTTGCTCGTCTTTTCTTTGTTCGGCCCGCGCGCGGCGCGCGCACACGAGGTGGTCGACGCGGAGCAGGTGAGGGCAGCGCTCGCCGCCGTCGACGCAGCCGACGCACGCGCCAGGAACGCCGCCGGTTCGGCGACGGAAGGAGAGGCGAAGCTCGCGCTCGGCCTTGTACAGGTCGAGACGACAGACATTCTCAACCGCGACCTCGCCGCCCATAGCGGGCGGCTCAGCTTCAATGGCGACTCGCTGCAGAAGGCGCTTGCGCAGCGCAACCTGTCTCCTCCTTTCGACGACACGATCGGCCGCTACCGGCTGCCGCGCGCCCCGCTCGAGGATGCGCTGCGGCTTTCGCCCGATGGGCCAGACGCGGCGCGCGCGCGCTTCGCGCTGCTGAAGGCTGAATTTTATGAGAGCTTCGTGTTCGATCCTTTCAAGCTCGTCGACTTGAGCGCCGACGATCTCGATCGGCAGATCGCCGAAGCGCAAGCGCTGGCTACGGCTGCGCTTGACCCCGACGCTGCCGAAGAGGCCGCGTTCATCCACGCCATCGATCTAGCGCGGGCAGCGCGGCTCGCGCACGCGCCCGAGGCGGCGCGCGCCTATGCCGCCGCGGCGCGCAAGGCGCTTGTGACATTTGCCGCGGCGTATCCCGAAAGCATGCGCGCGGCTTCGGCCAGAGTGATCCTCAAGGGCCTCGGCGGCGCCGAATGATCGGCGGCCGCAGCACGTCGCCGCGATGGAGCAGGGCGATCCGCCGCGCGCTGGCGGGCGCGGCGCTCGCCATGTTTGCAGCGTTTGCGGCTCACGCCCACACCGCGGGCGTGAGCACCTCGCGCATTGCGGTTTATGGCCGCACCGTCGAGCTTGAGATCAACGCGCTTGGCCGCGATTACGAAAAAGCGGCCGACGTTCGCATCGCCGAAGGAACGGGCGAAGTGAATCCGGTGGCGCTTTCAGTGATGGCGCCGGCCATCCTCGGTTATGTCGCCGACCATGTTGCCGTCCTTGCCGGCGGCCAGGGATGCGATCCGGGCCAGGCAACCGCCAAGGCGGCCGACACCCACGTTCTGATCACGATGGCCTGGACCTGTCCGCCTGAAGGCGACCTGGGCTATCGGGTGACGCTGTTTCAAGACGTCGATCCGGCCGCCCGGCATCTTGCCGTCATCGCGAGCGGGCAGGGCGAGCGCGAGCTTGCGATCGACAAAAATGCGCCGGAGATCGCGCTCTCCGGCGCGGGTTCCTCGGTGCTGCAAATCGTCGGCCGGTTTGTCGCCGCCGGCATCGAGCACATCTTTCTCGGCTATGACCACATCGCGTTTCTGCTCGCCGTGATCCTTTGGGGCCGTAGCCTGTGGCCGCTGATCAAGGTGGTGACCGCGTTCACTGTCGCGCATTCGCTCACGCTGTCGCTGGCTGTGCTCGACGTCGTGCGCCTGCCGTCGTCGGTCGTCGAGCCTTTGATCGCCGCGACCATCGTCTATGTCGCGGCCGAAAATTTCTTTGTGCGCGACATCAGCAAAAGGTGGCGGGCGACCTTTGTGCTTGGCTTGGTGCACGGCTTTGGATTTGCCGGCGCGCTGCGCGAGTATGGCTTGCCCGACCGCGCGCTCGTCCCGGCGCTGGCCGCCTTCAACATCGGCGTCGAGATCGGCCAAGTCGCGATCGTGGCGCTGATCTTTCCGCTTCTCCTGTTGTCCGATCGGATCGGCGTCGCGGCCGGTGGAAAAAGGGAGCGGCACGCGAGTCTCGTCTATGCGTGCTCTGCGGTGATCTTGATATTCGGCCTTTACTGGCTGATCGAGCGCACTTTGTTTGCGTGAGGCCTCCGCTCCTCGCGGTGATGCAAAGCAAAAGGCCCGGGATCGCTCCCGGGCCTCCGCATTTCAAATCGCCTCTGATTTCCTTAGAAATCCATTCCGCCGCCTCATCGAAGTCGGCTGCTGCCGACTTCGATCACTTCAAGAAGCATGTGGCGGCGGCCTCAGGGCGCCTTGAATGGACTAGAAATCCATTCCGCCGCCCGGCGGCATGGCCGGAGCTTCCTTCTTCTTCGGCAGCTCGGCGACCATTGCCTCGGTGGTGATGAGCAGGCCGGCGACCGAGGAGGCGTCCTGCAGCGCAGTGCGCACGACCTTGGTCGGGTCGATGATGCCCTTCTTCACCATGTCGACATACTCGCCGCTCTGCGCGTCGAAGCCGAACGGGTACTGATCCTTCTCCAGGATCTTGCCGACGATCACCGAGCCGTCTTCGCCGGCATTGATGGCGATCTGACGGGCCGGCGTGGACAGCGCCTTACGCACGATCTCGACGCCGTGCTTCTGGTCTTCGTGGCTGGTGCGGACCCGCTTGAGGGCCTCGGTGGCGCGCAGGAGCGCAACACCGCCGCCCGGCAGGATGCCTTCCTCGACCGCGGCGCGGGTCGCATGCATCGCATCGTCGACGCGATCCTTGCGCTCCTTCACCTCGAC
>Ga0187781_10002232_pt1 | contig 14782 bp, 14 predicted proteins | sample 0715_SJ02_MP02_2_FD_132447 | JGI IMG/M metagenome (GOLD analysis project Ga0187781, IMG submission 132447) | Tropical peat soil microbial communities from peatlands in Department of Meta, Colombia - 0715_SJ02_MP02_20_MG | ecosystem: Environmental > Terrestrial > Soil > Wetlands > Peat | place...
ACCGGTGGCGTCCCCGCCGGCGTGCGCGATCCGGCGGCGCAGGTGGCCGCCCTCTCTGGTCAGCGCCAGCGGGCCAGCGGGTTCGCGGTCGAATCGCGCGCCCAGCTCGATCAGCCGCCGTACGGCATCCGGCCCCTCGGTGACCAGCGCGCGCACGGCCCTCCGATCGCAGAGCCCAGCGCCCGCGGTCAGCGTGTCCTGCAGGTGATCCTCGGGCGAGTCACCGGGCCCGAGCGCGGCCGCGATCCCGCCCTGCGCCCACCGGGTGGACCCGTCGTCCAGCACGGACTTGGTGGCGAGCAGGATGCGGGCAGTGGGGAGCGCACGCCGGATCGCGAGTACCGCGGTCACCCCGGCGACGCCGGAGCCGACGACCGCGACGTCGGTCTCCCTGCGCCAGCCGGGCGGCGGCGCGACCAGCCGGCTGGGAATCACGCCCCACCACCACGGGCGCCCGGACCACCGTCCGCGCCGTCGGTGCGCATGCCGAGGTGCAGACGCACGTTGTCGATCAGCCTGGTGCTGCCGACCTTCGCGGCCACCAGCAGCAGCGCCGGTCCCCCGTAGTCATCGCCGACCTCGGCGAAGGTCTCCGGATCGGCGAGCATCAGGTAGTCGAGCCGCACGGGCGGGCTGGCGACGGCGGCCTCGGCCAAGACGACGCCCGCCGCGGTCAGGACTGCTCCGGCTCCCTGGCTGGTGACCGCGCCAGCCGCCGCAAGAGCGCGGGACAGCGCCAGGGCGGACCTGCGTTCCGCGGCCGATAGGTAGGCGTTCCGGCTGGCCGCCGCCAGCCCGTCTGGGTCCCGGTGCAGCGGAGCCTCGGCGATCTCCACGTCGAGGTCCAGATCGGCGACCATCTGCCGGATCAGGGCGAGCTGCTGAGCGTCTTTCGCCCCGAACACGGCCGCGTCCGGTTCCGTCAGCTCGAAGAGCTTGAGGACGACGGTCAGCACGCCGTCGAAGAAGCCCGGCCGGGATTTGCCCTCGAGCAGCCGCCCGAGAGGTCCGGGGTTGACGGTTACCCGCGGCGGGGTGGGATACATCTGCGCGGTGTCCGGATAGAAGACCGCGGTCACTCGCTCCTGCGAGCAGACCGCCAGGTCATGCTCGATCGGGCGGGGGTACCGGTCGAAGTCCTCCGCCGGGCCGAACTGGAGCGGGTTGACGAAGATCGAAACCAGCACGGAGCCACCCGCCCCCGCGAGCTCCCGCGCGACCCGGAGCGGTGATCGGTGACCGTCGTGCAGGGCGCCCATGGTGGGTACCAGCACGACCGGGCCGGGCAGGGCGGGCCGCGCCGCGGCAATCCCCTTCCGCGTGCGCACCAGCATGGGCGCCGACGGCGTGGCGATGTCGGTGCTGCTGATCCGCGATGCCTGACTGGTGTACGTCATCGCGCCGCCCCGGTCATAGCGGCGCCTCGGCGAGCACGTCGAGCAGCCGTTGCGCGTCGGGCGCGGTCAGCATGCCGGTGGCCAGGGCGCGGGTGGCGGTGAGTCGCGCCAGGGCCAGGTAGGCGGGGAGCGCTTCCGGAGCCTCGGTCCTGAGTGCGGCCACGTGGCCGGCCACGGTGTCGGCGTCGCCCCTCGCGACCGGGCCGGTGAGGGCCGCGTCGCCAAGCCGGAGCGCGTTGTCGAGCGCCGCCGACAGCAGCGGGCCGAGCATCCGGGCCGGCTGCCCGACACCGGCCCTCGCCAGCAACTCCTCAGCCTGCACGACCTGCGTCACGAGGTGATTGGCCGCGCCCGCGAGGGCGGCATGGTAGAGGTCGCGGTCGGCCTCCGCGATGAACACCGGTTCACCGCCCATCTCCATCACCAGCACCTCGGCCGCGGGACGCAGCACGGCCGGCGCCGTGACGCCGAAGCAGATCCCGACCAACCGGTCCGCGTCGTCGGGCCGGCCGGTGAACGTCATCACCGGGTGAAGCGCCAGCGGCAGCGCGCCGCGCTCGACCGCTGAGTCAAGCACGGCGAGTCCGTGACGGCCGCTGGCGTGCGCGACCAGGCGGCCGGCGAGCGGTGCGCCGGTGGCAGCGAGCCCGCGGACCAGGCCGGGCAGCGCGTCATCCGGCACGGTGAGCAGGACGAGATCGGCCGCCCTGACGACCTCCGCTGGCTGCCGCACCGGGGTGCCAGGCAGAAGCCGGTCGACGCGCTGCCGGGACGCATCCGACACCGCGGATGCGGCCGCGATCCGGTGGCCGGCGCGGCGGAGAGCGACAGCCAGCGCCGTGCCGACCCGGCCGGCGCCGACGACGCCGACCTTCAGGCGGGCCGGGTGCTGGTGCCCGGGACCCGGCCGGTCAGCTGGACCGGGCGTGATATCAGCGGTCATGTGCGCTCTCGCGGCAGGGTTCTTGGGCGGACGCCCGGAACAAGCAGCCTGACCGCGGCCGCGTCGTTGCCGTAGCCGGCCGACTGCGTGCTGGTGATCACGGCTCGCCGCCCTTACCTCGATGCCTGTCCGAGCATCCTCGCCGACGCAGTCGGCCCGGCCGCAGCCGGGGCCGGGCGGCGCCCGGTCACGCGTGCCACTGCCAGCTGTCCCTGTCCCGCCGCGACTCGTCATCGGAGTCATCCGGCGGTTTCGGCGCACGACAGCAGCGCTCCAGATAGAGCGCCGCCGCGAGCAGCGCGAGGGCGGCCGCGAGGGTTACCCCGGCGACCCGAGCGTCCCTCGCCGGCACGCTCTTGTCGAGCTCAGGTAGCACATAGACCAGGTAACCGGCGACCAGCCCGCCGAGTGCCGCGGCGGCGGCCGAGCTCGCCTTTGCCAGCGCGACGAGCCGTGCGACCGCGAGCGGCGCGAGCGGCTTGGCTTCCTTGCGGCGCCCGGCCAGTCGGTTGTGCACGCTCCGGCCGACCGCGGCCTCGGCGAGCGCGAGGGCAGCGAGCGCAGGTACGGCCGTGATGGGCAGCAGCGGCAGACTCGTGAACGTAGCCCTCGTCGCGAGCCAGCCGACGATCGCGCCAATGACCAGGATGGCCGCCAGCGTGGCAGGCCTGGTCATGTGCACGGCGTCACCGCCCGCGCGGCGTCCGGCGCCGATCGTTCGCCGCCAGGGAGCATCAGCCGGAGGTCCGGCCGTCGGCACACGCCCGCCATCGGCATCGCCGCGAGCAGATCGGCGACCGGGCCGAAGCCAGGCAGCACGGCCGCGGGCTCGACATCGAGCCAGGGTGCCAGGACGAAGGCGCGCTCGTGGGCCCGCGGATGCGGCAGCGTGAGGTCGGCGTCTGCGCTCCGCTCGGCGCCGCAGGTGATGATGTCGACGTCCAGCGTGCGCGGCCCGAAGCGCACGGTCCGGACGCGGCCCGCGGCGGTCTCGGCCGCGGCGCACCGGGCCAGGATGGCCCGCGCGGACAGCGCGCTGCGGGCCAGCAGCACGGCGTTGAGGTAGTCGCCCTGGGCGGGACCACCCACCGGCGCCGTCTCAAACACTCCGGAGACGGCCACCGCGCGCAGCCCGGCGGCGAGCGAGTCGATGCCCTGCTGCAGGTTGCCCAGCCGGTCGCCGAGATTGCTGCCCAGGGCCAGGACGATGGTGCGCGAACCGGATCCGGGCTGCCCGGTCATGGCCGGCTCCGGCGGACCGTGACGCTGACGTCCGCGATGTCCTCGGACACCGGAGCCTGCGGCTTGTGCACGGTGATCTCCGCCTCGCGCACAACGGGGTCGCTCAGGCAAGCGGCGACCAGCCGGTCGGCCAGCGTCTCGAGGAGCGACACCGGCCGCCCGGCCACGATCTCGGCAAGCCGGGCGGCGAGCGCCCCGTAGTCGGCGGTAAGCGACAGGTCGTCGCTGGCGGCCGCCGGGGTGGTATCGAGCCACAGCGTGGCGTCGACGACGAAGTCCTGGCCCGCCGCCCGCTCCTCCGGGAATACGCCGTGATAGCCGCGCACCCGCAGGCCGGCGATCGAGATCCGGTCCAGCATCAGCCCGCGCCAGCCTCGAGGGGTCTAGGCGAGCCGCCCGCCGGTGTCAGCGCCGTCGCGGCCTCTTGCCGCCACCGCGTGGCCACCCGCACGGCGTCCAGGTTGCCAGGCACCATGTGGACGCGGACGCACCAGGCGCCCGCCGCGACGGCGAGCGCGGTCAGGGCGATGGTGGCGTCGTCGCTGCGCGCGAAGGACCGCGGCCGCCCATCCGAGCCAGCCAGCAGCTTGCCGAGGAATCCCTTCCTGGACGCCGCCACGAGAACTGGAAATGGTCGGTCGTACCCCTCCGGGCGGCCGATCTCGCCCAGGTGGGCCAGCAGCCTCCAGTTGTGCTCGGCGAGCTTGGCGAAGCCCAGGCCGGGATCCAGGATGATGTTGTCAGGATCGACCCCGGCCGCGACCACAGCCTGCAGCCTGCGGCCGAGCTCGGCTCGTACCTCGGCCACCACGTCGGTGTAGACGGCAGGCCCGTACATGTCGGCGCTATGCCCGCGCCAGTGCATCACCACGTAAGGAACCCCGGCCGCGGCGACCACGCCGGGCATTTCCGGATCTGCCAGACCACCGCTGACGTCGTTCACCATCCGGGCGCCGGCCGCGAGCGCACGGCTGGCCACCTCGGCGCGCATCGTATCGATGCTGACGTAGCTGCCGGCCTGCGCCAGCGCCGTCACCACGGGCATCACCCGGTGCAGCTCGTCCTCGATGGGCACGCGCTGCGCGCCGGGCCGGGTCGACTCGCCGCCGACGTCGATGATGTCGGCGCCCAGGCTCGCCAGCTCGAGGCCGTGCGCGATGGCCTTGTCCGGGTCGAGCCACGTGCCACCGTCGGAAAACGAGTCGGGCGTGACGTTGACCACGCCCATGACGAGACATCGCTGCGCTGACGGCAGGCCCGTGGCGGCCGGACCCGCCGGCGACGAGCCGGGCAAGCCCGGCACAGGCCGGCCTTCATTGGCGCTCACGACTGCCAATGTACGTGGTTCGGCCTGCCGCCGTCGCTGGGACATCCCACCGTGTTGATGCCCGCAAATCTGGCATTTCTCCACTAGAGACCGCCGAGTCAGCGGCCCTGCGGCGGGCTGCCAACCGACTCCCCCGTCCAGCCCTGGCAACCGCGCGGCAGGCCCAACGCATGGCGACCGATCACGAGCCATAGCGACCGTTCGCGAGTCATGGCGACCGTTCGGACGGGGCAAAAGCCGCGAACCGTGCAGAATTTCGACATCGACGGTCGTCATAGCTCTTGAGCGGTCGGCATCGGTCGTCGCCGGTAGCCGTCCTTGCTCATCCCTGCGGTGTCGGGGCGCGCCGGTCCCCGGGCAGGCCGGACTAGTGACCGACGCCGCGCCGGACCGGGCGGCGGGTCAGCTTCTTCTTCAGCCGACCCAGGCCCAGCCTGCGAGCGATCCTGCGGATCTCCGCCGTGGGCCAGACCAGGAACGCCTCGGCCTCGAGCGACGCGATCCCGATCCGGAGGGCGTCCCTGGTGCCGGGGAAGACCAGGAACCGCGGCACCCACTCCGGGCAGAACTTGGCGTTGAACTTGTACAGCGATTCGATCTGGAACCAGTGCGACAGGAATAGCAGGAACCCGCGCCAGGCGCGCAGCACCGGGCCGGCCCCGATCCGCTCACCGCGCTCCAGCGCGGCGCGGAACACGGCAAAGTTCAGCGATACCCGCTTGACGCCGAGCTCGGGTGCCGCCTTGATCGCCTCGACGATGAGGAAGTCGTTGAGGCCGGGAGCGGCGGACCGGTCCCGGCGCATGAGGTCGAGCGAGAGGCCATCGCTACCCCAGGGCACGAAGTGCAGCATCGCGCGCAGCACGCCGTCCTCTGTCGCGGTCGCGATCACGCACTGATCGTCGTCGGGCCCGCCGATCCGGCCGAGCGCCATGGAGAAGCCGCGCTCCGTCGGGCTACCCCGCCAGCTGTCGGCCTGCCGCACCATCCGGATGACCTCATCGTGCGGAATATCAGAAACGCGGCGAATCTCCGCCTTGTAGCCCTTCTTGGCCACCCGGCTCACCATCTGCCTGACGTTGCGCATGGCGCGCCCTGCCAGGGTGAAGTCAGCAACCCTGACCACGGCCTCATCGCCGAGCTCGAGCGCGGTCAGCTCGCCTTCCCGGCACCAGACCTCCGCGCCGAGCTCGCTGCAGCCGATGACCGCCGGTACCCAGGCGTGCCGAGCGGCCTCGTCCAGGAAGGCATGTATCGCCCCTGGCCACGCTTCGGGGTCGCCGATGGGATCGCCGCTGGCCAGCATCACGCCGGATAGCACCCGGTACCCGATGCAAGACTTGCCGGACGGGGACCAGAGGACGCTCTTGTCCTCCCGGAGCGTGAAGTAGCCGAGCGAGTCCTGCTCGCCGTAGCGCTCGAGCAGCTCCCGGATCCGGCGCGCGTCGGCTTGCTGAAGCCGGCACGCCGGCTCGGCGGGCCGAAGGAACATGTAGATCGCGAGGAACAGCGTGAGCAGGCCGAGGCCGCCCGTCACGAAGCCGAAGTGATCTGCCCTGCCCTCGGTGACGAACTGTACCGGCCCGGAGAAACCGGCCGTATTCATGACGACCGAGTACAGCCGCTGCGACAGCGAGTAGTCGCGGCGGAGTCCGCCGATGATGCTGAGCGCCGCAAGACCGATGACCAGGTCGACGACGAGCAGACAGCACAGCACCCAGAGCGCTCGCCACCGCGATCGCCGGTCACCGACGGCATAGAACTGACGGCGGAAGATGTACAGCGCGACCAGCACCACGGCGGTGCCCGCGATCTGCAGCGGGTGGGGCGGACCGATCGGCACGAAGTGGTTGATCGCGTGGGCGATGATCCCAAGAGTGGAGTGCAGGACAAGACCGACGGCGAGCAGCGCCATGACCGCCGCCCACGCCCTGCGCTTCCGGCGGCGCAGCCCGTGGGAGAGCATCAGCAGCAGCACGCCGATGATCACATCGGTCGTGCGGGTGAGGTTAACAAGCGTGCCCGGCAGGATGTCGGACAGGCCCCGTAGCCGCCGGTGGTACAGGTGCGGCAGCAGCCCCTCGACGATGTAGCCCAATCCGATGACCAGCGCCATCAGGCCCGCGCATAGCGGTACCCAGCGCAGTTGCTGACGCAGATCAGAGCCGCGCGGCAGCGACGGCGAGGTAGCCGACTGCTGGGGCGGCTGCTGTTCCTGGACCGCAGCCTGGGCCCTGGTCGGCCCAGACCCGCTTGGTTCTGTCATCACGGGCATTAAGGTAGGCCCCCGCTTCACGGGGGATCAGCGTAGTCTCTTACCAGCCTGCGCCGACGCAAACTCCGCTTTCAGTCGCTAGTCGGTCAGTGCCGGTCCGTGAGGAGGCTCATCGCCTCCAGTCGGGTTGTTTCTGAGCTGAGGAACGACCCGCGCACCGCAGACGTCACGGTCTTGGCGCCGGGCTTGCGCACACCGCGCATCGACATGCAGAGGTGCTCGGCCTCGATTATCACGATAACGCCACGCGGCTCCAGAGTCGCCATCATCGCGTCCGCGATCTGGCTGGTCATCCGCTCCTGTACCTGCGGCCGCCGGGCGTACACGTCGACCAGCCTGGCCAGCTTCGACAGGCCGGTGATCTGGCCCTTCTCGTTCGGGATGTAGCCCACGTGCGCGCGGCCGAAGAACGGCACCAGATGGTGCTCGCACGTCGAGTACAGCTCGATGTCGCGAACCAGGACCATCTCCTCGTGGTCGGCGTCGAACACCGTCGTGAGAACGTCTGCGGGCTTCAGCCGGAGGCCCGCGAACTGCTCGGTCAGCGCCCGCGCCACCCTGGCTGGAGTGTCTCTGAGGCCGTCGCGTTCGGGATCCTCGCCGACCGCCAGCAGTATTTCCCTGATCGCGCGCTCGATCCGCGGAAGATCGAAGCCGCCGTCTCTCAACGGCCCTCGCTGCCTGGCGAGCCGTCTCCGCTGCTGCCGTCGCTGCTGGGCTGCTGGCTACCGCCGAACGGGTTCCCGCCCAGCGGACTGCCGCCGCTCAGCGGATTCCCGCCGCTCAGCGGATTCCCGCCCCCGAGCGGCGAGCCATGGCCGCCGCTGGGCGCTGGTGACCCGACCGGCAGCCCGACCGCGCTGGACGACTGCCCGTTGCCGATGGACTGGCCGACCCCGCCATCCGACGCGGCCGTCAGCGCGAGTTCCTTGGGCGTGAGCACTGGCGGCCGGTCGGATGGCAGCCGCTTGCCGTACCCGGTGTAGGAGCCGCGCGTCGGCCGCTTGTGCACGGGCGAGAAGATCTCGAGCACCTGCTCGCGGGACAGCGTCTCGTGCTCGAGCAGCTGCAGGACGAGGTGGTCGAGCACGTCCCGGTACTGGACCAGGATCTCCCACGCCTCGTCGTGAGCCGACTCGATGAGCCTGCGCACCTCGTCGTCGATCGCCGACGCGATCTCCTCGGAGTAGTCACGCGCGTGCGACATCTCCCGGCCGAGGAAGGGCTCGCCGTCGCCGGTGCCGAACTTTCGCGCCCCGAGACGCTCGCTCATGCCGTACTCGGTGACCATGCCGCGCGCGATCGAGGATGCCTTCTCGATGTCGTTCGCGGCGCCCGTCGTCGGCTCGTGGAAGACCAGCTCCTCCGCGGTCCGGCCGCCGAGCAGCATGGATAGCTGGTCCATCATCTCGGCGCGACTGACCAGGAACTTGTCCTCCGCTGGCGCGGCTGCCGTGTAGCCGAGCGCCCGGCCGCGCGGGATGATCGTTATCTTGTGCACCGGGTCGGCGTGCGGCAGCGCGTGTCCCACCAGGGCGTGCCCGCCCTCGTGGTAAGCGATGATCTTCCGCTCCTTCTCCGACAGCAGCACGCTCTTGCGCTTCGGGCCGGCGGTGACCCGGTCGATCGCCTCCTCGAGCGAGGCCATCTGGACCTGCGTCTGGTTGGCCCGCGCGGTCAGCAGGGCGGCCTCATTGATCACGTTAGCGAGGTCCGCGCCGGTGAATCCCGGCGTCCGCCTCGCGATCACATCCAGGTCGACGTCGGAGGCAAACGGCTTGCCTCTCGCGTGCACCCGCAGGATGCCCTTCCGGCCAGCGAGGTCCGGCTGCGCGACGACGATCTGGCGGTCGAACCGGCCGGGCCGCAGCAGCGCCGGGTCCAGGATGTCGGGCCGGTTCGTCGCCGCGATCACGATGACGCCGCCCTTGGTGTCGAAGCCGTCCAGCTCGACCAGCAGCTGGTTCAGCGTCTGCTCGCGCTCGTCGTGGCCCCCGCCGAAGCCAGCACCGCGGTGCCGGCCGACCGCGTCGATCTCGTCCACGAACACGATGGCGGGCGCGTTGGCCTTGGCCTGCTCGAACAGGTCTCGGACCCGGGACGCACCCACGCCGACGAACATCTCGACGAAGTCCGAGCCGGAGATGGAGTAGAAAGGCACGCCAGCCTCGCCGGCCACCGCCCTGGCCAGCAGGGTCTTGCCGGTTCCCGGCGGGCCGTACAGCAGGACGCCCTTGGGGATCTTGGCGCCAATCGCCTGGAACTTGCCGGGACTCTGCAGGAACTCCTTGATCTCCTGCAGCTCCTCGATCGCCTCGTCGGCACCGGCCACGTCAGCGAACGTGGTCTTGGGCGTGTCCTTCGTGATGAGCTTGGCCTTCGACTTGCCGAAGTTCATCACTCGCGAGCCGCCGCCCTGCATCTGGTTCAGGAACACCATGAACAGCAGGAAGATGATGAGGAAGGGCAGGTAGCTGAAGACCAGGGTCTAGAAGGAGCTGCTCTTCGGCACCTTCACGTTGTAGGCGTCCGCCTTGAGGGTCCCCTTGTCAACCTGCGCCTGGAGGTCATTTGCCAGCTGGGTGCCCTGCCCCCCGACCCATGACGATTCCCAGTTCTGGCCGCTCTTCGTGGTGAGCTGAATTGTCTGATCGATGTCGGTGAGCGTGACCGACCTGACGTTACCGGTCTGAATCGCGGCGATGGCCTGCGACGTGGGCACCATCTGGTAAGTGGGACCCGTATTTACCAGCTTGTACAGGATCACCAGGATGATGGCCACAAACAGGATGGCAAGCACCCAGCCGCGAATGCGCTTCAGATCCATCGATGAACGGCCCACGGGTCCGGCCAGTCCCTCCTGACGAGCCTCACGCCTCGCCGTCCAGCGACGGGGCTGCCTTGCCTTTCAGCGTGAACGCGCGGCTATTTCTTCCCCGACCGCCACGGCGCGGGAATACTCGACGTTACACCGCGACAGCAGTGGCCGGCACGCTGCGGGGCCGCACAGGGGCAGTGGCGGCCGTCTTACGCCTCTTACCCAGATTAACGAATTTCATCGGGTGCGAGTTCCCCCGCCGGTCGGAGGTACCGCTAGCCAGCCGGCGGCCGGTACACGTGTTCCGCGAGCGTCCCGATGAACGGCAGATTCCGGTATCTCTCGGCGTAGTCGAGTCCGTACCCGATCACAAACTCGTCCTCGATATCGAAGCCGGTGTAGGCCACGTCTACATCCATCCGGGCCGCGGATGGCTTCCGCAGCAGCACGCAGACCTGCACCGATGCCGGGCCGCGGGACCGCAGGTTACCGATCAGCCAGGACAGGGTGAGGCCGGAGTCCACGATGTCCTCGACGACCAGCACGTGCCGACCGCTGATGTCGGCGTCGAGGTCCTTGAGGATACGCACCACGCCGGACGACTTCGTGCCCGAGCCATAGGACGAGATCGCCATCCAGTCCATCTGCACCGGCCGGTGCATGGCCCTGGCCAGATCCGCCATCACCATAACGGCACCCTTGAGGACGCCGACCAGCAGAAGTTCGCGACCAGCGTAATCTGCGTCGATCTGGGCGGCCAGTTCGCCGACCCGCACCCGCAGCTGCTGGGCCGTGATCAGCACGTCCTTGAGGTCGGCGCCCATGTCATTCGCGTCCACCAGGGTCCCTCCGATCGCGCTGCGGTGCTGCGGACGCCCCCGTGGTACTCGCCCGGGGGACGAACCCCGGAATCCCCGTGGTGCTGGCGGGGGGCACTACCCCTGGCACCACCGGCGCGCCAGCCGCAGCGGCGGCCCCCGTGGCCGTGAAGAGCAGCCTGCCATATCTGCGCCGACACCTCACGCCGCCCGGCAGGTCGGTCCACCGCTGCCCGTGCCAGCCCGTTACGAGGCCGTCCATGCTCGTGACGTGCCGCTGGGACAGGGTGCCCGCGGGGCATCCCGCCGCGAGAGCCGCCAGGCGCAACAGCCGATGCCTGATGGCCTCGGGCATACCGGCCAGCTCGCGGGCAGGCCAGCCCGCTGCTAGCGCCGCGGCCGGGCCGCCGAGCTTGTCGGCCTCGGCGGCCGCGATGGCGTCGAGCGCGTCCGCATCGGCCCGCAGCAGGTCTGCGGTCCGGGCCAGTGCCTCGGGCACGCCGGGGCCCAGCGCCTCGGCGAGCGCAGGCATGAGCTGACCCCGGACGCGCGCCCTGGTCAGGGCGGGGTCAAAGTTCTGCGGGTCGTCCCAGGGCTCGAGTCCCAGGGCCGCGCACGCGGCCTCCGTGTGCTCGCGGCGGATGCCGAGCAGCGGCCGCAGGTAGCGTCCCGAGCTGCGTGCCATCCCTGCCAGCGACCGGGCCCCGGAGCCGCGGGCAAGGCCGAGCAACACGGTCTCGGCCTGGTCGTCAAGGGTATGGCCAAGCAGGACCGCGACCGCACCGGTGACCTCGGCGACGCCGTCCAGGGCGGCATACCTGGCCCGACGCGCGGCCGCCTCCGGGCCAGGGTACGGCGCAGACGGCAGGCCGGGCGTGGCATCTCTGCGGGACGACCCCCCTGAACCCCCTGGCGGGGCTACGGTCACGGCGACGGATAGCGCCGGACTGAGCGGGAGCCCCGTCATGATCTCGGCCACCTGCTGCGCCCGGACCGCCGAGCCTGGCTGCAGGCCGTGGTCGACGGTGACGCCGCCGGCCAGAAGTCCCGCGCGGGGCGCCTCGAACGCCAGCGCGGCCGCCAGCGCGAGCGAGTCTGCGCCGCCCGAGCAGGCCGCCAGGACCAGATCGCCTGGTTCCAGGCCGACGAGGCTCGCCCGGACCGCGCGCCGGACGGCTGCCACGGCCGGATGCGGGCCCACCGCAGGTCAGTCGGCCGCTGCGGAATCGATTGGCGCGGGGCCGGTCCCGTCGACTCGCTTCAGCCAGGCCGACGGGTTCACCAGCTCATCCCTGGTCGGCAGCGTGTCCGGCGACGTCCATACCTTGTTGAACGTCGCCATGCCCGCCTCGTCCACGACCGCCCGGACGAACCGCGAGCCCTGCTCATACTGTTTCATTTTCAGGTCGATGCCGAGAATCCGGCGGATGGCCTGCTCCAGCCGGCCCGCAGACCCGCGCCGCGCCGTGAACTTTGCCCTGATTTCGGCGACGGACGGGACGACCGTCGGGCCGACGGCGTCCATCACGTAGTCGCCATGCCCCTCCACCAGGGTCATGACCGATGTCATCCGGTCGAGGATCTCCCGCTGCCGCGGAGTCTGAATGGCCTCGATCAGACTCTCGCCGTCGCCACCGCGCACCGCGCCAGCCACCGCGTCGGCGGCTGCCCGGAGCCTTTCCAGGATGGACGCCGGGTCCAGGTCCGAGGCGAGCAGGAAGTCCGACATCTGCTGCTGCACGTACGGGCGCAGCCAGGGCACCGACGTGAACTGGGTTCGGTGCGTTTCCTCGTGCAGGCACACCCAGCGCCGGAAGTCATGCGGATCGACGTCGAGTTCCCGCTCGACCATCACGATGTTGGGCGCGACCAGGGTCAGCCGGCCCGCCGGGGCGTCTTGGCCAGGCGCGTCGGGATCGGGCGGCAGAAAGAGCTCATACTGGCCGAGCACCCTGCTCGCCAGGTACGCCAGGATCAGCCCCGCCTGCATGCCGGTCACCCGGGAGCCGACCGCCGTCATCAGCGGCCCGGGCTGCGGGACATTCGGAGTCTCGGAGATCCGCTGCACCAGCGGGTCGAGCACCACCTTGAATCCGTCCACGTTCGCGCGGATCCAGCCGGGCCGGTCGACGACGGCGACCCGGCCGTCGTCCGCGGCGCCGGGCAGGCCGGTGAGTTCCCGTACCGGCTCCGCGACGGCGGCTGCGAGCCGTCGCAGCTCGGCCACGACACTCCTCGCCTCGGTCATGCTGACCTGCGGGCCTGGCCTGACCCAGCGGACACCGGTGGACGTCGCCACCTGCCAGTCGATCATCTGAGTGGTGCTCACCCCCCCACCGTACGTGGAGTCGGCCCGGCTTGTCCGGACCGGGCCGTGAGCGTCGGCGCGCCAGCCGACTGCCGCACGGACTAGGCCGCTAGCGGCAGCCGCACCCGGCTAGCACGCTCGCCACGTCGACCATCTGGTCGGCGGCACTGCCCAGGGCGGCGGGCGGGATCTGGTCTGCCATCACCGCGAACGCGAGGAGCTGGCCGTTCTTCGCGTACGCGCTGCCAGCGAGCGCCGCCACCGTGGCGAGGTTGCCAGTTTTCGCCCGCACGACGCCGAGTCCTGGCCCGCCGCTGGGGCCAAAGACGCTCTGGCCCGCCTGCAGCGTTCCGGAGAAGCCGTCCACCGGCAAGCCGGTCAGCACGGACCGCAGCCGCGCCGTCGTCGCGGCCAGGCTGATCAGCTGGACCAGCACCGCTGGCGCGATCTTGTCCTGCGGTGACAGCCCGCTTCCGTCGTAGAGCTGGAGCTCGCCCGTGATACCTAGCCGACGCAGCACCGAGGTGACCGCCGCCGCCGCGCCGCTGAACGAGGCCGGCTGGCCGGTCGCGATGGCTACCTGCCTGGCCAGGTTTTCCGCGATCACGTTGTTGCTCTCCTCGAGCATCCACTGCACGATCTCGGAAAGCGGGGGCGACTGCACGCTCGTGAGCAGGGCCGACCCGGTCGGCGCGGTCACCTGTTGCACGGCGCCGCGCACGGCGACGCCGTCAGCGGCGAGGTACCCCGCGAAAACTTCCGCGGCCTGCAGCGCAGGATCGGCCGACCGGATTCCGCCGGAGAAGTCAGCGTCGACGGGCCCGCCGCTCGCGGTCACCCGACCCTGGTCGACCTCCAGCGGGGTAATGACGCTGACGTTGCCGCTCGTCACGTAGCTGGCCGGCCAGCCCGGCCCGAGGTCCGGCCCGGTATACAGCGAGGTGTCGTAGCCAAGCTGGACGCTGCGCTCGCCGCGCGCCCGCAGCGCCCTGGCGGTCAGACTGGCGAGCTGAACCAGCGTCGCAGGCTGCGGGTAGTCGGCGGCCGGCGGGTGGCCCGCCGCGAGGGTGGGGTCGCCGCCGCCGACCAGGACAATCGAGTCGTTCGCGGTCCCGGTCACCACCTTGGTGGTGAGCCGCGCGGCGGGGCCGAGAACGGTGAGCGCGGCCACCGCGGTCGCGAGCTTATTGGTTGAAGCGGGCGTGAACCCCGTGCTGGCGTTGCTGGCATAGAGCACCTGGCCGGTGGTCAGGTTGGTGACCAGTACCCCGACCGACTGGCCGAGCGCTGCCGAGCTCAGGAACGGCGCAAGCGCCTGACTCACCCCGGCGGCCGTGGCGCCTCCGGCTGCGCCGGCCACGCCGGTTGCCGCGCCCAGCACCGGCGCCACTCCCGCCAGCTGCCGGGTGGCTACCGAGGGCGGCCGCCACAGTGCGAGCCTGCCGGGCAGCAGCCTGACCACGGTCACTCCGGCCACGATCGTGAAGGCGCACAGCACGCCAATCGCCGCGGGGAGCAGGCGGCTGCGATGACGCAACGAGTCCGTTCCCTTCCCACCTGTGGTATCGCCGCGCGGGCCGTCCGGGCGCTCCGGCGGTACCCCGGCGATGACCGGCGGAGGGCTACCAGGTAGACATCAGCCAGGCAAACACAG